>OHIK01000027.1_pt1 | contig 104705 bp, 82 predicted proteins | sample 1568241 | NCBI WGS metagenome assembly OHIK01 (sample SAMEA3879567, study PRJEB24766) | human gut metagenome | biome: human-associated habitat; feature: feces | place: USA | collected 1985/1987 | reverse complement strand
CCTTAGGGGAGCATGCGAACGGGGATAGTTGGAAGAAGATTATGGTTATCTTTAACGGGAACCGGAAGGCGGTAACGGTTTCTCTGCCGGCAGGAACATGGGTTCCGGTTTGTAAGGACGGTCGGATTTATCTGGACGGTAAAGGTTCCGTACAGGGTAAAACTACCGTAAGCGCCTCTTCCGCCTTAATCCTGAGAATTGAAAATTGAGAATTGAGAATTGAAAATTAAGAAAGATAGAGTTCTTGTAATTTTCAATTTTCAATTCTCAATTTTCAATTAATAAAAAAGCCGGGGCGCCTGCCCCGACTTTTTTATTTATATGCTTCGCCTTTTACAGCTGCGATACCCGGAAGAACCTTACCTTCGATAGCCTCAAGAAGAGCGCCACCACCTGTAGAAACGTAAGATACGCCGTTAGCCAAACCAAATTTGTTAACGCAAGCTACAGAGTCGCCACCACCTACTAAAGAGAAAGCGCCGTTCTTCGTAGCCTCAACGATAGCCTCACCAACCGAACGAGATCCGTGCGTGAAGTTCTCGAACTCGAATACACCCGTAGGACCGTTCCAAAGGATCGTTTTAGAGTTCTTGATAACGTCAGCGTAGATAGCCTCGGTCTTCGGACCTATGTCAAGACCTTCCCAACCATCAGGAATCTGATCTACCGGAGCGAAATCAGTCTTAGCGTCGTTGCTGAAATCGTCAGCGATCTTAGCGTCAACAGCCAATACCAAGTTTACGCCTTTTTCTTTCGCTTTCTTGATCAAATCAAGAGCAAGATCCAACTTATCGTCCTCGCAAATAGACTTACCGATCTTACCGCCTTGCGCTTTCGTGAAAGTATAAGTCATACCACCCGTGATGATCAAGTTATCTACCTTGTTCAACAAGTTCTCGATGATCTCGATCTTAGAGGAAACCTTAGAACCACCCATGATAGCCGTGAACGGACGTTTGATGTCATTCATAACCTTATCGACAGCCTTCACTTCTTTCTCCATCAAATAACCGAACATCTTGTTGTCCGTATCGAAGTAGTCAGCGATCAAAGCCGTAGAAGCGTGAGCACGGTGAGCGGTACCGAATGCGTCGTTTACATAGCAGTCAGCGTAAGAAGCCAATCTCTTCGTGAACTCTTTCTGGCTTTCTTTAACGGCTTTCTTGGCAGCCTTCTTCTCCTCGTCGGAAGCGTCTTCAGTCAAACCTCTTGGTTTGCCTTCTTCCTCTGCGTAGAAACGAAGGTTCTCAAGCAACAAAGCTTCGCCCGGTTGCAAAGCGGCAGCCTTAGCGCCGGCTTCTTCGCCAATACAGTCGTTTGCAAACTGAACATCTACGCCTAACAACTCAGAAAGGTGTTTCAATATGTGTTTCAAGGAGAACTTCTCAGTAACGCCTTTCGGACGGCCTAGGTGAGAACCGATAATTACGCTACCACCATCCGCTAAGATCTTCTTTAATGTAGGAAGAGCGGCACGCATACGAGTGTCGTCGGTGATGTTGAAGTTTTCGTCCAATGGAACGTTAAAGTCAACTCTTACAAATGCCTTTTTGCCGGCAAAATTGAAATTGTCAATTGTTTGCATAACTATTGTATTTAATGTCTGTATTAAAATGTTCCTTTAATCGCTTGCAAACTTACATAAAATATTTCATTTGGCTGTTTGCGCTTGCTTTAAATTTTATACCAATTTGAAACGTAGCCGTAATCTCCCGTCGGCATAGTCGTAATTCAACAGCTTGAAATGTCCGATCTCGGATGTATTCGCCACGTGCGCCCCGATACATGCGCAGGTATCGTAATCGCCTATGCGTACGATACGTAATGTGTCGCTGGCATCATCGGGCAATTTACTTAAATCCACGATATCGCCGGCCTTTTCTTTCGGCATGAACTCGATGGTTACGGGCAGATGCCGGTCGATCACCTCGTTTATCTTCTTCTCGACCTCGGCCATAACCTCAGCGCTGGGCTCTTCCGCCAATAGATAATCGCATTTAGACTTCTTCCGTTCTATGTGCGCGTTCTTGGACCGGGGGCATCCGAACATCCGTACCATTGTCTGGTTTAAGATATGTTCCGCCGTGTGCATAGGAGGGTATTCCTGCTTGTTGTGTTCGTTCAGTTCGATTTCTTGTACCATTATTCAATACTTTGATTGTACTTTAGTGAAAAATATGCTCAAATGTACGAAATAAATCTTTAGTTTTGTAAGGTCATAGAAAAACACCTTAAAGGAACGATATGCCAGCTAAACGCTTATTTCAAATAATATCCATCATATTTCTCTTTGTTGCTTGTATATCATGTAAATCCTCTACAGACTTATCGGAGGAGAAGCGTATACTCGTGATTCAATCTTACGAAAAACATTTTCCTGCCTATGAGAAGATGAAGGAAATCATGTCGAGCGTTTTGCGGAAGAAAGGGATACACGCGAGTGTCTATTCTTTTTATCTGGATTGTGAGCAATATTCGGAGAAACAACAGCGACAGAAATTATTCAAGAAACTGAATGAGTTATCGACATGGAATCCGGATATTATTCTAGTCAATGACGATCAGGCCTTGAACGCTTTGATAAGTAGCAGGCATCCTCTCGTTAAATCGATCCCGGTCGTGTTTATGGGGGTTAGTTATCCCAATATCCCGATCATCCGGAAATATCCGAATATGACGGGCTTTTATGATAAACCGGAGTATAGGAGGAATATAGAATTGATACGGCGGCTTGTTGGTAATTGCATCGTCATAAGAGTCTCGGACGATACCTTTCAGGATAATATGATGCTGGCGGACATGAATGCGCAGATTCAGGATATTTGTGCCGTGAACAATATATATTCCTTGGATCGGGTACGTTTATCCGGAAAGAACGGGATATCTATATCGGATCTGCCTAAGATAAAGCCGGATACCATGTATATAAGTACGCTCAATACAAAATCGGCGAATGCCTTGATTAAGGGTTTTGGAGAGAATTATTATAATAAAGCGTATCTGGCGACCAAGAGGGATTATATGACCATCTCGTTAGGGCGGCTCAGTGCCTTTCCATGTTTTTCCGTGGTCAATGAGTTGATCGGTAATCAAAATGGCGTAGTTGGAGGGTATATCACTGTCTTTAAGGATGAGGTAGAGGCGGCCGTAAACCGGGTTGTCTCCATCTTGAAAGGAACGCCTCCGTCCGATTTTCCGCAAATCGAAGAGAGTAACAAGGCTTATGTTTTTGATTACGGTGTGTTAGAACGTTGGGGTGTTGATAATAGAAAATTACCTGAAGGCGCTATTATCGTGAATATGCCGTTTATCGTACAATATAAATATTATATATGGGCTGCCGGTTTTATGCTGGTGGTGATGCTACTTCTGCTTTTTAGTTACCAAAGAAAGCGATATATGCAAGAGGTATTGCATAAAAAGGATGCTCAGGAAAAATTAAAGAGGGAGAAGACTTTTCTTTCCTTTGCGCTGGATAGCGGTAATATCTTCGCTTTCCGGTATAGCAAAGGGGTTTTCGAGTTTGATAATCGGTTCTATCACTATTTGGGCATTCCTTGTTTGTCGATGAGTATCGAGGAGTTTCAGAATACTATACATCCGGAGGAGCTGGGGGATTTCCTTCGAAACCGGAATCTATTGGATACGGGCTTTCTTTCCCGCAAAGTGATCCAACGGCGTTACGATTTTAATAAGAAGGGGTATGAGTGGTGGGAATTTCGCTATGCCCAAAATAAGAATGAGAATGATTCGGTTTCCGGTGATGACTCCGTTGAGGTAAGTGGCTTATGCTTGAATATCCAGCGGATCAAAGACACGGAGAATAGCCTTATAGCCGCCCGCCGGAAAGCGGAGGAGTCCGATCGAATGAAATCGGTCTTTCTGGCGAATATGAGCCATGAGATACGTACGCCTCTGAATGCGATCGTAGGCTTCTCCCAATTGCTCAACTCGGATATGCCTTTGGAACCGGAGGAAAAGGCGGAGTTTATAGATCTGATTACCAAAAACAGCGACCTGTTACTTAAGTTGATCAACGATATCTTGGATCTATCACGCATAGAATCCGGGAGCATGTCTTTCTCTTATGAGAACCTCGATCTGAGTAAACTGATGGGAGATATCTTCCATACGCATCAATTGATGATGCCGGAGGGAGTGGTGTTAAAGATAAGGGTTCCCCATGAACCTCTTATCATCCGTTCGGATCATTTCCGGTTGACGCAGGTTTGTACCAATTTCATTAATAATGCGGTGAAGTTTACCGCTAAGGGATATATCGAGATCGGATACGAACTTAGCGCAGATGGAAAATCGATCCTTATTTCCGTGAAAGATACGGGTAAGGGCATTCCTGATGATAAAAAGGAAAAGGTATTCGAGCGTTTCCAGAAACTGGATGAGTTTGCCCAAGGTACAGGGTTGGGATTGGCGATCTGCCAAAGTATCGTTCATACGTTTCATGGAAGCATATCGCTGGAATCCGAGGTTGGCGTAGGTAGTAAGTTTACGATCTCGCTACCTTATACCCCGGGATTGGAGCTGGAAGGAAGAGCTTAATTACCTTCGATGAATCGTTTATTGGCCCTTGCTTCTTCCTGCCATTGGGGAATAACGGTTTCCAGAAACTTTTGTTTGGCCCGTCGCTCGGCTTCCATATCGAGGCCGATATATTGCTGGGCTTTCGCTTTTGTGGAGATATCCGGCATCGGAACATCCTTAGTATAGCCTAGCTGTACTAATACCTTCATGATCTGGATGCGGGCTTGGGTAGCCTTATCAAGTCCGCTGCCCAAGATACGTGTGACTTCTTGGGGTGCGTGGAAAGCCGCCCCGTGTGAGGCCACGGCGAAGTCCCAACGCCATTGTGCCTGCCGGAGCAGTTTTAATACGTTTTTCATTTGAGATTCCGTAGCGCCTTTATCCCAAGCGAATTTCGCTTCTATATGGGCTTTTGTCAATTCTTCCTCTACACGCATGCGTATGGCGTAGACTTTGTTTTGCCGTTCATAAACATCCTTGCGTAAGGTCTCCTCACTTTCCCGGTGGCAAGCTTGGCAAGTACGGTCTATCATCGCCAACGGGCTTTTGATATGATGGTTGTTGTACCGGTTCTCATCTTCCCCGACAGCAGGCATATGGCATTCTCCGCAGGAAACGCCTCTTTGCCCGTGAATGCCCATCTGGAATAACTCGAAATCCGGATGTTGCGCCTTTATCAAATGTGCCCGGCTTAATTTATGGGTGAAATCGGTGAAGTTTATGCTATCGTAATAGGCTTCTATATTTTCTACTGTATAACCTTGATCCCAAGGTAAGGTTAGTATACGATCTTCTCCTTGGAAATAATATTCGGCATGGCATTGGGCGCATACTAGAGATCGCATCTCTTGCTCGGTGGCGTCCTCTATACGTAATCCGTTACGCTTATAGGCGCTTTTCAAAAATGAGCGGGTTACACGTAATCCCATGCTTTGTGGCTCGTGGCAGTCCGCGCATCCGATTGGATTCACGATCTCATTACCTAGTTCCGCCCATTTCTTCTTATATAAGGTCTTGGCATCGGTAGTCGTTAATAAGCGGGGTATGTCCGGGCTTTTACAAGCCCAGCATGCGGCTGGTTGGGGGCCGCTCTTCCGATCTTCGCTTTCCCATGCTTTGCGGCTGGTTGGGGGCCACTCGTCGGGGTCATGGGAGCGCCGGTCCGTAGGCTTTTGTATATATCTTCTATGGAATACATATGCCCTCTGGGACTTAGATAATCTTTGGAAAAAGCGTATCCCGCCCATATTACCACCATTCCGGGATGCTCGGTTAAGATATCTGCTTGCTGATTCCCATTAAACAAGCTACGGAAAGTCGTGTCTGAGGTTTGTTTCCAACTTTGATACTCGTTGGAATAACGAAGGTCTATAGAGTCGCTGTTTTGCTGATCTATGGACTTGTCATCGGTATCGTCGATGAATTTGATGCTATCTTGTCCGGTAACAGTGGTACGTAAGATCACTAATACGATAATGACGATTAGACTTATGGCTATAGAAGTTTTATAGTGTGCTTTCAAGTGTTTGCCTTTTATCTTAAATAAAATATTCTTTGTATTAACTGCGAATATATGAATTATAATGATACGACCGGTAGAAATTGAAAAAATCCTTATTTCATTGCTTCCGAAGACGCTGAATGAAATAAGGATTCTCAAGTGACTCGCATAGGATTCAAACCTATAACCTTCTGATCCGTAGTCAGATGCTCTATTCAGTTGAGCTAGCGAGCCAATCTGTAAATGAATTCGAATATTCAAGTGACTCCTAAAGGATTCAAACCTTTAACCTTCTGATCCGTAGTCAGATGCTCTATTCAGTTGAGCTAAGGAGCCAAAATATATTCTATTGCTATCTTCGAATAGTGACCGCGACAGGATTCAAACCTGTAACCGGCTGATCCGTAGTCAGCTACTCTATTCAGTTGAGCTACGCGGCCATTGTTTCGTGATTGCGAGTGCAAAGGTACGTTTTTGTTTTAAATATGCAAACGTTTCGACTACTTTTTTGCGAATTTAATCTAACATTTTTGGATTGAAGATCAGATAACCAATGTTCAAGCCAAAGTTGAAATTCTCCTTCGGATAACTGTATCCGTTGGCGTACAGGCTGATACATAAGAATGGCAGTTGCAATACGACCGCCGCTTCACCCATGTAATTAAACGAGTGCAAAAACTTGCCATAATGCGGGATTCCGACATACGGGTTGTTTTCCGGTACCGTCTTTTGTATTTCATAGAGTGGAGCGAAGCCATACATATCCAACCGGAAGTGCAGAAGCTTGCTTAACTTCAAGATCGGGGAAAGCCCGAAAGCCACATATTGGTTCGCCCGGAACGCCTCGTTGAATACGATCTCGCTATGGGGTGTCGGGGTAAACGCCGGGGCCTGTAATACGCTAGCCGTATAGTTATTCATAAGGTTCTTGCTGGATATGACCATTTCCGCCAAATAACCTAAGTTGAAACGGTTGCTCAGCGTCTGGTATTGGTTCCAGCGCCCTTTCAGTTGCAGCCAACTATGCACTTTGCGACCAATCGGGGCTTCCGTCGTGGCGGAAGTGGGTGATGGAGTGTACTTCTCCGTACCGGTTACGTATTGGGCGATTAGGAATTGCTGTTTTCCGCTTATCGGGTATTGTTTGGTGTTGAGTGAGTTTTGCTCGATACTTAACGAACCGCTGAATAAATCGTACCAGCTATGGTCGAAAGAGGCGTTCGGGAAAGGTATCGTGGTGCTCTGCAAATAGAAATCGTTCAACCGTCCGTAGGCGAACCCGATCTCCGCTTTCGCGTGGTTGAGGAAGGGGAAGCCTAATTTTAGTTTCATGTACAGTTCTTTCTGCTTGATCATGGCAGGCACTATATCCTCATAAAAGAGGGATTGGCTTTCCGTGTATTTCTTGTCCGAGAAGACTCCTTGCCAATTTAAATAAGTGGGGATTTGCGTTTGCAGGTACATCCGGCCACTCAACATGACACCACTAAAGGAGTTACCCACTTGAAAGTTCGAGTTTACGTCGGCGGCGAACCGTCCCAGATATTGATACCCCAATCCTAGGTATAATTGATTCGCTTGATGAGACGATACGTTTCCACCGAAGCCAACCGTGATCTCTTCTTTCATCTTCACGTCCAGATAAAGATCGAATTTCTTCTCTTTTCGATTATAAACGGCGTGAGGTAAGATTTCCTTGATCTTGGAATAGGTCAGCATCTTGAAGTAAGCCCGCTTGAACTCTTCCATGGAGAACTCGTTATTGATATCCCTGTGCAATTGGGCCTCTATGTATTTACGCTGGGCCTCGGATACGCCCGTCACGTAAATATTGCGGAAGATCAGCGGGGGAAGGTTCTCTTTATAGGCTTTTCTTCTTTCGGTAACCTCATGTAAAGGCACTTCCCGGGGAACCCGTTGCTTGATGGAGTCGATCATGGAAAGGGTACGTTTATACCCGATGTCCATAAGCTCCTTACCTTTCTGGAAATCCAATAAGGAGACGGTGGGAAAACTGAATTTAATCATCATGCCATCTTCCTCCGGTACCTCGTAATCGGTCTTTTGCATGATCATGGTCTCGATCTGGTTATAAGGATTCTCCGAAGGCTTTTTATTTCCTCCCGATACCGTCGATCCGAAAATGAAATCCGGATGGAACGCATCTTTCATCGGGCCTACCGGGAAATTATCGTAGATACCTCCATCGAATAAAGGAATACTGTCTTTCCATATGGGCTGGAAGAAAAACGGGAAAGTCATGGAGGCACGTACGGCGTCTCCCAAATCCCCATTCTTAAAGATGATCGGCTTTTTGGTATATATATCCGAGGCCACGCAACGGAAAGGGACAAACAGGTTGTCGAAATTCCATCCCGCCTTTGCCGTCGCCTGCGAGAATAAGGCCATGAACGCCTGATTCATCTGTATGGGATTGATTAAGCTTTGCGGTAAGAAGCTAGCCTTGATCTGTAGGGAATCGGACATATCGATGGAGAAATGCGCGAATTCCGGGGTCGGGTAAGGCTCCTTGAAATAATAGGTATATTGCTCCTCCACCGTACCTGTTTGCCAATAGGAGAACTCCTTGGAAAGCATCAGCTCCAGCATCTCCTCAGGGGAATACCCCATGGCATATAAACTACCGATAATCGCCCCGATGGAGGTACCGGTAATGTAATCGATCGGTATATTATTTTCTTCCAGCGCCTTGATCACTCCGATATGTGCCGCTCCTTTGGCACCGCCGCCACTGAGTACTAACCCTACTTTCTGGGCGGAAACAACCTGAATGGCAGCAAGGAATAAGGCTATAATAACGGTTATTTTTCTCATATGAACCCAATCTGTTTTTCTTCTCCAAATGTAAGAAGTATTTCTTTAGAAACATAAACATTTTGTTTTTTCGTATTGTTGAGTTATCAATACAATTAAAACAGATGATGTTATGAAAGAAAAAGATTTAAACAGGGAAGAACGGAATAAAACCGTTATGGAGACTGGTGCTTTGGTCATGGCTGAGTTTTATGCGGATTGGTGTCCTCATTGCCAGAAAATGATGCCGATCGTGAAGGAGTTCAAGGAATTGGAGAAAGGTAAATTGGAAGTCGTGCAAATCAATATCGAGGAGGAGAGCGCTCTTGCCGATTTGTATACGGTGGAATCGGTTCCTACTTTTATCCTGCTACGGAAAGGGGAGGCTTTGTGGAGACAATCCGGAGAGATGAGCTTGGATAGGTTGCGGAAAGTGGTCGAGGATGTCGTGGGCTGAAACTAAAAAAACCGTTCCCCCGAGAAGGAACGGTTTTTTATATATGTGAGGATTGGTTTATCCGATCAGTTCTACGCTACGTTTGATGAATTGGCTTAGGGCCTCTCCTTTCAACATACCGTTTCCTAGCAGGGCAAGGTCGATCAACTGACTAACTGTCTTGTTCGTGCCGGCGTACTCGGCGAGAACTTGGTTGCGTTGCTCACGAAGCTCATCCAGCTTATGGTTGGTGTTGGTCATGTCCTCTTTCTCTTGTGCCGTGATCTCATCTTCTTTCTTCTTGCTTTGAGCCTCACGTAAGTCGGCTTGGCGAGCCTCCCATCCTTTGATATCGCCAAGGATCGGTTTTAACTTCTCGTCGCAAGCTTGCTCCTCTTCAGTTAATACTTTCTTGATCAACGGATGATCCGTATTCAATACGAAGTTGAAACTATCCGGCATCTCGCCATAGAAAGACATACCCGGTTGCATAGCGGACATCTCACGCATTCTTCGCATATACTCGCTTTGTGTCAACATGACAGGGTTTGCGTTTTCGCCCAATGCCTCGAATGTTACGTAGAACTCGGTCTTGTTTAATTTCGGCATCTGGCTCTTGAATACTTCCTGCATGGCCGTTTTCTGCTCCTCGCTCAAGGTTACCTTATTCGAGTCTTCTTTGCGGATCAGGTTATCGATCGTATCGCTATCCACACGAACGAAGCGGCTCTTCTCGAACTTCTGCTCCAATTGTCCGATCAAGTGTACATCCAATTGTCCGTCCATTTCCAAGACGCTGTAACCTTTGTCCTTCGCGGCTTGTATATAGCTGTATTGCTCGTCTTTATTGGTGGTATACAGATAGATTAAGTTACCCTCTTTGTCTGTCTGGTTGTCCTTGATTAAGTTCTTGTATTCCTCGAAAGTGAAGTATTTGCCTTCGACGTCCTTGAATAAGGCGAACTTAACCGCACGGTCGTAGAACTTCTCATCAGTTAGCATACCGTATTGGATGAATAGTTTCAAGCTATCCCATTTTTCCTCGAACTGCGGACGGTCGTTCTTGAAGATCTCTTCCAAGCGGTCTGCCACCTTCTTTGTGATGTGGTTGGAGATCTTCTTCACGTTCTGATCGCTTTGCAAGTAAGAACGGGATACGTTCAACGGAATATCCGGCGAATCCAATACACCATGTAATAATGTCAAGAACTCAGGAACGATACCCTCTACGGAATCCGTAACGAATACTTGGTTGCAATATAACTGGATCTTGTTACGATGCAAGTCGATATTGCTCTTGATGCGAGGGAAATACAAGATACCGGTCAAGTTGAACGGATAGTCTACGTTCAAGTGAATCCAGAACAACGGCTCATCCGTCATAGGATATAAGTCACGATAGAACTTCTTGTAATCCTCGTCGGTCATATCGGCCGGTTTGCGAACCCATGCCGGTTTGGTGTCGTTGATTACGTTATCCTCGTCCGTATCCACGTATTTGCCATCCTTCCACTCTTGCTTCTTGCCGAACGCGATAGGAACCGGTAAGAAACGGCAGTATTTTGTCAATAAGCCATTGATCTTATCCTTGTTCAAGAAATCTTTATTCTCGTCGTCGATATACAGGATGATATCGGTACCGCGATCCTCTTTCGTCGTTTCCTCCAAGGAGTATTCCGGCGTACCGTCGCAGCTCCATTTCATGGGAACAGCGCCTTCTTTGTACGATTTCGTCACGATCTCTACTTTCTTGGAAACCATGAAAGAGGAGTAGAAACCAAGACCGAAGTGACCGATGATAGAAGCGGCGTCGTTCTTGTATTTCTCAACGAACTCCTCGGCGCCGGAGAAAGCGATCTGGTTGATGTACTTATCGATCTCCTCGGCCGTCATACCGATACCCCGGTCAGAGATCGTGATCGTTTTGTCATCGAACTTAACCTGTACGGTCAAATCGCCGAGTTCGCCTTTAAACTCGCCAACGGAAGAAAGCGTTTTTAACTTCTGGGTAGCGTCTACCGCATTAGAAACAAGTTCACGAAGGAAGATTTCGTGATCACTGTATAAGAACTTCTTGATAATCGGAAAGATGTTTTCCGATGTTACTCCGATGTTACCTTGTTTACTGCTCATAGTCTGAATATCTTATTATTTTTATTGTTATTTTGTGCGTATTCCTGATCCTGATCATTCTCAAGATCCGCCTATTCCTATACAAAACGAATGCCAAAATGTTTCGGATAAACTATAAATGACAAAAAGGCAGATGCCGGCTGATAGATTTGCAGCCGGGCATAGTTTGATCAAACCATATCATCTCCTGTCTTGGCGAATGTAACACGGATGGTTTTATGGAATGGAATAAAGCGGGATACGATCGCTATGCATAAGGAGATGACTAATAAATACCCCAGTATCTCTTTTAACGCCAATAATAAGCTTTGTTGCTGTAACGTATTATAGAGTGTATTGGTAGCCATTTGCGCTGCCTCGTCGTAGGGATGCCCTTGGGTCAAGGCGTTGCCAAGCGCCTGATTATATCGTGAGGCGGCTAGAGGATCGGCCAGCGTAACGGTTTCCGATAAGGAATACATATATTTTTGTTCCAAGCGATATAGTATATTACTGTAAAAAGAAGTCGCCATGATAGGGGATAGTACCGAACGGAAAATGATGAGAAAGAAAGCGTTTGACAATAGATATTTAGGATTTAAATCTTCTACGGCAAATAAGGCGAAAGCTATGATAAGAACCATCATGCCCAATCCCCTGAGGAATATAGGAAAGTAGAGCATCTCGTATCTGCTATCCGGTGAGATCCCGAAATAAAGGCTCCCGAAGAACAGGACGAAACAACTCATTCCTCCCGCTATCAAGAAACGAAATCGCCAACGTTGCCACCGGAACCACCAAAAACAGATGAACGCCCCCAAGACATATCCCGGAAGCAAATAAGTATAAAGGGAATAGGTATGGGTGCTGTCTACCTTTAAGATACTGGTCAGGTAGCTGGTCAACAAGGTAGTCGAAGTACTGAAAAACATGACAAGCATCATATAGAAATAACCGATAATGGCTTTCGGCTGGTATAAAGGCGCCAGATTCACGTACGGACGTTCCGAATGATATTGGTACCAAATAAATAAAGCGATCAATATCGGGGCGATCATGATATAAAGGCAAATCTTGGGGGATGCCATCCAGTCGAGTACTTTCCCGTAATTAATGACATACATAAGCATTAACAATCCGGTGGATATGATGAACATTTCCCGGATGTGTAGATCGGCCAAGGGGATGGACTTGATCGGCCGGTTATGGCGGAAGCAGATGATTACCATTACTATGGCCAATAAAATCATTAGCATCATGAAGTAATACATATATTTCCAGTCGTAATGGTAGGCTAACTGTGCGGTAACAAGCATGGATGCTTGTCCTCCTCCGAAAACAAAAGGATAGAAGTAGGAATAGAATTGGCTACGTATATTTTTAGGACTGAATATCTTTTGTGCGTACCGGATAAACCACAGCATGAGAAACCCTTTCAGGAAACCGATCGCGAAACTACAGACGATCAATATGTCGGCGTTCTGGGAGCGGGCGCAGATCCAGCTTAAGAAGAACTGGGCGACTAAATCCGCCAACAATAAGAATTTTATAGAGAAGGCTTCTAATATCTTCGGAATAATCGGATAGGATACCGCCATTCCCGCCGCTGCCGCGTAATATCCCATGGTTATATCCTCGGTGTTCGTGCCTAGCGTGTTTGATACCTCCAGCATACTGCCGGTGTACGAACCGTTTAGCATCGTAACCGGAAGGATAACGATGAAGATGCAAATCAATCCTAACCAGTCCGGCACCCATTGGCGGATCGGTGCCCCAAGCTCTTTCATCGTGATCATTTGCGTAAGGCTTCTGTCTCAACCATCATGCCTGCTCTTAAGTATTGCGTATCTTCTTGCGATAGATTTTCCAAGTCTATCCGTACCGGGATACGTTGTTGTACCTTGACGAAGTTTCCGGCGGAATTGTCGGTCGGGACCAATGAGTATTTGGAGCCTGTGGCGTCGGAGATTGCGGTTACCTCCCCGTTGAATATCTTTCCCGGCAACGCGTCTACCTTGATACGTACTTTTTGCCCGATATAGATGTGGGGGATCTGGGTCTCCTTGTAATTGGCCGTGATCCATTTGTCTTTATCTCGTACGAGGTAGGATATCGTTTGTCCGGCTTGCACGTATTGTCCGGGCTCTAAGGTCCGTCTGCCTACATGACCGTCGTAAGGGGCGGTAATAACGGTATAGGAAAGGTTTAACCTCGCTAAATCCAGATCCGCTTCTTTTCGTAAGATCGCCGCCTCGGCTCCTGTTGTCTTCTTGCTGGTTTCGGTGAATTGGGAGAAAGCGGCTTTCTTTTGTTCCACCAACGCCTGATATCGGGCTTGCGCCGCCTCGAAAGCGGCTTTGGATTGCTCGTATTGTTGCTCGGGGACTGATTCTTCTTTCAGCAGCCGCTCGAATCGGTGATAATCCTGTTCCAGTTGCCAAAGCTTGGCTTTAGCCTCGGCGATGTTGGCGTCTTGTACGGCGATGTTCGTATGGGAGGTCTCGATACCGGAACGAAGTACGTCTTGTGATCCTTGGGCGTCGATCAACGCGGCCTCTGCCTCTTTTACCTTGATCCGATATTCCCGATCGTCCAGTATGAGAAGTGTGTCCCCTTGGTGAACGTACTGGTGTTCCTTGAAACGGACCTCTTTTATGTAGCCGGAGGCACGTATATTTAGTGGGGCGATATATTGGTCCACAAAGGCATCGTTTGTCACCTCATAATTGATGTAACGCCAGAAATAATTGGCTGTCCACCAAATGCCGGAACCGGCTAAAAGGATACATATGGAGTTTAATACGATATTCCGTGTCCTTACTTTCTTTAGTCTTTGATGTTTCTCTTTTAATTCGTTTGCCATAGTCGTTGTTTCTTTTTAGAGACGGCCGCAAGCCTTCTGCAGTTGATAGTAAGTGTAAATCACGTGGGTACGGGCATTCGTGAGCTGTAGCTCCGCGTTGAGGAGAACCGAGTTTGCGTCGAGTAAGTCGGTTAGGATCGCCAATTGGTTTAAATACCGGTTTTGCATGATCCTGTAGTTCTCTTGAGCTTGCCGTACGGATAACTTCAAGGCTTCCACTTCTTGTAGAGCCTCCTTATGACGTAAGAACGCGGTGCGCACTTCCATGCGGATTTTCTGCTTTTTCTGTTCCTCCTCATTTTTATGTAACGAGACCATCCATTTGCTTTCCTTTATCTTATGGTTGTTTTTATATAAAGAGGATAAAGGGCAGGAGAGCGACAGCCCTATGTTCCAGTTGTTATTGTACATATCCGCTAATGTTCGGGAGACTGGACGTGCCAATGTGTTCGACGCATATAGCGATAGGCTGGGTAGCGAGGAGGCTTTAGTCAAACGTATATCATTTTGGGCTAACTCTGTTTGTTTCCGGAGTAGACGTATCGCCGGATCATTGGAATAGGCTTGGGCTACATAATCTTCGTAAGTTTCTAAAGATACGGTTTGGTCCAGTAACGTGGTATCTGGTTTGAGCAATAGATTCTCATCGAGACCGATCAGGATATCCAATTGCTGTGATACCAGTATGAGGCTATTATCCGTTTCTTGCAAGGATAGGCGGTCGTTAGTTAATTGCATCTCGCTTCTTAATACGTCGTTATTGGTTATCAGTCCCTCTTTTTTCATACGCCGGATATCTTGCAGGCGGCGTTCCGATTCCTCGATATTACGGGAAAGCACCTCACGTTGTTTAAACAGGCTGAAAAGACCGATGTATTGATTTAATAGGCCGAGCTTGATCTCACTCTGGTCTGTGAGCGTTTGTAAAGAGGCGACTTCTTTCTCCAGATCCGCTTTCCGGATAGAATACCGGATTTTACCGCCTTGGTATATCGGTTGGGTGAGGTCGATGGCATAGTTCTGGGACCAATCGGGCGCTTCCGGGCGAGTCGGATGGGCGAGTCCTTGCTCAAAGAGGATCGGTTGCCCTACATATCCACCTTTCAAGCCGATTTGCAGGTCTGGCAATTGTGCGGAACGTGCCGTATGCGTTCTCTCTTGCGCTATCGATTCTTTTAAGACGTCTGCTTGGATCTGCAGACTATGCCGTACGCCTCTCTCGAAAAGCTGGTCGATGGTCAAGAAGAGCGAATCGGTTTGGGCGATTGCCGGAAATGTAGCGACCGTCATACAAAAGAGGCTCAATACGTGCTTTTTATATATTCTCAAGGACATTATGTACTGCTTTTAATTCGGATAACATGGTTTCTACGTTCTCTATTCCGATAATATGCTCCGCATGTACATAAACCTGATCAAGGATCGGGCGAATTTGCTTTTTGAATTCTTCTCCTTCCGGGGTTAGGAAAACCAGTTTGTTCCTCCGGTCCTCGGGATCTTCTTTCCGATAGACGTAGCCTTTCTTCTCTAAATTGTTCATTAGGTTTGTCAGACAAGCCTTATCCTTTGCCGTTCTCTCTGCCAAGACCTGTTGGGTGATACCTTGTTCGTGCCATAGGCAACTCAAGATTTGAAGCATCTCAAATGTTATTCCGGCGTTGTTCTTTTTCAGCGTTCGTTGCATAGACCGACGAAATGCCATGCGTGTGCGGACAACTTGTAACATAAGTTCCCGGAATTCTTTACCTTCTACCATTACTTATAATTCTTTTAAACTTGCTGGGCGCGAAGATAGCGTTTTTTCTTGGATTAGTCAAATGTTTAACTAATTAGCGTCTCGCTAGTAAAGTATGTTTGCCATCTAGGTGGCACAGCTTTGCCATCGGCGTGGCACGGGCTTGCCATCACTATGGCACGGGCATGCCATCAGTATGGCACAGCTGTGCCAAGGCGATGGCAGATGTTGGCACAGTATGTGTATGAAAGACAGGTGTATAGAATGAAGGCGTAACAAACCCGTGGAGTGATTCGTTACGCTTTCTGTTTAGTTCTCGTTTACGAGTTTAAGATGCATTCTTCTTTATCCAAACGCCTCCTTCAATTGCTTCACCCATCGCTCGATTCGTTTGTCGGTTTGATCCGGTTGGTTTTCCAAATCGAGGACTAAGCCTAGTAGTTTGCCGTCCCTCAAGGCTTTGGAGGCATTAAAGAAATAATCATCCGAAGAGGTCTCGCCTACTAAAGTCGCTCCACAGGAGGTGAAAGCGTCCGCCAATATGCCGACTCCATCGGCGAAATTATCCGGATAATTCGTTTGATCTCCAAGACCGAAAATAGCGACCTTCTTATTTTTAAGGTCTAAAGTGACCAGTTCCGGGATGATCTCGTCCCAATAGGTGGGAAGCTCGCCATCGAACCAAGTAGAGGTTCCTGCGATTATATGGTCGTAAGCCTCGAAATCTCTTTTCCATGCGCTTTCAACAGGGATGATATCGATTTTATCCTCCCCGAAAGCTTTTCTTATTTTATTGGCGACAAAGGTTGTTTTCTCTGTGCCCGTTCCGTAAAATAATCCTGTTTTCATTATGATGCTTTTAAAGATTTAACGAATGTGGATCTAATAAAGCAGCAGTTCTTTTGCCGCATGATAGATGGTCTCCTCGTTGGGGAGGATGGCCCGTTCCAAGACCGGATGGAAACCAACCGGAGTGAATAGAGAACCTACCCGTTGGATCGGAGCATCCAAGTACTGGAATAGTTCCGAGCCGATGATGCCGGCAATTTCCGCTCCGAAGCCAGAGAAGACCTTGTCCTCATGTACGATCAATACTTTGCTGGTTTTCTTCACCGAGCTGAAGATCGCCTCCTTATCCAAAGGTATCAAGGTACGAAGATCGATAACCTCCAGTTCCCAGCCTTTTTCTTTGTAAAGAAGCTCGGCTACGTTGAGGCAAAGGTGGGTCGTATTGCCATAAGTGATGATTGTCAGATCTTTTCCCGGACGGCGTATGCGGGCTTTCCCGAACGGAACCTCGAAATCCTCGGGGACAAAGGTGGAGGCTTCTACCGCGTTGTAGAGCGCTTTCGGTTCCAGATAGAGCGTAAAGCCTTTAGAACGCATGCTCGTCCGCAACAGTCCGGCGGCATCATCCGCGAAAGAGGGATAAACAATCCGGGCACCGGGCAGTGAGGTCAATGCGCCCTCGATGGTCTGGGAATGATAAAGCCCTCCTCCGATATAGCCTCCGGAGGCTAGGCGCAAAGTGATGTTTGGGGTAAATTGCCCGTTGCTGCGCCAATACTCATGCGTACATTCCACGTATTGCTCGACGGCCGGCCAGAAGTAATCGGCGAATTCCGCGCCCTCGATCACTACATGGATCTTCGGGTCAAAGCGGCACATACCGTTCGCTGTCCCTACGATATAATCCTCGGCGATAGGGGCGTTGAAGACTCGCTCGATACCGAATTCTTGCTGCATGCCTTTCGTGATGTTGAATACGCCACCCTTTTCTTTATTGGCTACATCCTGTCCCCAGATAAACGTATCCGGGTTGTGCCGGAACTCCGCTTTCAACGTTTTGTTGATCGCCGTGACTAGCGTTTCTTTCTCTCCTTCCTCGTTTTGAACACCTTCTTTGTATTTCTGAGGTTGATAAGGTTCCGGAAGGACGTAATCCTTGACGGTAGACGGATCGGGATCGGGGGCGGCCATCGCTTTCCGATTGGCGGCTTTCAGGTCTTTAGCCGCTAGATCCGAGATCTCTTTCAATTCTTCCTCGGTGAAACGTCCGTAACGAATCAGCATGCGATGGAATTTGTATAAAGGATCGGCGGACTTTACATAGGTAAGCTCGTTCTCATCACGATACAAGGTATGTTTATCGGAGTTTGAGTGGGAGCCTATCCGTACGCAATTGGCCTGAACGATCACGGGAGTCCGGTTGGCGATCGCGTACTCTTTGGCCTCGGTCATGGCATTCATGGAATCGAACACGTCTTTTCCATTGCAATGGATAATACGTAAATTCTTGAAGCCAGAGAAGTTATCGGCAACTTTACGATTGGCCGTCTGATCCTTTTTGGGGACAGAGATTCCATATCCATTGTCTTGGAAGACAAAGATAACCGGCAGTCGCTCATTGCTGGCGCCATTGATCGCTTCGTATACATAGCCTTCGGAAGCGGCCGATTCACCGTGCGAGGTAATCGCTACGCCTTTCTGTCCATAGTAAACCATCGCCCGTGCCACGCCGGCGGCATGGAGATCGTGAGTCGCCGTAGCGGAGGAGACGTTCTCGATATGCCATTCCATCTTAGAGAAGTGATTGGACATATGTCGGCCGCCACTGGTCAGATCGGTCGCCTTGGAGATACCGTTCAGGATGATCTCCTCGGCGGTCATTCCCGCTGAGAGAACCGTCAACATATCCCGGTAATAGGGGAAGAGAAAGTCCGTATCCTTATCGAATACTTGTCCCATGGCGAGTTGTATCCCGTCGTGCCCGGCATACGGGGCATGATAAGACCAGCCGAGAGATTGCAATAAATAGGAGGGAGCCTTCTCATCGATCGCCCTTCCGAGCGTCATAAGGTAAAACCATTTCCTGAGAGTCTCCTTATCTGTTGTTTTTATATCATACTTTTTCATGTTGTTCTATTATATATAATGTATTAAGCGTTCCAATTCTCTAGTTCGTCGGCGATGGAACGTAAAAAGGCTCCCGCCAAAGCTCCGTCCACGATACGATGGTCGTAGGAGAGTGAGAGGTACATCTTGTGACGGATAGCGATCGTGTCTCCCTCGGGCGTCTCTACTACCGCAGGCTTCTTCTCGATATAACCGACGGCTAGGATCGCTACTTGAGGCTGATTGATGATCGGGGTGCCGAACAGACTCTTGAAGGTTCCGAAATTCGTAATCGTGAACGTTCCGCCTTGGATGCTATCCGGGGCGAGCTTATTCTCACGGGCTTTAGCCGCCAAGGTATCTATTTGTGAGGCGAGGCCACTTAGGTTCAGCTTATCGGCATCGTGTATAACCGGGACAATTAAATTTCCGTCGTTTAAGGAAACCGCTATACCTATATTAATAGGCTTCTTTAAGATGATATTGTAACCGTCCACGGATGAATTCACCAAAGGATAGGCTTTCAACGCTTTGGCGGTCGCTTCCGTAATAGCCGGCATGTAAGTTAGGTTGATGCCTTCTTGCTTGAGGAATTGATCCTTCACTTTTTTACGCCAGTTGACGAGCCGGGTCACATCTACTTCGATAACCGATGTCACATGCGGAGATACTTTTTTCGATAATACCATATGATCCGCAATGATCTTGCGTACACGATCCATTTCCCTCACCTCGTCTCCTTGGGCAAGTGGGGCGGATGGAGTGGCCGCTGTCATAGGCATGGAAGGAGCGGTCGGCGGCGCTACCGTAATTGTCGGCGTGCTCGTAGCCGTTTGCGGCATGGAAGAAACAGGAGCCTGTTTCGGCTTCGGCATTTCCGTACCTTTATTTTTGTAATCGATATACGTTTGAATATCTTTCTTACTGAGACGTCCCAGATATCCGGTACCCGGAATATGATCCAGTTCATCTTGCGATACACCAGCAGCTTTCGCTAATTGCAATACGACGGGAGAATACCAACGATCTTCCTCTTGGGAATTCTTTGATAATTCCTCTGAGGCGGGAGCGGGGACTTGTTCTTTCGGTTGAGTAGCCTCCGAGGTTTCCGGCTGAGCTCCGTTATCCTCTCCTTCACCTTCGATCTCAAGGATCGCCACGACTGTACCGACTGCTACGGTGTCTCCCTCATTAAAAAGAAGTTGTTTTACTTTTCCCTCAACGGGGGATGGAATCTCAGCGCTTACTTTCGCTGTGCTTACTTCGAAAAGGACATCATCTTCCTCTACGGTATCACCTACCTTTACCGACCATGAGATGATGGTTCCTTCTGTAATACTTTCGCCCAACTTAGGCATCTTTATCTCAAATGTAGCCATATTTTGATTTTTTAATTACTGTCATATAGTGGGAGACGGGGCGTGACCCGTCTCTACAAACGGTATATAATAAGAACAAAGATTAAGAAGGTAAGTTTCTGTATTATAGTGTATAAGTGTTAAAGTTCCAGCTGGCTGTAGCATATTTCTGTTCTTTAAGCCGATAGATGGCTTCCAAGTCTGCTTGCGTGAAGGAATAATCCTGTATGCCGGGATTATTGATCGTGAAATAGTAAAGAAGCGCTTTCTTAAAATGCTGGATGGAGATAGAAGCCGGAAGATGGGCACTGATATTCGTGACCGGACTCCGTACAGATTTAACGAATGTCGATCGTTTACCTCCTGTTTTCTCTGGTGTTTGACGGGATGTACTTTTCAAGGAGGTGACGAGTCTATCCAGATCGGTGGAAAACAATAAGGTAGCATGGTGCATATACCGATTCTTATGGATACTCTGTGCGCTACCCGATATTTTAAATCCTCCAATAGTTAATCCTTTCCGTTCATCCACCTCGACATGTACTCCCAATGTCTTGAGAAAATTCATGATCTGGATGGTATATTTGTCGGTCTGCATAATCTGGCCGGTCTCTATAAATGTAAGATTCAGGTTTCCCGGATCATGGTAAACGGCACCACCACCGGAAAACCTGCGTGCTATCTTGATTTGTTGGTCTTGTACGAATTTGAGATTTACCTCGGCCCATACATCCTGGTGCTTACCGATCACGATTGATGGTTCATTCTGCCAAAGCATGAAAATATTCTCTTTGAAATTCTTGAGCAGATACTCTTCGGCGGCCAAATTGAAGTATGGATCCGTTTGTGTATTGTGAATGCAAAGCATCAGGAAACTGTTTTAGTTAGGCGTTTTATTAGATATATAAACTTTCGTGGAGGATCTCACTGACTGTCGGATGCGGGAAAATAGTTTTCTTGAATTCATCGACTGTATAACCATTCTCGACAGCGATTCCGGCGGTGACGATAATCTCGGATGCCGGATTCCCTAGTAGATGGCAACCGATGATACGATCCTCGTCGTCCGTGATCAGTTTACATAAACCATTACCATTCTCGTTCTCTGCGACGAAACGTCCGGAATAGGTCATCGGGATCTTTTGAACACGAAAACTTTCCCCATTCGCTACCAATTCCTCTTCTGTCTTACCCACGCTCGCCAATTCCGGATTCGTATAAACTACCGCCGGAATGGCTTTATAGCTCATCTCGTCTGGTATGCCTAGGATATGGTGTATGGCAACTTCCGCTTCCCGGTAGGCCGTATGTGCCAGCAGGGAAAAGCCGGTAATATCTCCAGCCGCATATACATGTGGATGGGAAGTCAGCATATGTTCGTTTACCTTTACACCGGCCCCTTGTATTTCGATCGCTAGATTTTCGAGTCCCAGACTCTTTGTAATCGGACGGCGGCCCACGCTCACCAATATTTTATCGGCTTCAATCGTGTCTGCCTTACCGTTTTTCTCAACAAAGACTTTCTCTGCGGATACCTCTGTAACTTTGGTATTCAAGAAAAACTCTACGCCTTTTTTCTTATACTCGGATCGAAGCATCGCTGAGGTTTCTTTATCCATATTCCCTAATATCTCGGGCAGCATCTCGATTACCTTCACCTTTACGCCCATACTGTTAAAGAATGAGGCGAACTCCATTCCGATCACGCCACCACCGATAATCGCTAACGATTTTGGCAAATCGTTGAGATCAAGAGCTTCCCGGGAAGTCCAATACTTGACCTCTGATAATCCTTTGATAGGAGGGATCACGGTCTCAGAGCCTGTGCATACTAACACATTCTTCACTAAATACTCTTTTCCATCGCAGTGAATCCGTATATTTCCAAACTCCTCTCCGGTGATTCGTGCCTCTCCTTCTACGATGGTGACGCCGTTACCCGTAAGCCGGGCTTTTACCCCGAGCGTAAGTTTACGGACGGTCTTGTTCTTCCGGTCGATAATCTTTGCCAAGTCGAAACTTGGGTCTTTCATCGCCACTATACCATATTTGGAGGCACTTTTGATACTGTCTAGTATCTTGGCGGAGTATAAAAGAGTTTTTGTCGGGATACATCCCTCGTTTAGGCAGACGCCACCGATAGCGTTCTTCTCGAAAAGGATCGTTTTTAATCCATTCTCCGAAGCCCTTTCGGCGGCGGTGTAACCCGCAGGTCCACCGCCTATGATTGCTATGTCATATTCCATATACATTATTATAATTATTTGAATACTAAAATTCGTTCCTCTAATGGGGCGAATTGTTTTTCTCCCGGTTCCTGGGTAGAGGTTCCGAATGGCATCTCGGCGATCAGTTTCCAGTTCGGATTGATATGCCATTGTTTAGCGACCGCCTCGTCGATTAACGGGTTGTAATGTTGCAAAGAAGCGCCGAAGCCGGCGTCTTCCAGCATAGTCCATACCGCGAATTGATGCATAGCCGATGTCTGTTGGGACCATACCGGGAAATTCTCTTTATAAGAAGGAAATTGCTTCTGTAAGCCTTCTACTACCGCTGTATCCTCAAAAAAGAGGACCGTGCCATAGCCAGCCTCGAAAGAATTATCTATCTTTGCCTCGGTTGCCTTATAGGCTTCGGCGGGGACGATTTTACGAAGCGTGTCTTTTACGATTTCCCAAAGCTTCTTGTGGCTTTCACCCAGTAGCAGTACGATTCTCGTAGACTGCGAATTGAATGCGGAGGGAACGTGAGTGACCACTGTCTTAATAATCTCATGAATCTCGTTGTCGGAAATGGGAGAGTTGTTACCTATTCCATAATGTGTCCGGCGATGCTGGATCGCTTCTTTAAAACTTCTTGCCATAATGAATATCATGTTATGTTGTTATATACCTATAACTAATTTAAGACATGATTTGTTGAGGAAAAAATATTTGAGGATTCTTGCGGATAAATCAAAATAATTCTTACCTTTGCACCCTGTAAAGATAAGACTCTATTAGAATCTTCGTTTTTGTTCATGATGCTAGTTCAGAAAGGGAAGACACATAGCAGGAGTTGACTTAAATTTCGTATAATTTAAAAGAACAGATTAGAAATGTCTAAAATTTGTCAAATTACTGGAAAGAGAGCAATGGTTGGAAACAACGTTTCTCACTCAAAGAGAAGAACGAAACGTAAGTTCAATGTCAACCTGTTTACGAAGAAGTTCTACTGGGTAGAACAAGATTGCTGGGTTAGCTTGAATATTTCTGCGGCTGGCTTACGTACAATCAATAAGTTAGGTTTGGATGCGGCTATCAAGATGGCTGCTGAAAAAGGTTATTTGAACGCATAATTTGTGGAGGATATAGAAAATGGCAAAAAAAGCAAAAGGAAATAGAGTACAGGTAATCCTTGAGTGTACAGAGCACAAGGAAAGTGGAATGCCGGGTATGTCTCGCTATATCACTACGAAGAATAGAAAGAATACTACTCAGAGATTGGAGTTGATGAAATACAACCCGGTTTTGAAGAAGATGACGTTACACAAAGAAATTAAGTAATAGGAGATTTTAAACGATGGCAAAAAAAGCAGTTGCAACATTTAAGAAAGGTGACGGTCGTACTTATTCCAAGGTGATTAAAATGGTTAAGTCTCCGAAAACAGGTGCATACATCTTCCAAGAAGAAATGATCCCTAACGAAGCAGTAAAAGATTATTTCGCTAAATAATTAAATAGCGATTAGTAAAGAATATAAGAGGCTTCTCTCCGATAAAGCGGAGGGGAGCTTTTTTTATGCTCTAAACTTTTGAAAGTATAGTTGGTTACAAACAAAATATTTTCTTAATTTTGTTGGGTTAATTTGTAGAGGCAGGGCATACCCTTGTCTCTTCCCATCCAAATGGTAATTTGTATGAAATAATAATATAACAAGATAAAATAATTAAAGCTATGAGATTCGATGTATCCAGCACTGCGCTATTATCACGTTTACAGTCTATAAGCAAGGTTATCGCTTCCAAGAACTCTTTACCGATTCTGGACAGCTTCCTTTTTAACCTAGAAGGAAATACGCTTACGGTGACAGCTTCCGATGCCGAGACCCGGTTGGTGACTTCCGTAGACGTTATGAATGCCCAAGGTGCCGGACTCTTTGCGGTTTCCGCCAAGATATTGCTCGATCCGCTGAAAGAGCTTCCCGAACAACCGCTTACTTTTGATATCAATGATGAGAACTTAGAGATTTTCATTCATTTCCAGAATGGTAAGTATAATTTTATCGGTCAGAAAGGGGACACATATCCGCAGCAGAAGCCATTGAATGATAACGCTATCTCTATCTCGATGGATGCTCAGATGCTGTTAAACGGCATCAGTCGTTCCTTGTTCGCCACGGCCGATGATGAGCTTCGCCCGGTAATGAATGGTGTTTATTTCGATATCCATACGGATGATTTGACGTTCGTGGCATCAGACGGACATAAATTGGTTCGCTTGCGTAACTTGGCGGTGAAATCCCCGGAACGGGCTTCTTTCATTTTGCCGAAGAAGCCGGCTAATTTATTGAAGAATTTGTTGGCGAAGGAGTCGGAGCAAGTATTGATTAAGTTTGATGATAACAATGCGTATATTACTTGCACGAACTTCGAGATGGTTTGTCGTTTGATCGAGGGGCGTTACCCTAACTATAATAGTGTGATTCCTCAAGAAAACCCGTTTAAGGTAACGATCGATCGTATCTCTTTCTTGAATGCTTTAAAGCGTGTTTCTGTCTTTTCTAATCCGGCGAGCAGCTTGGTGAAGTTGCACTTGAAGGATAGCTTGATTACGGTTTCCGCCCAAGATATCGATTTCTCCACTTCTGCGGAAGAGCGTATTGTTTGTCAGTTTGACGGGACGGAGTTAAGCATCGGTTTTAAGGCTACATATCTGATCGAGATCCTTGGAAATATCAGCTCGGAAGAGGTCGTATTAGAATTAGCGGACCCTTCACGTGCCGGCTTGATCGTTCCTTCTGAGAATGATGAGGACGAGGACTTGCTCATGTTGCTGATGCCGATGATGTTGAATGACTAATAAATAAATAATGCAATTAAACTTAAGGAACCCGCTGGTCTTTTTTGACTTAGAGACCACGGGTATAAATATCGTAAAGGACCGTATCGTAGAGATTTCCTACGTGAAGGTATTCCCGAATGGGAAAGAAGAAACGAAGACACGCCGGATAAATCCCGGTATGCCTATTCCCCCCGAATCTACCGCTATTCATGGCATAACCGATGAAGATGTAAAAGATTGTCCGACCTTTAAGGAGATCGCTAAATCTTTGGCAACCCAGATCGAGGGTTGTGATTTGGCCGGATATAATTCCAACCGTTTTGATATACCTATGCTTGCCGAGGAGTTCCTGCGTGCGGATGTGGATATCGATTTGAACCGGCGCAAATTTATCGATGTACAGACGATTTTCCATAAGATGGAGCAACGTACGTTATCTGCCGCTTATAAATTCTATTGCAATAAAAGCTTGGAGAACGCTCATACGGCTGAGGCTGATACGTTGGCTACATATGAGGTGTTGAAAGCGCAGCTGGATCGCTATCCGGATTTGAAGAATGACGTAGCTTTCCTTTCCCAATATTCCTGCTACTCGAATAATGTGGATTTCGCCGGACGTATGGTTTACAATGATAAAGGCGAGGAGGTCATTAACTTTGGTAAGTATAAAGGGCGTCTGGTAACGGAGATCTTGAAGTCGGATCCGGGGTATTATTCTTGGATCATGAATGGAGATTTCCCGTTGAATACGAAGAAAATGTTGACTGAGATTCGTTTGAGAGACTTTAATTCTAAATAAGGCGATGAATAATTTTGAGTTTTGCAATCCTGTAAAGGTTGTGTTCGGCAAAGGAACGATTGCCCGTTTGTTTGCGTTAATTCCGGAAGGGAATAAGGTTCTGGTGGTATACGGCGGCGGCAGCATTAAGAAAAATGGTATTTATGAGCAGGTGACGGCAGCTTTGAAAGACTTCCATACCTATGAGTTTGGTGGTATCGAGGCGAATCCCCGTTATGAGACTTGTATGAAGGCTGTTGAGTTGGTGAAGAGGGAGAATATCGATTTCTTGCTGGCGGTAGGCGGCGGATCAGTGATCGACGCTACGAAATTTATCGCTTCGGCTACGTTTTTCGAGGGAGATCCTTGGGATATCTTGTCGAAAGGTGGCGTGATAAAGAAAGCGCTTCCTTTAGGAGTAGTGCTGACTTTGGCCGCTACCGGTTCGGAAATGAATGAGCGGGCGGTAATCTCCCGGGAATCTGTACATGAGAAATTGAATTTCATGTCTCCGTTGGTATTCCCTAAGTTCGCTATCTTAGATCCGCGGGTAACTTATTCTTTACCTGAGCGACAGGTGGCTAACGGTGTCGTTGACTCGTTTATCCATGTGGTCGAGCAATACCTGACTTATCCGGTGAACGCTAAGGTTCAAGATTATTTTGCCGAGGGATTGATGAAGACAATCGTGGAAGAAGGCCGCAAGGTCTTGCAAAACCCGAATGATTATGATATTCGTGCTAATTTGATGTGGGCGGCTACGAATGCCTTGAACTGTTGGATCGGCCAAGGAGTACCCCAAGACTGGTCCTCACACCGTATGGGATATGCATTGACGGCGCGGTTCGGCTTGGATCATGCCCAGACTTTGGCGGTTATCTTGCCGGGTGTCATGACCTATATGCGTAAGGAGAAAGCGGCGAAACTGATCCGGATGGGAGAGGTCGTATTTGGTATTACCGAAGGATCTGCCGATGAAAAGGCGCAAAAGTCAATAGAGGCTACGGAAGATTTTTTCCATTTCATGGGATTAAAGACCCGTCTTTCCGACTATGGGATCAAGGAGTCCGACTTGGATGCTTTGGTGGAACCTATCGATCGAATGGGATGGAAACTTGGCGAATATGGCAATATAAACTCAAAAGTAGCCAAAGAGATTCTTTTGTTGAGGTTGTAGAGACGCAACGTGCTACGTCTCTACTGGCAAAGATAAATTGATTCGATATATGACATTGAAAGATAAACATATTATATTAGGGATTACGGGGAGTATAGCCGCATACAAAGCCGCTTATATCATCCGGGGATTGGTGAAAAAAGGAGCCGAGGTACAAGTGGTTATCACGCCGGCGGGAAAAGAGTTTATCACTCCGCTTACGTTATCGACGTTGAGTAGCCACCCTGTAATCAGCGAGTTTTTTTCCAATAGGGATGGTACATGGAATAGTCATGTGGATCTGGGGCTTTGGGCGGATGCCATGCTGATCGCTCCGGCTACCGCTTCCACGATCGGTAAGATGGCGAACGGAATCGCCGATAATATGCTGATAACTACTTATCTTTCTTGCAAAGCCCCTGTATTCGTGGCTCCGGCCATGGATTTAGATATGTTCGCTCATACGAGTACCCAACAGAATCTGGAGCGCTTGCGTTCATTCGGTAATCGGATTATCGAGCCTGCCGAGGGGGAATTGGCGAGCCATTTGGTTGGTAAAGGCCGGATGGAAGAACCCGATAAGATTATCGAGGTTTTGGAAGACTTCTTTTCCGCTCAAAAAGATCTTGAAAAAAAAAAGATCTTAATAACAGCAGGTCCGACATATGAAAAGATAGATCCCGTACGTTTTATAGGTAATTACTCTTCCGGTAAGATGGGGCTCGCTCTAGCGGAAGCTTGTGCGGAGAGAGGGGCGGAGGTGACTTTGGTCGCTGGTCCGGTCTCTTTAAAAACACATCATCCGGCAATTAAACGAATCGATGTTGAGTCTGCCGGGGAAATGTACCAAGCGGCGATGACCGCATTCCCGAGTAGCGATGCTGCCATATTATGTGCCGCTGTCGCCGATTACCGTCCGGAGAATGCTTCCGAGCAGAAGATCAAACGGGAAATGGAGGGGGAAATGACGCTTCATTTGGTTCCGAATCCGGATATCGCCGCTTCTTTGGGTGCGATCAAGCGGGAAGGACAGGTCATGGTGGGGTTCGCCCTGGAGACGAACGACGAGACCACTCATGCCGAAGGTAAACTGAAGCGGAAGAATCTCGATTTCATCGTCTTGAATTCTTTACGAGACCAAGGTGCCGGTTTCCGTTGCGATACCAATAAGATCACGATTATCGACAATGCCGGAGGAGTAACGAGCTATCCGCTCAAAACGAAGCGGGAGGTAGCCTCTGATATCGTAAATAAGTTGGTAACATTATTGAAATGAGAAAAGTAAGAAGACTGTTTTATCTATTCATGTTTTGCGCCGCTCCTTTTTGTGGGAAGGCGCAAGAGTTGAACGCCCGTATCACGGTAAACGGAGACAAGATCGCGACCGCTAACAAGCAAATCTTCACGACCTTGCAGAACTCCTTGACTGAGTTCGTGAATAACCGGAAATGGACGGATGCCACGTTTGCCGTCAATGAGAAGATCGATTGTACGATGACGATCATCGTGAATGAATTGGATGAGACGAACTTCAAAAGTGAGATCCAGATACAAGCTCGCCGTCCAGTCTATAATTCCAGTTATACGACCACTCTTTTGAATTTCCGGGACCAACAGTTGGATTTTGAATATACGGAGGGCGAGCCGTTGGACTATAACTCAAATACGCTGACCAGTAATCTTACGGCCACTATCGTGTTTTACGTCTATGTGATCTTGGGGCTTGATTTCGATAGTTTCGCCCCGAAAGGTGGAACTACCTATATACAACAAGCCCAGCAAATCGTGAACATGGCCCAGTCTGAGATGTCGTGGACAGGCTGGAAAGCTTTTGATAGCAACCAGAACCGCCATGCCGTAGCGACAGCTCTGCAAGATAACGCATCCGACGCTTTCCGGGAAATGTGGTACACGTATCACCGGAAAGGACTCGATGAAATGGCGGCAAATCCGGATCGCGGACGTACGACGATCATTGGTGCGCTTCCCGCCTTGCAGGAAGTAAAGAAAGCCCGGCCTACTTCTGTGCTTCTACAAATGTTCGCCGACGCTAAATTAGATGAGATTATTGCGATTTATTCGAAAGCGACCACACAAGAGCGGCAAGAGGGCTATAAGATGCTGTTCGAGATCTATCCGGCACAATCCACTCGCTTGGAAGAGCTTCAAAAACCAGTAAGGTAAAAAAGTTATGTTGAAATCTTTATTTATACAGAACTTTGTCTTGATAGACAATTTGGATATCCGCTTTGATAAAGGCTTCTCGGTGATAACAGGTGAGACCGGAGCGGGAAAATCTATTATATTAGGAGCCTTGTCATTGGTGCTGGGGCAACGTGCGGATGGCAAGAGTATAAAGAAAGGTTCGGATAAATGTGTGATCGAGGCCGTGTTTGATGTCTCAAAATACCAGTTGGAGCCTTTCTTCCTAGGTAACGACCTTGAGTACGACGCTGATAGCTGAATCTTGCGTCGGGAGCTTTATGCCTCCGGCAAATCCCGTGCCTTCGTCAATGATTCTCCGGTTTCCCTTACGATCTTAAAAGAACTGGGAAGCCGCTTGATTGATATCCATTCGCAGCATCAGAACCTGTTGTTGGGCGATAACCGTTTCCAACTGAAAGTGATCGATGTAATGGCCGAAAATGAGATCTTGCTCATTCTTTATAAGAAGGAATTTACCCGTTATCAGGCGTTGCGAAGGGAACTGAAAGATTTGAGGGACAAAGCGGCTCAAAGCAAGCAGGAGGAAGACTATATCCGTTTTCAATTGGAGCAATTGGACGAGGCTAACCTTCAACCGGGTGAGCAGGATGAGTTGGAGCAAGAGCAAGAAACTCTCTCGCATGCGGAGGAGATCAAAAGCTCTTTATATAAGGTAACCGAACTCTTGGACGGCGAGGAGCAAGGAGCCATCCAAATACTCAAGGAAGCCCTTTCCACCGTGGATTCCTTAGAAAGATATTTCCCGAAAGCCAAGGAGATCTCCGAGCGAATCCGCTCGGCTTATATCGACTTGAATGATCTGGCTTCCGAGACAGACGTTTTAAAGGAAGATGTAGAGTTCAACCCGGAACGATTGGAATGGGTGAATGAACGCTTGAATACCCTTTATACGCTCCAGCAAAAACACCGTGTCTCCACCGTGGATGAATTGATTGCTATATGGGATCAATACCAAGAGCAATTGCGTGCGATCGATTCTTTCGATGAGCAAATCGGTTTGTTAAAAAGTCAATTGGATGCCTCGTATAAAGAGTTGCTTCAACAAGCCTCCGTGCTTAGCGAGCAGCGTAAAGTTGCTTCCACGGCGATGGCCTCGCAATTGGTCAAGATGATTATTCCGTTGGGGATGCCGAATACCCGTTTCCGTGTGGACATCCTTCCTCGCAAAGAGCCGGAGAGCGATGGAATGGATGATATCCGGTTTATGTTCTCCGCCAATAAGAGTGCGGAGTTGCAGCCGGTAGCCCAAACCGCTTCCGGAGGTGAGATCTCCCGGTTGATGCTCTGCATTAAGGCCATGATTGCCGGGTTCACTGCTTTACCTACTATTATCTTTGATGAGGTGGATACGGGGGTATCGGGTGATATCGCCGATAAAATGGGGGATATTATGCAAGAACTCGGTACGAAGATGCAAGTCTTCGCTATCACCCACTTACCTCAGATAGCGGCGAAAGGGCAAGCTCATTATTTTGTTTATAAGAAGGATACCAAAGACCGTACGCTGACCCGTATCAAGCAATTAGAGGGAGAGGAACGTGTGAACGAGGTAGCCCGTATGTTGAGCGGGGCTTCGTTGACAGAGGCTTCTCTTGCCAATGCGAAAGATTTGTTGGGTATCAAGGATTAAACCTTTCTGAAGTAGGGCAGTCTTAGATAAAAGAACAAACGATTCGCTTTATTATTAACTTAAAATTAAAAAGACATGAAACGATTCAGCTTACTATGTGTGTTGGCTATATTATGCAGTTTACCCGCTTACAGCCAGTTTTGGATCAGTTTTGGGTGGAATGAACCGCATTGTCAAAATTGTCTTTGGATGGAGCAAGCGATGCATTTGCCCGCTCGCCAAGCAGCGGAATACCATAAGATCATCCATAAGTACGGACAGAAAATAGAGAAGGAGGCCCGCCGTGACTATCGGTATTGGGACCGGGCGGCCCGCCGTATTTACGATTTGCGTATGGAAAGGGATCGTAAGATCCAACGTATATTGACTCCGGCCCAGTTCAATCTATATGTCCGTTTTGTAAGGGAGCATCCGCAACGTATCCATGATTATCGGGGATGGTATGCAAACCCGAGATATCCGGATCGCCGTCCGTCCCATGACTGCCGTCGCTATGAGGATAACTATTGGAATTACCGTTGGGGCAACATTCACCATGACAATCATTGGAGAGATGACCGGCATGACTCAGATAGACATTGGGATCGTGACAACCATCGTCATGACTATCGGAAACCAGCGAAACCGGATAAGCCCAAACCTAAAAAGAATAAGAAGGATTGGGACGATAGAAAAGAACGGTATTACAGCAATGGGCGAAAGGTCTAATAATTCAACCATAGCTTGAAGGAGGCCCATTTTTCTTTGCTGACCAATATTTTTTCTTTATGTTCCGGCTTTATGTGGACAATGACCTTGTTCTGAAAATAGGGCTCTATTTTCACGATAGATTCGATGTTTATGATTGTCTGCCGGTTCGTCCGGAAAAACTTATCGGGATCTAATTGTTCCATGAGTTTATCCAGCGGGAAATCGATTATATATTCCCTGTTTTGCCGCATGACAGCGAAGGTGATCTTGTTTAATGAATAGAAGTAGGCGATATCCTCCACCTGTAAAGTGATCAGTTTCTCGTTGCCGGAAATAAGGAAACGGGTCCTGTATTTCTTGCCGGGATACGTGAGGGAATGGAGTACTTCCAATAAATCATTTTGCTCTAAGGGTTTCTGGTTGTACTTAGATGTGATATGCTCGAATTTCTGGATGGCTTCCTCCAATCTCTCTTGTCGTATCGGTTTGAGTAGATAATCAATACTGTTTACCGTAAAGGCCCGGACCGCATATTCATCGTATGCGGTCGTAAAGATAATGAGACTTGTAGGACACGCCTGTTCTATAAATAAAAAGGAATTTCCATCCGACAACTGGATATCCAGAAAAACGATATCCGGATGCGGATGGGAAGCGAACCAAGCCACGGAGGATTCGATGCTTCCGGGTATTTTGATGATATCCCATTGCGGGCGTAATTTCTTTATCATACCTTCCAGTAACCGGGCGGCCGGTTTTTCATCTTCGATAATGGCTACTTGAATATTATTCATAAATAAGTGGGATTGATACGGTGAATTGGTGATCATTTTTACGGATCTGGATATCCTGCTTACATAGTAATTGATAACGCTCCGACAAATTCTTTAATCCTTTACCGGATGCGTTTGAGACTTTTTTAGGTCGTAATGTATTGCTGACGCATAGATATCGACCGTTCTTTTCTGTGTATAACCGTATGGTCATCGGGTTAAAATCGTCGATATAGTTATGTTTCACGACATTTTCGGCTAGCAGTTGCAGTGTCAGAGGGGGCAATTGATGGTCAATGACGTTGTCGGGAAGATCGCGTTCCAACGACAAACAATCTCCCAGTCGGACTTGATGGAGGAATATATAGGAATCCAGAAAATCAAGCTCCTCTTTTAAAGAGACGATCTGACACTGTTGCTGGCGGAGCACGTAACGGTATACTTCGGATAGATGTTGCGTAAACTTGACCGCCGTAGATGGATCATACTCTATCTCCGCTATCAATGTATTCAAGCTATTAAACAGGAAATGAGGATTTAGCTGGCTTTGGAGAGCGGTATATTTAGCTTGTATAGATTCTGCTTCCAATCTTTGTTTCTCCTTATACAAATTCAATGTATAACGCATCGAGTAATTAATCAAGAGAAGGCTGAAAATGATCATCTCCACGAACCAGACGGCTATTACCAAACCGGCCCCTTTTGCCCGGATCACGAAAGGATCACCAATGCTTGTGATCCATTTCAACGAGATAAACAGGGTGCAATTCATAAGTAGCAATAGGATCGCTACCAACAGATAATGCCATAGCATCCGACTCTTATCGATATAATACAATGGGTAATTGGTAGCCATCCAATTACTGCTGACCAGTAAACTGAAACCAAACAAATTGAATACCGCTATCGTGATGGACAAAGCGATCAATGAGATTTTTATATCGGGGATGCGCTCTTGTAGCTCCGTATGGTATAACAGCAAGAAATAGGAAAAGACCCCTAATGCCGAAAACAAAAGGATACATGCCGATTTCCCGTATGATATTTCTTTCATGACCTATTCTTTTTCGCGAAGATAATAAATTGCCCGTTCGAAATCCGTCTTCGCCATCTGTGCGTTTAGTTTGGATTGTATATAATTAACCTGAGCTTGCTGATGATATAGCTGGGCATTGATAACCTCGACGATGGAAACATTCCCCTCTTTATAACGCTCCATAGCCATTTGTTCACTTTCGGATGCTTTTGATAATGAACTCTCGGTTAGTTTTACCTTATTGATAGCTTGCTTATAGTTGTAATGGGCGGTTTGTATTTCCAACCGGATCTTATCTTGCGTCTTGCTGAGATTCTGTTGAGCCATATTGATGGCGTACGAGGAAGCGTTGCGGGTACTTTTACGTTTACCCCATTCGAAGAGCGGGATACTGAGCTTGGCGTAGATCGCGTAGTTCGGGTCTAGGTCGGATTTGAAGTTATAGCCCGGAGAGGAATAACTTCCATCTACTCCAATATGGAATTGGGGTAAGAAACGGGCATCCGCTATTTTCCGGGATGACTGCTGTAACTCGATCTTATTTTGGGCGATCCGGTATTCCGGCCTGTTGGTTATCACGTTATGTATCTCATCCGATAAAGGGATAAATTGTTTGAGGGCTATTACGGAATGATCGATCGGCAAGGTATCGCCCGGGTTTACACCAGCGAAAGAATTAAGGGCTAAACGTGCGATCTCGGCGTTATCACGAGTTTGCAATAACTGGAAATCCGCGTCGTTTAGTTTTACCTCCGCCATAAGAAGGTCGTTTCGATCGATGTATTCGACTTCTACCCGGTGGCGTACGACCTCTACCAGTTGCTGTATAGATGTACGAAATGCCTGTGCCACGAAAACCAGCTCGTGCTGGGCTACCGCATTCCAATAGTAGATATCGGCGTCGTGTAGGGTATTGCTTTTTATACGATCGGATTCATTGGATGCCAACTCTTTTTCCTGCCTCGCTTTTTGGTAGTTGGCACGAAGGCCGCCTCCGGTATAAATCGGTTGCGAGAGGGAGAGAGTCGCCCCGTATTTCAGGTCTTTACCTTGAAAATAAAGGGGGGAATTCATAGCTGGCAAATCAATCGATAATTCTAGCGGATTACCGGTATAATTGAAATTACCTCCCGCCGAGAGTTTCGGTTTGAAATCCGCACGGACCGACTTGATCATTTCCTGTTTCATAGCCTCGTTGTATCCCGCCGCTTTCAAGTCTTGGTTGTATTCCAAGACTTTTTCCCTATATTGCGCTTGATAATCGCTGTTTTGTGCGATTAACGGGAAGGATAGGAAGGATAAGAGACCGCTGATAATATATACTTTGTTCATTTTTAATCGTTTATTTGTGAGGTGAATGAATCCGGTAAAACAATGCGTATAACGTCGGGGTTACGAATAACGTAAGTAAGGTAGCGAAGGTGAGTCCGAAGATAATAGTCGCCGCCATTCCGCCGAACGCTACGTCGAAAAGTAAAGGCACCATTCCTAAAATAGTAGTGGTAGCCGCCATCAAGACCGGGCGAGTCCTTGAGATGGTTGCCTCTATGATCGAGTCGTATGGAGAGATACCGTTACGACGTTGCGTGTTAATCTCGTCTAATAATACGATTACGTTTTTGATAATCATACCCAAGAGTCCCAACCATCCGGCGATTGGGAAAAAGCCGAAATCGAACCCGGTAAGTAACATACCGATTGCTACCCCGATTAATGAGAGCGGGAGTACGCAAAGGATAATTATCGGTTGACGGAAATTGGAGAATAAAGCGACCAATATAACCACCAACATCAAGAATGCCAACGGAAAGAATTTGACAAGGGCTTGTAACCCCTCCGTCTGGTCTTTGTATTGTGAATCCCAGAAGAAGCTGTATCCTTGGGGCAGGTTGATTTGCTCGATCTCTTCCCGAATCTCAGCGTGTACCTCAGACATGGTGTAACCGTTTTTCACACCACACATCGCTGCCATGGATAATTGCCGGTTGTAGGTCCTGATCTGCGGATATTCCCATGTAGAGGTAACCTGTCGGGTTACTTGCGACAAGGGTGCGGATTTCTCTCCATTCCAGACCGAGAAATCACCTAATGAACGAGGATCGTTGATCCCGCTCGTCTCCGATTTCAATAAGACCGGGACTTTCTTTTCCTCATCCCGGTAAATCCCGATAACCGTACCTTCCTCGATGGATTTGACGGATTCCATCAAATTGGCTTTGGTGATACCTAAGGAACCGGCTTTTACCGGATCGTATACCGGGCGGATCATATAGGTCATATTGCCCCATTCGTTCCGGGCATCGGCTACTTTCGGGTTTCTTCGCATAATGTCGATGGCTACTCCGGCCAAAGAGTCCAATACCGCCGGGTCTGGTCCGAGGAAACGGGCTTCTATCAAGGCTTCCGTAAGCGGACTTAACTCAAACTTATTTACCTTGATGAGCGGTTCCGGATATTTTAAGCGTATGGAGTCTTGTAGCAAGGTATGCAATTCCCGGGCCTCTCCGGATGTCTTGCATTTTACCAATAACTGGGCATAGTTCGGTTGAGGACCGAAGCTAACGTTCGATAGATAATAACGGGGAGGTGTTCGTCCGATATAAGTCGAAACCATTTCTGTTTGCGAATATTCTTGGATGGATTCGGCTATATCGGTAGCGTATCGATCGGTCTCCTCGATGGCCGTACCTTCCGGTAGCCACATATCTAATGTGAAATATTGCTTATCGAGCGAGGGCACGAATACTTTCGGGATAAACTGGAAACTCCATGCGGAGATAACCAATAGAACGGATAAGATGCCTACCGTAGCGTATCGGTGTTTGATGACAAAGCGTAAGGAAGACCGGAAATAATCGTAGTATTTCCCGGAGAATAATTGCCCTGTTAACTCGTCCGGTCGGGGGCGGCGTACGAACTCTTGGATGAAGAATGGGGTTTGCGTAAGCGCGAACACCCAACTGAACATCAAGGATACCCCGATCACGATCACTAAAGATGAAAGTAATTCGCCGGTGATATGCGGTGAATAATAAATAGGCAAGAACGTGAGGATAGCGATAGCCGTAGCCGCCAGCAGAGGTAGGGCGGTGGATGAGCAAGCCCTCATGATCGCGATACGTTTGCGCATGCCTCGTTGCATATTTACCAAGGCGGAATCCGATACCACGATAGCGTTGTCTACCAACATACCCATCGCTATGATGATGGCGGCGAGCGACATTCGTTGCAAGGCGATCCCGTTGGCGAACATGACAATTAAAGTGGCGAAGATAGAGAAAACCAATCCGCTACCGATCAAAAGGCCGTTTTTGAAACCGATAAAGAACAATAGGATCGCTACTACGGTCACGACGGAGATGATCAAGTTCAAGATAAATCCTTGGTTGGCCACGGCAGATTCATATCCTTGGTCATATATAGAGGCAAGCTCAAAACCTTTGGGCATTGTCTCAGAAAATAGCTTGATACGCTCTTTCACAGCCTCGGCCATATCGACTACGTTTCCGGTCGGAACGGTAGAGATAGCGATGCCGACCGCTTGCTTGCTATTGATACGCATGAAGTTCTGGGGCGGAGTCTGGTAGCTCTCCTCGATGCGGGCTATATCGCCTAGCCGGAAATGCTCGCCGGAATGGGATACGATCGTTAGGTTACGGATATCATCCAAGGAGTAAAAATTGCCGGTGGATTCGATACGTATGCGAGTCTCCCCGTTGCGAATGCTCCCGGCATCTACCACTTTATTCTGTCCGTCGAACGCCCGTTTGATATCAGCTGTCGTAATACCCCGATTGGATAAGATCGTGGGGTTTATCCGGATATCAATTACGGGAGTTTGTATGCCGTAGATCTCTACCTTTGCCACGTCTTTTACTTTCAGTAAATCATCTTTGATCAGTTTGGCTTGATCCTCCAGTTCCCGGTAGGTGTAAGATTCTCCGGTCAATCCGTAGAAAACACCCAATACATCGCCAAAATCATCATTGACGATGGAGGTTCCCGCTCCGGAGGGTAATTTGCCTTGTACGTCGTTTACCTTCCGGCGTAGTTTATCCCATAACTGCTGCATCTCGTCGGCCCGGATTTCCTTTTTCACGTAGACCGTGATCTTGGAAAGACCAGCCCGGTTCTCTGTCTTCAGATAGTATAACTCGCCTAAGGATTGGATGGCTTCTTCTAGCACATCCGTCACTTGGGATTGAACTTCCGAGGGGGAGGCGCCGGGATAAGGGGTAAGTACCAAGGCTTGCTTGATCGTAAACGGGGCATCTTCCAGTTTTCCCATCTTTACGTAAGAGAACAGCCCCCCTGCCAAGATCAGGACTAGCAGGAGCCATGTAACCGCTTTGTTCTTCAGGAAATATTTGATGAATTTTTGCATCTTGCTTATTTTTGGATGGTTACGGTACAATTTTCGGAAAGGAAACGTTGCCTTGTCAATACGACAAGGTCATTTTCCGTGATTCCTTCCACGATCTCTATCTGGTTATTTCTTTGCTCACCGAGTTTGACGGGAACGGAGTTTACCTTGTCTCCTTTAACCACCCATACATAATCTCCTTTTTGGGGGCGATGGCAGATTGCCGTTAAGGGAAGCCACAGGTTTTGAGACCGCTCTTCTCCGGGCAGCTCGATCGAGAGGATTCCACTCATTCCGCCCAACCATTCCATATCGGGGTTGGGGATAATGGCGGTCAGTAGATAAGAGAGGTTATTGTTTGTCGTACTTTTAGACACATATAAATCGGAAGGGGTGATTGTCCGTTCGGGATCTGTATCGAAATGGATTCCTACTTGACATAGCTTCTGTTTTTCTTTATCGTATAAGTGTAAGGCGACTTCCTCCGGTATATAGGCCTCGATCTTGAGCCTGTCCAGCTCAATGAAGGTAAGGATCGGCTCGGTTGCTTTCACGTCTTGGAAAGGTTCGATATGGATATTTTGGATATATCCGTCGTAAGGGGCGCTCAGATGGGTATCGCTTAGGGCGTTGACGGCGGTCTCGTAATTGGATTTGGCGACAAGGAAATCCGCTTTCGCTTTCTCATAATTACTCCCTGAGATGTTATTCTTCTTGTAAAGGGCCTCGATCCGTTTATATTCTTGGTTGGTCTGCGAGTAGAGTGCCTCTGTTTGCTGCTTGCGAATCAAGAAATCACGGTTATCGATCGAGAGGATCGTGCTGCCTTTGGAAAAGGCTTGTCCGGGCCGTAAGTCGAAATTCAAGACGGGGCCGTTGATACGGAAAGATAGAACCGTCTCATTATAGGGCCTTGATAAAAAGGTGTATTCACGGCTTCTGCCGGTCTCTGTCTTTTTTATGGGGGAGATAACCTCGACAGGTAAGTTTGCACCTTCGGACTTTGTGTTCTTTTGGCATCCCGATAAAAGGATGCCCAGAAGCAGGATGTATGAAATTCTTCTCATAAGATATACCTAGTTATTTGTTACCGGACAAAAATAGAAGCTATAGGTGAGGGAATAAGGTGGATTTTTACTGAACCGGAATATATCGTCGCTCAACTGGAAAATAGACCAGCCAAACCTTCATTGCGTAGATTGTCATCCTACTTCCAAAGTAAGTTAACTTCATCGGCCAAGTAAGTTAACTTACTTCGGCATTTCAGTTAACTTACTTGGCCGATGGAGTTAACTGCGTTGGGATACGGGAATAAGCTTCCATGGTTCCGCTTTTTTATGTACTTTTGCGGACAAAAAAGGAGAAAGTAATGACATTGCCTTCAGAAGAACATATATTCCAGTATCCGGGACAAGGGCGGATCGAGGTGATTTGCGGTTCCATGTTTTCCGGTAAGACGGAGGAGCTTATCCGCCGTTTGAAGCGGGCTAAATTCGCCAAGCAGCGGGTGGAGATTTTCAAGCCTGCGATCGATACCCGCTATTCGCAGGATAACGTGGTCTCGCACGATAGTAATTCGATTCCTTCTACTCCGGTGGATTCTTCCTCCAGTATCCTATTGTTCACTTCCGAGATCGATGTGGTGGGGATAGACGAGGCCCAGTTTTTCGACAAGGGATTGGTAAACGTATGCAATCAATTGGCCGCTAACGGTATCCGGGTGATCGTGGCTGGGTTGGACATGGACTATAAGGGAGTTCCTTTCGGTCCTATGCCGGAGCTATGCGCTATCGCTGATGAGGTGACGAAAGTGCATGCCATCTGCGTGAAATGCGGACGTTTGGCTTACGTATCCCATCGTATCGTGGGAAATGATAAACGGGTCTTTTTAGGGGAACAATCCGAATACGAGCCTTTATGCCGGGAATGCTATGCGAAGGCTGAAGGTTTGAAGAATTGATTATTTATCCCTACATTTGTGAAATTAATAGTTTTGCGTTATATAAAGTATGAAAGAAAACGAGATGGTGTTCGGCATTCGTGCCGTGATTGAGGCTATACAGGCTGATAAGGAGGTAGATAAGGTCCTTGTGAAAAGGGATTTACAAGGGGATCTATCCAAAGAGTTATTTGAGGTACTGAGAGGCCGTGAGATACCGGTACAACGTGTTCCGGCTGAACGCTTGGATCGTTTGACTCGAAAGAATCATCAGGGGGTGATCGCTTTTATGTCGGCGGTTACCTACCAGAGCTTGGAAGATATCATTCCTTTTGTGTATGAGCAAGGAAAATATCCTTTCATCGTATTGCTGGATGGGGTTACGGACGTGCGTAATTTCGGCGCTATTGCCCGTACCTGCGAGTGTGCGGGAGTCGATGCGATCGTGATTCCGGCAAAAGGAAGCGTTTCGGTGAACGCCGACGCGATCAAGACCTCTGCCGGCGCCTTGCATGTATTGCCGGTTTGTAAGGAGAAGAGTATCAACCAAGCGATCCGTTTCTTGCAGCAAAGCGGGGTGAAGGTATTTGCCGCCAGCGAGAAAGCGGCGGAGAATTATACGGCGGTGAAGTATGAAGGACCGGTAGCGATCGTGATGGGAGCGGAAGATACGGGTGTGTCTCAGGAGAACTTGCGCATCTGCGATAATATGGTAAAGATTCCGCAATTCGGAACGATCGGCTCCTTGAATGTATCTGTAGCCACTTCTATTCTGGTGTACGAAGTGGTTCGCCAACGTATGAACGAGCAACAATAATAATATGTATATAAACTAAAGAAGAAAATGAAGAAAGTTATCGCTACAAAAAACGCTCCCGCCGCTATCGGTCCGTATAGCCAAGCGGTGCAAGTAGGTAATATGCTGTTCGCTTCCGGACAGCTGGGTATCGATCCTGCTACGGGACTTTTCGTTGAGGGATCCGTAAAGGAACAAACCGCCCAAGCGTTCAAGAATGTTCACGCAATCTTGGCAGAGGCTGGTTATAGCATCAATGATGTCGTAAAAACAACCGTGTTTTTAGCGGATATGGGCGACTTCGCCGTTATGAACGAGGTATACGCCTCTCAATTCGAAGGTGCGTTTCCCGCACGTTCAGCGGTAGCCGTTAAGACACTGCCGAAGAATGGTTTGGTAGAGATCGAGGTGATCGCCGTGAAAGAATAATCATAAGGAATAACGAGAGTAGTCTCATCGCTTGTCGAGACTACTCTCGTTATCCATCAAGACTACTCCCGTGATACGATGCGATTACTCTCGTAATTCATCGATACAGCTAATCTCAAAAGTCTATTATCTTCTTTTTCTGGGAGCGGGATTCGTACCACCATTCCGACCGAATAATTTCTCAATCAAATCCTTTCGTCCCATCTTTTGCAATACTTGCATGATCTGACGGCGTGACTCGGGTTTATACCAGAAGAAGAACTGGCGTTGTGCCAACTTCTGTTCTTTTGAGCGGGCCGTATATACTTTCTCCAACGTATAAGGATGATATCCGGTATAATACATCTCCGTAGCCAATGTCATCGGCGTAGGTGTGAAGTCTTGTACTTGCTCCAGCTGGAAATGCAAGCTCTTGGTGATCACCGCCAGCTCCGCCATATCCGCCTCGGTACATCCCGGATGGCTGGAAATGAAATAGGGGATGAGTTGCTGGTTCAACCCGTATTGTCGGTTTACCTTATCGAATATCTTCTTGAATTGTCCGAATTGCGAGAAAGACGGTTTACGCATTTGTTTCAACACCTCGTCTTGCGTATGCTCCGGGGCCACTTTCAAACGGCCGGATACGTGGCGGGCGATTAATTCCTCGGTATAGGTTTGAGCTGCCTTGTTTAAAGACTCATCCGCATAACGGTGCAATAACAGGTCATAGCGTACGCCGCTTCCGATAAACGACTTCTTGATCTCGGGAATTCTATCTACCGCTTTGTAGATATCCAGTAGCGGCGTATGGTCCGCGTTCAAGTTGTTGCAAACGACGGGGGAGATACAAGACGGTTTCTTGCATTTGGCGCAAATCCGCTCGTCTTTACCTTTCATACGGTACATATTGGCAGAAGGGCCACCCAGATCGCTTAGGTATCCCTTGAAATCGGGCATTTCGGTAATCGCTTTCACTTCCTTCAAGATCGATTCCTTGCTTCGGGAGGCGATGAACTTCCCTTGATGTGCCGATATGGTACAGAATGCGCATCCTCCGAAACAACCCCGGTGGATATTCACCGAGAACTTGATCATCTCGAAAGCCGGTATCACTTTCCCTTTGTATTTGGGATGCGGCAAGCGGGTATAGGGAAGGTCGTAGGAAGCATCTATCTCCGCTTCCGTCATTGGAGGGAAGGGAGGATTCACTACGATCACCTGTTTTCCTACCTTTTGCAAGATCCGTGAGGCATTGTATTTGTTGGATTCCTCTTCGATATGCCGGAAATTCTTCGCTTGTTTCAATTTATCTTTTAGGCATTCCTCGTGTGAGAAGAGCACGATATCATCGTCTTTCGCATCCTCTTTGTCTGCCATATAAACCGTTTGGCGGATGTCTTTGATCTCGTTGAAAGGAATGCCGGACTTTAGGCGGCGCACCAATTCCTTGATCGGCTTCTCGCCCATGCCGTAAATCAATAAATCGGCCGGGCTACTGGCAAGGATTCCCGGTAATAGCTTATCTTGCCAATAATCGTAATGCGTAAGCCGGCGCAATGAGGCTTCGATGCCGCCTAGTACGACGGGGACATCCGGATACAATTCTTTCAGTATTTTCGTATAGACGATGCTCGGATAATCCGGTCGCATCCCCGGACGCTGGTCCGGCGTATAGGCGTCGTCGCTGCGTAATCGCTTATTGGCCGTATAATGGTTGATCATTGAATCCATGGCACCGGCGGATACACCGAAGAAAAGCCGGGGAACGCCCAGCTTCTTGAAATCCCGGTAATCTCCCCGCCAATCCGGTTGCGGTACGATCGCTACCCGTAATCCTTCCGCTTCCAATACACGACCGATCACGGCCGCCCCGAAAGAGGGATGATCCACATAGGCATCTCCCGAGAAAAGGATCACGTCGAGGTAATCCCATCCCCGTGCCTCGACTTCTTTCTTCGTCGTGGGCAACCAATTGTCTAGTTTAAATGTTTTCATAATACAAAGGTACGTGATAATCTTGGAATAATCATAGAGACGCTATTCATAACTTTTATTTATGGGGGATTCGTTTTTATGATTAGGACAAGAGTTCTCAATCTCGTATCTTTGTGTCGAAAAGAAAAACAAACATTTAAAAACAAGGTTTCTTATGAAAACACTCACAGACGAGAAGCTGACGATTGTCGGCGCAGCAGGTATGATCGGTTCTAATATGGCACAGACCGCTATTATGATGGGACTAACTTCCAACATTTGTTTGTATGATCCTTACGCACCGGGTTTGGAGGGAGTCGCCGAGGAATTATTCCATTGTGGTTTCGAGGGTGTAAACATCACTTTTACCTCAGACATCAAGGAGGCTTTGACGGGCGCTAAATATATCGTTAACTCCGGTGGTGCCGCAAGAAAGGCAGGTATGACCCGTGAGGATCTTCTAAAAGGAAACGCCGCTATCGCCGAGGAGTTCGGCAAGAACGTAAAGGCTTATTGCCCGGACGTAAAGCATATCGTGGTTATCTTTAACCCGGCGGATATTACCGGTTTGATTACTTTATTGTATTCCGGCTTGAAACCTTCTCAGGTTACGACATTGGCCGCATTGGATTCTACTCGTTTACGCAGTGAGTTGGCAAAACATTTCGGTATCTCTATGGATCAGGTCGAGAACTGCCGTACGTATGGCGGTCATGGCGAGCAAATGGCTGTTTTCGCCTCTACCGCTAAGGTGGATGGCAAGCCTTTGACGGAACTTATCGGTACGGATGCCTTGACGAAAGATCAATGGGCGGAGATACAAACCAAGGTTACGAAGGGCGGCGCTAACATTATCGCTTTGCGGGGCCGTTCTTCCTTCCAAAGCCCGTCATATGTATCTATCGAGATGATCGCAGCTGCGATGGGTGGTAAACCGTTCCGTTGGCCGGCTGGCGCTTATGTATCAAACGGTAAGTTCGATCATATCATGATGGCTTGGGAGACCTCAATTACGAAAGACGGCGTAGCGTTGAAAGAGGTACACGGTACACCGGAAGAAGAGGCTGCCTTGGAGAAGAGCTACAAGCATCTTTGCGCTTTACGTGACGAGGTGATCGCTATGGGCGTGCTTCCCGCTATTTCCGAATGGCATAAATTGAATCCGAATATCAAATGATCGAATAACAAGTCATTTAGATTTTCACGGATATATGAAATCCCCGCTTAGATGGCTTCGTGCCGGAAAGCGGGGATTCTTGTTTTATTTTATCTTTAGTCCGGGGATCAGGGGTGTGCTATCTACCAGCTCCAACTCTTGCACCATCTGTAATGTTCCTTGTTTGTATTTCTGGAAATGGGGCGTTTGGATATGGCTTTTATAAGCGTTTTGATCCGCGTAAATCTCTAGGATGGTTACTTTATTTGGATGTTCTTTCTCCGATACGGCATACAGTGTAAGAACACCCGGCTCTAGACGCATGGAAGCCTCGATCTCTTCTTCCAGAAAGGCGTTATAACGCTCCAACTGGGCGGGATCGACCGTGATCTTGGATAGGCGGACTAAGTTCTTCTCAGGGGCGGGCTGAGAGGATTCCTTAATGATCTTCAACGCTTTGATAGCGGAAGGGAAGCCGATATAAGGAAGACATTGTATAACCGCCGCCGTTAAGGTCTCCTTGCTATTGCCGGCCAGTAAGTTCCCTTCGAGATGCGAGTGTAGTTGGCTTTCGGCTTCAAGGGTCGTTAGTATGCAATAAGCCAGTAACTCCCGGGTTTTCAGGTCTAGCCCGTTGCGAGTATAGATATCTCCGAAGCAGAATTCGGTGAGGAATCGCTCTACTTCCGGACCCATATTTCCCGGGACGTTCCTCATGGCCTCTTTGATTCCCTCGCCGTAAAGCCGGCTTTGTATGGCTTGTCCTTTCTCGTGGCGATCTTCTTCCGTAACGGTAGCTTGTCTCTCCAGAGGCAAAGCGATGCCTTGTTGCTTAAAGACTTCGTTGATGGTATTTAAGGCATTCAATGTCTTCGGGAAACCGATGAACGGGGCACATAGATATATTGCCTCCCGTAGCTCGATGGGAGTGACGCCTACGTTTAGCGCTGCTTTGGCGTGAGCGCTCAGTTGGGGCAAGGTTTGCATCGTGGCTAATATGGTGCAAGTGATAAGCTCCCGGGTCTTTTTATCAAGATCTCCTGTGCGGAATACCTCCCCGAAGATGAATTTCTGGAGAATGTCCATCATTTCCGGATCTGTTCCTTGTCCGGTCAATGCCTCGCCTCCGAATAGCTCGGTGTAATTCTTTTTACAGCGTTCGATTCTGTCCATATTTTGTTCTGTTTTAGAAGTTGGGATATCTTGTGCGAAGGCTGGTATGAAGCCTAGCAGGAAGAGTACGATTGCTTTTGTTTTCATAAGGATATCGTTATTGTTTAACATTACAAAGATATTCGGATTTATCTCAGGCGCATGTATACATATTACGGATCTTTGTATCAAAATTACCGTTCGTAAACGGAGCTGATCCGGATGACAGCCGGGGTTGAGCAAACGAACAAAGCGCCTGCGATTCCCTTGCGGGAGACACAGACGCTTTCGTTCAAATAAATATTCTTATAAAGTACGATCCGGATATAAGGCTTTCCACCATTCCGGCTCGTCTTTCAGCCATTTGGCGAACCATGCGTAGATGGTATTTTGCCAGCCTATACGCTTCTGATAGCCTACGATACCATGATTCTCGCCATCCACCTGCACGAATTCCACGGTCTTTCCTAGGATCTTCAAGGCGGCGAACATCTGGATACTTTCCCCGATGGGTACGTTCGTATCGGCGTTGCCGTGAAGCAATAGGAGCGGGGTCTTGATCTTATCGGCGTTGAACAACGGGCTTTGCTTAGTAAAGAACTCCGGGGCGTTCCAAGGATAAGTCCCGGCGTTCGCTACGGAGCAATAGCCATATCCCCAATAACCTTCTCCCCAATAGCTACTCAACGCGCTGATACCGGCATGGCTGATAGCGGCGGCGAAAATGTCCGTACGGGTTTGTAGGTATTGTGTCATGAATCCGCCGTAGCTGGCACCGATGCAACCGATTTTCTTCTCGTTCACGAACGAATGCTCCTTACAGAACAGCTTGGTACCTTGGATGATCTCATCGGCGGTCTTCAGGCCCCACGCGTTCACGTGGCGGGCGGCGAATTCCTGTCCGAAGCCCGTTGTTCCACTCGGATTCAAGGTGTAAACCACGTATCCGAGGGCGGCGTACATATGCATGGAATAACGCATCTCCAGCGCACGGTTCGTCGGGGAAGTACCGCCATAGTAATAAACGATCATCGGATATTTCTTATTCGGATCGAAATGAGGCGGCAGGTAATAACGGCCTTGGATAGTCGTCCCGTCATCCGACTTGAAGTTCCAGTCGTGTACCTCGCCCAAGGCGATATCTTTTAATTTATCTTGCGAGAGATCATACATCAAGCGGTTCTTTCCACCTTTCAGGTCGTAAGCGTAAAGGCGGTTGGCGTTGGACGCGCTCTGTCCGTAATAGAAGAGAACCGGGGCATTGTCGGCCAACGCATAGGACATGATGATATCCTCGGAGGCGGCTACTTGCTTGATCTTTCCGTTTGCCGGGTCGCACGTATAGATCCGTTGGTAATCCTCATCCTCGCAGAGGATATAGATTTGCCCGTTGAAGCGGTTCCATACGGCATCGATCACGTTCGGATTGAAGTCTTTGGTGAGAGGGGAGGCTTTACGGCTTGCCAGATCGTATAGGAATAACTGCCCGTCGTACGAGTTGGAGATCTGTCCTTGCTTGATATTTCGTCCGATCCCGTCGAAAGCGTCGCCCGCCCCGGCTACCAATAACTGTTTACCGTCGGGCGAGAAGGCGGCTTGGTTTACGTACGGGGCTTTTTCCCAGATCGTATCGATCGCCATGGTCTGCAAATCCAATTTATAAAGCGAGTTGCGGGAGTGCGGCAAGGAGGTGTACACCCGGTCGCTGGTGCTGAACAATAGATAGCGGCTATCAGCGCTGATATCATTGATATAAGTGTCCGTATGCCCGAAAGTAAGTTGCTCGTACAAACCTGTTTTTAAGTCATACCGCCAGATAAAGGAGCGGTCACGGAAACCCGGGATGCGGTCTGCCGGCTCTAATACACGGATCAAGTCCGTCCCTTCCTTGGGACCTTCCTCTTCTACGGTATAGAGAAGCGTGGACTCATCGGGGGTGAATACGAACCGCCCTTTCGGAAGGTTCGGGACTAATACCGTTTGTTGGTAGGTAGACGGATCTACGGTTACCAACTCCGTACCGTCCAGACCGGTGCGGGTGTAATACAATCGGTTGCTTTTAGGCATCCATTTGGCGGTCGTCAAGAAGCCTCCGTCTTGCAATAAGACCCGTCCCGTAGCGGCATCCATCAATTGCCCGTACGATTCGCTCTTGCCTTCCGGGAACCGGTTGACGTATTTTACCAAGGCATACTTGCCGTTCGGGGAAAGACTTACGCCTTGGAAATCCTTTCCTTCCAGGATATTCAGAAGGGTATAGCGTTTCTCCGGATTCAAGGAAGCTACGACTTTCGCTTCTGCCTCGCTTTTGAAGGTAGCCTTTAGGCTGGGAGGACAAGTGTCTGTTTCCGCTGTCAGGTATTTTACGACTACTTGATAGCGGCGGGGTTCCATCACCAACTCGGAAGAGGCTCCGACCGGTTTATCATTGACGAATACCTCGAACGCTCCGGGGCCCGATACGTCGAGCGTACCTTTTACGTACCGGTCGCTGTTCAAGAAGAAAGAGAATAGATGCAAGGCATATCCCTTTCGCGGGGCGGCGAAGGTGATCGCGCCTGCCGTGTCGGCGTCGAGTACCGTGGCGTTCGCAAGCGTTTGCTCGAACGGTAAGGTCGCTTTTAATAGATTCTTCGCCTCGAAAGGCTTGCCATTTACGTTGAGGCTGTCCGCTAGGATCGGCTTGTTGACCGTGAACGGGCCTGCGTGCTGGAATTGCGTTACTTTCACGTCTTCCATGGCGTAAAGCGAAAGGGCGGAAAGAAGCAATGCCGGAATTAAGTTAGTTTTTCTGTTCATATATAATTAGTTTAGGATAAACGTTTTCCGCAAACGATGTAAAGCTGTTCGGTATCTTCTACGACGAGCGGAAGAAGATAAGGCTCCATCAATGCCGCCACCTCTCGGGCCGGGGGCAAGGGCAGCGATAATCGATCGGCGTGCCGATGGTGGTGCGTATTGATCTTTTCCTTGCTCTCGCTGTGGCAGATAACCAATTTACCGCCGGGCGCGAGCAAGCCGCTCATATGCTCGATCAATCGTTCCGGCCGCATGAAATGCGGGTAAGCGCTATACAGGATAATATAGTCGAATCCTTTCCCCTCGTAGCTCATAGCGTCCTCTTGGAGGAACTCGATGAGCGGATGATCCGGATATTTCATGCGTGCTTTCTCGATCATTTGGCCCGCTATATCGATCGCTACGATTTGGCGGGGTTCGTACGGCAGCAGGTAACTTTCCAATATCCCCGTGCCGCAACCGACATCGAGAACGCGGGCGTTCCGCCGCAGGTTGGTACGATCCAATATCGTCCGGATCTTTCCCGGATCATGTACGCAGACAGCGTCCCAGCGTTCCGCCATCGTATCAAAAAAAGTCTCTATTTGATTCATGATAATTGTCCTTCCCATAGAAAACAATCGCTGAACAGGGATTGTTCCTTGAAATGGGTTGGTTTTTCGAACAAACCGAACACGGACGATCCGGAGCCGGACATGGCGGCATATAAGGCGCCTCCCTCGTATAAGGTATCCTTGATCCGTTCGATCACGGGATGCTTCGGGAATACGCTTCGCTCGAAATCGTTCACCATCCGCTCTTTCCATTCGGATACCGGTAGCTGGATGATCTCTTTCAAGGAGGTCTCGGGCGCAGCGGGTGTTACCATCGAATAGGCTTCGGGGGTGGAGACGGCTACATCCGGTTTAATTAAGCATAGATAATAATCCTTCAAGGACAAGTCCACGGGTTCGAATTGGTTTCCCGTGCCGGTCGCGAATACCGGCGTGTTACGGATAAAGAACGGGCAATCGGCTCCGATGGTGGACGCTATCGCCTCCAACTCATCCGGGTGAATATCCAAACCGCAGAAATCATTGACTAGTTTCAACATAAAAGCGGCATCGGCGGAACCTCCTCCAAGCCCGGCGCCAAAAGGTATCGCTTTCAACAAATGGATCTCTAGCGGGGGAATCTCGTATCTCGTCTTTAGGGCGTTCAGCGCTTTTATGACGAGGTTCTTCTCTTGGGGAGCGTCTACCGGGATTCCGGTTTGCGTGAAACAGGTCCGATCCGAGGCGACGATCTCGAGGGCGTCCTTCACGGGGATCGGATAGAAGATGGTCTCTATATTATGATAACCGTCCGGACGTTTGCTTACTACGTTCAGACCTAGGTTTATCTTGGCATTCGGGAAACAGATCATAGTATTTAATGTTTGTTTTATATGATACGCGAAGATAAGAAGATATCCTTATAAACGTTCTGTTTTATCGGGTGAACTATATACGGCTTTAATAAGAGGCCCACGATGGGCATCACGCGTAAAAGAGTAGATTTGACGTTTTGACATTCTGTAATCTAAACTCCCAGAGAAGCGTTTTTTCCGGGCTGAGGTACGCCTTGCTTCCGAAAATGGCATAAAATAATAGCATCTGGTTGTCTTGTAGTGTTTTATGGAAATAGGCCTTTTTATTCTAGCGAGATTAATTCATCGTATCTCATATTTTTAGGTGAAAATAGCCATTTTATACGGGTGTATCGATCAATTCTATAGGATGCGAGGGCTGTTTCTTCCGTATGTATCGCCTAATACATACGGTTGCGTTACCTAATACATACGGTCGTGTTGCCTAATACAGCCTTTTGTGTTACCTAACTCTATTACTTTTGAGTCCAAACAGGGGTATTTAGGCAAGAAAATGAGGGAAAACGTATGATTTCATCATAGGTCTCTCCCTCTTTTTCTCTATTTGTAAAAAGGTCTTGACATCGTTATTCTGTTATTTCGATCATAATGTCAAGATTATTGCGTTTTAGCTTACGGTCTCCACAATTGATACTTATTTATCCTTTATGATATCATGGAGCATGGTAACCTTTTCTTGCTCGGCCTTTAATAATCGTTCGTAAAGCTCGACTATTTTATCGATGGGATTGAATGTTTGATTTTGAACATTTCCGCTTGCGTTATCTTGCCACGTGCCGGAAAAAATATTGATAGATGTCCCTTCATTCAATTCCGTGATCGCCTCTATCGGAATATCCAAAGCTTTCGTGACCTTTTCCAATACCTCAGGTTCCAATTCGTCTTTTTTCTCGTAGCCGGATAAGGTGGCTTGTGATACCCCAATTTTGTCGGCGAGCACTTCTTGTTTGATGCCTCTCCATTCTCTCCAACGTTTTAAGTTGGCTCCATGACTATTTCTTTTGGTAAATGTTGTTTCCATGTCAGTTCTTATTGATCCTGTCACAAAAATAAGTATTAAATCTGAGTTATCTTACTATTGTATCAGATATCCAGAGCAACCGCACCTAATTTTATTTATAGCTACAAATTACGATGGGCATTGTTACCGGCCGTAAATACGTAGTCAGATATATCATTTATCCCTGTCATCTAATAATATTAGTCGTGACATTGATATTTTATCAGGGGGATTGATGGTATATCAGCAGGCGGTAAGCTTATTTTGTCTGCGAATGATAAACACAGAAATCAATGGAAACTCAAAATCAATATCCTCAAAGGGATTATTCCGAGATAATTAGCTTAGCCCATCAAGTAATTGATCTGCCGGTAAGGAAGGCGCAGATGTTATTGAAGGATCTGGATTTATGTACGATCACTTATACGTGGAATGACGTAAGCCAGATTACATTGGAAGTCGTGTTCAAAACCTCCACGCTCACTTGCCTTTTTAATCAAAACGATATTTGTGAAGCTGTATATCTATTCTTAACTGATAATAAGGATCTAATGAAATATATAAGCCACTGCGTTAAGACCTATACATATGATTTCCTTTTGGATGGCTGGACCACGGATAAATGCCACATTTCAATATGCCGTTCCGAAAATCAAGGGTGTTTTTTATTAATATTACCGCTAAAAAAGATTTTATGAATAAGGCATATTGTAGTTGTTTCGCTACTCCTCTTTTTTCAAACGAACTTTTTGTGTGTTCCAATGACGGTGGTTTTCAGTTATCAAAAAGAAAGGCGCTGTAAATCAAGTTTACAGCGCCTTCCATTTATTTAGGGTTATGAGCTTTATTAAGGCTCCGCGATCATCTCTTTAGCGATTATCTCGGCCTCGGCTTTATCGGCGTCCTTTTGGATGTTCGGCAATTCAAGGCCGTAGCCTTTGATCCGGTCCTCACGTTTCAACATCAAGGCGATGAAGAGGGCGAGCACGCCGAAGCAGGTGAAGACTGCCATCGGTATCGTATAGTCGTAAGCCGGTTTACCCGTGCCATTGTCGATCTTGCAATACGTATCCAATATCCAGCCGATTAATAAGGGAACCATACTCAGACCGATATTCTGTACCCAGAAAATCAAGGCATAAGCCGTGCCTAATTGCTTCTCCGGGATAATCTTCGGAACAGATGGCCACATCGCCGATGGGACCAAGGAGAAAGCGATACCCAATACGATCATCACGATCGTGGCGAACCACCACTGATTCAAGATCGGAAGCGTGAATAATAAATGCACGCCGATCAACATCAAGGCGCCAAAGATCATGATCGTCGCCCCTTTACCCTTGCGGTCGTATAAATTACCGAAGAACGGAGTCAGAAGAATCGTGCCGAAAGGTAAGATAGCCGGGATATTTCCCGCCAACTCCGGATCTACGTTATATTTATTGACCATCAAGTCCGTAGCGTATTTCAAGAAGGGGAATACGGCCGAATAGAATAATACGCAAAGCAGAGCGATCAACCAGAAACCCTTATTGGTAACGATCAATAAGATATCTTTCAAACGGAAAGGCTCTTCCTCCTCGGCTTGCTCGATAGCGTCCATCGAAGCGTCCAGCTTGCGATCCATCACGCAAAATACGAGGAAGGCGATCAAACCGATACACAACATACAAAGACAAAGCAAGATAGGAGCGGAGATACTACCGAAGTACTTGGCGGCGGGAACCGTGATAGATAAAGCCAAGGCCGTACCCAAACGAGCCGTAGCCATCTCCAAGCCCATAGCCAGCGCCATCTCTTTTCCCTTGAACCACCGTACGATAATCTTAGATACCGTGATACCGGCGGTCTCCACGCCGACACCGAAGATCGCGTATCCGAGGGCGGCCACCATCACTTGCGCTTTCCATCCGAAAAGCTCTCCTTCCATCGTAAACGCGTCCGAGATGGCGTAATATTTAATGGAACAACCGATAATCATCAAGATACAGGAAGCGACACCCGTGAAACGGACACCCATCTTATCCAGAACGATACCACCAATGATCAACATGAAGAGAAATACGTTGAACCAGCCGTAAGCGCTGGTGAACCAACCATATTCCGTACTCGTCCAGCTTAGCTGTTCTTCCAACATCGGTTTAAGCGGAGCCATTACATCCGTAAGGAAGTATCCGCAAAGCATCGTGAATGCCGCCAAAGCGAGTACACTCCAGCGTGCGACTTTCGAGTCGCTTAGTTTCTGATGAATTTTTTCTATCATGATATTTGTTTTATAGAGTTATATTATTTGTATTCGTCTTCTTTCATGAACAAGGGGAGAGCGTCCGCTACGATAAACGTACTGCCTCCGATAAAGATCAGGTCGTTCTCACGAGCCCTTCTTAACGCTTTCTCGACAGCGTCTTGCACCGTATCGCAAAGGGTACCGGACAGTCCGTGACGCATGGCTTTCACGGCGAAATCCTCTACGGGCATCGCTCTCTCCACGGAGGCTTGCGTGAAGAAATAAAAAGCGTCTTGCGGCATCAAGGATAATACGCCGTCGATATCCTTGTCGTTTACCATGCCGACGATCATATAGATTTGCCCGCAATATTGACGCAAGACTTTCAGATGCTCCGCTATATGCTCCCAGCCTCCTACATTATGCCCCGTGTCGCAAATGACGGTCGGTTTGGATCGCAAGGTTTGCCAACGTCCCATCAATCCCGTCAGTTTCGTTACGTGGGCGAAACCCTCGTGTACCGCTTCCGGGATGATATCTACACCCAATTCCGTTCGTAATATATGGATGGCGGATAATACGGTGATGGCGTTTCTTACCTGCACCTCACCGCCAAGCTCTCCTTGGATTTCTCCATATTCAACGGAATGGAAGAACCATTTGCCACCGACCGTTAACCGGCTTTCTTCTTTAAACAAGTTTTGTAGGGCGCAGTAGAAAGGTGCGCCAACTTCTTCTGCCTTGTTTTTGAAAACGTCGTAAACCGATTGTTTCTCGGCTTCCCCAAGAAGTGCCGATACGCCTTTCTTGATAATACCGGCTTTCTCCGCCGCTATCTTCTCCTCTGTATCTCCCAGGAATTGCGTATGATCCAGACTGATATTCGTGATGATACTCAAGATCGGAGTGATAATGTTCGTACTGTCCAAACGACCACCAAGCCCGACCTCGATCACCGCGTAGTCTACCTGCTGGTCACGGAAATACTCAAAAGCCATACTGGACGTTAATTCGAAGAAAGAAGGATGGAGAGGCTCGAAGAAAGAACGATGACGCTCGACGAAATCGACCACGTAATCTTGGGAGATCTTTTTCCCGTTCACCCGGATGCGTTCCCGGAAGTCCACTAAGTGGGGAGAGGTATAAAGCCCGACCTTGAAACCGGATTGCCGGAGAATGGCCGCCAATAGATGGCTGACCGAGCCTTTGCCGTTTGTCCCGGCTACATGGATGGTCTTATAGGCTTTATGGGGATTTCCCAGATAATCATCTAGGGCGATACTTGTACCAAGACCGGGTTTGTAAGCGGAAGGTCCGCTATGTTGGAAGACCGGGATGCTGGTATATAGATAGTGTAGCGTTTCCTCGTATGTCATGTTTTTGTAAATTAGATGCTACAAATGTAGTTAAATTTATTTATACCTTTGCGACTCGTTAATAAAAAGGAGAGAAAAGAAAATGGAAACACTACGTATAACCTATACGCCTCAAGGAGGCGTTTGTTCTAAGTTGATGGTGATCGACGCGAAGGATGGCGTGATCGAGAATGTACAGATTATAGGAGGTTGCCACGGTAACGGGCAAGGTATGTGCGCCTTATTGAAAGGTATGCGCGTCGAAGACGCTATCGGCCGTTTGTCTGGCATCGATTGTCATGGAAGGGGAACCTCATGCCCGGACCAGATGGCACAGGCATTGAAGCAATTCAATCAATGATCAGTTTATATCCGATTCCCCGGATATTCAAAATCTTGATAGACTCGTCTTTCGATAACTTATGACGTAGCTTGGTGATAAAAACATGCAGGCTGCGTGCGTTGAAGAAAGAATCATCCCCCCAAAGGTCTATCAAGATCTCTTTCATCGGTAATACTTGGTCCTTATTGTCGCAAAGGCGCTTCAATATCTCGGACTCCCGGTTGCTGAGGAGTTGTTTCTCTCCTCGGCAGGCCAATGTCTGCGTGATGGAATCGAACGTATAAAGCCCGATACGGAAAGAGGTGGCTTCCGGTCTTTGGACGGACACCTTATGTAGTAACGCCTTGATGCGCACGATCAATTCCGCCATGCCGAAAGGCTTTTTCAAGTAATCGTTGCCGCCTGTCTCGAAGCCCTCTACCACGTCGTTGGCTGCGGAACGGGCCGATAGGAATAGGACAGGGGTACGCGTATCCGTTTTACGGATCAACTTGACCATCGTGAATCCGTCCATCTTAGGCATCATGATATCCGCTACGATAATATCCGGGTTGGTCTCCGCGTAACGGGAGAGGCCCTCCTCGCCATTCGCCGCTAGGGTGATATCGAACTCGTTTCCATCCAGCGTATCCTTGATGATCATGGCCAATGTAGGCTCGTCTTCTACTAGTAGTACTTTTATCTTTTCCATATTTGATGCTTGATTTTCGGGTTATTGTTTAAAATGCAGGGTAAAGGTGGAGCCTTTGCCGGGGACGCTTTCCACACGGGCTATTCCTCCATGTTTACCCATCATGTCTTTTACGTAATATAATCCTAGGCCATAACCTTTCACGTTGTGGATATTCCCACTGGGAACCCGGAAGAACTTGTCGAATACATGCCGCTGGTTGGCTTCGCTGATGCCCGGGCCGTTGTCGGTTATGGAGATTGTCGTTTCGTGATCGTCTTGCCGGGCTGTCGCTTCGATGCGGCAAGGTTCCTTGTCGGCGTATTTGATCGCGTTATCGATAAGGTTGCTCAACATATTATATAGGTGGGTACGATCGGCCACCAATTCTATATCCTCGGGGATGGAGCAAGTGAACTCCACGGGTTTGCTAGCTTTCAGTTTGTATTGCTCGATGAGGGAGTTCACCAACTCGTTTAATGAGATGGTTTCGGGGCGCAAGCGGAAGGTACTGCGGTTCTCTACGGCGAGTGTCAAGATTTGTTCCACCAATCCGGTAAGATGGATAAGTTGATCTTTAACGATCGTCAGGTATTTCTTCTGTTTCTCGTTGACGGGATCGCTAAAGTTCAATAATGCGTCTACGGCGGCATAGCTGACGCTGATCGGGGTTTTCAGCTCATGCGTCATATTGTTGGTGAAATCGGTCTTCAATTCTTCCACGGTCTTTTGCTTCAAGATGGTGCGGAGCAAGTATATGAAAGCGCAAATGATCAGTAAAAGCAATAGGAAGGAGGAGATCAGGATGCCTTTCATCTGGGTGAGTATCACGCTGGCCGGCGATTTGAGGAACAGGCGATACTGTAACGTGCTCTCGTTATGGAGCGGGTAATCGAAATGCACGGGGTTTTTCCACGTGGTGAATCGTTCCGGCTTCTCTAGGCGCATCCAGCCTTTTTCGTCCTCATCGGCGGGTTTATAAATCGTTATCAGCTCGTGTTCCGTTACGATGTTTCTTGCCTCCAGCTCCGAGGTTAATAATTTGTTGTAGGTCTTGAAATCAATTGGTTTTATAGAATCTATATTCGCATGCATCGCTTGCTGCACCATGTCCTCCACCTCGCCGATTACATATAGGTAATCCGTTAGGGTAGAGTCTATCGAGCTAAAGTCCTCCTCGTCCCCGTAATCGATATGCAGTTTCATGTGTGAGTCGGGATTCACTGTCTTGAAGATATCTTCGCGGTTAAGGTCTGGATCTTCTTTACGCGGATGGATCGAGGCTTTCGCGTCCATCTTCTGCTTATTAGACGGATCTAGCTCTGAGCTGAAGTACACATCTTGGGTTTGAGGTCCCAGCGTCCCCTGTTCTTTCTTGATACTCTGGATGCGTAAGAACAACTCCTTATAGTCGGCGATCTTCATCGCTTCCTCTATATTGATCTCCATCTGTTTATATAATGTATCATATAAACCTTTCAGCCAGTATCCTTGGAAAACCAAAAGTCCGGCCAGCGATAGGACGATCAACAAAGCGATTAACTTAAAACGAAGTCTGATGTTCATGAAGTCTCTTTATGCTTATAATCGAATTGGTCGCTAAAAATAGACAATTTTATTACATGAACTCTTAACATGCGAGATAAACTTTATGCGGGCGCTTGTAAATATTTATTAAGGATATCCATTAGTACCCCAATATCAATCGGTTTAGCCAAATGATAATTCATGCCTGCTTTGATAGCGTTTGTTACGTCTTCGGAAAAGGCGTTGGCGGTCATAGCTATAATCGGCATATGCGTAATATCCGTTCGTTGGAGAGAGCGAATCTGCCGGGTTGCCTCATAACCATCCATGACAGGCATCTGGATATCCATCAGTATCATCTGGTAAAATCCTTCTTCCGATTGGGTGACTTTCCGCACGGCGTCAAGTCCGTTTACCGCCGTATCGATAGTGATGCCGGTGCTACCGATGATCTCTACGGCGATCTCACGATTTAACTCGTTATCTTCCACCAATAAGATACGCTTGCCGGAATAATCGGCGTTTGATAACTTGAATGGACGGGGTGGTTCCGGTTTATATCCTTTGCCTAAAAAAGACCGCAATACTTGAAGCAGCTTGGACTTATAGAGAGGCTTGGTGATAAATCCATTGGCCTTTACCACCTTGGCCTCTGCCTCATATTCCTCGAGATCGTATGCGGAGAGAATGATGATCGGGACATCCGCCCCTACGAAACGCCTGATTTGCCGGGTTGTCTCAATACCGTTCATTTGAGGCATCTTTAAGTCAATGATCACGGCGAAATACTCTTTCTCCGCTAAATGATGCTGTCGTACTTTCTCTATAGCGTCGCTACCCGAATATACGCATTCGCTGTTTATTCCAATCTCTCGCAAACAGCTACACGTGTTTTGGCAAGCGATCTTATCGTCATCCACCACAAGAACGTCTAAACCTTCTACCTCTATCATCTCATCCGGTTTCTGATCCCGGTAAACCAATGGTATGTCGATAGTGAAGCGGGTACCTTTTCCATATTCACTCTCAACCTTGATATCTCCTCCCATCATCTGAATGATCTTATGGCTGATCGACATCCCGAGACCGGTGCCTTGTATTGTCTTGATCTCATCATCGCTCGCACGCTCGAAAGGCAGGAATATCTTATCCAGAAACTCCGGCTTCATACCTCTTCCGTTATCCTGAAACACGAATTGATAATTACCGATACCATCATGAGGTTCTTTCTCATAGATCTCTATCGTGATTCGTCCATTTTCCTGCGTATACTTGATCGCGTTCGAGAGGATATTCATCAATACCTGCTTGATGCGCTGCGTATCGCCTTTTACATTCTCATGCCTCAGGTTCTTGACGTGTATATTTAAAGTTTGTTGTTTGCTTTTGATATCCGGTTGCATCATGACTACTAAATCTTGCAAGAGTTCCCCTAAATTGAGTTCGTCTTCGGAAAGAATTAGCCGGCCACTCTCGATCTTGGACATATCGAGAACCTCGTTAATTAAACTCAGCAGTAATTTAGAGGCTCCATTGATTTTTTCCATACAATCCAGTACTCTTTCACGTTCATCGATATGGGCCTTGGTGATAGCCGTCATTCCCATGATGGCGTTCATCGGTGTCCGGATATCGTGGCTCATGCGGGCGAGGAAGTCTGATTTGGCTTGGTTGGCTTTTTCCGCCGACTCTAACGCTTCTTTAAGTTGCTTCGATTGTTTCTCCAGTTTCTTTTGCAACTCCCTTTGTTCGGTAATGTCGGTGATATTGATGTAAACGATAAGATAGATAGGCTCGTCTCCTTCCCAGCCAATACATTCCCCGTTCAACTGTAGCCAAGCGTCGTTACCGTTTTTGTCTTTCGACTGGATAACGAAATGTACAGCTTCCCCTTTTAGCATACGGGGGATATGGGCGTTCATTATATTACGGCTTGTCTCATCTAAACGGGAGAAAGGACTGAAAGATGAAAAAGAATTTTTATCGATACCCGAGAAGTCCTTATATTTATCGTTCGCCTCCAGTAGTGTAAAACTGCCGTCTTTATGTACCTTATGTTTGGATATGAAACCGGGGATATTATCATAAGCGATCGTTTGCTCGATCCGTCTTCGCATTACGTCTTCCACATCGGTCATTACCGTATAAGAGATAGGAATGCCGTCTTGAAGCTGGTCGGTAAATGTGGAAATGATCTTGGTCCATCTTTCTCCATTTCTGGTGGGCATTTGGATAATTGCCTCGTAACCGTTGGCTTTGTTTGCTAACGCTTCGTAAACGTTCTTGGATAATGTATTCCAAGCTTCATCATGGCCCTTAAAATACAGGTCAGGCTTATTGTGATAAAGGGCTTCGTACTCTTCTTTGGGGTAGCCTATCATATCGTAATAGAAGTCATTTGCCCATAAAACCGTAAAATGCTCATCTAACAGATGCTTGCTGACACTGGCTCCCGTAAGCCCCATCAGTAAGTTGTACTCAAGATCCGTTTCCCGCCCTTCCATCATATGTCTTTTTATATTATCTTACAAAAGTAAAGATTCTCAAAGGGAATCTGCAAAATTCTTTTTTGATAATGTGTTCCGTTTTTGTTTTCGGTTAGTCGGGGGTTCTCTGGTAACAAGAATAGGTATACGATTTTCCCCTGTATTCTTGTGGAGTCATACCTACGTTTCGACGGAAGAACTTATTGAAGAACGATAGATTATTAAAGCCGAGGTCCATCGCTATGTTCTTGATTTCTCGATCGGTCCCTTTTAACTGAGTCTTTGCGTCTATGATTATTATTTGCGTGAGAATCTCTTGAGGAGTCTCTCCGATCGCTTTTTTGATGGATGTCGAGAAATAGGAGAAGGTGAGACCTAACTTCTCGGCATAAAATGATACGTTATGCTCTTTCGTATAGTATCTCAATACCATATTTAGGAACTCTTGATAGATTTGTAGCGGACGTGTAAGCTCCTGCTTCTCTAATGGATAAGTCTTACTGTATATTTCTACGATACCTTGACTACACATCATGAAAATGGCCTTTATCATCTCTTTATTGTTCAAGATATCGGGATATACGGCATATTGATAGAGAAGCTCGTAGAAGTTCGTGATCAGGTTGGCCCTATTCTGGGATATTCTTATGATCGGATACCTGTAAATCATCGGTAGATAACCCATCGTGCTCTTGATAAAATTGGCGTAACACATAAAATCGAAAGAGAACGCTATGAAATAGATCAAGATATCAGGGGATATCTCATGTATTTGTATGCAGCTATTGGGCAATAGTGTTACAACATTGAGTTTTGAGGTGGTCAATTCAGACATATTGATGGTTGAGCGTATTTGCCCTTCCATACAAAGGATAAAGACCCCGGCTTTTATCTTACAAGGAATATTTATAAACTGCTTGAGTTCATCGGCGGATATGTATTTACCAACCATAAAGTCTGTAGGTGAATCAAGGCAGAGGAACTGTTTATCCATGTTGTAAGATTTTTGACCTCAAATATAAATATTAATTGAAACTCAAATGTTGTAAGAGGAAATGTGGAACATATTATCCCAAAAAATAGTCAGCCAATACTAAATAAGATCCTTTACGCCCATAAACTTGAACGGTTGCGCCGGCTTAAAGTCTTTTGAAGCGTTGCCGTGATAGGTCTCACCGTTAGCGATGGATAGCTTAAGTACCGGTGCACCCTCCGATAAGTCCATATCTCGCAGTCGTACCCAGAAAGTGTTCGGGGTCAGGCTCGACTCAAAGAAATAAATCAGGTTCTTACTTTCGGATACCGTTCTCCATTGTGTGGTAGATATCTCCGGACTCTCGGGAGTCGATATACCATAAGGGACAGAGGCGTTACGGATCACGCTGAATACACTGGCGATAGCTATCCTCTCATCGTCTGTCTTAGGTACGGCATCTATATAAAAACTAGCTCTGGCAAAACGGTCGGATGCACGGTTGGTACCCGGAAGGAAACTCAATCCTCCGATCGATTTCCAATACTCACAAAGAGCTAACTGCTTATTATAGGTTGGGGAGTTTGTCATCACCTTGTATTCCTTACTGTGATAAACGGTCAGTTTACCTCCTATGTATTCGAAGATAGCGCAATCACCGGTTGCGTCGGAAATCGATAAATGTAAGGTCGCCAAGCGGGAACCGTCCGGCATCTTATCCGATACTACTTGAAATGTATCTTCTTTGATAAAAGAGACCGCTTCTTCCACCGTAGCGAAATTATCTAACATATATTGTACCCATATCGTTATGGCAAGGCCCGGTTTATTCTTATCTCTGGCCGGATATTGGGCTTCGGGCAACCAGAGCAAATTAGCTACCAAACCTCTCTCGTTCATTCCGTCCGTACTGGCTATCTCGAAAGCGGAGGTGATGATGCTGCCGTATTTGGATTTCCACTTTAAAGAATCCTTTCCAGTCTCCCCGTTTCTTTCCATCCCCCTCGGAAACACCCATAGGTTACTATGCATATCGGTCTTCCAGTCCATCGTGCGACCAGTCGCTACCATCCCGTTTGTTCCCGAATAAACTACTCTTGTACACATAATTTTCAACTTTTAATAGGTTATCTTCAAATATTTGATTGATATATCAACAGTTAGAACCTCTTAATGTTCAGTTTAGGTTTTCGCGTCAAAGAGTACGGCTTTGTTGGGTTTGATAATTGGCGATAAGACTAAATAACATTCCCGGTAAGACAAGGTAAGACTTCGTAAGTGAGTGGTAACATAGTTTGTTTTAAGAATACGCTTCTTTTGCATGAACGAAAAATGATAAAAACAAACCGATATGAAACGTACTATTTACTACATGATTTTATGCTTACTGATGAGTCTCGGTGAGATTATGGCACAAGGTATTTCTGGGAAAGTGATGGATGGCAAGGAGCAGCCGGTAGATGGAGTGGCGGTGATTCTACAGACCCTCGACTCTGTATATGTGGATGCCGTGGTTAGCGATGCACTTGGGAATTTTCGATTGGATCATCCGCTAGACCAGTCGTATCGACTTATTTTTCAGCATCTATTATATAATACGGTAGAGAAAGAGATAACTACCGCCAACGTAGGTACGGTGCTGTTGGAGGAGAAAGATTATCAGTTAGCTGAGATTACTGTAAAGGGAGAGCGCCCGCAAGTGAAGCTAGAGGGAGGCAAACTGACGTATGATGTCCCTCAACTGATGAAGGATAAGACTGCCACGAACGCTTTCGAGATCATCAAGGACTTACCGGGGCTTATCGAGCGGAATGATAATCTGGAGCTGGTAGGGGCCAGCCGCTTGAATATTGTCTTAAACGGACAATTGACCACGATGTCTGCCGACCAATTAATCCAGCTTCTGAAAAGTATGCCCGCCTCAAGGGTGGAAAAGGCCGAGGTAATGTATAACGCCCCGACGAAATACAATGTAAAAGGGGCGTTATTGAATGTCATATTGAATAAAAACGGGTCTGATACCCATTCTTGGCAAGGAGAGGTTGGAGCGAATTACAATCAAAACCGCCGTTCGAGCGGAGACGCCCATGTGAACTTGCTTTATGCGAACAAGGGTTTCAGCATGGATCTCTTGATGAACGGTTCGAAGGGGCGAGCTGTATCGGGAGAGGATATGCTGGCACGCCATACGTTAAATAATAGCGTGACGGAAATCGACCAGCACAACAGGGGGATCACTTCTTATAACTCGGCTACGGCCCGTCTGGGGATGGATTATACTTTCGCGAACGAGGATAAGCTCTCGCTTTCTTACTATTTGCTCGGTGGCAAGTCCCAAGGGACCCGTACCTCCTTGACTACTTATCAAGACATGAATGAACCCGGGAATGCCTCTGCCAGCGCAAGCGATATTCGAGACGATGATCACTCGGCTACTCATAATATACGTTTGCAATATGATAGCCATGCCAATCTCTCCGCCGGGATCGATTTCACCCGTTATCATTCTCCCTCGACACTTTATTTCTTGGATGAAAATACGGATGGGACTCATACGGATTTGATCAATAATACGGGGCAAGACGTATCCCGCTGGTCTGTCTTCGCGAACAAGACGCACGGTTTCGATGCCGGATGGAGCTTGAACTATGGCTTACACGGCGGGTATGCCTTTTCCGATAATTATTCCGAATATTCATATAATCATGGAAATGGCTATGGGATAGATGAGGAGGACTCAGAGAGCAATACGCAGAAAGAGTATAGCGCCGATCTTTTCGCTGAAGTTTCCAAGAGCTTTGGCGAGCGTTTCTCCGCTACGGCCGGGTTGAAAGGGGAGTATTTTAAATCGGATTACGCCTCTGCCAAGGAAAGCGTGACTTTATGGAATGAATGGTCCTTATTCCCTACGGTGTCCTTGAATTATACGTTCTCTCCGTCGCATATGCTGCAATTCGAGGTGAGCAGCGATAAGACATATCCCGGTTATTGGCAGGTCACGCCTCAGGTCATGCCTTTAAGCTCTTATTCCGAGGTGGTAGGGAATCCTTCCTTGAAACCCTATCGTTCGTATGAGGGGCAGTTGATCTATATCTTCCGGCAGAAATACATGTTGATCGCTTTCTGCGAGTATACGCCGGATTATTTCGCTCAATTGCCTTACCAAAGCGATACGGAGTTGAAGAACATCTTTCGTTTCGAGAATATGGACTATAGCCTGGAGGCTGGGCTTGCGCTGGTGGTTCCGTTCAACGTGGGGAGTTTCTGGAACAGCCGTGTCACTTTACGGGGATGGCGTATGCGGGAGAAGGATGATGACTTCCACGGTATGTCTTATAATCGTGAGTCTTATGTCGGGTTGTTTCATATGAGCAATACCTTCAACCTCTGTTCCCGGCCGAACTTGAAACTAACCATCGACGGCCAATACGTAACCCCGGGTGCCACGCAAGGAGTCTATGACCTCGGTTCCATGTATGAGATATCCGCCGGCTTGAAATGGACTTTTATGGATGATCGGGCCAGCTTGACCTTGAAAGGGAATGATATTTTCGCCACGAGTATCCCCCGATCTATCAAGATAGACCAAGGGAACCAATGGAGCCGTTTGAGTAAACTGAATGACGAGCGTTGTTTACGACTAGCGTTTGTCTGGAAGTTCGGCGGCTATAAGGCGAAGAAACATGAATCGGTAGATACCTCCCGATTCGGGAAATAACGATTCTACAGAGCCTTGGTACTCGCCTCTATCTGCTCCATCAAAAGGGTGATATTGCTCATGAATAGCTTGACGGAGATCGCCAGCAGGATGATACCGAAGAATTTACGGATCAGGTATATGCCGCCTTTCCCCAAGACATTCTCTACCTTGCGTGTCATGCGGACAACAAAGTAGACCCATAGCATATTCAGTACCAAGGCTACGATAATATTCACGCTGGCATATTCCGCGCGAAGCGATAATAAAGTGGTGAACGATCCCGCTCCGGCTAGCAACGGGAATACCAGCGGCACCAACGTAGCCTCCTTGATCGGCCCTTGGTTCTTAAAGATCTCTATGTCGAGAATCATCTCCAAAGACAGGAGGAAGATGACGAGGGCGCCAGCCACGGCAAATGACTCGATGTCCACATGGAAAAGCTTGAGCACGATATCGCCTACATAAAAGAAGCCTAATAATAAACAGAAAGAGATAAGGGTGGCCTTCAACGCGTTTACGTCTTTACCTTTATCTTTCAAGTTGATGATGATGGGTATAGCCCCGATAATGTCGATAACAGCGAATAATACGATGAATGCGCTAAGCATCTGCTGAAAATTGAAATCTGTGAACATGACGTTACTCTCCTCTATTTTTTAATCCTCGTAAAGATATATATTTTCCTTGAATTGGTCAATATGACGAAATTATTGGTGTGTGTAACTAATTTTAGCAGGCTTGAACTATCAACGTGTCAGAATTGTTCTTATATTAGAAGCAATAATCATTAAATCGAAAGGCCATGGGAGCAAAGAAGAATTTTGTGTTGGACACGAATGTCATATTACATGACTATAAGTGCATCGAGAACTTTCAGGAAAATGATATCTATCTACCCATCGTGGTATTAGAAGAATTGGACAAGTTCAAGAAGGGGAGTGAGCAGATCAATTATAATGCCCGTGAGTTTGTTCGGGAACTAGACTTATTGACCAGCAATGACCTGTTCTTGAAAGGTGCCTCGCTGGGACCGGGCAAGGGAACCCTCTATATCGTGACCGGTGATAAATACCAAGAGAAAATAGCGCATTCTTTTCCGGAGAAGACACCGGATCATCGTATCTTGTCTTGCACGTTGACGATCGCCGAGAAGAATCCGAAGATCAAGACAACCTTGGTCAGCAAGGATGTGAACCTCCGTATGAAGGCTCGTTCTTTGGGTATTCCCGTAGAGGATTATATCACGGATAAGGTCGTGAACGTAGATATTTTCGAGCGTGCGCAAGAGACCTATGAGAATATAGACCCCGATTTGATCGACAAGATCTACAGCTCTCCGGAAGGCGTGGACGCGGATTCGTTGGATATCAAGTCCAAGCTCGACCCGAACGAATGCTTTATCTTGAAAAGCGTGCGTAATAGTGTATTGGCTCGCTACAATCCATTTACGGATAAGATCAAGAAGGTAGACAAAGGCACGAACTTTGGCATCCAGCCCCGTAATGCCGAGCAGAGTTTCGCTTTCGAGGTATTGAACGATCCGGATATCAAGCTGGTGGGACTGACAGGAAAGGCCGGAACCGGAAAGACGTTATTGGCATTAGCCTCTGCCTTGAAACAAGCCGGCACGTATAAACAGATACTTTTGGCCCGCCCGATCGTCGCTTTGGCGAATAAGGATCTCGGTTTCCTTCCGGGTGACGAGAAGCAAAAGGTCGCTCCTTATATGCAACCTCTATTCGATAACCTGAACGTGATCAAGGCTCAGTTCGCCCCGGGTAATCCCGATGTCCGTAAGATCGACGATATGCAGAAGAACAACCAGTTGGTGATTGAGGCGTTGGCCTTTATCCGTGGTCGTAGCTTGTCCGAGACTTACTGTATCATCGATGAGGCCCAGAACCTCACGCCGCATGAGATCAAGACGATTATTACCCGTGCGGGAGAGGGTACGAAGATGGTCTTCACGGGAGATATCCAACAGATCGATTCCCCGTATCTGGATACCCAAAGTAATGGCTTGGCTTATATGATCGACAAGATGAAAGGGCAGGAGCTGTTCGCCCATATCAACCTGATAAAAGGCGAGCGAAGCGAGTTATCTGAATTGGCGTCGGATCTTTTGTAATTAAAAATAGAGAATTGAAGATTGAAAATAAACGCTTCGTGAAGCTTGATTTTCAATCTTCAATTCTTAATGATTAGTCATTTACGCTCGGGCAGACATAAATCTTCCGGAAACTACCTTTATAGGAAGGGTCTCCCATATCCTTGATCTCATCGAGGTGTTGTTTAAGATGAGCTGTCTCTCCATGCTTTTGCAATTCCCCGTCGTTTTTCCAAGTCTCGGCGATAAAGAATTCGGTGCTATCGGTGAGGGACTGATACATGCCGTAGTCGATACATCCCGGTTCCAGCAACGTGCTTTCCTTGCATTTCAAGAATGATTCCTTTAGGGCGGAGATACATTCGGGTTTTACTTTTCGTTTGATATTCAGTACGACTTCCATGGATTCTTTGCCATTGGCGCAGGAATCGGCAGTGGCTTCTTTATTGCCTCCTCCATTCGTACAACCGGATAGGGCGATTAATACGCAGACCATTGGGATAAACACTTTTTTCATGATAGATTGTTTTTTAAGTATTTGACGCGACAAAAGTAGTAAATGATGAGAGAATATGGAGGCTTTGTTTGTGAGAGATTGGTATGATTTTGATCTAAACACAGGAATCAAACATCTGATATTAAATTATTGTTGTTAGTGAAAGCTGGAATGGATATATTTGTGAGTGATAATATTAATAGCTATTTATGTTAAATTTAAAACAAGAGTCATGAGAAAGAGTTTGTTGTATGTGTTTGCCGTGATTTGCACGATGGGTTTTTTTACGGCATGTGGTGATGATGACGATTCAAGTTCTTCCGGTAATTGGCAAGATCTGTCGAAAACGTATGAGGGGAAGAGCGTAAATCTGGTAATGGGTGAAGTGACAATCCCAGTTGACGGTAAATCGGTCGTGATTGCCGCTTCCTCTGCGGAGAAGGCATCCGTAACCTTGAATAATATCATTCCCGAAAATAAGTCGGTCGCTATCGATGCCGCATTGAAGGAAGCGGACGGCACTTATACGTTTACCGGCGAGAGTACGGTTGGCGATTGCGTGGTATCGGTTAATGGTACGGTGAAAGAGGGTGTAGCTTCTGTTGTGTATACTCGTAAATTAACTTCTTCTATCGTAGGTAATTGGAGTTTGAAAGCGGGTGCGGGTGCTGTTTATGCGAATATAGTTACCGGAAAGGCCGATATTGACGAAATAGCTAATAAGATGGTTGGTCCGCTAGTTAGTAACTTGATTTGGGGCAAAGTAAGCGCTGTAAATGTTAACTTACCGGAAGATGGAATCTTTGATGTTTCTTGGAGACCTATAGGGGCTTCTGAGGATAAAGGAATCGGTGAGATCACAAAAATGGCAAGTATCCAATATTGTGTGGTAGACGGGAAGTTTATGGTAGCTGTGGATAAAAATTATGTGACAGTCTTGACTACTTTATTACAACAGGCTGCTGGTGACAAATTGGAGGCCGCTGGTATCTCTATTGACGAGATCATGAAGCTTTTGGTTGATTTAGGAGGTTATTATGGTCTACCTCTTAACATGAAGGTGGATGGAAGTGAGGCTACTTTTTATGCGGATAAGGATTTGATCGTACCGGTTTTGACCATGATAGCTCCTATCTTGAAACCGATGGTTCCGGAGAATTATCAACCGATGGTAGATATGGTATTACAACTACTTCCGAACGCGCAGACGTTAGAGTTCGGACTTAATTTCACGAAATAATTGAAAATCCTAGGTTGTAGAGACGGGGCACGCCCCGTCTCTACAACTGGATAAAATTAGGTGGGGTTATACCAAATATGGGGGTTAATCAATTACCTTTACCTCGGTGCTTTCTGATATAAGAATATCGCTATAAATGTATAAACTATATTCGGTATCCAGGCCGCTACGGCAGGACTCACATAGCCATTAATAGCGAAGGTGGAAGTAACCGTCATAAACAGGATGTACGAGAAACTCAACGCCAATCCGATACCGATATTCATCCCCATACCTCCCTTTATTTTACGGGAAGACAACGACGCTCCGATGGAAGTCAGGATAAACGCCGCCATGATCGTGGCGAAGCGCTTGTGATACTCGATCTGGAAGGTCTGTATATTCCCGATACCTCTTTTCTTCTGCCGGTTGATATACGTATTCAACTCAGGCGTTGTCATTGTCTCACAATCATTCACGGAAATCAGGAAGTCCGAGGGCACGATGGTCAAGGTCGTATCCTTACGGGAGCCTTCGGTGATATGTTCCCGCATACCGTCGAAATCACGGATCATATAATCGATAACGGTCCATTGATAAAGCGAGTCGTATTTGATCGACTTGGCGGTCAGGCGGGAGATCAATTTCTTATCCTCGAAATGCTCCAGAGAGAAACGGTATCCCATGTTCGAGCGAGCGTCATAGCTATCGAAATAAGCGATAACACCCGGCTCGATCTCCAATTGGGCGTTCTTCACGTAGTCCACCTTCTTGTTACGGATATACTTGTTTTGGAAATCGATACGAGTCTCATTTGCCGGGGGAATGATGTAAGCGTTCAGGATAAACGTCACGATAGCGATAATCGTAGCCGAGACCGCGTAAGGAAGCATTAGCCTACGGAAACTCATACCGCTGGCAAGCATCGCTATGATCTCCGAACGATCCGCTAGCTTCGACGTGAAGAAGATCACGGCGATAAACGTGAACAACGGACTGAACAAATTGGCGAAATAGGGGATAAAGTTCAAGTAATAATCCACGATGATCGCCTTTAAGGGGACATCCGGATTCAAGAACTTATCGATCTTCTCGTTTATATCGAAAACGACGGAGATAGAGATAATCAAGGCGATAGCGAACACGTACGTGCCCAGAAACTGCTTGATGATATACCAATCGATCCGTTTTAGTTTAAATTTCATCTGTCTCGTTTTTTATAACCGGTTCGCTAATTGACGGACCATACCACTTTTCCACGTAGTAAAATCGCCAGCGATGATATGTGCCCTCGCTTCTTTCACCAACCATAGGTAGAAGGCGAGGTTATGGATAGAAGCGATCTGTAAGCCAAGCATTTCTTTCGCCTTGATCAAGTGATGCAGATAAGCCTTGCTATATAAGGTATCCACGTAGGAATGTCCGTCCGGATCAACGGGTGAGAAATCGTTTTCCCATTTCTTGTTACGCATATTGATGGTGCCGAAGCGGGTGAAGAGCTGGCCGTTGCGTCCGTTACGGGTCGGCATGATGCAGTCGAACATATCGATGCCCCGCTCGATCCCTTCCAGCAGATTGATCGGGGTTCCTACACCCATCAGGTAACGAGGTTTGTCTTTCGGCAAGATCTCGTTCACGACCTCGATCATCTCGTACATCTTATCGGTAGGCTCGCCAACGGCCAATCCCCCGATGGCGTTTCCGTCGGCGCCTTTCTTAGCCACGTTCTCCGCCGCCCTCTGCCGCAAGTCCGTATAGACGCATCCCTGTACGATCGGGAAGAGGCTTTGCCGGTAGCCGTATTTCGGCTCCGTGCTGTTGAAGCGGGCGAAACAACGGTCCAGCCAACGCTCGGTCAGGCCCAGTGATTGCTTGGCGTAATTATAGTCGGCGTCTCCCGGGCAACATTCGTCGAAGGCCATGATAATATCCGCCCCGATCGAGCGTTCGATATCCATCACCTTCTCCGGCGTGAACATATGCTTGGAGCCGTCGAGATGCGAGCGGAACTCGGCGCCCTCTTCATGCAGCTTACGATTGTCGGAAAGGGAGAATACCTGAAACCCCCCGCTATCGGTCAAGATCGGCCGGTCCCATGTATTAAACTTATGCAAGCCTCCGGCCTGTTCCAGGATCTGTATACCGGGACGAAGATACAGGTGGTAGGTATTGCCTAAGATGATCTGCGCCTTCGTATCCTCTTTCAGCTCCGTCATATGTACTCCTTTTACCGTTCCTTGCGTACCCACGGGCATAAAAATAGGCGTCTCGATTACCCCGTGATCGGTGGTAATCAAGCCCGCCCTAGCGTTCGATTTCGTATCGTTATACTGTAATTCAAATGTCATGTATCAAAAATTTGTGACAAAGGTAGCATTTTTCTCTTAGAATCCGAAGTCATCTATTTCTACCTTTTTCACCTCTTCCTCTTTGGGCTTCTCCACGAACTTGTGTACCTCGTTCGCCTTGATGATGATCGCTCTCATCGGGCGTACGGGACAGATCGATTCGCAGCCGCCACAACCGATGCAAAGATCGGGGTTTACTTGCGGGATGGTCAGCGTACCCTCGTAAGGAACCATATGTACGGCTTGGGTCGGGCAGTGCTCCGAGCAAGCCCCGCAGTCCGTCCCCTCCGTCTTTACGATACAACGGTTGATGAAGAAGGTGGCGATACCCACTTGCGTAGTCGCTTTCTCTTCCTTGGTAAGCGGCTTTATAGCGTGCGTAGGACAAACCTCCGAGCAGACCGTGCATTCGTAATTGCAATAACTGTCGATGTAAGCGACACGGGGTTTCAACATATAATCAAAGCCGTACTCCAGTCCCGTGGGACGCAGTACATGGCTGGGGCATTGGGTCACGCAAATCTGGCATCCGGTACATACGTCCTTGAAGCGTTCTAGGCTGATCGCTCCCGGCGGTACGATGGGGGGCCATTTCTTGCCGTGCCTCTTGCGCTGGCGTTTGCCCTCGTCCTGTTGTTTCCCCATACCCTCGGCGACAGCGGATACGATCGGGAGGGAGGCCGCTACGGTAGCCCCTGCCGTGAGAAATGTACGGCGGCTGTTCGGAGCGGTAGCCTGCCGGGTCACGTCCGTTTGTACGCGGGCTGTTTCGGCTTCTTTCTTGAAGGAAGGCTTGAAACGATATCGCAATCCTCCTTTAGCGCATGAGGAGACGCAGTTGAAGCAATCCACGCAACGGGAGGTATCCACGGTGAGGTTCTTGCTGTCGATCGCCTCCGCCTTACAAGTATGCTCGCAATTGCCACAATGCGTACAAGCCTCTTTGTCAAAGGAGATCCGGAAGAGCGAATACCGGGAGATCAGGCTCAACAGCGTTCCTACCGGACAAAGCGTATTGCAGAGCAACCTTCCCCGGAATACGACCATGAGGATGAATACGAGCAAGGCGACCAAGGCGGATATCACGCCGAATACCGTCACGTTGCTGATCGTGACGTGATAAAGCGTATAGTTATCCATCCGTGCCAACCCGTCGGCCAGCAGGTTGTTGACCCACATGACGACCGGACGGAACAGGTTGTTCGCTATACGGCCGAAGTTACTATACGGATCTAGCAACGTACATAATTCAATCATCCCGAAAACAGCCAGTACGAATGTCAGCCCGAGAATAGAGTACCGTAAGATATTCATGGGCTTATGATAGCTGAACCTGCGTACTCCTTTCTTTTTCTTCTTTCCGATACAGAAAACCCGGTTGATGATGTCTTGCAATACGCCCGCCGGGCAAATAACCGAACAATAGATCCGGCCGAACAATAAAGCCAATACGAATTGGAAGACTACCAACCCCGTCATTCCCCCTAAAATAGCGGGCATGATCTGGAGATGCAACAACGTGTGCAGGTTGTCCGGCAATACATCTGCGAAATCAACGAAGAATAAAAGTATGGGTACGAAAATGAGGATCGCGAGTACGACCCGCAATCCTTTTAAGTAATTAGGCTTCTTCATCCTCGATTATATCTTAATGCGTTTGATCGTGACATTATCCAGATTCGTCGTACCCAGCTTCAGGGCCTCGCCTTTACCGATATGACCTACGGCGGCCATATCCAGCTTCTTCACTTGGTTGAACAGGCGAAGGGCGGCGGTGTCGATAGCGACGATATTCGGGGAGGCGATCAAGGATTTCAAGGTAGCCACATCGGCCGCGCTCTTTCCTTGAGGGCCGTTTTGGTGCATGATACGATAAGCGTCCACGATGTTCAATACCGGTTTCTTTTGCCAAGTGCAAATATCGGCGATGCATTGTTGCAAATCGTTTTGATGGAAGAAACGGCGATCCCATACGATTCCCATATAGTTCTTCATGGCGCAAGTCATCTTCGCCCCGCCGTGGTTCTTCAATACGGGGACGTTGATCCATGCGTCCGCCTCGATCAGGGCCTCGTGGATCTTGGCGCTTTTCAGGTTCACGCCACCCGGGATGGATACTTCCTTGAAATATTTCTCGTCGTTGGCGGGCATGATGATACCTCCGGCCTCTTTTACGGCCTCGGCGATTCCGCTCGTCTCGTAGCATTTCTGCCAGTTATCGCAGGTGTGGTCGAATACGGTCACTTTAGAGGCGCCGGCCTCCAAGCATTTCTTGACCAAGGCTTTCACTAATTTGGGGTTCGTATTGCCGGCTAATTCCGGAGAGCGGTCCCAACCGATATTCGGCTTGATCACGATCTTTTGTCCTTTCTTTACGAAGTTTCCGATACCGCCAAGGGCTTCCAAGGCTTTATCTAGCATCACCTCCGGCTCTCCACCCATAACGGCTACCATATCGGGAGTCTTCTCTACGGCTACGGTGTTCGTGGAAAGGGCCGCTTGTAGGCCTTCGAAGTTTAAGGATAGAGCCGCGCTAGCGATGACACTGGTCTTTAAAAAATCACGACGTTTCATAATTGTATACTATATTGGTTTATATTTGATTTACGGTACGGTCTTTTTTTACTCGCTTGTTATTCCGAACAAAGATAATGATTATTTTGATATGTCAATGGGCCTTTATCGTATTGATGGATCGATGTAGGGAAACTCAAGGCATCGTATAAAGGATGCCGGTTTAATATATACGCTTCGCCGGTTGTGCTATAATATATTGGTTGCTAGTTGATTGTATTTACCGGATCATTACATTGTAATGTAAAATTATTTACAGTATGATGTAAAAGCATTTACCTCGGTATGTAAAAGCCTTTACTTCTATATGTAAATGTAGCTTCCTGTGGTTTGACGATCTGAGTTGACTACTTACGTTCTGCTTTGTAATAAAGAGTTGCCTCAATCAATATCTAGTTATGAAAAAGGTTGCCCTTTTTATATATCCGGCTTTAGTGCGATAATTCTAGGAGTATTGATAATATTTTTCTACCTTGCGAGGCAAAAAACAGATTGTATGGTTTTATATTGTAGAGTATCATTGAACGCTTTTGTCGAAAGCTTTCGGAATACCTCGGGGCCTGATTCCTTTTTAACGCTTCCGGCGAAGGAGTTGATGCATATCGTGCCGCAAGAGGAGATCGAGTATGGGCTTTCCTTGCTTAGGGAGTCTATCGGTTTGTACGAGGAACGCAAAGGGATACCCGTGGAAAAGAGCAAGAAAGCGATGCCCTTTTTCAGAGAGGACAGCCGGATGCTGGTGGGACCGGAAATAGGCATGTACGTGATCCCTTTGTATGAGAAACCCGGCGAGCCGGCCAAGTCTGCCGAGCCTTCTCTGGTCCTTGAGCTGGACTATCAGTCGTTGGGCGAGCTTTGCCTATTCGAGAATTATTCCCTGTTGTCTTGTAAATATGAGAAGGAGCCTATCTTGAATCATTTTACGACACAACTGGAAAAGGAATACGATACCTTCTTTTTCGATGAGGAGCACACGGGCTTTACGCCTGATTCCCGCTTTTTCTCGATGCTGTGTAACGCCTGTCTGGAGGTGAAGCATCCTTCCTCGGTGGGGGATAAGGAATGGCGGTTAGCCTCGCTGCAAGCTACGGACGAGGTGCTTTATCGTTATGAGCGTGGAGACTTGATGCCATACATTCCGGTATCGATGCCGGTAGACTGCCTGAAACGGGTTTATCTGGAAGATTTCCGGCGACAGCCCTTATTATTCGGGACTTTGAATGGCTTCTTGAAAAGCAAGGGACTTCCCGCCGAACAATTACTAAACTTATCATAAGGAATGAAGACAGTATCAAATCAAGAACTAACGATCCGTGTCGCCGAACATGGAGCGGAGTTGAGTAGTATCGTAGCGAATGCTACGGGAAAGGAGTATCTTTGGCAAGCGGACCCCGCTTTCTGGAAACGTCATTCCCCAGTATTGTTCCCGATCGTCGGGAGCGTATGGAATACCGAGTATCGGAACGAGGGAACCGTGTATCCGCTGTCGCAGCACGGCTTTGCACGGGATATGGATTTTACGTTGATCGCTGAGGCGGAGAACGAGTTGCGTTTCGCGCTGGAAAGTACCCCGGACACGCTGAGAGCCTATCCGTTCCCTTTCCTTCTGGAGATCGGGTATCGTTTGGAGGGCAATAAGGTGGAGGTGCTTTGGCGTGTGAAGAATACGGGAGATCGGACGATGCATTTCCAGATCGGCGCTCATCCGGCTTTCCTGTACCCGAATTATGAGGTAGACCAACCGGACCGGGGGTATTTCGCTTTCGATGTGAAAAAAGATCTCGTGTACCGTGCGCTGGTGGAGAAAGGGTGCGTAGGGGACGTAGTTCGTCCGGTACCTTTGGATGCGGACGGCTTGCTGCCATTGAATATCCATACGTTCGATATCGATACGTTTATCTTGGAGGACGGCCAGATTAAGCGGGTGGACTTATTGGATGTGGAGAAACGCCCGTACCTTTCGCTCACCTTTACGGCTCCGGTGGTAGGCTTATGGTCTCCGCCTACGAAAAACGCTCCGTTTGTCTGTATCGAACCTTGGTATGGGCGTTGCGACCGGGTGGATTATACGGGTGAGTATAAAGACCGGGATTGGGTATGGCATCTGGAACCGGGAGAGGTCTTCGATGCCTCCTATACGATAGAGATAGCGGGGGCTTGATCGCTTCGTTGATATTTGCCGTAGGCAGACGACACTGATTATATCGTGATCGTCTGCCTATGTTTTGTTTTAGATGTTGGCTATTTTATTCAATAGCTCCATCTTCCCGAATAAGATCAGCAGATCATCCGCCTCGATCGTCAATTCCTCGGTGATGCGGCTGATTACCTTGTATTCTGTCTGTGTGAGTCCGATCAGGTTCTTTTTCTCGTAAGGACGTTCGATCGCTACCAGATGGATACCGAAATTCTCCTCGAAATCGATGTTCTTGATGGTTTGCCCGACAAGAGTGGCCGGTGTCTTGATCTTATAGAGATGTTCCGTGTCGGTTACTTTATACCAATGTCGGAACAGGCCGCCTAAAGAAGCTTGGGAGGTGTACATCGTAGAGAAATCCTCTTCCGGGGTGATAATCTCGCTTACCCCGATCGCACGGATCACCGTCTCATGGATCGAGGAGATCGCCCGCACGATCAGTTTGCCCGCATCCAAGCTTTTCAATAAGGCGACAGTCTGAACGGAAGTCCCGAAATCCTTCCCGAATGTTACGATAATGGCATCCATCTCACTCAAAGGTAGGGTGTTCAATGCCTCTTTATCCGTGGAGTCCAAGGCGATCGCCCCCGCTATGTCGTTCTTCAGCATATCGACACGATGCAGATCCATGTCTACGCCGATCACCTCATTGCCGACACGTGTCAAGTCTTTCGCTATCGCACGTCCTAAATTCCCTAATCCGATTACTAAATATTTCATGCTATCTTATTTTTACATTAATATATTCTCTTGTGGATATGTATAATTCTTTTTCGTGTATTCCTTGCAGAAACTTACGAGGAAAGCCAATACCCCGATACGTCCGACCAACATCGTGCTGATAATGATGATTTTCCCGATAGGGGTGAGGTGAGGGGTATAATCGATGCTCAAGCCTACGGTGCTCAAGGCGGAAACAACCTCGAACAATAAAGAGAACAGCGGCGCCCCTTTTTCCGTATAGGATAATACCCACGTAGCGATCGCCACCCACATGAAGTACATCATGATGATAGCGAATGCCCGGCGGATGGCGAATGGGGCGATCTCCCGTTTTCTTACTTCCACTTTTCCCTTCTCACGTGCGGCGTTTAGGGTCGTAACCAAAGCTACGAAAACGGTGGTCACTTTCAATCCGCCGCCGGTGGACATAGGGGCGGCTCCGATTACCATAAGGATCAGCGTCAGCATTAAGGTCGGAGGGGCCAATGTAGCCATATCCGCCACGTTGAATCCAGCCGTTCTAGGCGTGACGGCACCTAAGAACGCATTTGCCAGTTTTCCTCGCAAGGGAAGGTCGCCCAAGGTATTGTCATACTCGAAAAAGAGGTAGAAGGCCGTTCCGGTAATTAACAGGATCAAGGTAGATATAACAACAATGTACGTATGTACATTAATAATACGGGGCGTATGGATATAATGCTTTTGCTTACCGATCAATATCTTGAAACCGTTCATCAGCAAGTGATGCAAGAGCTTGAGGTAATTGAAGACGATCGGGAAGCCCAAGCCTCCGAATATAATCAGCATGGCTATCCAGAAATGGAGGTTGTACTTATCCGCCACTAACGGATCGTACATATTGCCGCTTAGGGTAGAGATCCCTGCGTTACAAAAAGCGGACACGGCGTGAAACATAGCGTAAAATAATTCCTGCCGTGTACCTCCCGGCAGGCTTCCCCGCACGTCCATATAAATAAAATAAGCGCCGATCCCCTCGATAAACAAGGTCACGAAAAGAATGTTTAAGATAACCCGGAACAATCCTCCCGTCCGATCCTCGTTCAACATATCTTTCAGCATCATCTTGCTCGTAAAAGAGGATTTTCCCATGAAGGAGAGGGCGAAGAAAGAGGTAAATGTCATGACCCCGATACCGCCGATCTGTATCAAAATCAGGATGATAATATGTCCGATATGCGTGAAACTGGTGGCTACGTCGACGGTGGTTAGTCCGGTTACGCATACCGAGGTCGTGGAGATAAACAAGGCGTCGATAAACGGAATCCGGTGCGTAGTGGCGTTCGGCAACGACAGCAACCCGGCCCCGACCAATATCACGAACACGAAACTGAGCAAGAAAAGCAACGAGGGCTTGATCCGTGTCTGCATCAGCGTGAACGTCTGCCGGGATAAGTGAATCGTGCTAAGCAGCAATAATAAGACATATACGAAGAGAGGTTTCGTAAGGAAAGACAAATAAGGCAAGGAATGCGCTATGGCATCCTTGAAAAATATCTTGCTGGATAATACGGCGAATAAAAGGAAATAGATGCTGATATCGAGATACAACATTTTCTCCTGTATGATTTCTTGGAACCTCACCACGTACCGGAGTGTTATGCCCGTGAAAAAAGCTAGCAGGATGAATGGGCGGGAGTGCTCTAGGATATGGACGGAATCGGGTGTCTGTACAAAGCCGAACTGGTAGATCAATACGAAGAAAGAGGCTAAAGAGGCGAGTAGGATGATCGCTTCCGCTATCCCGTTCAACAATCCCTTCATTTTACCCCAATAAATCAGCCAAGAGAAGTATATGTTTTTTAGATTCATGTCCGATGTTTTATAAATATAACAAATGTAGGAAATAAAAGTTAGAGGTTCGTGAAAGCGCCTTCATTATTTGTTCTCATACTAATTGTTTTACTTACATTATGTGTTGTATAGCATATTGTACGATATACGATACTGAAATATCAGAAAAATAATCGATTAGGAGGTGTAAAAAAGGTATTTTGTAATAGCTTTATTAAGAAAAATACTTATATTTGCGCAAATCTAATTACTGATATCATGGATACACAAAACGAGAATAGAGAGATGCTTTCCCCTTATGTTTCCGTAGACTGTGTTCTTCTCGGCATCAATGATGACAAGCTCACCGTGCTGTTGGCGGAGCGAAAAAGCGAGGAAGGCGAGTTGATCGGTTATAAACTACCCGGCAGTCTGATCTATGAGAACGAGGATTTAGATGACGCTGCCTATCGGATACTGAATGATTCGACCGGCTTGAAGCGTGTCCAACTGAAACAATTCCGTTGTTTCGGTTCTCCCGCCCGTACCTCGAACCGGCTGGACGTGATGTGGCTGGAGGCGACTTCCAAGGTGAAGATCGGACGGCTGATCACGGTCGCTTATCTCGCCTTGTGCAAGAACAGCAGGAAGACGTGTCCGGCCGATAAATCCGACTCGATCCGTTGGTGCCCGATCGACGAGCTTCCCCGCTTGCCGTTCGACCATAAAGAGATTATCGAGGCCGCCATACAGGAGATCCGTAATTGGGTGGAGAAGGAGCCCGCCATCATTTTCGACTATATGCCGATGAAGTTCACGGCGTTCCAGCTCAGGCGCACGTACGAGGTGATCTATAACCGCGAGATGGACGTGCGCAATTTTCATAAGAAGATGAATTCCTTAGATTACGTGGTGCCCACGGACGATATGCAAGACGGGGTCGCCCACCGTGCCGCGCGGTATTATCGGTTTGATAAGGTGAAATATAATCAACAACGTTCGAAGTTTAATAAGATATAAAACCATACGATTATGTGTCTGTTAGGATGTGACATTGGAAGTTCTTCCATCAAGGTCTCTATCGTCGATGAGGAGACCGGGTTAACAATAGGTGCGGATTTTTATCCCAAAGAAGAGGCCCCGATCAAGGCGTCGCGCCCGGGGTGGGCGGAGCAAAATCCGGAGGATTGGTGGTCGTACGTGAAGATCGCCATGAAAGGTGCCATGAGCAAGGCGAAGGTGAAGGGCGAGGATATCAAGGCGATCGGTATCTCGTACCAGATGCATGGCTTGGTGGTGGTGGACAAGAAGAAGGAGGTGCTCCGTCCGTCTATCATCTGGTGCGATAGCCGTGCCGTTTCTTATGGCGAGCGTGCGTTTAAGAATATAGGCGAGAAGCGGTGCCTTTCCCACCTATTGAACTCGCCGGGTAATTTTACCGCTTCCAAGCTGGCTTGGATCAAGGAGTACGAGCCGGATATCTACGATCGTATCCATAAGATCATGCTGCCGGGAGATTTCATTGCGATGCGCCTGACGGGGGATATCGTGACTACGGTTTCCGGTTTGTCGGAGGGTATTTTCTGGGACTTCAAGAATAATGCCTTATCGGAGGACTTGATGAGTTATTATGGATTCCGGAAAGATCTGATCGCCGATGTCCGTCCGACGTTCGGTTTGCAGGGCGAGGTTACCGCCTCGGTCGCCGCCGAGTTGGGATTGAAGAAAGGTACGCCGGTTACCTATCGTGCGGGCGACCAGCCGAATAACGCTTTATCATTGAATGTATTGAATCCGGGAGAGATAGCGGCTACCGGCGGGACTTCCGGAGTGGTGTATGGCGTGAACGGCAAGGTGAATTACGATACGCTTTCCCGTGTGAATACGTTCGCCCACGTGAACCATACGACAGAGCAGACCCGTTTGGGTGTCTTGTTGTGCATCAACGGGGTCGGTATCCTTAATTCTTGGATCAAGCGGAATATAGCGCCGGAAGGTATCAACTATAATGAGTTGAATGATTTGGCGGCTACGGTTCCCATCGGCTGCGACGGCCTTTCGATCTTGCCGTTCGGAAACGGGGCGGAGCGTATGTTGCAGAATAAGCAGATCGATTGCTCGGTTCATGGATTGAACTTCAACATACATACCAAGGCGCATATGGCTAGGGCGGCGCAAGAAGGTATCGTGTTCGCCTTTAAATACGGTATGGATATCATGAATGAGATGGGGATCGATATTCAGGTAATCCGTGCGGGGAACGCAAACTTGTTCCTCAGCCCGATCTTCCGGGATGCCTTGGCGGGCGTGACGGGTACGGTGATCGAGCTATATGATACGAACGGCGCGGTAGGAGCGGCCAAGGGTGCCGGCATCGGCGCCGGTATCTACAAGAACGCGGAAGAAGCGTTTGCTTCCTTGAAGAAGATCAACGTGATCGAGCCGGACGGTTTCAAGGCGAATGCGTATTGCGGGGCGTTCGAGACTTGGAAAGAACGATTGGAACAATCTATTTAACGGCTGAATTATTTACATTTTTAATACATATTATTATGAGTTACTTTAAAGGAGAGAAAGAATTTTTCCCGGGAATCGGACAGATTCAGTTTGAGGGACGCGAGTCAAAGAATCCGTTGGCATTTCATTATTATGACGCGGATAAGGTAGTAATGGGTAAGACACTAAAGGATCATTTACGCTTCGCCATGGCTTATTGGCATACCTTGTGTGCAGAGGGAGGTGATCAGTTTGGTGGTGGGACCAAATCATTCCCTTGGAACGACGGCACGGACGCTATCACCCGCGCGAAGTACAAGATGGACGCCGCTTTCGAGTTTATGACCAAATGTAATATCCCTTACTATTGCTTCCACGACGTGGACGTGGTGGACGAGGCTCCTACGCTGGGCGAGTTCGAGAAACGTTTGCAGACGATGGTGGAACATGCCAAGGAGCATCAAGCCGCTACCGGAAAGAAACTGCTATGGTCTACCGCTAACGTGTTCGGACATAAGCGTTATATGAACGGTGCCGCTACGAACCCTTATTTCCCGACCGTGGCATGCGCCGGCACGCAGATCAAGAACGCTATTGACGCTTGTATCGCCTTAGGGGGCGAGAACTACGTGTTCTGGGGCGGCCGTGAGGGGTATATGAGCCTATTGAACACGAACATGAAACGTGAGAAGGATCATTTGGCTATGATGTTGACGATGGCCCGTGATTATGGCCGCAAGAACGGTTTCAAGGGTACGTTCCTGATCGAGCCGAAACCGATGGAACCGACAAAACATCAATATGACGTGGATTCGGAGACCGTGATCGGCTTCCTTCGCCATTATGGATTGGACAAGGATTTCGCCTTGAATATCGAGGTGAACCACGCTACCTTGGCTGGACATACCTTCGAGCATGAGTTGCAAGCCGCCGCCGACGCCGGCATGTTGTGCAGTATCGATGCGAACCGTGGCGATTACCAGAATGGTTGGGATACGGATCAATTCCCGATGGATATCTATGAGCTGGCACAGGCTTGGCTGGTGATCCTTGAGGGAGGTGGCTTGACTACTGGCGGTACGAACTTCGACGCCAAGACCCGCCGTAATTCTACGGACTTGGAGGATATCTTCATCGCTCATATCGGTGGTATGGACGCTTTCGCCCGTGCCTTGATGATCGCCGCCGATATCCTTGAGAACTCTGACTACCGCAAGATGCGTGCCGAGCGTTACGCTAGTTTCGATGCCGGCGAGGGCAAGGCATTCGAGGAGGGTAAGCTTACGTTGGAAGATCTTCGTACGATCGCTTTGCGTGACGGCGAGCCGAAACAGATCAGCGGTAAGCAGGAATTATACGAGATGATTGTAAACCTACACATCTAAATAATTGAAAATTGAGAATTGAAAATTGAAAATTATTGTGCGTAAGCCCTAATTTTTAATTCTCAATTTTCAATTTTCAATTAACAAGTCTATTCCATGAAAAATAACAACACTTATATTTTCGCTCTTACCTTGGTAGCCACCTTGGGCGGTTTGCTGTTCGGGTATGACACGGCGGTGATCTCCGGTACGGTAGAGTCTTTGCGCAAGTTCTTCATCGAGCCGCAAGGGCTTCCGTTGGATCAGGCGAACGCCTTGGAGGGATTCGTGGTAAGTAGCGCATTGATCGGATGTATCCTCGGCGCCTCGTTCGCCGGGTGGATCAGCCAGCGTTACGGCAGGAGGCCGACGTTGATCTTGGCCGCTATCCTTTTCTTGCTTTCCGCTATCGGCTCGGCTTGGCCGGAGTTGTTTGTCGGGATGCCGGGAAGCGGGGATTATACGTTTATGTATGCGTTCGTGGCTTATCGTATCCTGGGAGGTATCGGTGTGGGACTGGCCTCCATGGTATCGCCGATGTATATCGCCGAGGTAGCTCCAGCCGATCGCCGGGGGAATCTGGTGGCATGGAACCAGTTCGCCATTATCTTCGGTATGCTGGTGGTCTATTTCGTGAATTATACGATCGCCCTTCAGGGAGACGCCGCTTGGCTGCATACAATCGGCTGGCGTTGGATGTTCGCTTCCGAGATTATCCCGGCGGTATTGTTCCTCGTTTTCTTGATGTTCGTGCCGGAGACGCCTCGTTACCTCGTGATGCGCGGGCGTACGGAGAAGGCATTGGTAGTCTTGAGCCATTTGATGGATCAGGCGGACGCCGGCCGTGAGTTGGAGGACATTCGGAATAGTTTCAAGGAGAAGGCTCCGTCGATGAAGCCTTACTACTGGTTTATGGGGACTTGGCTGGCGTTGTTCTTGGTGGGCTACGGGTTGTTGTCGTGGGCGGGCCATACGAGTGCGTTGGAAATCGCCTTGTTGGTTAGCTTCTGTGTCGCCTTGCTATTCCCGATCCGGTCGTTTGGGGTGTTGATCATCTTGGTGGGCGTACTGCTTTCCGGTTTCCAGCAATTCGTGGGGATCAACGTGGTGCTTTACTACGCCCCGGAGATCTTCAAGACGATGGGAGCGGCCACGGACGCCGCCCTTTTGCAACAGATCGTGGTAGGAGCGGTGAACCTATCGTTTACCGTATTGGCTATTTTCACGGTGGACAGGTTCGGACGCCGTCCGTTGATGATGATTGGGGCGCTCGTCATGGCGGTATCTATGTTGATCTTGGGAACTACTTTCTACACCCATTCGGTGGGTATGGGATCGTTGGTCTGCATGCTGGTTTATACGGCGGGATTCGCTATGTCGTGGGGACCGGTCTGCTGGGTGTTGCTGGCCGAGATCTTCCCGAACTCGATCCGCTCCACGGTGATGAGTATTGCGGTGGCGGCCCAATGGATCGCCAACTTCTTGGTGTCATGGACCTTTCCGATGCTGGATAAGAACCAGTACCTGACCGATACGTTCAATCACGGCGTGGCCTATTGGGTGTATGGCGTGATGGGCCTGTTGGCGGCGTTGTTCATCTGGAAATTCGTCCCCGAGACGAAAGGCCGGACGCTGGAGGAGATGGAAGACTATTGGCGGCGGTAATTATAAACGGCATATAATTGATAATGGTTATGGAAAAAGAAGAGATAGACCCCAAACTGGCTCTTGCCCTCATGGAGCGTGAGATTTGTCGCCGAGCGTTATTGATGCACCTGTTGATGCTAGGTTACGAGCATTTCGTCTCGATCGATATGCTCAAGCGGTCGATGAAGGCCCGGAAATTCACCTACGAGGAGGCTGAGCGTTTGGCCGACACGTTGGAACGTCACATGGGTATCAAGGTCGCTCCCGAGAAGTTCATCCGCGACGAGAACGAGGACGCGAACAAGCTGCTGGATCATTACACGGAGCTGGAGCAGATGTGCGACAAGCAATTGGACAATACGATGCGGCCGATCCACGATGGCTTCAATCGGTATCTGCATCATAATCTTCACGTGGATGTAACCCATGCCACCCGTCTGCGGATTGCCTTGGAAGCTTTCTTGACTTTCGCGATGGGCGACATCGGCTGGCAAGAGATGCGACGGAATATCTTGGATGTAGACTTGCGGACCATGAAAGCCATGCCGATCGATTCCGTGGCTGTCCGGCATGATTTCCTCCGCTTCGAGACCGTGTATCATGAGATTTGCCTCAAGTGCGCGAACCGCGAGCGTAAGCGGCGGGGAGAGCCGCCTGGCGATAACTTCCAGATCAATATCTCCTAGATGGGAGGATAGGGGGGAATGACAAAGATGAGGGGAGGGTGTCTCGCGACAGCCTCCCCTCTTTTATTACAAATAATATGCTTGTGAAAAAAAATATCTTGTAAGTGGTTACGCCTCCGGTTGCTCGTTCGTCTCCTCTTCCTTCCGCTTATTAGCGCTCTTCGTGGCGCGTGCCTTGAGGATGGCGGTCTGCCGGTCGATGAGAGTGTTCATGGCGTTGATCACGTCAAGGTAATCGGCGTCGCCGTTTACCTCGGCGAGCGCGTTGAGGCGTTTCACGGTGGCACGGTAAGCGTCGTCGGCGGCGAGCCGGGCGGCCTTGGTAGCTCCGGTTACCACCGTGGCGTTTTGCGCGTTACGCTCGGCGAACAGCTCAAGGAAGCGGGCCGTCTCGGTCTTCAGCCGGGTAACCCAGCCGTCGATATGGATGGCGGCGAGGCGGTTCGTGGTGATCTCGTCCGCGGAGATCTCGCTCGGCGAGTCCGAGTCCGATACGCCGTCGAATGCCTCCAGCTCTTGTATCAGGTTATGCAGCACGCCTGCCTCCTCCAGATAAGGCAGGGCGGTGGGGTTGCCATATTTCTTGAGGATGATACGGGCCTGCCGGGCCACCTCGGCGATGGCGGGGTCGTAGAATCCCTCCATGGTGGACACTTGGTTGTTCAATCCCCGGTAAAGCTTGTCGCATACCGTGTCTTGCGCTACGATGGGCTGGCTGAGGACATGCTCACCGCCGCCTTGTTTCAGTGCCTCGTCGAACGTCTCGTAAGCGGTTTTGTAGACTTGGTACACGGGGGCGAATTTCGCGTCCTTGCATTTGGCGGTCTCAGCTACGGCTACTTTATGGAAGCCGAAGTCTTCTTCTTGGCGAAGCTGCGATAGGCTGCATTGTTTAATTTCTGCCATAATTCTATTTGATATAAATGAAGTTTAAGAAATTCCGGGGTAAATATAGGATTTATTAATCTGAATACCTATGCTCAAGTACTATTAAAAATGTGATTCGCCCATTTATTGCCGGAGAACTGGTTTACCGATCGTTTTTTGGCTGTTTTTATGCCGGCAAACCGGTTTGTCGGGTGTTTTTCGGGCGTTTTGGAGCTGGTAAACTAGTTTGTCGGTCGTTTTTGGGTCGTTTTGGGGCTGGTAAACTAGTTTGTCAGGAGATTTTGGGTTGTTTTGGGGCTGGCAAACTAGTTTGTCGGTCAATCTTGTTCCGTATCGGGGCATATCCGGCTTAAATCAACGCCCCAATTTAGACGCTGGATTCGCCATCGCCGCCCGATAGCTCTGGAAAGTGACTGTAGATACGGTCAGCGTCATGATGATTACCAAAGCCGCTAAGAATACCCATACGTAGATCGGTGTTTTATAAGCGAAGCTTCGCAGCCAAACATTCACCCCGTAATAAGCGAGCGGGATCGAGATAATAAAGCAGACGAGCGCGATCCGGAGGAAAGACGAGTTCAACATCCAAAGGATCTGCCGGACCGTGGAGCCATGTACTTTCCGCACGGCTATCTCCTTTTCCCGTCCCTGTAGCTCAAAGATGACCAGTCCGAATACTCCCACGAGGGATAAAAAGACGGCCATCAGGCAAAGGACGGTAATCAGCGCTCCCTGCCGCTCGCTTTTACCATAAAGCTCCTCCAGCGCCGTATCAAGGAAATGGATGTCGGCCGGATAACCCGGGATCAATTCATCCGTTACCTTCCGGATATGCTCGATAGCCGTCCGGGGATTTCCGCCGGCGATCCGGACGTAAGCGTATCTTTCCGGTGCCGAGCGGCGGTAATGATCCTTTGCCGAGGTCCAAAGTCCCATCGGGCGTAACTCTTTATACAGGGATTCATAATGGACATCCTCAAAGATACCGACAATCCGTATCGGTATATCATTATCCGTGATGCTTGTTCCTACCAAGTCCGATAGGTTGCCCGGTTTCTCGGGGGAAAGACCCGAGGCGATCTCCCTCGCTGCCGTCTCGCTAAGGACGCAAACGGCCTGCGTGTTATCCGCCGCCTCGTCCGTCGGCCGGAACTTCCTTCCGGCGATCATCTTTATATCCATCAGCTCCGGGAAATTGGCGGATACTCCCAGCCAGCTCATATAATAATGTTGGCCTTTGTAATTATACCCGATGAAAGAACGTGATTCGTCCGAGACAAATTTGAACTCGCTAAAGGAAACATCACAGATGGCGGGGTTTTCCAAGAGACGTGCCTTGAACAATTCGCCCTTTTTCAAGGCCGCTCCCATGCTTAGCCTTACTTCCAATACGTTTTCTTTGTTAAATCCCAAGTCCACGTTTCCTATATATCTGTTTTGCAAGGAGACGAACAACGCTCCGACAATCAGCGTGATCGAGATGACGAACTGGAACCCTATGAGTAACTTGCGCGTGTTCTTGGCCCGGTCGCTAAGGGTAAAAGACTTATTCAGCGCCATGACGGGAGGGAACGAGGTGATATAGAAAGCGGGATACAAACCGGCCAGTATACCGCTGCCTGCGACAAGGAAGAATGTGTACGCCGGAATCTTCCAGTTGGCATACAGGTTCAACGGATGCCCCACCATATTCGTGACCCATTGCACGTTATTCAAAAATAACAGGAAAAGCAAGGCGAGGAAGAAGGCGACAACCGAGATTCCCAAGGACTCCAAGACCAGATACTTCCGTAGCGTGGCGTCCGAGCTTCCCAGCACTTTCTGGATGGTGATCGCCTTGGTGCGTATCGGTGCCAAGGCGATCGACAGGTTGATATAATTGACCAAGGCGATACCTATGATCAGGATGGCGATAAAGAATAACATATTCGTCCGTAGCTTATTACCGATAGGAGCGGCGTCCGCTCGGACCGGCTGGCCGAAATAGAGATCTGCCAAGGGCCGGAGGCGCATATCCTCGATCGTGAAACTTTTCAGGAAAGCCCGGCTGTCAGTCATATAGGTCTCGGTCGTGACAGAGGCGGATTCCGGTGTCGACATCAGCAGATAACAATAGTAAAGGCCGGTATGCCAGTCTTCCATCATCTCTTTCTCCATGATCGGGATATACAGGGCGTTCTTCACCCGGGTGTTTTCCGGGAAATCGCGAAAGACGCCTCCTACGATATACGCCGGCTCAAAACTAAGCCCATATATAATCGAGCCTTCGGCCCCGGCGAACTCCGACAGATAAACCGGCTTCCCGATAGGATTCTCCTCGCCGAAGAGTTTCCGGGCCATGCTCTCCGGGATCAGCGTCCCTTCAGGACGTTTCAGGCAATCCGTGTCGCCGGCCACCAGCTCGAAGCCAAAGACCTTGGTATATCCCGGGGTGATCCGTTCCACCTGCTCCATATAGCTTCGCGCGTCGGGCCCCTCGCTGGCCGATATCCCGAAACGTACGGAGGAGTAAACAAGGTTGTTTGTGATAGCGGCCGCTTCTATATAAGGGGAGGCGGCGATGAAACGCTCGAGCTGCGGACGTGCGAAATTAGCCTCCCATATCCCGTCGTCCCGCTTGTTTTCTAACTGAAAGATCCTTTCCCTGTTCAAGAGGGAAGCGTCGAAGCTATATTCATGACCGACATGTATGCTTATCAGCATGAATAACAGGAACGCGAAACTAAGTCCTAAAAGATTAGTGACCGTCGCCAATTTATAATGTCTCAAGACATAAAGCAGGTTCTTGAATGTACTTTGCATAGTATAAGTTCTTTTAATTTTAAACCCTTTGATCTGGAAATGCGAAGCAAAGCTATTCCTTTATCTACGTCCCTGTGTTATTTTTTTGACGAACGGATACTTTTTGTTGATGAATTGTGATCGTATCAATAATTTCCTTATTTTTGCCATCATACTTCAAAAACAAACAAGCGTTATGTTACACAAAGGCTATCGGATGCTTTTCAACTGTTTGATGTTCTATCTCTAGCGGATACTCTCCCGGTATAAACTCATGGGGGCGGGGATGCCCGTCCTGTGTAACAATAAAAAATAACCTTGATGAGGGCGGATCGATCCTACCTCTACGATAAAATATATAATTTTTATGAATACAACCCATCACACACATTCATGCGTACATGATACCGTCTCTTCCGTGGGAGCGAACAATTTCGGGATGAACGACCGTATCAAACGTCTGCGCCGCGAGACCTTCGAGGCCCAGCCTTCCCTCTCGATCGAGCGGGCCTTGATCGAGACCCGTTTCTATCAGGAGAATTACGGGAAGTATCCGATCCCTATCCTGCGTGCCCTGAACTTCTTGGAGATCTGCAAGCGGAAGACGATCTATATCGGTCGTGACGAGCTGATCGTCGGCGAGCGGGGCCCCCGCCCCAAGGCCGTGCCTACCTTCCCGGAACTTACCTGCCATAGCGTGGAGGACCTGCATATATTGAATACCCGGGAGCTGCAACGTTACACGATCTCCCAAGAAGATATCGATACCTACGAGCGGGAGGTGATCCCGTACTGGAAAGGCCGTACCCAGCGGGAACGCATCTTCAGCCACGTCCCCAAGGAATGGAAGGAGGCGTACGAGGTGGGTATGTTCACCGAGTTCATGGAGCAACGTGCCCCCGGCCATACGGCCTTGGACGGCAAGGTCTACCAATATGGCTTGCTGGACTTGAAGAAGCGTATCGAGGGCGAACTGAACGCCTTGGATTTCATGAACGACCCCGAGGCCACGGACAAGCAGGAGGAGCTGACGGCCATGTCTATCTCCTGCGATGCCGCTATCCTGCTGGCCGAGCGACACGCGGACTTGGCCGACAAGATGTCTCTCACTGAGGCAGATCCCCGCCGTGCCGCCGAGCTGAGGAAGATCGCCGAGGTATGCCGCCGAGTTCCCGCCCACGCTCCCCGTACCTATTGGGAGGCGATCCAGATGTACTGGTTTGTCCACCTTGGTACGATCACGGAGCTGAACGGTTGGGATGCCATGAACCCCGGCCATTTCGACCAGCATCTGGCACCTTTCTACGAGAAAGAGATCGCCGCTGGCACCTTGACTCGCGACGAGGCGAAGGAGTTGATGTCTTGCTTCTTTATCAAGGTAAACAATCATACCGCTCCTCCCAAGGTGGGTATCACGGCGAAGGAGAGCGGAACCTATAACGATTTCACGAACCTGAACATCGGCGGCATCCGGGCGGACGGTAGCGATGGCGTAAGCGAGGTCTCTTATATCATGTTGGAGACGATCGAGGAGCTGCATATCCTCCAGCCCGGCAGCGCCATCCACGTCAGCGCCCGTACGCCGGAGCGTTTCCTCCGTGCCGGGTGCAAGGTGATCCGCCAAGGCCACGGCTACCCGTCGGTATTCAACCCGGACGTGTACGTGCAGGAGTTGATGCGGCAAGGCAAGTCGCTGCGTGACGCCCGCGAGGGAGGTTGTAGCGGTTGCATCGAGGTGGGCGCTTTCGGGAAGGAGGCGTACGTGTTGACCGGTTATCTGAACGTGCCGAAGATATTGGAGGTGACGCTGCATAACGGCGTAGATCCGGTAAGCGGTCGCAAGGTCGGTCTGGAGACCGGCGATCCCCGTGGTTTCCGGACGTATGAGGAGCTTTACGCGGCATTCATGCGCCAGATCCATTATTTCGTGGACATGAAGGTGCGGGTCAGCAACTATATCGACCGCATGTTCGCCAAGTACGCCCCCGCCACGTTCCTCTCCCTGTTTATCGATGATTGTATCGCGAAGGGTAAGGATTACTACAATTGCGGGCCTCGTTACAACACCACTTATATCCAGTGTACCGGATTAGGCACGATAACCGATAGCCTTTCCGCTTTGCGGAAACACGTCTTCGAGGATAAGACCTTCACGATGGAAGCCTTGTTGGATGCGATGGCGGATAATTTCGAGGGACATGAACCGATGCGCCAAATGATCCTGAACCGTACGCCTTTCTTTGGCAACGATGATCCGTACGCCGACCAGATCGCCGTCCGTGTCTTCGACGATTTATATGACGCGATCGAGGGCAAGCCGAATACGAAAGGGGAGTGTTTCCATTTGAATATGTTATCCACCACTTGCCACGTCTACTTCGGCAAGGTGATGGGAGCCACCCCGAACGGCCGCTTGGCCGGGCGTGCCATCTCCGATGGTACCTCGCCCTCGCACGGGGCCGATACCCACGGGCCGTCTGCCGTCGTCAAGTCCCTCGGCAAGCTGGATCAGGTGAAGAGCGGCGGCACGCTACTGAACCAACGCTTTCTGCCGAGCCTGCTCCGGCGGGAGGAGGATATCTCGAAGCTGGCCTCCTTGATCCGTAGCTATTTCGCCTTGGGCGGCCATCATATCCAATTCAATATCGTGGATACGGAAACGCTTTACGCCGCCCAGAAGTGTCCGGAGGATTACCGGGATCTGCTGGTCCGTGTAGCGGGCTATAGCGACTATTTCAATGATATGAACGCCGATCTGCAAGCGGACGTGATCGCACGGACGGAGCAAGAGACTTTCTGAGCCATGCTGTTATTCGATATCAAACGATACGCCATAAACGACGGGCCGGGCATCCGTGTCACGATCTTCATGAAGGGATGCCCGCTTGCCTGCGTATGGTGCCATAACCCGGAAGGCATCTCGCCCCGGGCGGAGAAACTGTACACGAGGAAGAAGTGCATAGGTTGCGGGGCCTGCGTGAAAGCCTGTCCCGCCGGGGCGTTGACCTTGACGGAAGCGGGCATCGCCACGGATCGGTCTCTATGCCGGGCATGTGGTAGGTGCACCGAGGTTTGCCCCACCTTGGCGATGGAGATGTCCGGCCGTGAGTACTCTATCGATGAGGTCATGCGTGAGATCGAGAAAGAGACGGTCTTTATGGATCGCTCCGAAGGAGGCGTTACCTTCTGCGGCGGAGAGCCGTTATCGCGTCCGTCGGACTTGATCGCCCTGCTGGATCGTTGCGGAGCGTTGGGAATCCATCGTGCGGTGGATACGACCTTGTTCGCCTCGCCGGATACCGTCCGGAGGGTAATGGAGCGCACGGATCTTTTTCTGGTAGACCTGAAGCATATGGATTCCGGTAGCCATTGTCATTTCACGGGTGTCCCGAACGAGCGTATCCTCTCCAATCTTCGGATGATCGCCGAGGCCGGCATAGACTTCCTCATTCGCATCCCCTTGATCGAGGGCGTCAATGCGGACGAGGAGAATATATCCCGCTCTGCCACCTTCCTAGCCTCCTTGCCGTGGAAGCGGAAAGTCGTCAATCTCCTCCCGTACCACGACATAGGAAAAAGCAAGCACGATAAACGGGGAACCCTCTACAACCCCGGGCACCTTCCGCTATCCACCCCTTCTGAGGCGGTGCTGCAAAGGTGCATCGATCAATTCGCCTCTCGTGGAATAACCGCGTTGATCGGAGGATAGTTAGAATAGGGGTGGGAACTGCTCGCCCTTATTTTACCACTTCTTCCGATACTCCGTAGGTGATATCCCGGCGTGTTGCTTGAAGTATTTACCGAAGAAGGATTGGTTGGCGAAGTTTAGCCGGTCTGATATCTCTTGGATGGAAAGGGTGGAGGAGGATAATAACGCTTTCGCCTCCAAGACAACGTAATTATCGATCCATTCCCCGGCCGTACGGTTGCTGACGTTCTTTACCAAAAGGGATAAATATTTGGGAGTGACACATAATTTCCCGGCGTAGAAAGCTACCGACCGTTCCTGCTTATGATGTAAGGCGAGCGTTTGTATGAACGCCGCGAACAACTCCTCTTGCCGACTCTTCTTCACCTCGATCGGCATATGATTCTTAAACATGCCGTAAACCTCGTGGAATACCGCCAGCAATAAGCTCTGGGCAATCTCTTTCCGGTAAGGATGCCCTTTCGCTTTCACTTTCTTCCAGAGGAAAGAATGATATTCCTTGATACAACCTATCTCCTCGGCATTCAACTCAGTGACCGGATGCTCCTTGATGTAGAAGAACGCCGGCAAGGTATTCTGTATATGAGGAATGATCTCCTCCATGAAATTCTTGGAGATGACGATGAAGATCCCGGCCACGTCCTCGCTACGTTCCACGTGCTGGATGATCTGATCGGGCAAAGACAATACGAGATGGTTTTCTCCTACGACATATTCCTCCATATTGATCCGTATACGCATGAAGCCTTTCGTGCAAAGCGCGAATACGGCAGCGTCTATTCGCATGGGGTGATCGAGCGAGGGAATATCGTCGATGTTATCGAATATGGCGAAATCCTCGTCGATGAAATCTATGCCGGGTACGTTCTCGATAAGAGAGATACAAGCTTGAGGTAGATCTGTTACGTTCATGATTTATTCTTGTTTGGGCGATAAAATTAGTGAAATAATAGAATAATCCAATTGAAATATGTCAAATAGGACAATTTGATTGCAAAACGGAACTTCTTTGGAGTGGATAAACTCATCATCTTCGCGGTATAATAAATCATAGGATATGAAAAGGATGAAAGGCATTGTTTATGGAGGATTATTATCCGTCGTGTGCGTGATGTCCGGATGCTCGGGCAGTCAAAAAGAGGGACGGGATAGCAAAGAGATCCCGGTGGAGATCGTGAAGGTAGCGAAGACCGTTCCGGCGGATACGAGGAATTACGTGGGAACGGTAGAGGAGGTCGTATCTTCCTCGATTAGTTTTCAGGTGATGGGTAACGTAGAGCGAGTATTGGTGGGCGAGGGGCAGAAGGTCCGTGAGGGCCAACTATTAGCGGTGTTAGACAAGGCGACGCTGGAAAACGCCTATAACGCCTCGGCCGCTTCCTTGCGACAAGCGGAGGACGCCTATGCCCGCATGAGAACCTTGCACGAGAATAAGAGCCTGCCGGATATGAAATGGGTAGAGGTGGAGAGCAAATTGGAACAGGCCCGTTCCATGGAACGAATCTCGAGGAAGAACCTTGAGGACCGGAACCTGTATGCCCCGTTCGGCGGCGTAATCGGCAAACGTATGGTTGAGGCAGGAGAGAACGTGCAGCCCGGGCAACCGGTTTTCTCCTTGTTAAGGATAGAGACGGTAAACGTGAAGATCGCCGTCCCGGAGAATGAGGTCGCCACGCTCGGCGATCAAACGGCTATGATAAAGGTAGCCGCTCTGGGCGGACAATGTTTTGAGGGGAAAGTGACGGAGAAAGGCATCGTGGCCAACCCCGTCTCCCATACTTACGAGGCAAAGATCCGGCTGGAGAACCCGTCCGGCGCTTTGTTGCCCGGCATGGTTTGCGATGTACGCCTGTCGGGAGAGGAATCCGTGCCGGCTATCGCCTTGCCGAACAACGCCGTGCTGATAGCGAACGACGGGGGGCGTTTCGTCTGGAAGGTCGTAGACGGAAAGGCGAAAGCTACGCCCGTACGGACGGGCGACTTGACGGAGCAAGGCTTGTTTATTCTGGAAGGGTTGAACGAGGGGGATATCGTCGTGATAGGCGGTTACCAGAAAATCAGTGAGGGCATGAGAGTGCGTGCGTTATGAGAGAACGTAAAAACGGAGTGATCGAATGGACCATGCGTCATTACCAGATCACGTTGCTGGTGATTACCGTGCTGGTCGGGTTGGGTATTTGGGGCTTGGTGGACATGCCGAAACAGGAATTCCCGGAGTTCACCATCCGCCAAGGCGTGGTTGTGGGTGTTTACCCCGGGGCGACTTCCGGAGAGGTGGAGGAGCAGTTGGCCAAGCCTTTGGAGAGATACCTGTTTACCTTCAAGGAGGTAAAGAAGAAAAAGACGTACTCCATGTCAAGGGATGGAATGGTGTACGTGATGGTGGAGCTGAACGACGACGTGAACAATAAAGACGAGGTCTGGTCGAAGATCAAGCTCGGCTTGCAGAACTTCAAGTCGCAACTGCCCTCGGGCGTACTCGCCGTCATCGCGAATGATGATTTCGGCGATACTTCCGCCTTATTGATCACCTTGGAATCGGAAGACAAGACCTACCGGGAATTGCAGCGATACATGGAGACGCTGGAAGACCGCCTGCGCCGGATCGAGTCCGTATCCAACCTGCGCCGTTACGGGGTACAAAACGAGCAGATCTCGGTCTACTTGGATCCAGACAAGCTAGCCGCTTACGGCCTAGATACCCGTATGCTGATGACAACCTTGTTCACCCAAGGCTTTACCACCGCCTCCGGCTCCTTGGAGAATGGCGGCTTGGACATTCCCATCCACCTTTCCGTGACCTATCCCTCGGAGCGGGAGGTAGGCGAGCAGATCCTGCTGGCCGATGCCGACGGGCATATGATCCGCTTGAAAGACGTGGCCCGTATCGTACGGGAATATCCCGAGCCGGATAGCTATATAACGAACAACGGCAAGAAAGCGATCATCCTTTCCATGGAGATGCGTGAGGGCCATAATATCGTACGATACGGAAAGGAGGTAGACGAGGTGCTACGTGCTTTCGAGCGGGATCTTCCCGAGAGTGTCTCGATTCGCCGGATCGCCGACCAGCCGAAGGTGGTGGGAGACTCGGTAAGTTCCTTCGTGCGGGATTTGTTCGTATCTATCGTGGTCGTGATCTTGGTGATGATGGTACTCTTCCCGTTCCGCTCGGCATTGGTGGCGGCTACTTCCATCCCGATCAGTGTCTTTATCTCGATCGGTGTCATGTACGCTTGCGGCATCCCGCTGAATACGGTGACGCTGGCCGCCTTGATCGTGGTATTGGGCATGATCGTGGATAACTCCATCATCGTGATAGACGCCTATCTGGAATATCTGGACAAGGGCTATTCCCGTTGGTACGCCGCCGTCTATAGCGCTAAGAACTATTTCAGCTCGATCTTGTTGGCCACGTTGTGCATCTGCGTGATCTTTTTCCCGTTGCTTTTCACGATGACGGGGCAGATGTTGGATTTCGTGACCTTCTTCCCTTGGACGCTTTCCATCTCCCTCATGGTGTCGCTGGCGGTGGCGATGGTCTTTATCCCGCTGCTGGAGCGGGTCTTGATCAAGAAGGGATTGAAGTCCGGGCGGGAGAATACGGGCAAGAAGAGGTTCAATCTGCTGGATACCGTACAGGCCGTCTATACGAGGGCGCTGACGTGGACGTTCCGTTTCCCGAAAGCCACGATCGGCCTGGGCGTCCTGACGGTTGCCTTGGCGATCCTGATGATCACTCAACTGAGCCAGCGTATGATGCCGATAGCCGATCGGGATCAGTTCGCCGTCGAGATCTATCTCCCGCAAGGTACCTCGCTGGACCGTACCGCCGCCGTGAGCGATAGCCTCTATAAGCTGTTGTCGGAAGATGAGCGCATCCTGTCCGTCACCTCCTTTATCGGAACTTCCTCGCCCCGTTTCCAAGCTACCTACGCCCCGAACTTGGCCGGGAAGAATTACGCCCAGTTCATTGTCAACACCGCCTCAATAGAGGCCACCCGTAGCGTGTTGGATGATTATACGGACCGGTACGCCGATTATTTCCCCGACGCCTACGTGAAGTTTAAGCAACTGGATTACCAAAACGTATCCTCTCCTTTAGAGGTCCGTTTCATGGGAGACGATATCGCCCGGTTGAAGCAGGCCGGGGATTCCCTGATGGCCGTGTTGCGTGAGATGGACGGCTTGGTCTGGGTACACACCAATTACGAGGAGGCCTTGCCCGACGTACGGGTTCGATTGGACCCGGTGGAAGCCTCCCGTCTCGGGATCACGAAGGCGATGGCCTCGGCCGATCTGGCGATCCGTTACGACGGCCTCTCGGTTGGCTCCCTCTGGGAAGGCGATTACGCTTTGCCGATCCAGTTGAGATCCGATAAGAAAGGAGTGGGTGACGTGTTCGATAAGGTCGGCGACCAGTATCTTCCCACCATCGTCCCCGGCGTGAGCGTCCCGCTCCGGCAAGTCTCCACGATCGAGGGAGGCTGGAATGAGGGGCAGATCGTCCGCCGCAATGGCGTGCGTACCTTGAGCGTCTTCGCCGAGGTAACCCGGGGAACCAACCAGAACGCTATGCAGAAACGGATCGAGCGAGTCATGGAAAGCCGTATTATCCCGACCTTGCCCGAGGGCGTGACGTACGAGTACGGTGGAGCCAAGGAGCTGGATTTCGAGACGATGAACCCGCTGATGCAGGGCTTGGCGATCGCCGTGATCATTGTTTTCTTCTTCCTGTTGGTCAATTTCAAGAAGATCGGCTTGGCGTTGGCGGCCCTGTCCTCGTTGCTGCTCACCTTGTTCGGGGCGGCGCTGGGCTTGTGGGCGTTCCATATCGATTTCAGCTTGACGTGCGTCTTGGGCGTTATTAGCTTGATCGGTATCGTGGTGCGAAACGCTATCTTGATATTCGAGCATGCGCAAGACCTGCGGCTCCATAAGCATTATAGCCCGAGGGATGCCGCCTTCGACGCTGGCCGGCGACGCATGCTCCCGATCTTCCTGACCTCGGCTACAACGGCCGTGGGCGTGGTGCCCATGATCATCAGCGGCAGTTCCCTTTGGATGCCGATGGGTGTGGTGATCTGCTCGGGAACGGTCTTCTCGATGATCTTGGCGGTCATCATCCTACCTGTTTTCTATTGGAAGATATTCGGGAATAAATGAATGATACGGATGTGGATTAGGATATAATATAGGAATGAATATATGCGGAAAAAAGAGATGATAAAAAGATGGATATATGGCATTGTCGGTTCTCTCGTCTTATGCGTGGGGACCGTGAGCGCCCAGCGGACATTATCGCTGGAAGAATGCCGGGAAATGGCTTTGGAGAATAACGCGAAGATGAAGAACGCCCGCTTGGACGTAGAAGGGGCGAGGGAAGGAAAAAAGGAGGCCTTTACGAAATACTTCCCGAATGTCAGCGCCGTGGGAACGGCATTCAAGGCGAACCACGGGATGATGGATATGAGCGTGATACCGGGCCTTCTCGAGTTGTCGATGATGGATGACGGCTTGCTGGGTGGGGTGACCGCTATCCAGCCCGTGTTCGCCGGCGGACAGATCGTGAACGGCAACAAGCTGGCCGACTTGGCGCTCGAGGTGAGCCGTTACCAGATGCGCCAATCCGAGGATGAGGTAGCCCTGACGGTGGAGCGGTATTACTGGCAATGGATCTCCCTTCACGAGAAATTAAGGACGATCGAGATCGTGGAATCCTTGGTGGGGAGTCTTTATAAGGATGTGGAGGTAGCGGTCGGCGCCGGCGTGACGACTCGTAATGACCTACTGCAAGTCCAGTTGAAAAAGAACGGCGTGGCGAGCGACCGCCTGCGGGTGGAGAACGGCTTGCGCCTCTCCAAGATGGTGCTGGCTCAATATATCGGTATCGGGGAAGATGATTTCGAGATCGATTTCACGCTACCCGCCGAGGTGCCCTCCCCGGAGCTTTACCGGGTGAGCCATGAGGAGGCGCTCCCTACGACACTCTCTTATAAATTGCTGGAGAAGAACGTGGAGGCCGCCCGTCTTCAACAAAAGCTGAAGGTTGGGCAATACTTGCCCACCGTGGGGATCGGAGCCGGGTATATGTATCACGACTTACTGGATAAGGACCGTCCGTTCGGCATGGTTTTCGCTACCGTAGCGATTCCGATCAGTGATTGGTGGGGCGGCTCGCACGCCATCCGGAAGCAAAAGCTTCAGGTGAAGGCGGCCGAGTATTCCCGCCAGAACGCCAATGAGCTTCTGTTGGTGCAAATGCGGAAGCTTTGGAACGAGCTGGAGGAGTCTTATAAGCAAGTCAAGCTCTCGGAGGAGTCCATAGCGACGGCCGAGGAGAATGTCCGCCTTAATACGGACTATTATAAGGCGGGCACGGTAACGCTGAGCGATCTTCTGGACGCCCAATCGCTCCTCCAGCAAAGTCGTGACCAGTATACGGGCGATTATACGGCTTATTTGATCAAACGTACGGAATATTTACAGGCGACAGGGCGTTAATTTGTTTTTTTTCCATATATTTGCTTATTAACAAATAATAAAACGAGAAGTGATGATGAGCTACGCCAATTATCTTTACATAGCGATCCGTGCCGCGGTAGACGCAGGCAAGTCGATCATGGATATTTATAACGACCCCGAATCAGACTTCGGGATAGAGAGAAAAGCAGACAACTCGCCGTTGACAAAGGCGGATAAGGCGGCCCATCGATTGATAACAAACGCTTTGTCCGTTACCCCGTTTCCGGTCTTAAGCGAGGAAGGAAAGGAGATCCCGTTCAAGGAGCGCTCCAAATGGGAGACGCTGTGGATCGTGGACCCGCTGGACGGTACCAAGGAGTTTATCAAGAAAAACGGGGAGTTTACCGTGAATATCGCCTTGGTGGAGAAGGGTGTGCCCGTGTTGGGCGTCATTTATGTGCCTGTCCGTAAGGAGTTGTATTTCGCCTCCTCCTCCGTGGGTGCTTATAAGTTTACAGGAATCGATAGCAGTAGCCAGCCCTCGATGGACGAGATGAAGCAGCGGGCGATACATTTGCCAATGGCGCTGGCGCATCAAGGAGTCGTGGTAGTGGCGTCCCGGTCTCACCAAACGGAGGAGACCACCGCTTTCATCGATAATCTCCGCAAGCAGGGAAAGCCCGTTACGTTGATCAGTAGCGGCAGCAGCCTGAAGATTTGTCTGGTAGCGGAAGGCTCGGCCGATATCTATCCCCGTTTCGCCCCGACGATGGAGTGGGATACCGCCGCCGGCCACGCCATCGCCAAGTCTGCCGGTTGCGACATATATCATATCGACGGCAAGACCCCGCTACGCTATAACAAGGAAGATTTGCATAATCCGTGGTTTATCGTGAAGTGAGGGAGGTGAAATAAGAGAGTATGTGCTTACGCTCTCTTATTTCTTCTTTTCTATATTTACTACTTTCACTACTTTATATACCCCTGTATATTCGGCGGCAAATCCCTCATCGGTCTTACCCATATCTATAATTTCTAGCTCAGCGTATACAGGTGTTCCATTTTTCGTACCTTTTGTTAGCTCATCATACTTTCGCATAAGATTCCCTGTCTCATCGTCAATCCAATAATCCAAAGAATCTCCCTCTTTTACAAAAGAACGTACTTCATGACCGATAACCAATGTCCCTTTTACGGAAGATACTTTCTGTGCGGGAACGATGATAGAAGCCGGTATAGTTTCCGTTATTTGATCTTCGTTTGTCCTAGCGTATCTCAATGTATAATTCCCTTTATTGAGAATCAAGCTGTCTTGTGTCAGTTTCTCAATGGTCAATGTATCGGTAAACGACAAGGTTTGACGGTTACCGATGCTTTTTCCTGTCAAGATCAATTTATCACCTTTATTTTCCCATGTCTCGTATTGCAAGGTCGCCATGTTGATCGAGGTAACTTTTCCTCCGGATTCTATCTTGATTCCTTGGGATAGATGCTCCATTCCCGGTACCGGCTCTATCCATGCTCCTTCGAGACTCGCTCCGCTACAAGCTGTAAATATCATGGCGGTTGTAAATACACATACGTTTTTTAATAATGATTCAATGTTCATGATGAAGATATTAAAATTTCGTTTGTATGCAAAGGTAGCTATATTTTTTGATGTGGTTACTTTATAGGTTAAAAGATCTGATTGCTATTTTTGGTATTAGCCTTATCCGCCTCCCTAACTACCCTCTTCGGTTATCAGCCCATCGAAATACCTCCGCAGCAACCACGCCATGGCCTGCTGTCGCACCATCGTCAGCCGGTAGTCCTCGCTGACGGGCAGGTGGCCGGGCGGTCGCCAATGGGTGAAGAGGCTCATGGCGTGGCGTTTCTCCTCGGGGGTGTCGTGTATCAATCCCCGCTCTTGCAGGGATTGGTAGACACGGGCGGGGTAGAGGCGTTCCAGCGGGTAGCCGGCCTTGTATTGCTGGAACACCTTGCGGAGGAAGGCAAGCTCACGCTCTTCCTTGTAAGCCTCGCTGACGGGTGGGAGAGCGTCCAGTCGCCGATCCCGTTCCCGTTCCACGACGGCGTGATAGCGCAGGTCGCTTGTTTTGTAGGCTTTCAACCAACGTGAGAAGGTGCGCATATTGATCCCCATGAACTCGCCGTACTCACCTTTCACGCCTAGCTCGAAGCATAGGGATACTTCCGGTAGCGTGAGATAGGGATACAGCTCGGCGAGGTCGGAGGCGAGTTTCGAGGTCAGGATGGCTAGGTCGGCGGTTTCCGGTGTCTTGAAACCCGCCAAGGCGTAACTTTGCCGCAACAGGCTGGAGGCGCAGCTTAGCAGGCTGTCGGCGGTATGGTCGCATATCCGGTCTCCCTCCATCGCTTTTCGTAACCTAAGCCCGTATTCCATCCTTCAGCATCATTTGCCGGGCAAGGGCCAACGACTCGTCGCCTACCCGGTTGATTTCCTCTATGCGAGAGGGCGCTTTCTGCGGATTCTTCACCGGTCGATCGGTCTGCGCCCGCTTTCGCCCGTGGTATTGCCACCAGTAATGAAAGCGGCGGGCTAGGTCGGCTTTCTGGCCTATGGTGCCGGTCTCGCCGGAGGATACGAGGTAATCGCAGAAGTCCGATAAATAGCGGGGTAGCCGGCTGTTGAACGATACGCCCTCGCCGGATTGCCTTACGGCTGCCGCACGCCATTCCTCGTCGGCCAGCAATTCCTCTATCCAGACGTTCCACTCCTCACGTGCGTGCGTGGGGGCGCACTCTCTCTCACTATTTACTTTACTATCCTTTACTATACTATATGCACTTTCCGTGTCATTTTGCTGGGTTTCGTCTGCCGAAACCCTGTTTTTTACCTCGTTAACTATTTTATATAATTCAACAATGGCTTTATTATCAGATCTTTTGCTCTTCGAGAAGGCATATTGCTCTTGTATGGTCTCGGAGGTTAGGATATGGCTTTTGTTGAAAGATTCCTCGTGGAATAATCCGAGTTCTATCATTATCTCGATCATGCTCCGGATGTCTTTTTCTTCAAGCCCGAGTTGATCCGAAAGATCGAATATATAGTTGTCGGTTATTTCTATAAAATAACTATTGGCGTAAATGTCGCATAATAAGTCCATATAGAGGACGATTGCCTTGAAGCCGCCTTTCCTCTTCAAGCGGCGTATCGTGCGATTATTCATGAAATCGGTATTGAGCGGGAAATAATCCAGCCCCTTTTTAATAGGTCTTGCCATGGTTAATTGAAAATTGATGATTGAAAATTGAAAGTTAATCGCGAGTCTTGACCGCCCTCACGATCCATTGCAGCGTGCGTACGTTGAGCAGCTCGGCGGGCGTGGTGCGTATCACGAGCCATCCGCAAGCGGCGGCCTCGTTGTATTTCTCCATGTCACGCCGCCAACCCTCGGGACGGAAGTGGCGACCGCCGTTCCATAGGCCGCCCTCCACCTCTATGGCTACGTGGGCTTGAGGAATGGCGAAGTCGAAACGCCACTCACGGGTGGGGTGGAAGGGGAACTCCCGTTCCACCCGCAGCCCCGTGTAGCGTAGGACGGCCTCGCTAAGCGGCGAGTAGTCCGTACCCATCAGTCAGCAGTTGTTGGGCTTCCCGGTCGGTGTCGCAGATCTCCACGTAGAAGGTTCCCATCCGGTTGTCGAAGGTGATCCATTTGCGGATGCGTGGCTCGTAGTAATACCCGTACTCGTTTCCCCGTGCGAAGCGGTAGTTGCGTGAGCGGCTCTCGCCCGAGGCGAGGTGGAAGAAACAGGCGGCGGCTTGGTCGCCCAGCAGGCAGCCCTTGGCCGTCGGCGTGATAAGCGTGGATGCGTGTGTCATGGCTTTAGGCGGCTGTGTTAAGAGGTTCGTCACTCGTGTTCCCGATCTCGACGAAACGCTCCATGCCGAGGCGCTTGCCTTGCGTGATGTATAGCAGGGCCTCACGCTCGCATAGCGAGAGGTCTTCCAGCAGGCGGTCTATCCATGCGTACTCGTCCCGCCCGAGGTGGAGCCGGGCGGCGAGGTTGACGGGGCAGGTGTTATCGTCGGCACGGTTCACGGCGTAGATGGTGAGCAACTCCGAGTCGCCGGACGGCTGGCGGTAGAAGCCCTCGGCCCGGAGGCCGGGGAAGCAGGTGCCGCAGATCTTCTCCACGTGGAAGTTTAGGTTCGCCATGGCCAACGTAAATTCCTCATGGATAGGGCACTCGTTCTGGTAAGAGGTCTGGTAGCTGTCGGCGGTGCGCTCGTCGTACACCTCGATCGTCGCTTTCAATTTGTTATCCTTGATGGATACTTGCTTGATTTGTTTGATATTAGACATAGGTGATTGATAATTGAAAATTGATAATTGAAAATTGAAAATTGATTGTGTTTGGGCTGTCACGCTGTTTTCTTGCGTTTGGGTTCGGCTAGGTAGCTCACGTGCGGGCTGTCCACGAGTATGCCCTTGCGGGCTTGCGCCTTGGCGTACATGAGTATCGGGTGGAAAGTCTTGCGCAGCTCGTCGTCCGGCATTCCCTTGCCACGGTTCTCCCACCAGAAGGCCAGAAGGACCATGTAGCCCTCGGGCGATAGGGGTTCCGGTATCAACTCGGAGTCGATCTCCCGCAGGCTCAGGTCACGCTCGCCGAGCAACCGGCGCTTGTCCGCACGCTCCAGCGCCGTGCGTTTCTCCTCCTCCGAGAGATCTTGGCGGCCTTCGATACGGCGCTGCGTCTGCCGGAGGTTCTTCTCCAGACGCTCCCGCTGCTTGAGGGCCTCGTCCATTTGCTTACGCAGGAAGGAGTCGAGATATTGCCCGCAGGTATGTGCCGGTGTCCCGGGCTTGCGGGGATCGATGGCGTTCTCAAGATTCACGAAGCGTTTTTGCAGGTCGGTCAAGATCTCGGTGAACGGGCGGCGCATCTCGTGCATCGCCTTGATCTGGCTGGCGCATTGGGAGTTGTAGCCGCGGATCTCGTCGGCCATCCCCTCGTCCATGCCCTCGTGCTCGGCACGCCGGATCAGCTCTTGCCCGAATCGGATAAAACGTACGCTATTCTCTGCGTTTTGGTTCAATGCGATCGCGCATTTTTCCATAGACGGGGTTTGGATCAACATAGTTTTTTGTTTTGTTTCGTTACTATTCATTACTTTAATTTATAAAATTAATATTACGTAAATTATTCGTTTGATTATTTAATTCGAGGGCAAATGTAAATAAAACTTTTATTACAGGCAAATTAATCCATGCTAAAATTAAGTATTTAGCAATAATTTGGGAATGAATCTTTTTTTATTCGTTTTCGTATCGGGGAATAAACTCATTAATTAATATTTATAAATTATGGATGTGTGGTAAGCGGAATTATATTCGAGAGAAAATAAAATTTCTCTCGGAAGAAAATGAAATCCCTTTCGAGAGAAAATGAAATCCGATTCGGGCGTATTTGCCGTTTCTCGCCGGATCGGACGGATTGGGTGGAGAAATGGCGGAAAGCGGACGGCTTGGCCCGGTAAGTCAGCGGGCGGCGGGGCATACGGCTTATTTAGATGTCCTCAAAAAGAAGAAATATGAGAAACCTTGTTTTTATCTTGTTGTTGTTGACGGCTTGCCATGGCAGCCGTCACGTCTCCACGGGCCGTAGCGAGGAGAGCCTGCTCGCCGGGATGGAGAGCCTTAGGGCCAGTGCCATCAACGTGCCGGGCGGCGGGGCCACGTTGCGCATCCCGTTGTCGGGATTGAGGCCGTTGCCCGAGGGGGCGGCTTATACGGAACGTGAGGGCCGTGCCGCCTTGTCCGCACGTATCGTACGTGACACCTTGTATGTAGACGCTACGTGCGACAGCCTCCAGCAGGTGATCTGGGACTATGAGCGTCTGCTCTCCGAACGCCAGAGCGCCGTGGCGAGCGTCGACAAGGAAAGCGAGCGTGAGACGCTCGCCCGATGGCCTTTCTTCCTCCTTCTCGCCCTATCCTTGCTTTTATTCGCCCGCAAACGACCGGGCTGACACGTAAGCCAACTCCGCCGCACCGCCGCCGCCTTACCTTTGTATCGTGATTCGCAAATAACTAATTTTCAACTAAAAACAATTTTAATATCATGGCATTAAATTACAAACTTATCACTCGCAAGGTGTCTGATCTCAAGGGAGGTGCAAAGGTAGAGAAGGTATTCGCTAATCCGGCTTATTACTCTAAAGTCGAGCTGGATGATATCTGCAAGTCGATCTCCGAGCGATCGGCCCTGTCCAGCGCTGACGTAAAGGGCGTGCTCGACTCATTGAACTACGTGCTGGACGAGAAGCTGCGTGCCGGGGCGATTGTCAAGATGGGCGAGCTAGGCAATTTCCGCCTGTCGATCTCATCCAATGGTGTCGAGCCCGGCATGAAGTTCAATGCCACGAGCGACATTCGCAAGGCGCACATCCTCTTCTCGCCCGGAAAGGCGCTCCGTACTACGAAGGCGAACGTTCGCTACAGCCTCTTGAAGGATGTCGGGGGCGTCGCCAATGGCGAGACCGGCGGCGGCTCCGACAGCGAAAGCCCGGACGAGATCTAGGGAATTGGAAATCGAGAATCGAGAATTGGGGGGTGCCACGGTTTTCGATTCTCGATTCTTTTTTTGTTTGATATAATTGTTAAATTAAGAAATAAATTGTAATTTTGTATTATGAAGATACAGGCGTTGCATTTAAAGGAAATCGCCGGGATGTACTTCCCTAACAGTACGCCCCGGTCGGCGAACACTCAGATAAAGAGATGGTTTATGTATAATAAGGCGCTGATGAAAGCATTGTCGGACACGGGTTATGTGAACGGCCAGCGTGTGTTTACTCCCAAGCAGGTACAGTTAGTATTCGAGTATCTAGGGGAACCTTGAAAAATAAATCGGCATGAGATTACAACTAGTCATCGCCACGCTCTTATGTCTGGCGGGAATAACATTGCTTTTCATGGGCCTCTGGATGCCTCCACGGGGCGAGATCCATTCCTCCGTATTGGTCGCTTTCGGCGAGGTCTCCACGTTCGCAGGGGCGTTGCTCGGGGTGGACTACAAATATAGATATGGGGATAAAAAACAAGAGTATCACGAATAAAACACCTGTTTATCAACATGGATAAAAATAGTCGGATTTCGGGAAATTTTACAGTAGATGAATTTATTTACAGCCGTACGGCTATAGAGAACGGTATCGACAACATGCCTAGCGAGCTACGGCTCGCCGCTATCCGCCTGCTTGTCACGCAATTACTCCAGCCTTTGCGAGACCGCCTCGGCGAGCCTATCGCCATTACCAGCGGCTATCGTTGCCCGGAGGTGAATCGCTTGGTAGGCGGTGTCGTCAACTCCC
>OHIK01000021.1_pt1 | contig 110319 bp, 67 predicted proteins | sample 1568241 | NCBI WGS metagenome assembly OHIK01 (sample SAMEA3879567, study PRJEB24766) | human gut metagenome | biome: human-associated habitat; feature: feces | place: USA | collected 1985/1987 | reverse complement strand
GCTCGGAAGGGTTGCAGAAGTCAAAGAAACGCGTACCTTTGCAAATGACTAATTATAACGATCGTTTTCACCAATCATTTTCATATATATAATATAATGTACATGCGTACATTTATAATAGCGTACTAAAATATCACCTTGCAATAAATAACATATTCAATATAAACTCCCCCGTTTTGGGCCTCTGAAGTGAATAACTTACGGCTTGTCGAGTGAATAACTAACGGCTATACCTAGTGGATAACTTACGGCTTGGGAAGTGAATAACTAACCACTTACAAACCTTTTTTCCTACCGTTGACCAAAGGAATTTCCTATCACCACAATGCCCATTATAAGGTCTTTACAATAGGCATTGTAACACCTTTATAATGCCCATTGTAAGCTGCTTATAACTGCGATCATTAGAACGTTCAAAAAGAACACTGATAATCAATACATTAAAAACGCCATTACCTTGTCCAGAAAACACGTACGACTTTTACAAAAAACACGTACATGTTTTCTCGGAAACACGTACGTGTTTTTCCAGAAGCAAATTCCGGTCAAAAGCAACAAAGATTCTGATAAAGCCATTATCTTTGTTTCAAAAATAATATATAACCATGATGAGACACTTAAAGTATTTGGCTTTTGTAGCATGTCTGGGAAGTCTTTCCCCAGCCTTCGCGCAAAACACCTCTAAAAGCCTAACAGTTGATGACCTGATCACTTGGCAACGAATCACGGACCGGGAGATCTCGGACAACGGGAAATGGGTAGCTTGCAAGATGGAACCTTGGGAAGGTGACGCTACTGTTTATTTGTATGCGGCCCAAGGGCAAGAGACCGCCACTTTTTCCCCGGCCGATAAGTTCGCCTTCTCCGCCTCTTCCAATTATCTGGTTGTCACACAAACACCCGGAAAGTCTACGGTAGATTCCCTAAAAGTCTTGAAGACAAAGGAGGATAAGATGCCGATGAACACCTTGGTAATCTATTCCGTCGCCGGTAAAAAGGAGACGATAGACTCCCTCAAGACCTTCAAATTAGCGGATGAAGCGGATTGGATCGCTTATCAAAGAGGCCGGAAGGATTCCACTTTGTACGTCCGTTCGCTGGATGGAAGCAAGACCTTCCAATTCCCGGCCGTAACGGATTTCCAATTCGCCAAGAAAAGCGGTATGCTCTATTACACGAGCGCGGCGGAAGGAGAAGCGGGTCTATTCACCTTGAATCCAGAGAAAGGAAGTCCGGCGCTCATCAAAGAGGGAAAAGGCGTATTCAAACAAACCACGTTCGACGAGAAAGGGGAACGGCTAGCTTTCTTATATTGCGCCGACAAAGATTCTTCTTACAAAGCGTTAAGCTTATGGCTATCCGAACATAACGCTCCCGCAAAAGAAATCGCCACCCGTGGAAACAAGGCTTTCCCCGCTGAATGGGTAATCAATGAGAACGGGATGCTTCAATTCTCGAAATCCGCTTCCCGTCTGTTCTTCGGTACCTCACCGGAGCCAAGGCAAAAAGACACGACCCAACTAGCCGAGAATCGTCCGAACGTACAGGTTTGGAGTTGGGATGAGCCCGTACAATATACCGTACAGAATTATAACAAGGAAAAAGACTTAAAGAAAAGCTATCAAGCGGTTTATAATCTGGGCAACGGCTCTATCTTCCAATTGGCGAATGAGGAATTACCGAATATCCAATTGGGTAACGAGGGTGACGCAGCCTTGGCGCTCCTTTCCACTTCCCGTCCCTATTCTTTGTCTTCCATGTGGGAGGCCCGCACACGCAGCGACTATTATACCGTATCGTTGGATAACGGGGAGCGCAAGCAAATCGCCCAAGCGGATTATGGCCGTTTCCGCCTCTCCCCACAAGGTAAATATGCGTATTGGTATGGCGAGACGGATAGCTGCTGGTACACGATCGCCTTGGCGGAAGGTAAGCAATATCGCCTAACCACTCCGGAGAGCTTCCCGGCTTGGGACGAGGAGAACGACGTTCCCGATTATCCTTATGCGCACGGAGCCGCCGGCTGGACCGCGAATGATCAAAATCTCTTGATCTATGATCGTTACGACATCTGGAAATTCGATCCGACCGCAGCTACCTCACCGATCAACCTGACCGTGAACGGAAGGAAGGAGAAACTTTCCTACCGCTTGGAACAACTGGATAAAGAGGCTCGCTTTATCGACCTCGGCAAACCCCAATTATTAAAAGGATTCAACGAGACCACGAAAGGATACGGATTCTACAACGCACTCCTCTCCGCTCCTGCCGCCCCGAAGACTTTGCTGGCGGGCAATTATATGCTGCGATCTATCAACAAGGCGAAGCATACGGATGACGTGATCTATACGATGGAAACCTTCCAGCAATACCCGGATATCCTCTATTCGACTTTGGCGTTCAAAAAATCCGTGCAATTGACACACGGAGACAAACAGCAGGAAGGTTTTATCTGGGGTACCGCCGAGTTGGTATCATGGATTTCCTTGGACGGCCGTCCACTGGAAGGTGTCGTTTATAAGCCGGCGAATTTTGATCCGAACAAGAAGTACCCGATGATGGTAAACTTCTACGAGCGGAATTCGGAGACTTTATATAATTACCGTATGCCGGAGCCGCATCGTTCTACGATCGATTATCATTTATACAATAGCAATGAATATATCATCTTCAATCCGGACATTCGGTATGTGGATGGTTATCCGGGAGAAAGTTGCTATAACTGCCTGATGCCGGGTGTCACCATGATGATCGCCAAAGGATATATCGACGAAAAAGGGATAGGTGCGCAAGGACATAGCTGGGGAGGTTACCAAGTGGCTTATTTAGCGACTCGCACGAATTTATTCTCCGCTATCGAGTCCGGGGCGCCAGTCGTAAATATGTTCAGCGCTTATGGCGGTATCCGCTGGGGATCGGGTATGGCCCGCTCTTTCCAATACGAGCATACACAAAGCCGTTTGGGAGCTACGCCATGGAGCTCTCCGCTCCGTTATCTGGAAAACTCGCCGTTGTTCACGATGGATAAGGTGCAGACCCCGATATTGATCATGCACAACGATGCCGACGGCCATGTGCCTTGGTACCAAGGTATCGAGTATTTCGTTGCCATGAAGAGGCTAGGTAAACCTTGCTGGTTATTGAACTATACGGGCGAACCGCATTGGCCGATGCATATGGCAAACCGCATCGATTTCCAACGCCGCATGTTCCAATTCTTCAACCATTACCTAAAAAAGGAGAAGATGCCTAAATGGATGTCCGAAGGCGTACCTGCCGTAGAACAACCGTTTGAGTTGGGGTATTGATCAGACAATCTTATAAGAGATTATGGCCAAAGCGATAGTTATACCATAAGCTTTAGCCATAATCTCTTTTTCCATTTAAACAGGAGATCTTTTGAAATAAATGCATATATTTACCAATTAATAGGAGGTTACACAGAACGAGACGTTGTGAGAATATGCAGTCATGTTAAATCTGAGCCTTTCAACTTGATTGTTGAAAAAATCAAGAAAGTCATATTCTAGAACGTCATACGAAACTCGGTACGGACACCGGGTAAGGAATGAACGGTTAAATCGCCGCCATGCAATCGCATGATGCGGTGGGAGATACTGAGGCCGATGCCGCTACCGCCGGACTTCGTAGAGAAAAAAGGCGTAAAGATGGCAGACAATAGTTCCGGAGAAATACCGGGGCCATTGTCTGTTATGGTTATATATACCCTGTCATCTGTCTCCAAGGCTTCTACGGAGACGATGCCATCCGCTTGCCCCTCTATAGCCTGTAATGCGTTACGGATCAAATTAATCAGAGCCAACACGATCAAGTTTTGGTCTGCATGTACCGTTAAGGCTGCCGCAGAGGAAAAACGAATACGATCGCTACCCGGCTCGGCACACAATAACCGTTCCATCTTCCGAAATAAAGAGGTTATAGACACCTCGGTTCTTTCCGGCTCCGGGAGATGCGTCAGACGATGATAAGAATCCAAGAAGGTGGACAGATTTCGCGCTTGCCCATGAATAACCTCCAAGCCTTCCCGCAATTGCTCCGGAGTATATGTATCGGAATATTTCAACAGATCGGCAGATAAAGAACGGATTGGCGTGATCGAATTACGAATCTCGTGCGTCAGTACCCGCAAGATACTCTCGTAATAGAAACGTTTCTCTTCCATCTCACTTTGGTTTTGATTGAATAGGAAGATAATCCGATTCATTTCCGCATATAGATCCTTTACAAAGGGATCATTCGTTGTATCCGGGTATCGCGAGGTCGTATCCCCATTACGAACCGACTCGAAGAAGATAGCGATCTTACGGTTTGTACCGTTTATCCACTGGATTAGCGACAAAGTTATCAACAAGATAAAACACAGACATACAAAGGATAAGAAATAAGAGGTAGCGGTTATCAACAATACGGATCCAAGTAACGCGAAAAGCACGATCAAGGAGACGCTCCCTATAATCTTCAGGTATAAATTCCGGTTAACCATCGTTACTCTCCTTATAATCTACAATCCGTATTTCCGCATCTTATTATAAAGGGTCTGGCGGCTAATATCCAATTGCTGGGCCGCAAGCGTCAGGTTCCCATTCTTTTCTTTCAATACCTCGCCGATAAACTGCCGCTCCATATCCTCCAACGTACAAGGATGGGAGACATCCAACAGCTCCTCCGCATAAAAATCATCGGCATCCAAACGGCTTTTATCCACAAGCAAGACCGTACGTTCGATGGTTTGTTGCAGCAAGGCCAGATCACCCCGACCGGCCATATCGGATAATTTATCGACCGCCTCCGTAGTCAGACGAGGTAACGGTTTCGCGTAAGCCTCCGTATATTTCTTTAGCAACGCATTGATAAGAGATTCGGCCACAGATGAAATCTCACTCGCATCTGATTCCGCCTGACGTTCCAAGGCGTGGATAAGTGTTTGAATCAATTTCTCGTTATCCCAAGGTTTCACGATAAAGTCCGTAGCCCCTTTTTTAAGGGAAGATACAGCCAGCTCGATATCCCCAAAAGCGGTTATCAAGATAACAGCCGGAGGGTTCTTAAGCTCCAAGATACGATCCAGCCAGAAAAGCCCTTCTCTACCGCTTTGCTTTCCGGTGCCGAAGTTCATATCCAGTAAAACCATATCTACATCTCCATTCCGCAAAAGGGCAGGCAATAGTACGGGAGATGATACGGTAACGATCGTCTTAAACTCGTGGGACAGGATCGTCCGCAGACTTCTCAATACCGCCTCATTGTCGTCTACGACTATAATCTTCGCGTCACGCATGAAACCTCCTCTTTTTTCGCATGCGAAGATACAATCTTTTCCCGGGTATCGGTGTCCAATATTTAGACAAATCCAGCCATTTATGATTGTTTCCTTTGTTTTTACTTGCTACATTCCACGTAACCGGGTAGCTTTGAACCAACAAACTGATAAAACCATGGAATCCATTTCACTAAAACTTATATTCCGTAACTGGTGGCGAAACAAGACGTTTGCCATTATATCCTTATTAAGTTTGGCGGTAGGTATCACCTGTACCAACCTGCTGATCTCGTATGTCATTTACGAATCTGGGATAGAATCCAATAATCCCAATAAGTCACATATCATTTATATGGCACAAGATTCCCCTTTGACCTCCGGGGAGAAAGTATCTTTTATCGTGGGCAAAATCCCTGTACAATTAAAAGATCAATACCCGGAAATAGAGGATTATTTACGGATGGGCGTAGAAAATAGCGCCTTCGTCACGATAGGGGAAAAGCGCTTTGACCCGATCTCGATTGTCAAGGCGGATCCTTCCCTCCCTCGCTTCTTCCCTTACAAAGTACTGGCAGGAGATATAAATAAGGCATTGACCCAACCGAACGCGATCGCATTGACCGAGAATCAGGCGAAGATTTTTTTCGGGAACGAGGATGCTATCGGCAAAACTTTCTCAGCGAAATCTGCTGAAGAGGATAAAGCGGTTATTTACGAAGTTGCCGCCGTTATCGAAGAGTACCCACAATCATTCTTGAAGTTTAACGCATTGACGGGTACAGGCTCCCAACTGAATGGCGGTCCTGCCCTGTTATTGGTGAACGATCTCTTTGACATAGACATGTTCGCCCAAAAACTAAAGCATGACAAGGTTCCCACTTTACAAGGTGAGATCGGACAATATTATTTCTATACCCTTCAAGAGAGTTATTTCCAAGATCAAACCTATACACAAGAATATATCCCTTACATCCATCGAAACCAGAAAGACTTGCTATACGTTGGCATATTCTCGGCTATCCTGATCCTCATGATCGCCTGTTTCAATTATGCCAACCTAAGTTTCTCCCGCATCTTGCAACAGGTAAAAATGATTTATACCCAGAAAGTGATGGGGGCATCGGTCGGACAAATCCATCGCCAGCTATTCATGGATACTTTCCTAACCGTAGGGATCGCTTTCTTTTTATCCTTATTGCTTACGCTGGATTTCCTACCGGCCTTCAATCGACTCGTGTCCGGGCGCATTTCCCTGGGATTCTTCTTCAGTGGACAAGTCTTATCGGTGATCGGGGCGTTTATCCTATTGCTATCTACCATCCCTTCGCTATATATGAGCAAGAAGATCACATCTTTATCCCATGGTGAATATAAGTCATTGAGCGTAGGATCTCGGAAACGAACATTCATAGCCGCGCTTTCCATCATTCAGTTCGCAATCTCGATCGGTCTGATATTTGCCACGTTAACCGTACGGCAACAACTAAAGCTTACTCAAATAAACGGTGATCGTTATCAAAACCTCATCGAAATAGCCGACTGGAGTGGGAAACAACATATAGAGACCTTTGCCAAAGAGATCCAACGGTATCCCGTTATCGATGAGATGTGCCTGTCGAAAGGATCAATCCTTAACTTCATGTTGCGGCAAATGATTTTAAAGGACGAAAAAGGTAATGAGGTTTATTATTCGCTAGGCCAATACGAAGGAGATAGTACTTTCCTAAAAGTCATGAAGATAAACATCCTTCAAGGACTTTCCGAGCGGGAAGCCCTGAAACAATATGACACGCCCGTTTATATAAATGAACAATACGCACGCTTACTCATACCCAAAGGCGAGAATCCGATAGGCAAGCCCGTCCGCCTTTACGACACGGATTTCGAGAAACAGGAAAAAGAAGAGAAAGCTGACGCGATCATAGCAGGGATCGTAGAGAACCTATATACAGAGACCTTACGCCAAGAAGTCTACCCCAACTTGACCTACTTAGTACGCACTCCCCCTTATAACTTCATCCAAATCCGGCTGATAGCGGAACACAGAACCGAGGCCATGGACTTGCTGAAACAAACATGGGAAAAAATCAATCCCAATACCCCTTTCGAATATCAAGATATATACGAGGAGTTTATGGCATCCAATCAGAAAACAACCGAGCTGACACATTTGCTCACCATTTACTCGATCATCAGCCTCCTGCTAACCGCCTTCGGACTATTCGGCATGGCTCTCTATGCGATCGGACAACGTACGAAAGAAATCGGTATCCGTAAGGTAAACGGGGCTACGACCGGAGAGGTCTTATACCTATTAAACCGCCAGTTTATCAGCTGGGTAGGGATCGCTTTCGCAATCGCCGTTCCCATCACATGGTATTCGCTGGGTGGTTGGCTGGAGAATTTTGTATATCGGGTGGACATATCCATAGCGACATGCCTGCTGTCCGGCGGTATCGTATTAATGGTTACATTACTGACCGTAAGCAGGCATAGCTATAAGGCAGCATCCCGCAATCCCGTAAACGCTTTACGCAGCGAATAACAAAAGAATGTGTGCCATTTTATAGGTTGGCACACATTCTTCCATATCATCCGATGATTACATGCATTTGTTATAGAATAACGCATTCATGAACAACTTACTAGTTCCAAAGAAGTAAGAACGGAAATTCATATCATCTGCGAAAACGATCACCTTACCGCTTTTATAAGGTTTCACCATGACAGCAGGCTCTTCTTTCAATAGGTTCGCGTTATCCGCCGATAGGAATCCCGATAACAAAGGCTTCTTGGTATAATATAAAGGCGAAACATACGGATTCTTATCTTTCTGGAAAATGATATCATTCGTCTTTATAACAGCGATCTCATCTTGATCCAATCCCCAAGCCAGCGGATGCGTCTTATCCAAATGACAATTCAGAATCACCCCTTTGATCGATTTTCCGGCTTTTGCTTCCGACTTATCCGCAAAAGAACGATAGACCGATAAGCTGTCCGACTTCTCTAGCAACGTTTCCTTTGTCTTTAAAGAGATAAGCCCTTGTTTGCTCGCCCATGCGCCCGCCTTTCCGGTAGCGATCAACACGCCTCCGGCAGCGACCCATTCCTTCAAGGCAGCAATAGTACTCTCCGTCAGGTTTGGAACGCCATTGGCCAAAATGATAACGTTGTAAGCCTTCAAGTCCTTACCTGTCAAAGACGGATTCTCGATCAATACCGGACGCATCTGAAAACGCTTATCCAACAAGAACCAAATCTCACCCGATTCCGGGATACCTACGCCACGCCCTACCAACATAGCCACTTTCGGCTGTTCCAACGGTTTAAAAGCCGGACTGCCAAAATCCACATCTGCCATCAATCCCGTATTGGCCGAATAGATATCCACTCCCGTATTTTTCGCCAACTCACTCAATGTCGCATAGAGGACATCCGAAGGGAGCGGCTGATTATGTGTCAATACTTGGTAGGTACCATAGCCCATCGCCCATTCTCCCTCTTCGTTCTTAAATTGGAACGGACGGTTAGTCGCACTGACCCGGATACCTTTACGCTGTAACTCATAGACTACCTTAGGCGCATAAAACTCCCGGTTCTCAAACACATAACCCACCCGGCTTTCCCCGCCGATGAGCTGTCCTCGCGGAAAATCATTTCGCTCAATCCGATCACCCATCAATCCGGCGACACTCTTCACCGGAGCACACTCCAAGTTAAACGCATACGGGAACGTCCAGGTAGAGATATCATAGAAAGTACTATCCGTATATTCCAGACAATCCTCCATAAGTACCTTAACCATCGTACTGTATTTTTGCGCCACCGGAATGACATAAGCCGAACCTTTTCGGAACTTCTTGTTACCTGCGGCTTGATAATCCTTCGCCAACTGATAGACCTCGATATGATGACGGGCCATATTCTCCAAGAAATGAAAAGCGACCGACTTAGATCCGCGCGCGTCGAACACATAGCCCTGTACCGGTTCCTTCCGTGCCTCAGAAGCCGTACGCTCATAATATTCCTTCTGATAAGTCAGTAAACGGGTACGCATCGCCTTAGCAGCTTCCAATGTAGCGCAAGAGGCTAACGCCTGATTCCGGATCGTCCAGCCAAAGGTCCATTCCCCGCTCGGGGTATTACGCAAATGTCCGCGCGTGGAACCTTGCTCATATAGCAGGCAAACGGATCCATGCGCATCTCCATAAGCAGCCCCTTTTCCGTAATAGAAGTCATCATAACCCTCCTTCGAATAATAAGTCGTCCCGATCCGATCGAGTGCCTTTGCCGTATAAGAAGAAATCTCGGCTGTCAAGTCTTGATTAAGCTGGGGAGTAAACGGATGGGTACGCTTAGGGTGCCCCGGGCTGAAATAATAAGGACGTAACGCCCCTTGCTCATGTTGATCCACGACCACATTGGGCATCCATTCAAAATATCCATTTAAGCCATTGATCCCCTCGGGATGTTGTGCCATAAGCAGGTCGCGATTACAATCGATCCAATAATGGTTCGTACGGCTGGAAGGCCAAGGCTCGGTAAACTCACGTGATTTTATATCGCTGACATTCGTGAAACTTCTAGAGGAATTCACCCACGACGCAAACCGGTCGATTCCATCGGGATTGGCTCCGGGAGTCATCACGACAATCTCTTGGTCTAGTAATTCCTCGATCTCAGGCCCTTGCGCCGCCGCCAAATGATAGGCAACAACCAACGAGGCGTTCACTCCCGACGCCTCGTTCCCATGGATACTATAAATCAAGCTTACGATCACAGGCATATCGTCTATCTCCACGCTTCCTGATTTCGTTACGTCGCTCAACATGAAGTGTTCCTCCTTCAAACGATCTATATTCTTTTGGTTCTCAGCTGAAGTAAACACAACCTCTATAAAAGGACGATGCTGATAGGTACGCCCCGTCTCCCTAATCGTGACACGGTCGCTGCATCGCGCCAATGTTCTCATATATTCCACTACTTGATCCCATCCGGCATGTTGTTCTCCAAGCTGGAATCCCAAGATTTCTTCCGGGGTAGGAATCTGAGGATCATAAGACTGAGAGCCTTCCGGCAAGAAATACGTCAAATCATACGGATACTCATCCGCTTGTGGTTGAGCAAAAACACCTGTCGCCAAGAAGATTGGCAACAGGCACATTAAAAAAAATCTTCTCATAACTATTTATTTACTTTATGGATTCGGTTCGCAAAGCGGATTCAGTTGAGTCTCCTTATCAGGAATAGCCCATTGCCAATCCCTATGTCCGGCCGGACGATATCTGTTCCCGTTACCCGTCACCGTTCCATCTCCATACATATTGTAATTAGAAGCTTCCGGATCCACCACTTTAGGCATTGCGTCTTTGTTCCAATATTCAATCAAACCATTCGGGAAAACCTCAGGACGAGGAGCCGGTCCACGGTCCAGATCCATATTCAAGCGTTTCAAGTCGAACCAACGGAAACCTTCCCCCCAAAGTTCTATGCGACGTTGAGTCATCACCTCTTCGATCAAGCTTTCGCCCGTTTTCGTAGACAACGTATACTCAGGATCCCGATGACTTGCCAATGGGTAAAGAGCCTGAGCCGCTTTACCCGGCTCTCCGGCCCGGGCATATCCCTCCGCCATGATCAACATCATCTCCGGCAAGCGCATGAAAGGAACATCCCGGCCACCTTTCGTCGTAGGATCCGATACAATAAACTTATTGGCCATATAATTAGCATACGCTTTACTGTTACATTCCGCACGGATCGGTCGCGGAAGGGTCTTGGGATCGGTCGCCCTCGGAAACCAAATTCCTTTACGCACATCGGTATCACTGATCTTGTCGTATAACTTATTATAAATCGCACGAGGGGTATTGCCATTATACGAAATGATCTCATTCGACATATATCCATGGAAGTGAGTCAAGTTCGGAGCTTGCTGCAACAAAGGATTCGATCCCCACAACCATTCTGTATTTGATTGATCGCTAAAACGATCATTCAATGTCGTATAGGTATCATCTTGCAATTTGGCTCCTGATAGGTCAACGACCAATTTAGCCATTTCAGCCGCTTCCAACCATTTACCTTGTGTCAACAAGATACGAGCCTTCAAACCGCGAGCCACGTGCAAATCAATATGCGACTTATTTGTCCGTTTCTCCTCCGTAGCACCCAATAATCGGATCGCTAAGTCGATATCCTCATTGATCTGCGTATACACCTCCTCTACAGAAGCTCTCGCTCTTGGCTCCGTTGAGTTATCGTTACGAATTACCACACCCAATTGCGTGTTACCGCCCTCTGCCTTATAACGGCCGCCATACATCTGTACCATCGTAAAATAGGCGAAAGCCCGGTAAAAATGGGCTTGCCCCTTGATATAATTCCTCTCGCTCTCCAAACCTTCCGCGGCATCGATATGAGTGATAATCATACTACTGTTAGAGATAAAATATTGCAACAGGCGATAAAAATGGGTCGCGCTACCGATCGTCGCATTCCGATGACTCGACCATTGAGCCTGCTTTTGGAACTGCGCATTGCTGTACGTATATACCAAGTCATCCCCCATCACCTCATACCAAATCATCAGCATATCGTAACCGCCATAAAAAGCAGAACTGGACAGATCGCCCGTCCACATCAATTTATGCAAGCCATTTACAGCCAACATAGCCGATTGGGTATCATTGAACACCGCTTGCTCATCCACCGTTTGTGTGGAAGTTGTCTCCAAAAAATCCTCCTTGCAGCCGTTGAATAATACCGCAAGGGATATCAACACTAGTATATATATATTTTTCATAGGAAACATGATTTAAAAAGTAAGATTCAAACCAAAAGTAAATACTCTCGCAGGCAAATAAACATCCGCATTACCACTATATCCTGAGAATATGTTTGAACGAGGGAAAATACCTTTTCGTTTCGTCAGCAAGAATAGATTCTCCCCTGACGCATATACCCGGAGTCCTTGCATGGAAACCTTCTCCAGCCATTGCTTCGGCAGATCATAGCTCAAAGTAGCGGAAGCCAACTCCAACATATTCGAGCTGATCAACCAACGAGTAGAAGTTCCCGCGTTCATATTCGTATCCGCGAAATCCTCGATACGAGGCACATTCGTGACATCGCCCGGTTTCTGCCAACGATTCAAGATATCCACATGTTTATTAGAAGTCAAGGAGGCGGATCCTGAAGGCTGTGTCATCAAATCGGAATATCCCACATCATACATCTTACCACCTAGCTGGAAGTTAAACAACAGGCTTAAAGAAAGATTCTTCCAAGATACGTTCGTATTAAGACCTCCCGATACCTTCGGTGTAGATTCTCCGGCCCAATCATAAATGGCCTCATTCACGTTAGTCGTATATGTTTTTCCATCCACCTCTACCAGGTCGGCAGACTCCGCCGTCAGTTCCGGATCCGGCACATAGATAGAGTTTCCGGTAGCAGGGTCTACTCCCGCCCACTGGCGAAGATAAAACTCATAGCGCGAATGGCCCTCCTCCACCCGATGCACTCCACTGTTATAAGGCTCTACCGGCAAGGAGGTAATCCGGTTTTTCAGCCACGTAGCGTTAATTCCCACAGACCACGTCCAATCCTTCGTTTGGATGACCTTTCCGTTCAAATCAACCTCCACACCCCGGTTGTACATCGTACCCGCATTTTTATACGCACTGGTAGCACCCGTATCCGGAGCTTGCGGGATCGAGAACAACAAGTTACTGGAACGGCGGTCGAAATACTCTATACTACCCGACAAGCGGCTTTTAAACAGCTCAAACTCCAAAGCCACGTCGCCATTGCGAGACACCTCCCATTGCAAATCCTTATTACGAACGACACGTTGCTGAATATAACCGGCCTCCAATCCGTTCATGGCTTGCTCGTAAGCCGCTTGCCACGCATAGTAACTACCGATGGCATCATTCCCCACCTCACCGTAAGCGACACGCAACTTCAGCAAATCGATGAAATCAAGATCTTCCATGAAACGCTCCTCGTCAATACGCCAACCAGCTCCTACCGAGAAGAATGTACCCCAACGGGAATCCTTGTAAAAGCGGGAGGATCCGTCGCGGCGTACGGATGCGGAAAGGAAATAACGGCTGTTATAGTCATAGTTCGCACGGGCTAGGAATCCCTCCGTCTTGTAGGTATTCGTATAAGAGTCTTGCTCGTCCGGCACCGAATAATTGCTGAACTCAAAGTTGCCATTATGGATGGTCTGGTTTTGCATGGAGCCTTTCAGGTAATTGTACTCATAATCATAACTCTCATGTCCCAATAAGACATCGACATGGTGATTGCCGAAATTCTTTGTATAGGAGAGCAATTGGTTGAACGTCCAAGTGGTCTCGAACGAGGTAGTCTTCGTGCTCGACCCTACCTCAGTCTTCTCCGGATAATAGATACTGGCCGAATGCCCTAAACGAGAGCTTGTTCCCACGGCTCCGTTCACCGTAAACTTAAAATCATTCAAGAAACGGATCTCCGCATACAATTTCGCGTTCAATTGATTCCGCTTGTATCCGTTGCTGATATTTTGTAGCTCAATGGCCGGATTGTTACCGGAGATATACGCACGCGAAGGCGCTTCCACACCCTCCTCGATCGTATAGGCCTGACCGAAGTCGTACACTTTATTGCCATTGGCATCCAGCACATATTCTTTGGTACGCGGATCGTGTACATGGATCGGATAAATCGGTCCGATATAGCGAGTGAATCGGAAAGGGTTGTTGTTATTTCCCGAAGCTTGCGACTGCTGCCCTTCCGCCTTGCTGATATTCCCGGAGAGCGTACCGCCAATCTTCAAGAACGAGGTGATCTGCGAGTTAACATTCGTGTTCAAGGTATATCGGTCAAACTTCGATCCGATGATATAACCACCTTCCGTCAGATAACCGGCGGAAAGATAATAATCCGACTTATTATTACCTCCGCTCACGCTCATGCCTATATCCGTACGGCTGCCCGTGCGCTGGATAGCGTCTTCCCAATCGGTATCATCCGCCCACATGAACGTAGCGTTCGGGTTAAGCACACCGTTCGCGTCCACGACCTGATCGTCCGGCACGTTAAACGGATTGAAGCCCAGCGTTCCCGAAATCAAGTTTTGAGCGGCCGCCATTCCCGCTTGCTCTGGCGACGCGCCACCACTTATCAATTGATTGCGTGCGCTCTCCCAATATACTTTCAAATAATCATTCACGCCCAATCGTTCATAATCCTGACTTTGCCGGTTCGTGAATCCTTGGTTGATTTTCACATTCACCGACATACGATCCTTACTACCCGTCTTGGTGGTTATCAGGATAACACCATTGCCACCTCGTGCGCCGTACAGAGCCGCAGATGAAGCATCTTTTAAGACAGACATACTCTCTATATCACTCGGATTGATACTACTGATACTTTGGTCGTAGGGCATGCCGTTAAGTATAATCAAAGGGGTATTCGTCGCAGAAATAGAACCCAATCCGCGAATATAGATATCCGAATCCGAACCGGGCTGACCACTGGCTGAGGCTACTTGCACACCCGGCGTAGATCCTAGCAAAGCTGAAGTAGCCGATGTAACAGGACGAGCCTCTATCTTCTCCGATTTCAACAAACTGGCAGATCCGGTAAACGTACTTTTCTTAGCCGTACCATAGGCCACGACCATCACCTCATCCAACGCTTCCGAATCATCCTCCAGAAGTATCGTCATCTCTGATTTGATCGGAAGCGTTTGCGAAGCCATACCAACAAAAGATATGGTAAGCGTACGGGCATCTGCCGGCAAGTTATCCAACGAGAAATGTCCCTCCACATCCGTAATTGTACCGATTGTAGTACCTGTCACAACAATATTAGCACCAATGATCGGCTCGTTATCAACCCTTTGCAAAACACGTCCTGCGACTTTCCGGGATTGTTGTTCAATGCCATTTAAATAAGATGTAGGCAAAGCCTCGGCGGAAACACTACCTGCCACTGAAAATGCCAATAAAAAATGAGCTAAAAGCACGTTTTTAAAAGTCAAACAACGAATGCATCCTTTTAGTCCGTGCACATTGTCAAAAAGATCCATAATAATAGTCTTAGATTTTAATTTATCAAACACAATAACATCCGCAAGATCAGAATAAATATTATAACATCAAAGTAGAAAGCTCATTTTATTTACATTCTCGCATAAATAACACATAAAAAGTAGCGAATTTTCGTGAACGTATTCCATAGAAACAAGCCTGCTATCCGGCGGTATCGTACTGATGGTTACGCTACTGACCGTAAGCAGGCATAGTTATAAAGCGGCACCTCGTAATCCCGTAAATGCCTTACAAAGCGAATAGCGAAGAGGAATATTAAACTCTATTCGCCCATTGGCAATTTACTTAACTGAGATATCGCTTGTAAATTGGAATAATCGTATTGGTAAAGGCCATCATCGGCGATCATCATCAATGTATTCTTGAAAGGGATTACGTCGTAACCCTCCATTCCGGCATAATGAACAAGCTGATTGGCCATCAAGGTCATAGGATCTTTCGCATTGAAGATCTTCAAGCCTTCGTCGCAGAGGAATAAAGTACCGTTATCAATGCCTAATCCTTTCGGGCATTTCATGCCATAAGTAACCAGCAAGTTTGGTTGGTCCACATCACTCACGTCTATGAGCATCAGTTCGTTGGCATTTTGCCCACAAGTATTTCCTGAATGCACGGTCACATACGCTAAGTCATCCTCCACGACAACCGGGTCACAACCAAAGACATGACTTACGGAAGAACGATACTTAGGCGCTAGCGGATCTTCCAGCGAATAGATCAACATGCCGGTCGGAGTTCCCATGAACATCTTATCTTTATAGTTGAAAAGAGTCTCGACATCACGTTGCAGCCAAATGTCGTTTGTCGTCAAGACAGGCTTGTCTCCAGACAGGTCGAAAACACACATGATATTCTGTTCTACCGTATATAAGTACTTACCATAAATAGAAAAACGAGCCATAGATCCGTTCACTCCCTGCGTGGAAGTACCCGGCGCCGCATCGTTCGCCATCAGATCACCGCCATGACTCGGATAATGGTAAATGGTTTCCTCCCGTTCCTTCGGTTCCCAACCGACCACGACACCTTTCGCTCTCGCTTCCTCCGAATAACACATATTATAATCGAACCCATAGCCATTCTCTATGGTCGGAAGCGCATAACGGAAAGCGTTCTCCACACGGCCTTCCAATTCAGGTCTCTCCGGATCGGAGATATCGAACCAGACCAGATCCACATACGAATCCGCATACAATTTATCATCCTTGATCGAGAGATCCTCGTTACCGATCAACTCTACAAAGCCCGCTATCCGGGGAGATGCCGGATTCCTGTTATCCACGATATGGATGCCCTTATCCGGGGAAGAAATATACAGGTAATCCTTATAGAAACAGATCTTACCCCGCTTAGTGATTGGCACCACCTCATCCGTCACCTTCACTGAATTCCTAAACTCGGAGATCGACATGAATACCGGTTCGTTGATAGCATACCGCACGACCTCCACTCTCACTCTATCATCCTTGCATCCCATTAAGACGCAAAGGCTAAAGGCAAACGCCCAATAAAAAAGTTTCCGCATAATTATTATAGATTTAATCATTAAAAAGCATATCGTATACCTGCGCTCAACCCAAATCCCAACGGCTTGTCCGTACGAATACTAGCCGGTTGATCACAGTCAAAATAATGGGAGAAGCGAGGCTCGAAATAGAGGCTCCAATCCCCATAAAAACGATAAGCGGCACCGACCGAGGCATTCACGGACCATTGCATACCATGGATACCCTCCTTTTTGCTCTTGGAGATAGTCGTTCCGTTTCCGGCGATATAGCCACTATACACGGCCTGCAAGCCCTTCTCCATCATAAAGCCTCCGGAGAGATAGACATTCCATCGCTGATTCTTCCATACATAAACCACCAGATTCAAAGGAATACCCAGATAATGCAAAGACGATTTCACCTCCGACGGACAATCCCCTCCCCTCTTGAATGTAGTGGATAAATACGTATACATCAATCCACTTTCCACGGCTATACGCCGGCTCAAATCCTTCCGTACCGTAAAACCGAAAGATATCGGAAGGGAATAGCTAACGTCCGGATAAGATTCGAACGAACGATTCTCCAAGAAATTCTCATCCATCTTAGAACTCCTTAATACCGGAGCATTACGGAATGAGACCGTTTGGGGAGGTGTATTACCATTCTCCTTTCCATCATCGTCTTTATCCGGCTCATTTGTATCAGGGTCTTGGGAAGGAACATTCATATCTCCCGGAGAAGAAGCATCATAACTCATATCCGTATTTAAAAAGCCATCCACATAACCGCTAGCGCCAACGGTCGCCGCCAATAACCACTTATTCCGTTTATTCTTCTTGACTTTCTTTTTCAAAGCGGCTTTTCGCCGGGTACTCTGTCCTCCATCCGGTAGCGGAACCGTAGAGTCACCTCGCTTAACGACTACATCCGTTGAATCCTCGGATGCCTCCTCCTCCACAGACGGTTCTTCTACGATAGCCGCGATCGCATCCTTCTCTATAATCTCGATAGTCTCACGCCTCTCATCCTCCCGGATTATTTCCTTTTCCTCGACAATAGCGGAAGGCTTAGCCCTTTTTTCCCATTTCAGCACTTTCGCTATACGTTTCTTTATAGGCTCTACAGGCAAAACGGGAGGCTCCGGGAGAATATTCATCTCCTCCGCTTTCTCCGATATCTCTTCCAGAAAGGGGCTTGATTCCTCCAAAGGCTTTTTTTCCGGAGAAGGCAGCAACCAGACAACTAAGGCCAGCACTGCTGCGGCGGCCAAGCCTCCCGTCCACAACCAACCCCGTAATCTCGCTCTCCGGTTCATCCGGGCCTCCACCTCATCCCAGCAGCCGGCATCTACCGGCAACCAGTGCTCTTTCAAGCGCTGCCGCATATAGCCGCTGAAATCATCCAGCCGTTCGTTATGATCCTTATCGTCCCGCATTTTCATGCCTTATTAAAGATTGTACACTCTTTTGCAAAGCGTTCCTCGCCCGGATAAACTGGGAGCGGGAAGTCGCCTCCTGTACATGCAGCATTTCGGCGATCTCGCTATGCGTATATCCCTCTATCGCATATAAGTTGAAGACCGTACGATATCCCGGCGGCAATTGGGCCACGCAAGCCAACAAATCGTCCGCCGATAAACGGTCCAATACGGAATAGTTGATATCTTCCAAACTGTCGTCATAGTCATCCAGCCCTACGCTTAGCCTCGTGTTCTCTGAAGACCGGAGATATTCAAGAGCCGTAGTGACAAAGATCCGCCGTATCCATCCCCCGAAAGCCCCGGAGCCGGAATACGACCGGATCTTCGTAAATATCTTCACGAACCCGTCCTGCAGAAGATCACGGGCCGTCTCCCTGTCACCCACGTAACGCATGCAAACGCTCATCATAGCAGGAGCATATTGCTCGTACAATTCCTTACGAGCCCATGATTCGCCTCGCATACATCCATCGATTAACAGTTGTTCATCCATAAGTACTTATGCTCTCTATTATATGGATGAAATAGGTATCCTAAAAGTTGCATCTTATTCAAAAAAAAGTTACCTTCACGTCAAAAATAGGAGGAGAGTGTATGAGACGAGGATTATTTATATTCATGGCATGGATATGTGTCGTTGGAATTCAGGCACAGTCTGACTTTTCGTTTATTTTAAATAAAGAAGGTAAAATCATCGTCCTGCCTAAAAACAAGACGTATGAGTTGAACATCCCGAAAGCCTCTTATAAGACATTTACCCCCGCGGGGACACGGGATATCGATATTAAACTGCGGGAGTTCACGCCCGATATTCCCCATACGTCCCTACAAGAGCGTCCGATGGATATGCAGATATCTTCCGCCGCCTATCAGCCGTTCTTTAACGTATATACCCCGATGCTTCGGGAGGTATCGCCAATGGCGTTGGATTTCAATGAGACTTATATGAAACGGCTAAACGAAAGTTTCGATCTTATCGCTAACGGTGTTCAATATACATGGCCGGGAGTCGGAGGCATGACGATCATGAACGGGGGTATTTCTTGGCACAGCGGCAATTGGAGTCTTTATGGCGGAGGATTCGGTGGTCGTTTCTTTAGTCCCTTCAACCCTAGTCCCGGAATAACAGCGGGCGCAAACGTACAACTGGAATATCAACCTACGGACTGGTTGAAATTGAAAGGATGGGGACAATATGCTTATTACGCTGACGAGTACAACAATCCCCATATGCTCAGGAATCCCTTTTTTTACCATACTCAAGTAGGCGGTGCCATGGAGTTCAAGATCACTGATAATTTCTGGATGGGAGCCGGTATCAACTATGAATACAACCCGGTACGACGGAAAATGGAACCACAGTTCCTAGTCTATCCCGTCTTCAAATCGGGCCGCTTCAAGATTGGAATGTGAGGAAGACGCTATTTCCGTCTCAAACATTCCTACGTGGCAACTGCCTAGGATACCGACACCACCGTCTATATTGCTAAATACACGGATCGGTTCAGCCAGACCGCCATCGATCAAAAGGTTCGAAACTGAATCCGTGTCTTTATCTTGCAAAACTTTCAGATATCGATAGTATTCCGCCGAGATAGCATATAGGTGTACCCGTAGGTGCTTGGGTGGAATCGGAAGGAAATCTTCCTCATTTAGATCTTCCATCCCTATCGAATCCGGGACTACTTTTAGCGGATATGATCCATAATAAGGTTCATAATAATACTCATCCGTTAAGTGCAAGGTATATTCTTGCCCGTTTATTAACTCATCAGAAAAGACCTTTCCATCATACCCATACATCCAGTCATTGCCAAAGATTTGATCCAAGGCTGTCAACGATTGGCCAAAAACTGGTTCAGTCGCATAGTTTGGACTCGCCGAGAACCATTTATATTCTCCTGTATATTCCTTAGCTATTCCATCAAAAACAGGAATGCCCTCTTCCATACGGAGTAAATAATAATTCTCCTCGGCAGGGTTATCTTTGAGCGTTACCTGATAAATCGCATTCTGGCGAGCAGAACCAAAAGAGCCAGCTACCGTAGCATAGGTTACCCCCGCTTTCAAGACCCGAGCAGGCTCAGGCATAACTGTCTCAGCACTCGCCACACCATATTCCGGATAAGAGGCTTCCACACGGATGCGATCTCCTTTCACCGGTATAAAATCAGACTTGAAATAACCTTTCGTGTTAAATGCCTCATCCCCCTCTTGAAAACTCATACGCTCTTTAAAAACGCCATTCACGAATAAATTCACCTCGGCTTTATCCAAAGTCACGTTCGGATGATCATCCGTAAAAAACCAAGTACGGGAGACACTTACGGTTAAGGGTTCGCCGGTTATAGCGACACAGTTCACTACCAAGGTAGGATTCGGCCGTAAGGATTCAAGGTCGATCTCCTTGACACAAGACATCAAACCAGACAAGCTTACTATACAAATCGTATTTATCAAGATACTCTTTATCTGTTTCATCTTCCTAGAATTTATAAGTATATGATATGGAAGGTATGATAGGCATAATACCTATCAACTTAAAACAAGGTTTTCTATTACCACTATAGGGAGAAGAAGAACCCGGGACTAAATTATTCGTTTGTTCCCAGCTATCACTTTTATAGACCATAAACGGATTCATCCGGCTATATACATTATAAATACTGATATTCCAGATGCCCATTCGCCCCTTCTTCTTCGGACGGTAAATATTAAGTCCCAAATCCAGACGATGATAAGCCGGCATCTGGTAATTATTACGGCGTGTATACAAATCCACCACTTCCCCGGATGGTTCCCACCAGTTATCCATCTTGTATTGGTTGGAAATAGTAAGCGAACCAGCTTGCTCATAACTCTCCAACGACAAGGTCATTCGATTGCCGGAAGTATACGTCCAAGCGGCTGTCAGTTCCACCTTATCCGACAGTTTATGCGAAACCACGATATTCAGCTTATGCCGGTTATCGTAACGTGCCGGAAAGCGTCGCCCGTTATCGATCTCATCGAAACGCCGATCCGACCATGAAAGTGTATATCCTATCCAACCGGTCGTACGTCCGCTTTCCTTGCGAGCCAAGAACTCCACGCCATACGAACGTCCCTTGCCGACCGCCATTTTTTCCTCCCAAGCCGCCGTACCGGGCAAGAAGGAATAGCCGTCTTTATAATCCAGCAGGTTCTTCATCCATTTATAATACCCCTCCACCGAGAAACTATAAGAACGCATCAGATTATAATAGAAACCAGCGGAGACTTGATCGCTGATTAAAGGTTTCAACTTACGGGTAACAGGCATCCACGCATCCGTCGGCAAATTTATATAACTGTTGCCCAATAAATGGATATATTGCCCCATACGGGCGTATGAGGTTTTGAAGCTAAGATCGTCACGTAGCAACCATCTCAAGGAAGCGCGAGGCTCCAATAAGGTATAAGCCTTCCTCTCCACATTGAACAGGCTAAACCGAAGCCCCACATTCAAACGCAAGCTAGGTAATACATTCCAATCGTCCTCTCCGAAGACAGCCGCCTCACGCGCCCATAGCAGATCATTCGTATATATTTTCCCTATATTCGAAAACTCCAGCATACCGGAAACGGCCGCTTTCACCTCATTATACTCCGGACGGAAACGGTGCATCAAGAAATCCCCTCCAAAACGAATCACATGCGACGTAGAAGGCGTGTAATCAAAAGAGGAACGGACGCCCATATCCAAGATAGAGGTAGAACTACTCGTTTCCGATGAAGAAGAGAGATAATTATCTTCTCCTTCCACACCATAATTATATTCTTTTGAACTCCCTACATTCGAACGATATCGTGAGAAGACCCCGGAAACCCGTCCGAACAAACGGTTATTGAAGACATAAGTCCAGCCCAAGGTTCCCATCAAATTACCCCAACGCAGTGATGAATGGGTACCATCCGTATAAGGGACTTGTTCCTCTTTTGTTGAGAAATCCGTTCCCCCTCCTTTTAATACATCATTCCCGTTATATAAGCTGAAAAACATCCGGCTGCGATCGCTGAAACGATGATTAAGCTTTACATTCAAATCGTGAAAAGCGTAACGGAAATTGATCCGGCTCCCGTTCTTTTTTATGACCCTGTTTACGATCGCTATCGTCGGGGCAGAAAATACATCCAGCCACGAGCGTCTAAGCGCTACCTGAAAAGCCGTGCGATCTTTAATAATAGGGCCCTCCAAACTCAAGTTGCCGGAGATCAGCCCGATCGTAGCGCTACCATGATACTCTTTCATATTGCCCTCTTTGGTATGGACATCTACCACGGACGAGAGTCGCCCGCCATATCTCGCCGGGAAACCCGCCTTGAAAAAGTCCAGATTACGGATCGCCTCCGGATTGAAAGCGGAGAATAGCCCGCCGACATGATTGATCTGGTAAACCGGATTACCATCTATCAAAAACAGATTTCCATCTTGGTCTCCGCCACGGACATATAAACCGGCCAGTCCCTCCGTCCCACTGGCTACACCCGGAGTCAGTTGCAAGGTCTTCACGATATCGGACTCACCAAACAGGGTCGGTGTCGCCTTGATCGTCTTCTGGCTAAACCCCATCGTTCCCATCAAGGTGTTATTTACAGACAAACGATCCCGCTCCGAAGCGGTAACTACCACTTCCTCCAGACGAGCGTTCGGACGCAACTCAATATTCAATATGGTATCCCTATCCAATTCCGTGAAATTAAAGGAACAGCTCTCATAGCCAATGTAAGAAGCATGCAAGCGGATATTCCCCGGCGGAAGCGTCAAACTGAAAAAACCATAGCTATTCGTAGCCGAGCCTTTCCGACTGGCGACCTCATAAACAGAGGCTCCGATCAGAGACTCCGAGGACGCTTGGTCCCTCACGAAGCCGCTGATCGTTACCTGTCTCTGTCTACGCTTCAGAATCACGATCTTTCCACTCACCTTATACACGATCGGATACGACTCGAACAAGCGGGTCAAACAATCCGTCAATGCCTCATCTTTCACTTGGAAACTGATCTTCGGAAGCTCTTTCAACAAAGAAGACTCATACGAGAAGGTCACGCCCGCCTGTTTCTCGATCTCCAACAAGATCTCCGGTAATGATACCTCCTTCATACCTAACGTAATCCGGGGATCCTCCTTCGTCTTGGCAGATTGGGCCAAGAGGTCTGGTACAGGCATAAAAATCATCCAGCAAGAAATGGCGATAAGCCATTTGTTCATCCACTCTGTCATCATTCTACTTTATTGAATTCACTTATAAGACAAGATACTCCTAAAATACCCCTATCTAAATAAGGATATTTTTCAAGCTTCCCATACACCCTATATAAGCGGCCTATATCCATCCCAAGGATTCCAATAAGGAGGTATCGTATCTCTCGGCATCGTAATACGTAATTTATCTTCTTGATATCCGGCGACAATCCCAAAGCCGTTCTCCACATTCGAATACGTATCGGCAGGCTCTATCAACGCCCCGAAATTCGCGTCGCCGATCGTGATAGAGTAGCCCCGCATAATCTTCATATATCGATAATAATCCTCGGAGATAGACAACAAATGCACATCGTAATGGACTTTCGACGAAAGCGTGTCGCTCTCATACGAATAATCCACCGGAGAAACAGACACACGGAGCGTATTCCCGGAAATCATGTCCTTCCCCGCGAACACCCCCATACAATACCGCCCGTCTATCTGACTCGTGATCGGGCTCCCCCCGAAAGTCTGGAATACCGGATCTTCGTAATATAGGTTGAAATAAGTATAATACCAAAGGTATCCATTCGCACTTTGGTAAGAGGTCACAGTCATGGTACTATCCCCTTTCCGGTAATCCGTCATTTTCTCTATGACTAAACGGTAATAGCCACTACTAGCGGGATTCATCTCGACTGTAAAACGTAAATTGCTGGATGAATATGAAGAAGACCGATAGGTAGAAGTGTCCACACCGATAATCTTCACTCCACCGGGAATTAGAGTTTCCCCCGAGACTGGCTCATACCCGTCCGCCTCTGCCTCCATACGTAAACGGTCTCCCTCACGCACACGGCAACCGGGCAAAACATATTGCCCCGTATTAAAAACCTCCTCCTTAGAGTCATCATACCGCATCAAACCTTGAAACTCGCCATTGATGTAGACACGGATTTTCGGATCCGGTAAATCGAAATTAGCCACATTATCCATGATAAACCAAGTCTTCGAGACATGGGCACGTACATCCTTCCCGGGACTCACCGAGGCGTTGAGGACGATGCGGTCCGGCAAATCCCCCAAGTCTATTTCCACGTCACGTACACATGAGGCCGCTAGCACCCCATACATCAAGATACATATAGCCAGTAAACTTCTTCCCATAATCTAAAATTTATAAGTGTAAGAGACCGATGGCATACAATAAAACAAAATCGTCTCCTGCAAAACTACATCGGAACCACCAGCTTTCAACTCGGTCATGAAAGGGTTCGGCTTCAGATAAGCGTTATATAAGCTTAAGTTCCAAATCCCCATCCGTCCTTTCTTTTTATACCGGTAAAAATTCACCCCTAGATCCAAACGATGGTACGGAGACAGTTGATAATTATTGCGTGCGCTCAAGCCGGGATTCGTATCCATCATCCCTACCACCTCAAAATATCCATGCTCTCTCTGGTAAGAGGGAGAAAGATACTTATATTCCGGCAAACTGATATGATTGCCTGACGCGAATACCCAAGCCGCCGTTAACTCCACCTTCCGGGATAGTTTACGCGAAACGACCACATTCACCTTATGCCGGTTGTCGAAGCGAAACGGGAAATGACGCCCCTTATTCACGGAACCATCCGGGAACCAGCGATCCGACCAAGAAAGCGTATAGCCGATCCATCCCGTTGTCTTCCCGTTCGTCTTTTGCGCCATAAACTCCACACCATAGGTCTTACCCTTTCCCAAACCGACCCGGTCTTCCCAACCGGAGAAATGCGTCTCTACCGGCCAATGATCCTTATAATCGATCAAGTTATTCAATCGTTTATAATACCCCTCGATTGAGAAATCATACATCCGTCTCAGGTTATAATAAAGCCCGGCAGTAATCTGGTGAGAACTCATCGGAGGGACTTGCTCCGTCACCGGCACCCAGATATCCGTAGGCTGGTTCACATAGGTATTCGATAATAAGTGAACATATTGGTTCATCTTACTATAGGATATCTTCGCCGATAGATCCGGGCGGAGTAAATAACGTGCCGACAAACGAGGCTGAAAAGAATGATAGATCTCATTCTCTACATGAAACAAGGTATACCGCAATCCGGCATTCACCCGCAAGCGGTCCGTCACCCGCATCTCATCCTCGGCAAACAAAGAGAACTCATGGCCCTTTATCAAGGAATAATCATACAAAAGCTCATATACGGGATTCACTAACGAATCATTCACCCAAGACCGTTGCTGACTATTCTCTGGGCGAAAATTATGAAACAAGTAATCCGTACCCATCCGTATCCGGTGATTCATTGAAGGGCTATAGTCCACTGATAAACGAACACTCAAATCCTCCATCTCCGATTTATAATGGCTCTCTCGTTTGAACGATTCTTTGCCCTCCTTACCTGCATAAATTTCATATCCCCCCACTTCCTGCCGGATATGAGAACGAAAACGACTGTAACCCACCATCAAATTACCAAACAGTTTTTGCCCGAACACGTAGTTCCATCCAGCAGAGCCGATCAAGTTTCCCCAACGCCACAGAAACATATCCTCGGAATCCCCATTCTTCTCCTTACTTCCTTGCCTGAAAGCATCTTGCCCCATATAAAAGCTCAGATAGGCACGGCTCCGATCCGAGAAAGAGTGGTTGAGCTTCGCATTGATATCAAAGAAATGATAACCGAAAGCATCTTTGATACTACTGTTCTTATTGACTACAGCCAATGTCGTCCCTGTTATCAAATCCAACCACGTACGACGTACCGAGACATTAAACGAGGAGCGATCCTTAACGATCGGCCCCTCCAGATTCGCCCGTGCGGAAAGCAAGCCCACGGAGATATTCCCGTGATACTCCTGCCGGTTACCGTCATTCATACGTACGTCTACAACCGATGAAAGCCTTCCGCCGTATTCCGCCGGAAAGCTCCCTTTATAAAACCGGGTATTCTTTATCGCGTCCGGGTTGAACGCAGAGAAGAATCCCAACAAATGATTCACGTGATAGACCGGATTTCCATCCAGCAGATACAAATTCTCATCGGCCCCGCCCCCACGCACATACAAGCCGGTCATTCCCTCGGTGCCTACCGCTACGCCCGGCAACTGCTGCAAGGTCTTCACCAGATCCGCCTCCCCCAGCAAAGCGGGCATCGACTTCACCCGCTCGGCAGGTACGTCGATCACCCCCGTGCGGCTACTCAATATCTCGTAGCGAGGCCGGGTCCCCCGAATAACGACCTCGCCTAATGAGGCCAATGACCTCAACGGGAAGTCGATCATCGTATCCCTTTGCAAATCGATCTCTATCTCCATCGCCTTAAAGCCCACGTACGAGGCCCTAAGGCGGACCTTACCGGGTGGAAGTATCAAGCTGTAAAAGCCGTAATTATTAGACATCGTCCCTCCACTCGAGCTTTTCACCAGCACCGAGGCCCCCAACAAACTCTCATACGAGGCCGAATCCCTGACGAATCCACTGATCGTATATTGACGGGGCTTTCGCTTTAAGATGATATATTGCCCCGTAACCCGATAGATAATCGGTAATGGGGAAAATAAGCGCTTCAAGCAGTACGACAAGGATTCATCCCGGACCGACAGGGAAACCTCCGGTAGCTCTTTCAGTAGAGAAGACTCGTACGAGAAGAACAATCCGGTTTGTTTCTCAAGCTCCATCAATATATCCAACAGCGAAACCTGCCGCATATCCAACGTAACCGTCGGCGTAGGTTCCGGCATCTGTGCATATAAATGTCCCATCCAACCGGGAAGCAAAAGAATCCCTATTAGCCATACAACAATAGATCTCATAAAAATGATCTGATTTTATTTCTTCGAAGTGGAAACCAAACGCGCGTCCAATGTCTGGTTAACAACCTGCAATACGTCCTCCAAAGGCAGATTATTAAAAGTAGCGGTCAATCTCGCTCCCTCATTCTTTGTCTGGTTCGCAATCTTGACTTGATAATAATCACTCAAGTCCTCGATCACCTTATCCAGCGGCGTCTCTATAAAACGAAGTTGACCCGTTCTCCAAGCCAACTTGTTCACGTCCTCTTCCGTCACTACCGTTATCTCCTTGTTCTCCATAGAATACTGAGCCGACATTCCAGCGGTAAGTATCACATTCTCCTTTTCCTCCCCGGCGGTAAAACAGACCTTGCCGGTAACGACATTGACTTCCGTAACGGTAGGCTGCTCATCTATCTGGAAACTTGTTCCCAGCACCGTAACTTCCGTTTGGCTCGTTTTCACAGAGAAAGGGCGTGCCTCGTTCCTCGTCACTTGGAAAAAGGCCTTTCCATTCATCTCCACGGCACGCCTCTCTTTATCATATCTCTTCGCGTCATACCGGATCCATGAATCGCCGGCCAAAGCGACCAAGGTACTATCCGGAAGGTAAACATCTTTCATTTGTCCGGGGGCGGTAGTAATCGCAACCCAATCCGGGGCGTTTCTCTCTACCGTAAACCATGTCCCCAGACCTACGAGCACTAACACGACAGCGGCCGCCCCGATCCAATACCGGCGAAACGAGACCTTCCGGCTAATCGCATGCTCAAAAGCGAACTTCTGCCATGCCTTATCCGGGTCAAGGCTTCCTTCCCGATAGCGTTTCGCTACGAAACGGATGCGTTGTTCCAATTTATTGTCATGCTCGTTATTATTCATAACTATTCCTTTTATTTAATACGTCCTTCCAGTCTCATACCACTGGAATCCGACATTTGGGGCCTGCCCCTTCTTCAATGGAACTCCCACACTCATATTAGGCGAGATCCTAGACGATACGCAAGATGAGAAAACTATCATCGACACCGCGAATATAAACACCCACTTTATACAAACCATCGCTTTCATCCTATTTTCTCTTTAAAATGTGTATCCCAAGGTAAAACTAGCCGTATGATAGTTCAAGCCTATGTTATAAGCATATCCCTTGTACTGCTTACCTACACCAAGATCATAGCCAACCTTAAAAGCGACCCGTTTCACCTCTATACCCGCCTCTATGGTAGCTCCCCAGTCAAAACGAGGCGCTACCGCATATCCTTGGCCGGGATTAAACGGGTTATATGATATTTCCTTATTATAGGGCAGCTTTCCTTTTAACGAATAATCACTTTCCTCATACGTCACTTTTCCTCCCAAGCCAACCGCCAAATAGGGACCGACCGCCAAATGTAACCGAACATCCTTACTTACCCGCCAATCGAAACGGGCCAAGATCGGTAATTGGATATATTCACGATATTCCTTCTGGCTACGATGCCTTATACCTTCCACATCAAAATCCTTAATCCCATAAGTATCATAATAGAAGCCCGTAGAACCGTAACCACTACCATAATAGCCATAACCATATCCCCACAGATTCAAGTAATCACTGGAAACAGGATAGAGAAATATACTCGTACCTTCCCGTCCCCCATATGGACTCTCACTAGTCCCATAAATCTCACTGTAAGAAGACAGCCCCTTCCCCCGTCGTACATAATACAAACCGGATTGAAGCGAGAACCATCCCGATCCGAATGTATAAGAGACCGCGGCTCCAGCCTTAAAGCCTACCTTAGCCACATCTCCCTTATACTTTGTCACGTTCATACCGGCTTCCGGCGTCACTTTCCATTGCGCTTGCGCCGAGATCACCCACGTCATCAACATCACAAACACTACCAACTTCCTCATACGCTCTCCATGCTTTAATGAAATAAACAAGTAACCTTTATCTCTAAGACAGAGAAATATGAAAAACCCCCATTCCTTTCTATAAAATTTATCCGAAAAAGAACATATAAACACGGATAGCGGTCTCTCGCAAAGCTTTCAATGCCTTGCTCATCTGGTTCTCAACCGTTTTTACCGATAAATTCAATTCCTCCGCGATCTCTTGGTATTTCAAGCCATCCCGTTTGGATAACAAGAAAATCTTCTTCCGTTCGGGAGGTAACTGATCGATAGCGTCCCACAGGCGGGCGTCACGCTCCGATCGCAGGATGTCTTCCTCTTCCGAGGTATCTTCTACGTCGGGTAACTGCTCGGTGGCCTCAGCGTTTACGGGTTGTGAGGTAAATGAAAGAGAACGGTTCCTCACCGCTTGATATAAATAAGCCTTGAGATTCCCGATCACATTACCAGCCCGGTTCTTATCCCATACATCCGCGAAGGCCTGTTGCACGATATCCTCGGCATCGTCTACCTGATCGGTATAACGAAGCGCGAACAAACACAAGGGCTTATATAAACTCTTGAAATGATGTTCAAATTCTTGGGTGGTAATAGCAGCCATACGTTTGTTATCTGTAACTATTCACCGCAAAGTAACAACCTTTTCTTTTTAACAAATCGCTTTTCAGGTTCTTTATAATGGTTTTAATAAAAAGAAAGCGTTTAAGGACTTATCCCTAAACGCTTTTTCTTATTTTTAATTAATAAGCATCAATATGAACGAAAACCGATAATCTGGCGTACCTCATTTAAAGTCTTAGAAGCGCTCTCACGAGCTTTCTCCGCTCCCATACGGGCAACCTTATCCAGATATTCCGTATTGGCGGCCATATCCAAGATACGCTCACGGATCGGAGCGCAGAACTTATTGATATCCTCGGCCAACTGCTTTTTCATATCGCCGTAGCGGATCTCGCAATTGTTGTATTTCTCATTAAAGAAATCATAGGTCTCTTTCTCGGAGACAATTTCCATCATCGTGAATAAATTGGCGATCGGCTCGGGCTTCACGCTATTCGGCTCGGTTGGTCCCGCATCGGAAACCGCTTTCATAACCTTCTTCTTGATCGTTTTCTCATCATCAATCAAGTAGATCGCGTTACCCTCGCTCTTGCCCATCTTACCGGAGCCATCCAAGCCCGGTACTTTCACGGACTTATCGCCCAAATGGAACGAAGCTGGTTCCGGGAAGAAATCCACGCCATAGGTAGAATTGAAACGGCGGGCGAAACGACGAGCCATTTCCATATTCTGCTCCTGATCCTTACCTACAGGAACCTTCAACGCCTTATGGATAATAATATCGGCGGCCATCAAGGTCGGGTAAGTCAACAAACCAGCGCTTACGCTATGTTTATTACCTTCATTAAAAATCTCTTTCTCTACATCGCCTTCACATCCTTCCCGGCTGATATGCAACTGCTGACGGGCCTTATCCTTAAAGGAAGCCGTACGCATCAACTCGCCGATACCGGCGTTCATATTCAAATATAGATACAACTCTACCACCTCCGGCACATCGCTCTGAACATAAATGGTAGCTTTCTCCGGATCGATACCACAAGCCAGATATTCCGAGAGGATCGTCTTTACGCTATTTCGTATATTGTCAGGATGCGGGTGAGTAGTCAACGAATGCCAATCAGCGATAAAGAAGAAGCAATTATACTCATCTTGCATCCGCAAGAAACTCTTTACCGCACCAAAGTAATTGCCTAGATGCAGATTACCAGTTGGCCTGATTCCACTTACTACTGTTTCCATGTCTTGTTATTTTTAGTTTTCAAGTGGCGGCAAAGATAGTAATATTCTCACAATATACATATATTATATGCCGCAGATCCTCCTAACCACCTATTATAACGGTGGGACATCCCAATACGATTTGCCCTCCGTGAGCTGTCGTATCTCCCATTCTGGCGGCTGGCTTACCGCAGATCATCACGGTGGAAGATCCTTTAATGATCGTATCCGGAGGGCCTACGCAAACGCAACTATCCCCCATTACCGCCGCCGGTAGCTTGCCGATTAGAACAGTCGGCGCTCCCGGCCCTACGATAGGACCGCCTACATGGGGTATCGGTGATGGCCAAGCCGGGGTTTGCATAGGACATGTATGCATATCTGTCAATCTTGCTGCTGAAGGCATATTTATTACTTTTTAATTAATGATTTATTGAAATGATAATCTACAAATATATAATATTTATCATGAATATACTACTTTTGCACGCTAATATTTTTAATCATGAATGCAAAAGCAAAAGGATATGTTCTAGGGGCTATCGCCGCAGCGACTTATGGAATGAACCCCTTGTTCGCACTACCCTTGTATAAAGCCGGTATGAATCCGGATTCAGTACTGTTTTTCAGGTATTTATTCGCGATCCCGGTATTGGGTATCATGATCAAAGCGAGAGGAAGGAACTTTAAGTTGAAGCCCTACGAGATCGTCCCTTTGATCCTCATGGGGCTGTTGGTTTCCTTCTCTTCCCTAGCGTTATTCCAAAGCTATAATTATATGGAAGCAGGCATCGCCTCGACTTTGCTGTTTGTCTATCCGATCTTAGTGGCGCTGATCATGGCGTTTGTCTTCAAGGAGAAATTAACGTTACAAACCATCTTTTGTATCTTGCTGGCATTAGGCGGTATCGGCTTACTTTATAAAAGTGGCGACGGAACGACTCTTAGTTTAACCGGTGTCCTGTTGGTCATGGCTTCCGCCCTTTCCTATGCTATTTATATTGTCGGCGCGAATCGTCCGCTATTGAAGAATATCGCTACGTTGAAACTTACGTTCTATGTCTTGCTTTTCGGAATGAGCTTGTTTTTAGTCCGTGTAGATTTCGGCAGGAGCCTTCACATTGTCCATGATTGGTATTTATGGGGTAACCTGATCGCCTTAGCCATATTCCCAACCGCTATCTCTTTCCTTTGCACGACACTGGCGGTCCAATATATCGGCTCCACCCCGACGGCGATCCTCGGAGCCTTGGAACCGTTGACCGCCGTATTCTTCGGAGTGACAGTCTTCGGCGAATCATTAACGTTACGATTGTGCTGCGGAATCATCCTGATCATCCTAGCCGTTACCCTCATTATCGCGGGAAGTAACGTAACAAGCCACCTAGTTCGTTTTCGAAAGCTTTTCCCAAGGCTTCCGCTTAAGAAAAAGAACGCTAAAGAACCTGCATCCTCATAATATTACCCAACGTCCCGATTTGTTGCTACCTTCACGTTTTAAATAACCGGCATCACGAAGTTCTTTAATCTTTTTTTCAATAGAACGACGGGTAACAGAAAGAGTAGCTGCTATTTCATCAAGGGTGACGTTGGGGTTACGTCGGATTTGTTCAATGATTTGCCCTGAATTTATACCGAACTTATCCCGAACTTTATCCCGAACTTCGCTTTCCTTGGTTTGGATGATCGGAGTTCCTTAATGTTCTTTCAGAGTATTCAAAATCTCTTGAAGCATAAAATCAATGAATGGGCCGGAATCTGCCGCTGCGGTACTGGCTTGTATAGCATTGTAATAAGCTTCTTGATTGGCATAAACCATATTTTCTACAGGCAAGTACTCAAAAAGGGGGTGGAGTCGTCCCAAAATAAGTGATTGCCAAAGACGACCTGTGCGTCCATTTCCATCACTGAACGGATGAATAAACTCAAATTCGTAATGGAATACGCAGCTACGGATGAGTAAATGATCCTTAGCTTGCTTAAGCCATTCAAATAAATCCTCAATAAGTTTTGGTACTCTATCTGCAGGAGGAGCCATGTGAACCAAGCCTTTTTCCGAAAATACGCCAGCTCCGCCACTACGGAATTTTCCGGCATCATCGGTGAGCGCCATCATCATTGTGCCATGCGCTTTTAGTAAGTCTTTCACGTTGAACGGGTTTAAACCGCTATAAAGTTCATATGTCTTTATGGCGTTCTTTACTTCTTGAATCTGGCGCAAAGAAGCCACAACGGTTTTACCATCAATGATGTCTTTCACTTCGTCTTCCGACAACGTATTACCTTCTATGGCCAACGAGCTGTGAATCGTTCTCACCCGGTTGGCTTTTCGCAATCTCAGTTTGTCGTTTTGTTCCAAACGAATTGCGTACCGCTCAATCCGCGCAGATATTTCCGCGATCAGATTGATGGCATTTGCTGAGATTGTGAATGGTGGTACATACATCATATTCATGGGATTTTCGCAAATATAGGAAAAAAGATTCTCTAGTGACGCTCATTTTATGAAAAACACATACTTAATAAAGGAAATCAGATTACTTTAGTCATTATTCGAAGACTATTCTACGGGTCTGTCGCATATCTATGGCAAATTCGTAAATTCATTTGTTACAATCAATTATTTTACATATGTTTGCGACAAACAATACGTATCCAACCATGATCACCAAGTTTGCGACATGTTTATTGTTCCTTGCCTTGCTCCTAAATAGTTGCCAACAAAGGAATCAACCCGCCTCTCCCCAATATGAAGCGGAGTATAATCGTTCGACAACTCCGGCCCTCATTGATATAGAAAAGGCGCTGGACCGTCCGGCAACATTAAAATTGAGTCAAATAGCCTCTAAACTGGAATATTATAATGTAGGAGACGCTCGTTACACGGTAACACAAGCGATCGCTATTCCGGATAGCGACGCTTTTATCACATTCAATAACCCACGTATTTATTATCGTAAGCAAGGCATTCCCAGCAAACGATATGGATTTAAGGCCTTGGATTATAAATGGAACCATGGGATGAACGGCCTTAATCTATTTTACGACAAGAAAACAACCCGTATGTACTGCGCCTTGAGCGGCCTCGACCAAGACAATAAAAAAGATTCGACCACATTCAACGATATAAGGCCATGTATCGGGGAATTACCCACATTAGATACGATGCTGACCATTCAGAATTATATATTCCCCGAGAACCTGCCTACCAAATATTCGATAAACGCGGATGCCAGTCAAATAGTAGGCTTCTCCTCCTCGGGATATATGCTTTGTGATTATGCGGAAGGCTCTAAAATCCCGAAAGGAATAACGACATTCAACCTTCGAGGAGATACGCTTTGCAAATTCATCCTCGCGGATGCCAAGGATATTAACGTCTCTCCGGATACGATCACCCGGTTTCAAACCTTTTATTGGAATACGGATCAAGACCGAATAAATTTCTTGATTCCTTATCGAGATACGGTATACCAGCTTTCTCGCTCTTATTCGATCACCCCTTTATATGCACTTCACAAAGACAATCAAGATAAACCGACCGGTCTTCGTTCTTTCTTGGAGAATCCGAATGGGCTATTTATGGGAGTCTTTCAAAAAGGTTCTCCCGCCATCTATAATTGGCTGGGATGGCTGGACGATTACAAACCGGTTATCACCCATCGAGTAGTCTATCTCAAGAAAGAGAAGAAAACATACGCCTTACCCAAAAGCTCCGGAGGATTTATCAATGATATAGATGATGGACTTCCGTTCTGGCCAGACGGACAAACCGATGACTGTGTTTATATGATTCGTACCGTCACCGAAATGCGTGAGACCGTTAAACGCACAGGCTCCTCCCGCCAAAAAGACCTGATCAAATTCTTAAACGATCCTAAAGTGTTCGAGAGGGATTATGTAATGATCGTGGCAAGACCTTGATAGATATGTGACAGATAATACAATAAACGAATGAAACTACAACCATTTTTCTTATTCCTATCACTCTTGCTCTTTATCCTCTCTTATTGTGAGCAAGCAGAGAAAAGTAGGTCTTATCAATTAGTAAGATCCGATCAGACCTTGGCTTTCACCTTGGATGATAAGACAAAAAACGTAACCCCTTTCTTATCGTATTATCGTGATAAAAAGGGAAAGGAATATATTGTGTTACAATCTTACTCCATGCAGTCCCGTAGCAATAAATTCTATTTTTATGATAAGGATAGTCAAGAACTAGCGTTCAAGATAGAACCGGAGATCGAGGGTTCAAATGGAGTAGGCCGTGTATTAGGATGCTATATACAGGATTGGGACAGCCTATATCTCACCAGCTTATTTGAACCAGAGATCATACGCATCAATAAGGATTGCCAAATACAAGAAAAAATAAATTATGAGGAAGCAAACGATGGCACGACACTTTACAATAATTGTTTCCTTAGTTTCAGGACCGCCACCTTGATTGGGAGAGATCTATATATCTATTCAGATCCCAACCGTTTGATAGAGAAAGATTATGTCTCCGCTACTATCAATCTCGACACGAAGGAGATCAGAGCATTACCTTTTGTCTATCCGGACTATCCCGGCTCTTCGGTCAAATTGAAACGATACGGGCTAGAGGGTAGCTATAGCCGTTCTTTTGATGGGCAACGGTTTGTATACTCTTTCATTTACGATGAATCTGTCTATGTGGCGAATATCGCACACGACTCCATCCGCAAGGTATCCGTGAAAAGCGAGTATATCGACCAAGTGCAATTGCCAGACGAGCTAACCGCCCAAGCGATCGATTTCTGTCAAAACGCGATGTATGGAGACTTGATATACGATCCTTTCCGAGAAGTTTTTTATCGGATCGCTTATCCATCCACTACGATCGAGAAAGGGGTTAAAGCTATGGAACTTATAGAATATGGACGAAAGACCTTTTCAATCATAATCCTTGACAAAGAGTTAAACAAGCTAGGAGAGACTCTTTTCCCTGATTACACGTACAATTCAAAACAATTATTAGTTTTACCCGATGGCCTTTACATCTGTAACAGCCATTTCATGAACCCCGATTTCAACGACGATATATTAAGTTTTGTTCGTTTCGATCTAGTTTCTCGATACGGCTGGAGATAAACACAGTCTGTATATCAGTATATTACATCAAACACAAACAAGCCGTTCATGGTAAAGAAAACGCACGACTTCTGTCGAAGTATGCTCTAATTGAGTTCTAAAGGAACGAAATAAGGTCTCCATATCGATTCATGTTTAAAGGACAAATATACAAAATTGCACGATGCGATGTGCAATTTTGTATGGAAATCGCACATCGCATCGTGCAATTGTCTTTATATAGATTACCCTGAGGCTATCTGCTTAAAAACGCCCTCGTCTCACTCACTATTCATTTACCACCCTCTCCTTTTCTATAAATAGTCAAAAACATCTACAACATCTACAACTTCGCATATAGACATCTGGTTATATGATGTTTAACCCATGATTGCAGATAAAAAAACATCTACAATAATCCGATCCTATCTACAATCACTTACGCTTTTTCACCACAAAACAGAACAATCTCCCCACACTCGCCGTATTCCATCACCTCAGTTCTCTTCTTGACACATATAAAACATTAACATATAACAGCTTACAGTTTTTCTATGCAAAAACAAAAGTTTTTTGCTTATTAAACCTTTGTTTTATAACTGGAAAACTTTTGTTTCCCTACGAAGAAACTAAAGTTTCCTCAGCACGAAACCATTGTTTTCCCTACGAGAAAACAACAATAACCCTGTATGTTAACGTTTTTAGTTGACTACTTCGCGTCTTATTTATAATGCCGAGACCGGTTTACAACTTACCTAAGACCAATACAGACTTGGCTAAGTAATATATACTGTGTTGGGCAAGTCAGTATATATTACTTAGCCAAGTCAGTACTACTGCCGATAGCAAGCTCATCACACAAATAAACCATCAAATGAGCGTTGAGATGGAGAATTTACTCTCCCGAAACGATCTTTAGCGAGTATCCTTTACCCCGAGCACTCTCTATCACCAAACCCGGAATAGGAGACAAATCCTCTTTAAGCCTTTTAGCCGTAGCGGTAAGAGCGTCTTTGGACACACTTCCATCCGGCCAGATTTCTTCTTTCAGCCGATCGGACTCAATGAAATATCCTTTATGTTCTAATAAAATACAAAACAGTTTCAGCCGTTGATTTGCCAATTCGATACGATGCCTATGATAATGCAATACGCCATGTGTTTCATCGAACAAGATATCTTCTGTTATTTGTATCATCTCTTTAGGTGCTTCTTGTAGCGGTAAGATATTTATCCTTGGTCTTTTCCATGTCAAGACAATAGCGATAACCCAGAGAATAAACATTGCCAGAATCCAAAATATATTTCGCAAAAACACTTCACCTACTATATAAAGGAAAGGAAATTGAACAAACGCTTGCAAAACGATCGTCCGATTCGCTCCAAAAACAATTTCTTTTAATGGTATAAAAGATTGATAAAAAGAAGTATCCGAAGAGCTACATTCCGTCTTGTCTATAAAGGTATAACAAGTTACGGTCTGAGCCGGAATCGCATGTTCATACAAAGATGCACGAAAAGCGCTATCCAGCAAGGTTACTTGAATCGGATTCTCCATGGACAAATAATGTTGGAGGCTAAAATCAGACTTCTCCTGTGAAGACATCCTCCGTGCCACCTCCTTATTATTCTTCATATGTATAATCGTATCGGCAGTCTTGATTGTAATGCTATCTCGTTCCAATCGATTAGCGCCTGAATAGGAAAAACAAAAAGCATCCCCTAAATCTTTTATCCGCCTATTTGTATCATCTTGAACTGCCCGCTGAAATAACGTTTGAGACTCTTCTTGTAATTCATACTTTACATTTTGGTATGATTTATAAAAAGACAACAAGCAAAGCATCGTCATCAGAACAAATACACTCCACTTCCAATAAAATTTCCAATTTTGCTTCTCCATAATGATTCCTCGTTGAAACTGCAAAGATACGTTTTCCATTCCTTTCTACGAATAAATTCATTCAACTCGCAAGATGAAAGATGACTATAGGTAGACTAAAAGCTTATTTTTCAACTGTCAGCTAAAAGTCACCTAAAAAGATTGGCTATCCAAAGACCAAGCCGTACGTTTGTAACAAAAATTAGAAACGACATGAAACAAATTACTTTCAAGAAAGCTTTCGCTAGCATTTTCATTTGCGCCTTGTGTGCTTCGTATTTTCTTTTGAAAGAAGGAAAACAAAATTTCACAGATCTTACTTTCTCTAATATTGAAGCTCTAGCTTCCGGTGAAAGTGGATCCGGAGATTGCTATGGGGCTGGCTCTCTATCATGTAATGGAGGATATTACAAATATATATACAACCGTTAAAATAACACATGAACTACTACGTGTACATAGTTCTATTAATAGGTAGTCTGGTATCCTGTTCGGAATCCTCACGGCACTTCCCCCGCTACGAGGATTTTCCCGATGAAAAGGCATTAAATGCGCAGGTTATCCACCTAGATACCGCCTTGTTCCGCTATCCTTTCCGGGTAGCGGTCAAGGATGGTATCGCTATTATCATGGACTTGCACAACGTAGATTATTTCTTCCATGCCTTCTCTTACCCCGAATGGGAATATATGACATCGTTTGGCAAACGAGGCGAGGGACCTGAAGAAATGGTATCGGCAGATTGCTTCCGATTTATCTCCAAGGATTCTATCTGGACGCTCGATGCGAACAAAATGCAAACAACCCGGTGGAAGATTGAACAAAATGTGAACAACATCATCCCCGTAGAAACGATCGATATGGACAAGCGGCTGGTTAGGGCATTGGACTTTTACCCGATGGAATCGGGCTTTTTGGTATCTGACTACCTCGGTGAATATAGACAAAAGTGGACAGACCGAGAAGGGAAATGGATTCACTCCACCCATCAGATACCGACCGAACATAAATACGAAGACATCGCTCGCCCTGCATTGGCGCAAGCGTGGCGAAGCTTCTTCGACTATAACCCTCAAAAAGGGATCTTGGTTATGGCAACCCAACTAGGAGAGGCATTAGAAATATACAACTTCACAGATACTACACAAACCGTACGGTATGGGCCTAATGGAGAACCTCAATTCGCAATCTCACGATCGGAGGGAATTCCAACCGGCATCATGGGATTCAGTGATGTCCATATCACAGACAATTTCATTTATACCGTATTTCATGGCCGTAGTTTCAAAGATATCGGGCAGGCATACCAACGAGGGGAAGATATCGAGGATGGCGGGCGATACATCTATGTATTCGACCTCAAAGGGAATCCCGTCCGGAAATACGTGCTCAACCATGCCATTTATGGTATCGACGTAGATGAGGATACGGGCACGATCCTAGCCACAGATGTAAATAGCAACGATCCAATTCTTACGTTTAAAATGTAACGACAAAATATCATGAAATACTTAAATCTAATCATACTACTATTATTCCTTTTCTCTTGCCAAGACAAGAAAAAAGATGAGATCATGCATTTAGTATCCGAATGGCAAGGAAAAGAAATATGGTTCCCGCAAGATATGGCTTTTACCCTTTTCGCATCTGATACAGTAGATTTCAGTATACCAAAATCATCTCACAAAGTTCTGGTTTTCGTGGACTCTATAGGATGCACCAGCTGTAAACTCCAACTACACCGATGGAAAGAACTGATTCAATACACGGACTCCATCACACAAGGAGCCGTTCCTTTCCTGTTCTTCTTTCAATCCAATGACAAAAAAGAAATACGGTATCTATTAAAAAGGAACAATTTTAATAAGCTGATCTGCCTAGACCCATCAGACAAGCTGAATAAACTAAATCATTTCCCATCGGATGGAAGATTCCAGACCTTCTTGTTAGATAAAGACAATAAGGTTGTCGTGATAGGAAATCCCATTCTTAACCCTAATATTCGGGAATTATACATAAAGGAGATAACCAGTAAACAACCTGCTTCGCAAGTACAGACCACCGTTAAAGTGGAAAAGGCATCCATGCAACTAGGTACTATCCAAATGGGAAAAAGCAAGGAAACCGTTTTCCTACTAACAAATACAGGAAACCATCCTCTGGTTATAATAGGGACTGGGACAACTTGTGGATGCGCCGATTTATCTTTCGACAAGTACCCCGCCAAACCGGGGGAAGCTCTTCAAGTAAAAGTCATCATGACACCAAAAGACAAAGGTTTCTTTGACGAGACAATTACCGTAAAGTGCAATACAAATCAACTAATAAAATTAAACATTCGGGGAACAACTCAATAAATCAAGAGTAAAGGGAGAACTTGACGGATACATTGAAACAGTCACCAACAAGCCTCCCACCCCACTTTCACTTACGAAGAAGAAAGGAGGTGACACAAAAGTAGTAATTAAATTCATAGAAGGATTCGAGAACATCCTTTTTTTGCGTAAGATAAATAAGCAAAATATAAAATTCTCAAAAGTATAAATACAAAAAATAAAGCACATGAAAAAAGGAATCTTTGGCTTATTCATTATAGCCGCAACCGCAATCGCAGGTTGGAATTATAGTCAAAACAATGAAACTAAACTAGCGGACTTGACATTGAACAATATTGAGGCGTTAGCTAATGGAGAAGGAGGAAGTTATTGTAGTTATGCTGGGGGTGGATGCATTATCAAATATTCTGATGGAACATCGAGTTACTATCCAGGACGTTGGAACTAAAATTTAATCAAAGAGATATATTTGTATATTATACAAGATATGTAAATATATCTCTTAAAAAATACAATATCATGAAAAAATACGCATTTTTACTTCTTTCATTCATCTTTTTAGGATTCACTGCATGTAATAATAAACAGAAGCAAAGTGATAAAAATGTCACTTTCCAACGAAACGATTTTAAAGTTCAAAAAACGTTATCTGGGAAAACGATTGAATTCGACAGTATCATTTTACGGCCTACACAAATCCAATTATTTGATTCCTTTTTGATTACTTGTAATCAAGGAGCAGAAAAACAATTTCACATTTTCAACCTCAATACGGCACAAAAAAAAGGAGAATGTATCTCTATAGGACAAGGACCTAAAGAAATGATGATACCATGTTTCGTCAACAGAAATGACTCTGTAGTCATTTTTGATATGATGACATCAACGATTTTCACCTACTCTATCCCAGAATTTACAAGAAACAAAGAACCTAAATACACTAGCCGTATCTCTCTAGACACAAAACCACTATGGAGTAATATCCGATGCTTAAACAATGGATTCTTAGGTGTATCTTATCAAGAGATAAGTCCATGCTTCCTTTTTGATCAAACAGGGAAGAAAACAATGGATTTTGGAACTTATCTTAAAGCTGAATACGAATATACTCCTGCTGAATTAATCAATGCATTTCGGGCAGATCTGACAACCAATCTAAAAGAAAAGGTCGCAATCACTCACTACTTTACAGATCTAATCTGCATCTATGACTCTGATGGCACTTTAGAAAAAAAATTACAAGGACCTGATCACTTCGCCTCTGTTTTCAAAGAATTCAGAGATGGCGATATTATTGGAAGCAGAGCAAATCCACAAACTTATAGAGATGCATTTTATAGTCCAGTAAATGTCGGTGACTATTTCTTTGTCCTCTATAATGGCAAGATGCTTCAAAATGCTAATTACAACATATTATGCAAAGAATTATTTGTAATTGGATGGGACGGTAACTTGGAATGCCATTACACACTAGACCAAGGTGTCTCCGCTATTGCGGTAGATAACCAAAAACGGAAAATTTACGGTATTAGCGATGATCCAGAATATCACATAGTTGAATTTAACTATTGATAAATCTCTAGGAGATTGGAGTCAAAGAAAAAAATAACAAGTATAAATGAATGAGAATAAAGAATGCATATATATGACGCATAAACCAAATAAAAGTTCTTATATCAATAGTTTTTAGAACAACAACTTATTAACTTTTAAACAAAAAAGGATAGTAATAACAAATTACTTATTGCTATCCTAATTTAATATTGAATAATAATAATAAAACACAACAGCATTAACATCATGTATTACAAATACACTCTTTTAATAATATGTTTATACGGCTATTTTTCATGCAAAAACAATTCTGACGACAAATTAGTCTATGCATTAAAATACGCAGAAAATAATCGTCATGAACTACAGAAAGTATTAGATCACTATAAAAAAGACACATTAAAACTAAAAGCAGCTCACTTCCTCATTGAAAGAATGCCTTATCAAAATTACTATGAAAGCAAAAAATACAATCAATACAAAAAACTATTACGACCAACTATGGTTGAAACCAAATTGCCCAGTGATATGGCTTTTAAAGTTTTAAATAAACAACTTGGAAATTTATCAGAATCAGATTTCCAGATGAAAAATGATGCTAAAACTATTACTGCTGACTATCTGATTAAAAACATCGACTATGCTTTTAAAGTTTGGGAAAAACAACCTTGGGGAAAACATATTTCTTTTGAATCATTTTGTCAAAACATCCTACCTTATCGTATAGGAAATGAGCCTCTAGAAGATTGGAGAGAACTGTATTACAACTATTTTCAGCCTATTTTGGATTCTATACAAACCGATAATAGCCCCTTGACTGCCTGCCAACTTATCTATGATGAGATCAACAAACTGGACTGGGCATTCGTACAAGATTTAACAGGTCCCTATATCGGGGGAAGGAGCTTATTTGAGCAAAGACTTGGCAACTGTAGGGAATACAGCAACTATATGTTATATGCTATACGTGCTGTAGGAATATACGGAGGTATCGATTTAATCCTACAAAATCCAAATGATTCTTTTCAACATCATTACTGGAATTACATGACAGATTCCACAGGAAAAGAAATAATGTTTGAACTTTATAAAATCCGCCCTGCAAAAAACGCTCAAGATACAACCCGATTACGAGCGAAAATTTATAGATTGAGCCCATTTATACAGAGCAAATCATTTCCCATTTTATTTCCAAATGAATCATTACCTAAAATATTAAATAACCCATTCATAATAGATGTATCAGACAAGTATTTTCCCAATAGCCATGTATCTATTTCTATTGATAGCAGGCATGCTAACAGTAAACTGCTTTATCTCTGTGTATTTGATAACTCAAAATGGGTTCCCATAGTAACTGCTCCCATAAAAAAAAACAATGCTTACTTTAAAGGGTTGGAAGCCAATATAGTTTATTGTCCATGCTTATATAATGATGGTTATATCCAGCCTATAACCAACCCTTTCTTGTACAAAGGGAATGGAGAAGTTCACTTTTTCAATCCTGATACTACAAAAGAGAGAGAGATCTTACTTACCCGAAAATTCTATATTCGACCATATTTCAAGGGATCGAAAAAACCTATAATATATGGAGGTCAATTTCAGGCCGCCAATAATAAACAATTTAAAAAGCCAATAACCCTCTATACAATTACCGAAGAACCAACTTGGCGATATAAAGAAATAACAATCAATTGTCCACAATCTTTTAAATACGTACGATACCAATCTCCGGACTCCTCATTTTGTAGTATGGCTGAGATCGAGTTTTACGCAAAAGACTCCTCTAAATTAGAAGGCAAAGTGATCGGTACAGAAGGAAGTTTTCAAGACCTACTCAAATATGATAAAAATACAGCATTTGATGGCGATCCAATAACTTGTTACTGGAGTAAATCTTGCGGAAACCCATGGATAGGGTTGGAATTAGAAAAATCCGAAGTTATTGAAAAGATCAGATATTTATGCTATAATGATGATAATGAGATTCGAGAAGGAGACTTATATGAATTATTCTATTTCGATGTCAATAAAGGCTTTATAAGCCTAGGGAAACAATATGGAAATAGAGAACAAGCGCTTCTCTTCAAAAATATACCTAACAATGCTATTTTATGGTTAAGAGATCATACCAGAGGTAAAGAAGAAAGAATTTTTACTTATGAGAACAATAAGCAGGTTTGGTGGTAAAACTAATTATAAATATCAATTAATGATGAATAAACAAATTAATTTCATTATGAAGAAACTCGTTAAAAGCGTCGAGAATGTTATCTTCCTAATGTTAGCACTATTTGTCTCTTTTGTTATTTTACAGATATTTTTCTTTAGTACCTTCAAGATTCCTTCCGATTCGATGAGTCCTGCACTGGAAGCAGGGGATAATGTTCTCGTATGCAAAGCAATTATTGGCCCCCGGCTATTCAATATATTCGTATCCTTACGCAATGAGCAAACCAAGATTTATCGCCTTCCAGGATTAAAGAAAATCCAACGAAATGATGTTTTAGTATTTAATTTCCCTTGTCCGAATAATTGGGAAACTATAGAAATGCACATCTTAAAATATTATGTGAAACGATGTATTGGATTACCGGGAGATTCCTTATCTATAAAAAACGGATTATTTCATATAGAAGGGTACCAAGGCATATTAGGAAACAGGCTCTCACAAATAAAAATTCAGGACAGAGAGGAAAAAGACTTTGAGGATGGAGTTTTTCATTGTTTCCCATACGATTCTACCTTATGTTGGAACATAAAAGACTTTGGAGCTTTGTACATACCTAAAGCAGGTACTTCAATCCTATTAGATCGGCAAAATTTTCTCCTCTATAAAAAACTAATTGAATGGGAACAACAGGAACATTTATATTATAGAGATACATCAGTCTATTTAAAGAATAAGAAAATAGACACATACCAGTTTCAGAAAAATTATTATTTCATGGCAGGAGATAACGGGGAAAACTCTCAAGATTCCCGCTATTGGGGACTTTTACCCGAGGAATATATCGTAGGTAAAGCTTGGATCGTATGGAAGTCGATAGATCCATACACTGGTAAAATCAGATGGAAACGATTATTTAATCTGGTTAATTGACATGAAAAGCCTTTATTATATAGACTATTTTTTTCTCTCGCTTTTTGGTGTGCTATTATTATGTACGCCATTCGCAACTGTCTCTGGGCTAGTAAATGGGATTATCATGAGGAAATTATATTGGGTAGAACTCATATTGTTTATTTCCTCTATCTATATACTATTCTCTCTTTTCATAAAAAGAGAGAGTACAAACATCTCTTTCGCTTGGAATGATTTTATACTTTTAATTATAGGTATTTGGTCTGTCACCACATATTCATGGGTACTTGACGCTGAACCGGAAAAAATCATATTCATCGGACAGATGGTTATATTATGGTTTATATTTCGATATACTATCTGTAAATATCCAATGCTTATACATTATTTTTTATTTGTCCTCATCGGTATCGGCTTTATAGAAGCCATTTGGGGATTCAAGCAAATACAAGGTTGGACGTACTCCAATCATTCATTATTCCGGTTGACCGGCTCTTTTTTCAACCCGGGACCTTATTCCGGATATTTAGCGATAACGCTACCGGTCGCTTTGGGAGTCTTGTTAAGACAATCCAAACGGAATTTCTTATATTATTTTTCTGCGCTATGCACACTAACAATTATCGTGGTACTTCCTGCGGGAATGAGCCGGTCCGCATGGATAGCGGCAACCTGCTCTTGCGTTTGGGTATACTTCATGTACCGTCTTGATTGGAAACGTATCAAGATAAAATTGAGACAGCATATAAAGCTATATATAATTAGTAGTATTCTTGGATGCATTCTACTTATCGGTGGGAGTATATATCTTTACACATTGAAAAAAGATTCCGCAGATGGTAGATTTCTTATGTGGAAAATTACGGTAAAAGCGATTCAGAAGCAACCAATAATGAGTACTGGATTAGGAGGATTTCCTGCCGCTTACGCTGAAACACAAGCGGAATACATGGCTTCGGGAAAAGCGACTGAACAGGAAAAGTTGGTTGCTGGATGCCCGGAGTACGCATTTAATGAATACTTGCAGATTGGATTAGAACAGGGGTTAATAGGATTAGCCCTATTTATAGGCTGGCTGGGGCTTCTATTTTATAAAGGAATAAAGAACAAAAGGTATGCTTGTTGCGGGGGATTGATGTCTCTGGCTATATTCGCCTTCTCTTCTTATCCATTGCAATTGCCGGAGTTTTGGGTAGTATTGATATTCCTAGGGGTGATGAGCGTAACACCGGACAAGGATGAGATCCGTGAGAACCAAGCCGAATCAAATGGCCATAGATGGGGCAAACAGATATTTTTTATGGGAATCGCTATCCTTGGAATTAGTTTATTCTGGATGCAAAAAGATCATTATAAGGCTTATCAACAATGGAATAAGGCGCAAATGTTTTACAATAATAAAGCTTACGAAGCGGCCTTGGAGGTATATGAGCCTTTGTATCCATTATTGAAGCATAAACCGGAATTCCTTTTCGAGGCCGCTCAATGCCTAAGCAAGACCGGACAATATGAGAAAGCGAATGAATATCTGAAAAGAGCTGTCTTATTAAGCTCCGATCCCATGCTTTATTACGTAATGGCTAAAAATGAGCAGTGTTTAGGTGAATACCGACAAGCAGAAAAGCACCTGTTACATGCCATTGATATTTTACCGGAACGTATCTATCCGTATTATCTGTTAATGAATCTTTATACGGAACCATCTTATTTTCAACCTGCAAAATTGAAAATGGCGATTGATTCCGTATTAACGAAGAAACCCAAAGTGGAAAGTTCCGCTATTAAAGAAATGAAAGAGAAAGCACGAAGTATGTTAAACAACACATCAATATGAATACAATATCCTTATTTTTATAGCAATTACGACTACATCGTAACAATAAATACTTATATTTGCGAATGATAAATTGTACAAACCGATCAATCATACGAGTATGAAATACTATAAATTGTTGACCTTTACGCTTTTATTCTGTTTAAGCGCATGCGGTGGAGAAAAGAAAGATACAGATGCCACACAGGATTCCGTAGAGACCGTATTGCCGGATGAGGCGAACGAAGTTACGATCATGACCTTGAAGCAAACGGAGTTTAATCATGAGTTGATAAGCAATGGTAAATTATCCGCTCGCAAGTTGGTGGACTTACGGTTTGAATCGGCGGAACCCATCGCCCGTATCTACGTGAAGAACGGAGACCGGGTAAGCAAAGGACAGAAAATAGCCGAACTCGCCACTTTCCGGCTCACGAACAAAACAGCGCAAGCAAAAGATGCCCTAGAGAAAGCGAGGCTTGAATTAAAAGACGTATTGATCGGCCAAGGCTATATGCTGGAAGACTCTGCGAAAGTCCCGCCTGCGACGCTCAACCTAGCACGGGTAAAAAGTGGATATGATCTGGCGCTCGCCCAATATCAACTTGCCCAATATGAGGAACAGAATGCGACGCTAATCGCGCCTTTCGACGGTATTATCGCAAACCTTTTCGCTAAACAAGAGAACGTGGCGTCTACGACGGACGCATTCTGTACCGTTATCGATCCTCATAGTCTGGAAGCCTCTTTCACCGTATTGGAAAGTGAGTTGCCGCTTATCCAAAACGGAGATAAAGTGGAAGTTACCCCTTTCGCCACCACCAGCTTAAAGACTGAAGGCCGTATATCCGAGATTAACCCGCTAGTGGATGAGAACGGGATGGTACAAGTGAAAGCGGCGGTAAACGACAAAGGTAAATTATTCGAAGGCATGAATGTACGGGTTAGCGTACAACGCTCGCTCGGGAAGCAATTGGTCGTACCTAAAACGGCTGTGGTATTACGTTCCGGAAAACAAGTCGTATTTACTTTAGTTGATGGGCACGCTTATTGGAACTACGTGCGCACCGGACTGGAAAACGCAGATAGTTATACCCTTTTGGAAGGATTGAAAGAAGGGGATGTCGTGATTACAAGCGGCAATATTAATCTGGCGCATGAGTCACCGGTCAAGGTAATTGAAAATTGAGAATTGAAAATTAGTTGCGTATGATTCGCTTCCTGCTACAACGTCCGATAGCGGTATTGATGGCTTTTACGGCCTGCTTTATCGTGGGGTTGGTGACTTATTTCACCATACCGGTCTCCTTATTGCCTGATATCGCCATACCTGAGATTACCGTTCAGATATCCGGGCAAAATACATCCGCACGGGAATTGGAAAATACTGTCGTAAAGCCGGTCCGTTTGCAATTGATGCAAGTGGCAGGATTACGGGATATCCATAGCGAGACTCGCGATGGAGCGGGTATTATCCGCCTTAGCTTCGACTTCGGCACGAATACGGATCTTGCCTTTATAGAGGTCAATGAAAAAATAGACGCCGCCATGAATTACCTGCCCCGTGAAGTAGAACGTCCACGGGTGGTCAAGGCAAGCGCTACGGACATTCCGGTGTTTTGCCTCAACCTCACACTCAAGACAATTGAAAATGATGCCGCTTTCCTCGATCTTTGCCAATTCGCGGAAACAGTAATCAAACGAAGGATCGAACAGTTGCCGGAAGTGGCGATGGTGGATATCACGGGCATATTAGGACGGCAATTACAGATCGTACCGGATATGAAGCTCTTGGATATGGCTGATATTACGTTAAATGATTTGGAATCAGCCTTGTCTGCCAATAATATAGAGCCGGGAAGCATGACCGTACGGGATGGTTATTATGAGTACAATATCAAATTTTCTACCTTATTACGTACACCGGAAGACGTACAAAATATCTATATCCGTAAGAATGACCGGATCTTCCAGATAAAAGATCTGGCAAAAGTAGCTGTCGTACCGGAAAAAGAAACCGGCTTATCGCTAGCCAACGGGGAAAGGGCCGTTACATTAGCCGTTATCAAGCAAGCGGATGAGAATATGGACAATATGAAAGAGGCGCTTGCCGAGGTTACCGATTATTTCAAGTCTATTTACCCGGATATTGAATTTACGATCACAAGAAACCAGACCGAGTTATTGGATTATACGATCTCCAACCTCAAACAGAATCTATCGTTAGGTTTCTTATTTATCTGCATCGTGGCGATCCTTTTCCTCGGGGACGTAAAAAGCCCGGCGGTAATCGGACTAAGTATGGTAGTCAGTATCATCATTAGTTTCTTGTTCTTCTACCTTTTCAATATGTCCTTAAATATCATCTCCCTATCCGGATTGATTTTGGCATTGGGTATGATGATAGACAGTTCCATCATCGTGACGGAGAATATAGCGCAATACCGGGCAAAAGGAGATAATCTGGAAGAAGCGTGTATAAAAGGGACCACAGAAGTAATCACCCCCATGCTTAGTTCCACATTTACCACGATCGCCGTATTCGTCCCGCTGGTATTTATGAGTGGTATAGCGGGAGCGATTTTCTTCGATCAGGCGTTTGCTGTTACGGTTGGTTTAATGGTCTCTTATTTCACCGGAATCATGTTACTGCCTGTACTTTACAAATTAGCTTACAGTGTACCGGAGATCAAGCATTCCTTTTTCAACCTGAAAATAAACAATTTGATCAAGGAGCATACGCTGGACCGGTTCTATGACGGAGGGGTTGATTTCATATTCAGGCATAAGACCACTAGCCTACTATTTGTAGCTGTCACCATCCCCCTTTGCGCGATCCTATTCTATATGATCCCCAAAAGCCGGATGCCGGAAATCGATCAGAATGAGTTAATCGCACATGTTGAATGGAATGAGAACATCCATATTGATGAGAATAGAAAGAGAGTCACCGAATTATTTGGTGAGGCCGATCAGTTAGGCGCGCAACACACGGCCTATATCGGACAGCAACAATTCCTGCTAAACCGAGACAGGGAATTATCCATCTCGGAAGTAGAACTTTATTTCAAGACAGAAGAGACCGATGCTATCGCCCCTTTACAACAAGAAATCTCCGCTTGGGTAAAGCGAAATTACCCGACAGCCGTATTATCGTTCTCTCCACCGGAGACCGTGTTTGAGAAACTGTTCGTAACCGGTGAGGCCGATATCGTAGCCGAGTTCTATGCCCGTAACAAAGAACAAGCTCCGAATGCCCCTACTTTGCAAAAACTAGAGAAAGCACTAGAGAGTAAGACCGGTCTCGCTCCCGTTGGCGTAGCTTTCGAGAATCAATTAAACATATCCATAGACCATCAGAAACTATTACTTTATAATATCTCCTATGAAGAGGTCTACCGGGTACTTAAGACGGCCTTCAAGGAAAATGAAATCGCTACCCTACGCTCTTATCAACAGTATTTACCGATCACGCTAGCCGGAAACGAGCAAACGGTCGATCATATCCTACATAATACGTTAATCCGTACGCAACCGGACGAAAACCAAAAGACGAATCATGTCCCTCTTAGCGCAGTAACAAAAATTACTCCCGGAGAGGATTTGAAGATACTCACCGCTGGAAAGAACGGGGAATATATTCCTTTTAGCTTCTATCAAGTAGAGAACGCGGAACAGTTAATGGAAAATATTCGGGAGCTCGTACGCAGCGAATCCAAGGATAAGACGAATTGGGACATCGATTTCTCGGGAAGCTTCTTCTCGAACCAACAAATGCTGAATGAACTGGTCGTCATCTTGTGCATATCCATTCTCTTGATGTACTTTATCTTAGCGGCGCAATTCGAGAGCTTCTTGCAGCCCTTGATCGTCCTGCTGGAAATACCTATAGACGTAGCCGCCTCCTTACTGGTATTATGGATATGCGGGCATACCTTAAACCTGATGAGTGCTATCGGTATCGTGGTAACTTGCGGTATCATCATAAACGACTCTATCTTGAAACTGGACGCGATCAATGAGCTTCGGAAAGAAGGTGTACCCTTGATGGAAGCGATCCATGAGGCGGGTCGTCGCCGTCTGCGCCCGATTATCATGACCTCATTGACAACTATATTCGGCATGGTACCGCTACTATTCACGTTCGATATGGGAAGTGAGTTGCAAAAGCCGCTCTCCATTGCCATGATCTCGGCGATGCTGATCGGTACGGCAGTCAGTTTATTTATTATCCCTTTGGTTTATTGGTTTATCTATAGGAGACATGCATTATGAAAAAAAGATACAAGAGGACATTTCTAGTTTTATATGCGTTCTGTTCGCTATTAGCCGGAGGAGTATCGGCCCAATCGCTCGTCCTTTCCCTTGAGAAGACGATCTCATTGGCCGCCGATAGCTCGCTGGAGGCTTTTCGTACGAAAAACCTATTCTTGTCCGGCTACTGGGAGTTTCGTAATTACAAAGCGGAGCGACTGCCCAGCCTTACATTGAATATCACACCCGCCGAATATTACCGGGACATCACGAAACGATACGATTCAGAAAAAGACATCGACGAATACCGTAAGCAACAGTCCTTTTATGCGGGAGGAAACTTAAAGATCAAGCAGAACTTCGATATGCTGGGTGGTAGTTTCTTCGTGGACACGGATCTGGGGTATATGCGCTATTTCGGCTCGAATACTTATAATCAGTTCACCTCCGTTCCAATCCGTATCGGATACAGCCAAGATTTATTGGGATACAATCCTTTCCGGTGGGAGAAGAAGATAGAGCCTCTAAAATATGAGAAAGTAAAGAAAGAGTTGCTTTATAATATCGAGACCGTCAGCGAGCAAGCCACCACTTACTTTTTCTCTTTAGCCATGGCTCAAGTAGAATATGATATGGCCAAAGAAAATGTAGCGACAACCGATACGTTATACCGTACCGGACAAGAGCGGCATAAGATCGCGGCTATTAGTCAAGCGGATTTACTGACACTCAAGCTGGATGCGATCAATGCCCGCAATACGTTACAAAACGCCGATATAGCCTTGAAGCGAGCCATGTTCAGTCTGGCCTCGTATTTGAATTTCGATAAGAATACGGAGATACGGCTTCGTCTGCCGTCACGCCCCCATGATATGGATATTCCGGTGGATCAGGCATTGACATTAGCCCGGGAGAATAACCCCAAGTTCTTGGAGGTACGACAAAATGTACTGGAGGCCGAACAACAAGTGGATAAGACCAAAAAGGAAACCTTATTCAACGCTTCCTTGAATGCCAGTATCGGTTTCAATCAAGTAGCGACCCAGTTTAAGGAAGTTTACAAGAATCCGCTGCAGCAGGACTTGGTATCGATATCTATCTCTATTCCCCTTATAGACTGGGGAGTACGGAAGGGTAAATACAATATAGCCAAAAGCAATCTAAATGTTACGCAAATATCCGCACGGCAGACGGAAGTCACTCTGGAGGAAGACGTAATCATGACTGTCGGCGATTTCAATGTACAACAAAACCTGATCGCCAGCGCCGAAGAGGCTTTGGACATCGCGATCATGGCCTATAACGAGACCAAGCAACGTTTCATGATCGGCAAAGCGGATATCAATAGCCTTACGCTCTCCTTGAACCGCCAGCAGGAAGCGCAGCGTAATTATATCACGGCCTTGCAAAATTACTGGTTGAGCTATTACAAAATACGTAAGCTCACCTTACACGATTTCGAGACCGGCATCTCATTAGCCAACGAATTTGATTACGAGCATGGGTTCTAAGCCGAACATATCATCCTTTACGATCATCGTCACTTTCCTTTGCGTCGCATTGGCGGGGATCGCTTTCGTGCCTTTATTGCCGATCAAGCTATCCCCCTCCCGTACATTGCCGAAGTTGAGCATCAGCTATAATATGCCCTCCAACTCAGCGAGGGTTATCGAGATGGAGGTAACCTCCCGGTTGGAGGCGATGCTTGCCCGTATCAAAGGAATCAAAGAGATCTCCTCGACCTCGGGAAACGGATGGGGAAGAATTACCTTGGAACTGGATAAACATACGAATATAGATGCCGCACGTTTCGAGGCCTCAACCATTGTAAGGCAGACGTGGCCGGACCTTCCGGAGGAATTAAGTTATCCGATCTTAGAGATGAGCCGTCCCGACGACAAGGAATCACGCCCGTTCATGAGTTATACCTTGAACGCTTCCGCCACCCCAATATTCATCCAGCGATTCGCCGAGGATCAGATAAAGCCCCGGCTTAGTAGCGTGCAAGGTATTTATCGTATCGATGTGAGCGGGGCGACCCCCATGGAATGGCGCTTGGAATACGATAGCCGCCAGCTACGGGATCTGGGGATCACGATAGAGGATATCCAATCGGCGATCGGCCAATATTATAAGAAAGAGTTCCTCGGCACCGCCAATATGGGAAAAGGGAGTACCGGTAAGGAATGGATTCGTTTGGCGTTGATACCGGAAAAGATCACGAACGGGTTCGAGCCATCCCATATTACTGTCGCGAACAAAGACGGTAGCCTAATCCGGCTGGATCAATTGATAAAGGTAACCCGGCAAGAAGAGGCCCCGCAAAGTTACTACCGGATCAATGGCTTAAACTCTATTTACCTGTCTATCCGTGCGGAAGAGACTGCCAACCAGTTGCAATTAGCCAAGAAAGTGAAGGAAGAAATGGAACATATCCGCACCTTGCTTCCTCCCGGTTACGAGATCCATACCAGTTACGACGCTACCGAATTTATCCAAGAAGAATTGGATAAAATCTACGTCCGTACAGGCTTGACCATCTTGATCCTCTTGCTCTTCGTTCTGCTGATTACCCGGAATGTACGTTATCTGTTCTTGATCATCATCAGTTTAAGTATCAATCTGTGTATAGCCGTTATCCTTTATTATTTATTAGGGTTGGAGATGCAATTGTACTCGCTGGCAGGTATCACGATCTCTCTCAGCTTGGTGATCGATAATACGATCGTGATGACTGATCACATCCGGCACCATCAGGACCGGAAAGCGTTCTTGTCTATTCTGGCGGCAACCTTGACGACTATGGGTGCCCTCGTGATTATCTTCTTCTTGGATGAGAAGATACGGTTGAATTTACAGGATTTCGCCGCTGTCGTAATCATTAATCTGGCCGTATCTTTGTTCATCGCATTATTCTTGGTTCCGGCATTGATCGATAAGATGAATTTGCACCGGAAGAAGATCCCCTCCGCTTCCCCAAAAGCCCGGGGTCATTGGAAACAACATCCGGTAGTCCGTCCGATACGGTCGTTCATACACCGCTTCCCGGTCTATTTCTCTCAGTATTACCGGGCCCAGATCCGTTTCCTTTGCAATTGGAAAAAGCTGGCTTGTCTTATTCTAGTACTGGCTTTCGGACTACCGATATTTTTATTGCCGGAGAAGATCGAGCCGGAAGAGAAGGATCTATCCGCAAGGGACTCTTTGTGGATCGCCCGCTACAATGAATTCGCGGCGAAAGATATTTGGAAGGAAACGATAAAGCCTATCGTCGATAAGAGCTTAGGAGGCACCTTGCGCCTGTTCGTCCAAAAGGTGTACGAGGGAAGTTATTTTACCCGGAACGAGGAAACCGTATTAAGTATCAGCGCTTCCATGCCAAACGGAACGACCCTCGAGCAAATGAACCACTTGATCAACCGAATGGAGGCTTACTTGAGTACCTATAAGGAAATACGGCAGTTCCAGACCAGTATCTATAACGCACGTCAAGCCAGTATCAACGTCTATTTCACCCGTGAGAACGAGCGAAGTGGTTTCCCCTACACCTTGAAAAGCAGGGTGATTAGCAAAGCGTTGGAATTAGGTGGTGGAAGTTGGGGCGTATGGGGACTTATGGACCAAGGTTTCAGCAATGATGTCCGTGAGAACGCAGGTTCGTTCCGGATCGAGATGTACGGATATAATTATGACGAGCTATACGAATGGGCGGAGAAATTGCGGGAGAAATTGCTCACGTATCGCCGTATCAAGGAGGTATTGATCAATTCCGAGTTTTCTTGGTGGAAGGATGATTATCAGGAATTCTACTTCAACTTGAATAAAGCCCGCATGGCGAAAGCGGATATATTGCCGATCGACTTATTCGCGTCTATCCGGCCCGTTTTCGGTAAAGATATCTACGCAGGCACCATCGTCGTTGATAACGAGACGGAAAAGCTAAAACTTTCTTCCCGCCAATCGAAGGAGTTCGATATATGGAGTATGCAATATGTACCTCAAACCATCCGTGATAAATCCTATAAATTATCCGAACTTGCTATCGTTGAGAAAAGCCAGACTCCTCAGCAGATAGCGAAAGTAAACCAGCAATACAGGCTTTGCTTGCAATATGAGTATATCGGCGCTTCCTCACAAGGCGAGAAGATCCAGAAAAGGGAACTCAGGGAGTTTAACAAGATCTTGCCTATGGGATATACGGCGAAAGCGGAAAAGAACTATTGGTCATGGGATCAGAAGGACAATAAACAATATGCGCTGTTGTTCTTGATCATCGTTATTATATTCTTCACGACCAGTATCTTGTTTAATTCCTTGAAACAACCGCTGGCGGTCATTTTTGTCATACCGATCTCTTATATCGGGGTATTCCTGACCTTCTATTGGTTCAAGCTGAATTTCGATCAAGGAGGATTCGCCTCCTTCGTTTTATTATGCGGTATCACGGTAAACGCCAGTATCTATATCTTAAACGAATATAACCAAATTCGGGAACGAATCCCCGCTATCACCCCGATCCGTGCTTATCTAAAGGCATGGAACGCCAAGATCACGCCGATTTTCCTAACCGTTATATCGACCATACTCGGATTTATCCCGTTCATGCTAGGCACCGATAAAGAAGCCTTTTGGTTCCCGCTCGCCGCCGGAACGATAGGCGGCCTTATCATGTCTATCCTAGGCATCTTCTTTTATTTACCGATATTTACGCTGAAAAAAGAACGGCATTAAACAGGAATACGTATCTTTAACGGATAAATCGTTAATCAAATTCATTAAACTTATGAGACACATAAATTATTTAGTATTGCTTCTGGTAGCTTGCTGCGTAGGTGCTTGCAGTTCCCCGAAAAATGATACGAAAGATGCTTATCCGATGTTCTGGACTTGGTTGGATTACCAGCCCGGAATGAATTTCGACTCCATCTGCACGATCATGAATGAGGCGGGGATAGACGGTGTCATGCTAAACGCCCCTACTCCGGATGATTATCGGGCCGCTATTCCCATCGCCCAGAAACATGGGATAGAGGTCTACGCTTGGTTATGGACGATGAATCTGGAACATGACCGAGACGCTATCTTAAAAGAACATCCCGAATGGTTCAGCGTAAACCGTAACGGACAAAGCTTGGCCGATACGACCGCTTACGTGGATTACTACAAATTTATGTGCCCTGCCTTACCCGAGGTACGGGAGTTTATCAAGAAGAAAATAGAGGCTTACTGCGAGGTAGAGGGTTTGAACGGTATCGCTATCGATTACAACCGTTTCGTGGACGTTATCCTGCCGACTACCCTTTGGCCGAAATACGGTATCGTGCAAGATCAAGAATATCCGCAATGGGATTTTGGCTATCACCCGGCTATGATCGAGAAGTTCAAGGCCGCTTACGGATATGATCCAAGGGAACAAGAAGATCCCTCGCAAGACGAGAAATGGCTTCAATTCCGTTGTGACCAGATTACCGAGGTAGCCAATATGATCGCCGACGTGGTTCACTCCTATGGAAAGAAAATGGCAGCCTCTCCTTTCCCAACCCCCAAGATGGCATCCAAAATGGTTCGTCAAGACTGGGGTAAATGGAATCTGGACATTGTCTTCCCCATGGTATACCATAACTTCTACACGGAAGATATTAGTTTTATCTCAGACTGTATGATAGAGGATGTTCGGGATAAGAACCCGAAAACAACGCTTTACTGCGGCTTAATGGTTTCAGACGATATGCAAGCCAGCATGGACGCCGCGCTGAATCATGGGGCGGAAGGTATCTCTATCTTTACCGTATCGGCTTTACGCACTCCGGAAAGCCGGGCAATGTTCAAGGCTTACGCAGATAGCGTACGTGCGGTACGTGCCGAGAATAACGGGGTGAATCCGGCTTTATCTAAGAGTACCAAAGTAACGAATCCTTTCGAGAACATGGATATATTGAATAAGATAAACGCAAAGATCAAGGAACTTGCCAATGTACCCATTCCTAATATCGCCGATTACAAATTGGTGAAAGAGCAAGGCGCCACGAAATATTACGAGGTCAAGGAACTGAACACAGGGAAGACGTTTCACGTAGATTTCTACTTCTATGGAGGCATTCTTTCCGGATGGAATGTCTATTAACACACGTATATCGGCGCAAGCCCACGCCAGTATCGGTGTAAGGCTACACCAATACTGATGTGGGCCAACACCGATACTGGCGTAGGGCTATGCCTATATAGCTATTCCACGACATAGAAAGTAGCGACTCCACGGATGGCTTTTCCCTCTTTCGTCAGTCCTTCCACGGTCACCGTATATTCTCCCGGCAAATCGGACGTATTAAAAGGAACGGTCAGTATCGAGCTACCTCCGGTTTGTATATCCGGTATCCATAGCAAGGTGTGCCGGTAATCCGGGATACGGCTCTTACGGGATATCTCATCCGGGTAAGAGGGAGCATAGAACAAACGACGGCGTTGCGTACCCTCGTAATCGAATACCTGCGTGGATGATCCGAGTTTCAGCGTTGGATAATCATTCTTATAGGTATAGAAGGCTAAAATACCATCAAAGATTTGACCGCCAAAACTATATCGATTCCTATACACCTCCAGACGCCGGATCAAAGCCGGATTATAATTATAAATCAATTCATGATCCACGATAGGAATGCCATCTAGCAATACCAACGGACTGTTCTGTAATAACGTTTGGTTGGAAAGATCCTCCAGCAACACAAAAAGCGAACGTTTTCCATTCGTATTCCGGAACGAGACAGATTCCACAAACTCAAAGACCGTTTCTCCCATCGTAGGGAAACGAGTATACTCATCCAGTAAATAGGTCTTATACGGCGACCATTGGAAATGTGCACGAACCGGTTCTACATGTCCCAAGGAATCCGCCGTAAACGTACGGGTGACTTGCAGACCGATATTGCGTCGCGTCAACGCCTCACTCCAAGCGGGATTCATCTTGAACCCCGACATGCTTGAGGCTGGATGAAGAGCGAAAGGAGATTGTATATCTATCCGATAGACCTCTGTTCCTTTTGAATCGGTAGTAGTAGCTAGCTCGCGCATACCCGTGATTCTCGTAGTGTAGAACAGTACAGATTCCTTATCTTCCTGCTGCTGACCGCCAAACAATCGGATCTCATCACCTACAAACCCGAGTAACGGGGAGACACTCGTTTGTGCTAACGTTCCCCCAGTCCGTACATTCACGATTTTGCCCCGGATTAAATGGCCTTCATATTCCGGAAGATAATCGTCGCCAAGAGTTATCCGGTTTAGAGAAGGCAACGCCGCCCGCCATTGATTGATAGAGCAATCATTGGGCACCGGAATGAATTCTTTGCCGGCAATAGAGATTCCCAGCGTATGCACATCAGCGGGTAGCCCCTGGATCCGGATATTACCTTGTTCTCTTCGGGAGAATGAGGTTTTATCCGTAGTCAATTGAAGCGTATTACCGGATATATCCGGGGGAGTGGCTTTTATAAGAGTGTCTGAGGGAATAGTCTCGTCTTTCCGGAAGGTATTCACCACGCCGATCGTTTTCCGGAAAAAGACCGTATCGCCCTCATTCCGCATATAACGGGTATAAGCGACCAAGCGATAATAACCGGTAGGCAAAAGGGCGGGAAGTTCCAGCCATCCTTCCCCGATCCCCTCCTTGATCTCTATTTTCGCTTGTACCAAGGCTGTCGATTCATCGAGCAACTCCACATATCCCACTTTACTGAATGACACGGGGATACCTGTCGCATCGGTCACGCAAAGCTTCAGCCAAAGCAACTCGCCTGCCAGATAGACCTGTTTATCTGTTTGCACGTAAATACGCTCCCGGAAATCGTTCGCCGCCAATAAATCACCATGTCCCAGAAACAGCAGTGTCAAGATCAATGATAGTATCGAATATTTCATGGTTCAAGCCTTTAGAATTTAATATTATAAGAAATATACGGAATGGGAGCTCCGAAAATCGCTAGTTTATAGCCCTTCAAGCGGCCTTCCTCTGCAACATAATAGACGGAGTAAGCGTTATCCCGTCCGGTCACGTTATAAATTCCCAGCGAGACAGTGCTATGCGTAAGTAAAGTCAGATGATGGCTCGGCTCTATATTGATAGAAAGATCCATCCGGAAATAATCAGGAATCCGGTATTGGTTCCTGTCGGAGAAATAGACGAACTCCCCTCCCGCAAAATTATATTTGCTGACCGGAATGGAAACCGGGCGGCCGGTACTATAGTCACAATTCACCGATACGCTGAACCGTTGGGTGAATTTATAATTACCCACGAACTTCAAGTCGTGCGGCTTGTCGTAATCCGCCGGATACCACTCGCCCCGGTTGACCGGCTTTTTGATACGAGCGTCCTCCTGTCGGAGCTGGGTACGGGAATAGGTATAACTCATCCAACCGTTCAACTTCCCATTCGGCTTGCGTATCATAAACTCCACACCGTAGGCACGTCCTTTCGTATTGACGACGTCCGTCTCAATATGATGATTCATGATCAAGTTCGCCCCGTTACGGTAATCCAAATAATTATCCATGGTTTTATAATAGCCTTCCACGGAAGTTTCCAGTCCGGCCCTAATGAAATTCTTATAAAGCCCGACAGCCACCTGCGAACCGGTTTGCGGCTTGATATTCGCGTCGCTAAGTTTCCAAGTATCCGTGGGAGACATGATCGTGGTATTGGACAGCTTATGGATATTCTGCCGCATCGTATTATAACCGGCCTTGATAGAGAATCCGTCCGTGAACTCATAGCGAGCGGAGATCCTGAACTCCGGTCCTTGGTAAGTCTTATAAATTCCACTCCCTTCCTCCTTCGTATCAATCACGGCAGAAGGAGACGGCATCTTATCCGGTTCATACAAATTATAAGTTCTAGGCCCCATTACATTATACATACTATAACGGATTCCAGCGTCTATCGATAAGGTAGGAGTTATATCCCAACGATCGCCCACGTAAATAGCCGATTCCAGCGCTTTCTCGGACTGCATCCGGTCGTCCAGCACCAATGAAGCCTCGCCTTTCCCCAGATATTCCCCGGGATTCAAGTTATAATACAAGGAACTCAATCCAAACCCGATCGTATGATGATCATGCGCCTGCCAACTAAAATCAGCCTTGCCGTAAAACTGATCGATACCGAAAGTCAGCGTATAAGCGGTCGCCGGGTTATCCGTGTTCTCGGTCCGATTGTTATAATGATCATATCCGGCGATAAATGTCCCGGTGAGATTCGGATGGAAAGCATGCGTCCATTTCAGCGAGGCACTGGCATTCTGGTAAGCGTATCGTTCCACCTCATCGAAATGAAAACGGTCGTGGCTGAAATATCCGGTCAACGTCAAACTATTATTCACGTCAAAACGATGATCGATCGAGGCGTTCAAGTCGTAAAAACCAGCGTTACCGTCCTTATATCCGCTCTTCTCCGGCAATAGATTCAAGAGCCAGTCCGAATACGTGGTACGGGCACCGACAATATACGAGGTCTTCTTATTGAAAAGCGGCCCCTCTAGCGTAAGGCTGCTGGTCAGCAAGCCGAGACTGGCCGAACCTTGGAATTTCTCCTTACTTCCTTCCCGGGAATTGATATCCAACACGGAGGAGATACGACCACCAAATTTGGCGGGGATACTGCTTTTATATAATTCCATATCTTTCACCATATCGGAATTGAAGATAGAGAAAAGCCCGAACAGGTGCGTAGGGTTATAAACCGTCCCGCCATTAAACAAGATCAAGTTCTGATCCGTGGCTCCTCCCCGTACATTGAATCCGCTGGATACCTCGCCCACCGATTTGACTCCCGGCAAGGCCATAACCACTTTCAGGATATCCAACTCACCGAAAGCCGTCGGGATATTCTTGATCTCTTTCATTTTCAAACGAGTCACGCCCAAAGCCGTACTCCGCACGTTCTCCACGATATTCGCCGAAACGGAAACCTCGCTCAAGGCATATACCTGTTCTTCCAACTCGATATCCAACTTTCCGGAGGCATAAAGCATAACTTGTCGTTTGGTATCCTTTAAGCCGATAGAACGGATACGCAAATCCCGACGTCCGGCGGGAAGCCGGATCGAATAATGACCGCTTGCGTCGCTCGTCACGCCGATGGCGGGATCGTCGATCTGCAAGGAGACATCCTTCAGCGGCTCGCCCGTCTTAAAATTCGTGATCGTACCGGTCAAGGTCACCCATTCCTCCACCTGTCCGCTCGGGGAACCTACCTCGTACACCTTATTTTCGGAAGAGGCCCGTTGCTCACGCCGCAAAGAGAGATAGGAGACCGTATCTTCCACCTCACGAACCACTATGGCGTTAAAATATCCTTCCGGTAAAGAGGCGGCCAGTTCTTTTCCGGGAGTGACGATCAAGTCATTCGAATACCTCGTCACAAACAACGAGGCGGAATGTAAAGCATCCCGCAAGACTCGCTCCGGTTCCGCGTCCCTCACGTCCACCGTAACCGTCAGTGAATCCAGCACCGCCGGATCGCCCAATACACGAAGCCCTGTTTGCTTCTCGATCGCCTCGATCAATTCCGCAGCCGGACGCCCGTCCAGCCGGATGGTTACCCGTCGTCCAGCAAAAGCCGCTACCGTGACAAATAACAGGATCATCCAGATATACTTTCGTTTTTTCATCAGCGTAGATTTAAGGTTTCACAATATTCCACCACCTCGATCAGCGAGCGTTCCCGTTCAACTCCAAACGAGAGCCTTCGCTCTTTTATATATCGCTTCAGCTCATTCTTATTTTCCTTGAATAAATTGAAAAGCGAGCGTTTACCACTTACAGGGTAATATACCCCGTCCCTACATATATAATAAGATATCTTTTCGACGAACCGGTCTGTCAGGGTCAGCTCTTCCATGCGCCGCTCCAATCCCTTTGTCAATCTTTTCCAAAGGGCGTATTTCCCGGCATATAACCGAACGTAAAAACCTTCGGGGTAATTCCTTTTCTCCCCTTTCGGTTCCATATAATACAAATCATAGCCGGGAAGGTGCACAAACCGAATCCGTTCCGAGGGAACGATCACATGCAACCGTCTATCCGGCGAGAGCACGATCAGCTTTTCCAGATACACGTTCAAACGCATCTCCACCCCGGGATATACGATCCCATCGAATGCCAACGTTCCCTTTCGGTAATCCTTCGTATCCAAATAAGGATGCCCTTCCAACCGGTTCAGGTACAGAGGCTCCAACTCCCCGGCATAGATCAAGGCCTGATTGCCGGCTTTCTCCACATAACGTCCTTCCTTACCGTCTACCGGTAAACTCTCCGACACAGCCAGTTCCTGCGCCGATACTTGCCACCCGCAAAGGAGGCAAAGCATATAAAAGATGGTTTTTCCTGTTCGCATGATCGGGTTCCTATTTTAAATTAATAATGATCGTTCGGCCACCAAGACGGCCGCTCCTTCGTGGCCTTCCCCTGACGGCAATCCACGCATCGAGGATAAGTCTTCGACTCCGGATAGCGATACCAAGCCAAACCTGCCATATTAAAATCCTTTGGATAGATCTCGCATGGGATAATCTTATCCGGGACATATAGATCATCCTCATACGAGAGATACATTCCCTTCCGTGTCGAACTAGTCACTTCAACATACCCTATCACCAATTCATCCGGATCGGATATATTAAAAATATTTCCATTATCACCAGCCGACATGACCGGACTGAAGATACTGCCGGTGCGCTCGATCTCCTCTTGCAACATCTTGAAATAATCATACGCCTCCTTACGGATCTGCATCTGCGAGATCTCCACATGATACAAGATAGACAATCGCTCGTCTGCCGCAGAGATCTCGAATAACTTGTGTTCCGCCAGCCGATTCTCAGCCAGCTTTTCGGTGGTGCCTAGCATCAATATCTTCGAGGAATCCTTTACCCAACAATGATAGAGATTGTCGGATGTATAAGGATTATGCCAAATAATATTACCGAATCCTTCTTCTCTAGCATTAGCGTACAATGGAGATTGAACCTCCCAATTCTCCTTATAGCTCCAACGATAATAGGGAGGGCTATCCTTTCCGGCATGGCTGGAGACATGAATGGTCACCGGCTCCTCACGACCTCTTTTCTGATAACTAAGGCTATCTATCTCCGGAGTGAACAAGGGTTTCAAAAAAGTAGACTGGTAAGATTTGCCCTCTAGCGCAAAATTCAAGCGATAAGACAGACCGGGATCGAGTTCGCCGTTCCGCACTTTATAGACACCCTTCTCATCTTGCCAAGCCTCGAACAATACACCATCGCTCCGCTCCACGCTCACCCGTGCGTCCGTAATCGTATCATTCTCCCGAAGATTATCCAAGATGCCGACGCTCCGGCTGATCCGGAACTCCGATTCCCCACCCGTTATCATCCCATCCACCACGAGGATACCCCGCACGCCCTTCACTTCCGGAGTAAAGTCGGAGATGCAGCCGGAAAGAAGCGGCAATAGGGTTAAGTATAGAAGTAACTTTTTCATACCTTTCGTCTATATATTATATTACAAATGATCCGTCGGCCACCACGAAGGCTTATCCTTCGAGGCGTTATACCGCGTGCGGCAATCCACGCAACGCCAAGTGGAATAGGTTGTCGGAGTGATCCAAGGGTAAGAGCCTCCCGGGATATCTATTGTCCAAACCGGGCATTGCTCTTTTCGTCCCTCATATAGATTATCGCTAAAAGGGATATATCTTGACTTCGTTGTCACATTCGATACCTCCACATATCCGATAACGATTTCCTCCGGATCCGATACATTATATATATTCCCATTGTCGCCCGCCGACATCACCATGTTGAACAGTCCGCCCGTCCGTTCGATCTCATCCATCATCATCTGATAATAATCATAAGCCTCCTCACGCAACTGCATTTGCGAGACTTCTACATGATAAAGGACGGAGAGCCGGTCGTCATTACTCGGTATCTCAAATAATTTCCGCTGAGCGACCCTGTTCTCAGAAAGCCTCTTCGTGTCTCCTAAAAGCATGACTTTCGAAGAGTCGCGCCCCCAGCAATAATACGTATTAGCGGCGGTATTCCTATCAAACGAGATCAATTCTCCGTCCATATAGCCTAAGGTGGCGAATAGCGCGGCTGTCACCTCCCATGTCTCGCGGTATGACCAACGATAATAAGGGGATTGATCGTCCCGCGCATGACTCGACACATGGATCGTCACCGGCTTTTCCCAGCCTGCTTTTTGATAAGATATGCTGTCTATCCCTACAGTCCGCATCGGTTTCAAAAAGGAAGACTCATACCGTACTCCATCAATCGAGAAAGTCAAACGATATTCCAAGTCCGGCACAAGCGTCCCCGTCTCTATCTTATATACTCCTCCGTCCATATGAATAGCGGGGAACAACACTCCATCACTTCTCTCCACCACCATCTCCGCATTCATAATGCCCTCTTCGCCCACCAAATCATCCAAGATCCCCACACTCCTACTCAAGCGAAATTCAGACACCCCATCCGTTATCATCCCGTCTACCACCAAGATGCCTCGTACCGATTGTACTTCCGGAGTAAAGTCCGTAATACAAGAGCTGAAAAGCGAAAACAATAATATGCAGATTAATGATGTTCTCATATTCATACTTTCAATTCAAAGTAATTAAAGCCTAATTCAGAGCAGGGAGATTCTCCAACAGCTCTCCCCACTCTTGCCCAATTATCTAAAAGTAAATATAGCCTATAGCTGTACCCAAGCTACCACCTGTACTAGATGATATATTACAAACCACACGAATTGATCCGTGAGTATCACTATAAATACTGACATCTGCAAACCGCCCGAATCCACTCACGTAACATCTAGTTCCCATTCCCTCGACACTCCAATCATAACTATAATTATAACTGCCGAGATCTATTAAATATTCCAATCTGGGGTCCTCCGCACTTCCTTTCCAACCAAAAACAGTATATCTACCACCTGCATATCCCCCGGATAAGGTAAGATTCGTTTGCCCAGAGATAGCAAAATAAGGTACATCCGCTACAGCAGAAGGCCATTCTGAAACCCCTATAACATTTTCATCATCAATTGTTGTTACTTGAGAATACCCCATCACATTGCTAGCAAGCAACATAAACATCACAAACAAAAAAGATTTAATCGTCTTCATGGTCTTAAAATTTAAATTCTCCAGAAATAAAATTCATAATACAAGGCCATTATCATATACCAAACTCACCATACAGCCTACCAGACCGCAACTGAAGCAGTACATAAAACAATCACCTTTAACGAGAATACTCAACAAAACAGATATCGTCTATCCAATTCTGCCAGCCACACCAAATCCACACTGAACATACAAAATGATCACATTAAGGAGATCATCCGTATCTAGGTTATCCAACGAAAGCGGGATTACCTCCCACTTATCATTGTTAAGTGCCAGCTCCCCGTCCCATCTAGATAGAGGCTCCTATTCAAATGTTCATAATTAAAACCCTATAGCAATTCAGCGCACCTTATTGGCAAGCTTTCATCACCATAGAAACTGGAAAGAAATAAGCAGGTCGTATTAACAGTTCATCAAATACATTCAACATGTATTTTCACAAATGTACACAAAATATTTCTTATCATACAACTATTCTGAAGAAAACTTTAGCCTATAAATAAAATAAACGCATCACAAATGATCCGTAGGCCACCAAGAGGGCTTATTCTTCGTCGCATTATACCGCATGCGGCAATCCACGCAACGCCAAGTGGAGTAAGTTTTCGGAGTCGAAAAATAATCGAGCCAAGGGAGATCTCCGAATTCATTTCGCACCATAAAAACTTCGCAGTGTTCTCCTGCATCCTCATATACATCGTCCCATGGAATATACATGCTTTTTTTCGTGACATTCGTAACCTCCACATAGCCGATCATCGTCTCATCTGGATCCGATAAACTATAAATGTTCCCATTATCACCGGCAGACATCACAAGATTAAACAGTCCACCCGTTCGTTCAATCTCATCCTGCATGAAGCGATAATAATTGTAGGCTTCTTCCCTTAGCTGCATTTGGGAGACCTCCACATGATAGAGAATGGATACCTTATCGTTCGTACAAGGTACCTCATACAGTTTCTTATTCGAGATTATATTTTCCGCTAATTCTTTTGTTGTCCCCAATAACAAAGACTTTGAGGAGTCTCGCCCCCAACAATAATAACTATTATAAGGTGTCCGTAAATCCAATTCCGTCAATTTGCCGTTTTCGTAATAATGGGTGGCTTTAAGAGTCGCTTTTACCTCCCAAGTCTCCCGATAGCTCCATCGGTAATAGATCGGTGATTCTTTACCTCCATTACTTGTCACATAGATCTCAACTGGCGCTCTCCAACCTTCCTTCCTAAAGGACAAGTTATCGATCTCAACGGTTTGAATGGGTTTCAAGAAAGAGGATTGATACTGCCGATCACCGATAGAGAAACACAAACGGTATTCCAAACTTGGACTTAGATCCCCCGTATTAATATGATAGGCACCCTCTCCCTCATGCGTAGCGTTAAAGATCATACCATCGCTCCGCTCCACGTACATCACCGCATTCGTGATCATTTCTTTATCCCGCAACAGTTCATTGATCCCGACGCTACGGCTCAACCGGAACACGGATTCTCCCGAAGTGATCATTCCATCCACCACTAAGATTCCCTGTACACCCTCCACTTCGGGAGCGAAGTCGGTGATGCAACCGATAAGAACTGGCAAAAAGAACAAACAAAGAAAAAGTTTTTTCATATCAACCAAACATTAAGTTGTACGAACAAATATATTCCGATCTTTATCCAATGCTAACGAAAGGGTGAGCTTCGTCTCTGAAGCCCACCTCTCGAACATCAATGAAACATATAGCTAGTATAAATACCAAAAATAAGACAAGGTATCGTATAAACTACCATTTAGATAGACCTTACATTCCAATTCTACACGAGAACTGATCTGTGTGTTAAAGTTGACACTCACATCCCCTCTACGTGCATTTGTAGGCCACATATTCGCAGAAATAGTAGCTCCACCGGGAGTTATAGTCCACTCATATGTGTAATTACCGACAGGAAGAAGCATACCACCAGACTGTAACACTTGAGCCACCGCTTCTTTATGCCCCGGAGTCTCATAAAAATTTGACAAATAAATCATAAGAGTCTCACTCCCTGCAGCCGCTCCTTCCACAGGCTCAGATTCATTAACTTCACCGAGAACCGGATTAGCCATCACATTGCTAGCAAGCAACATAAACATCACAAACAAAAAAGATTTAATCGTCTTCATGGTCTTAAAATTTAAATTCTCCAGAAATAAAATTCATAATACAAGGCCATTATCATATACCAAACTCACCATACAGCCTACCAGACCGCAACTGAAGCAGTACATAAAACAATCACCTTTAACGAGAATACTCAACAAAACAGATATCGTCTATCCAATTCTGCCAGCCACACCAAATCCACACTGAACATACAAAATGATCACATTAAGGAGATCATCCGTATCTAGGTTATCCAACGAAAGCGGGATTACCTCCCACTTATCATTGTTAAGTGCCAGCTCCCCGTCCCATCTAGATAGAGGCTCCTATTCAAATGTTCATAATTAAAACCCTATAGCAATTCAGCGCACCTTATTGGCAAGCTTTCATCACCATAGAAACTGGAAAGAAATAAGCAGGTCGTATTAACAGTTCATCAAATACATTCAATATGTATTTTCACAAATGTACACAAAATATTTCTTATCATACAACTATCCTTAAGAAAACTTTAGCCTATAAATAAAATAAACGTATCACGGCACTTATCCCACAAAGATTGAGCCCCAACCAGACAATTAAACCGAAAATACCGCATCTGTCTTCATTTTATATTTACATTCGCGGGAAAACAATCTTTTAATCCGTGAAATACCACGATAACAAACTATTTACATAAAAATATGGAAGAAAAACTTGACAACGCAACAATCCCCAACCAATATACCTTATGCCTAGACCGGCAATGCCCCAAGGCCTCCACATGCCTCAGGCAACTGGCAGAGCGAAATATGCCCGACGAGACGGCCTATTGGCAGATCATCAGCCCGAGACACCTCGCCTCATTGAAGGGAACTTGCCCTTATTACCGGCCGAACAAGAAAGTACGCTATGCCGCCGGGTTCGTAAACCTATTGGAGAGCTTGCCGCACAAACAGATGCTCTCCGTCATTCCGGGACTCATGAGGCACTTCAGCCGGCGTACTTACTACCGTGTCCGCAAGGGAGAAAGGCCGCTTTCACCCTCCGAGCAACAGGTCGTATTGAATGCGCTTAAACGCTGTGGGGTGAAGGAACCAAAAGACTTCGACGCTTATTTCGAGGAGTACGACTGGTAAACCAAGGAAGAGAGGCTTGTGCCACTACCCATGTTACGAATGTGCCATCACCGTGGCATGCGTGTGCCATCGCAGTGGCACGCCTTTGCCATCGAGGTGGCACGGGCGTGCCAGCATGGTGGCACAACTGTGCCAATAGCATGGCACATCATTGACACCACAAAGTACTATTAATAAAGCAATTGGAATGATATCACGGAGTCACCTCCCAGCATTTCCATCCCTTGTTGGCGCAGATATATACAATGTAGGAACGAACGTGGTAGTGCGGGAACTTCGCCTTGGTATCCTTGGCGTAGCCGAGTACTTGCGCCACGTCCTCGGGACGGGGATCGCTGAGCGCCAGCATGCGCTCCGCCTCTTTCGCTTTGAAATACTTGAATTCCGCCAACCGGTCGTCCTTGTAATAGTCCGTGCCGGGGATACCGGTCATCTCGAAATCGGAGCGGCCCGCCGAGTTGTTCTGCTCGATGGCGAACGTATAGTAGCTGCTCAGGTAACGGGAACAAAGCTCGAAGAAGGAGCAACGGATAAAATTCTCGTTGATCTTGTCGAACACCTGCGCCGGGAACTGACCGAGGTATTGCTCGAAGTAGTTTTGTACCAGCGGCTCGAAACGACGCTCTTCCGTGAAACGCTCGTAAGTAGGCACATAGCGTTGGGCGTTTCCCTCTATATGATTCATCTCGTTGTAATAGTCCATGTAGATGCTGCGCATCGTGAGGTTGGGTAGCACCATGCGGTAATTATTCCTCAGCGTGGTCATGCCCAGATAAAAGAGGCTGACCGGATAGAAGTTCTTGTCGAAGAATTTCCGCTTGTTGAACTTGCTCGACAGGTCGGAAACGTTATAGGACAACTCATCGTCGATCACCAAGGCGTCCAGCATCTCCTTGGCGTTCTCAAGGGAAAGAGTCAGACGACGAATCCAACCGATATCCGTACGCAGGTTCTCGTCCACTAATTCACTCGGGATTCCGCCTTTGCGAACAGCGAATTTCTTGAAAAAATAGGTCAAGATCGTGGAGTTGAACAAAGGCTCGGCCTCCGGCAAAAAGCGGTAGCCATCATAATTATTCACGATCAGTTCCCAAATCTCATCGAAACGATCCTGCCCTTCCGTATATTTGTCGAGTACATAACGCAAGTAAGTGGTTGCCTCATCATACGTGAACCCCAGCATATTCAGGAAATCCGGTTCCAAGGTCAGGATCTCCGCTATATTATACCCGCTAGTCAAGTCGTCCATCGTGACAGGAAGCACTCCCGTGCAGAAACAAGTACGCACACTCCCCTCGCCGATACCTTTCTTTATGACTTTGAAGAAGGTACGCAAGAAGCTGTCCCTCGTGGTCACTTGCTCGTACAGCGGATCCTTATAGGCAGTCAGTAGTTGATTCGTGAAATTATCGTACTCATCAATCAATATATAAACTTTGGGCAGGCCGTGCTCGCGGACATATCCCAAAACCTCCTCCAGCATCTGGGAAGCATCACCACGGCTAGAGAATTGGAAGTCCTTGAACACGTCACGGTTATGCGTCACCATAATTTCCACCGGAGAACAGTTCAAGCGATTGAAGTTACGTTCCAGCCCCTCCATATCATCAGCCATAACCATGGCCGAGAAATCATAGCGTACGATCATATAACGATTATGCTCCTTCGTAGGGTGTTCCCCGATCCAAGTCCCACCGAACAGTTCCTCGAAACGATCAGCCTTGGTGCGGTCGTAGTAACACGCCAAGGTAGAGATAAACAAACTCTTGCCGAAACGCCGGGGACGGAGGAAAACAGGGGCTTTATAATCTTCCAAGCCCGGGATGAAATCGGTCTTGTCCACATAGTAGAAATTGCGTTCACGCATTTCTACGAAATCCGCCACCGCATAAGGAATCGTTATTCGTGCCATAAGCTTTCTTTTTTCTGATACAACACTACAAATTTAAGAAAATAACTTGTTCTTTCAAACAAAACCCCTATCTTTGCCGAAATTTTGAAGAGAGAGCAGATGACAAACAAGACACATAAGGATAATCCGAAGTTCTATTCCGGTTATATGTCGGAGGTTGAGGCTCTTTTCTCTATTTTACGGGATTATAATTTGGTTATATAAGATGCGTTGGTTACTTTTACTAACGCATTTTTTTTGCACCTTGTGATCTCGTAAGGCAATTATAACATTCTATAAAATCAATAAATTAAACAACCCAAATTACTATGTCGAAAAGTGGTATCAAAAAGGTGATTGTTCTGGGCTCGGGTGCCCTGAAGATCGGACAGGCCGGGGAGTTTGACTACTCTGGTTCGCAAGCGTTAAAGGCTCTGAAAGAAGAAGGGATCAGTACCGTATTGCTAAATCCGAATATCGCGACTATCCAAACATCCGAGGGAGTAGCCGATAAGGTATATTTCTTGCCTATCACTCCTTACTTCGTTGAGGAAGTTATCAAAAAAGAACAACCGGACGGAATCCTATTGGCGTTTGGCGGCCAGACCGCTTTGAACTGCGGTACTCAACTTTACACCAGCGGCACGTTGGCTAAATATGGCGTGAAAGTATTGGGTACATCCGTTGAGGCTATCATGTACACCGAGGACCGTGACCTATTTGTTAAGAAACTGAACGAGATAGAAGTGAAGACCCCGATCAGCCAAGCCGTAGAAAGCATGGATGACGCCGTGGCTGCCGCTCATAGAATTGGTTTCCCTGTAATGATCCGTTCCGCTTATGCGCTAGGTGGTATGGGTAGTGGAATCTGTAAGGACGAGGCCGAGCTTCGTACGTTGGCGGAAAGCGCTTTCGCTTACTCCTCCCAGATCTTGGTCGAGGAATCGTTGAAGGGTTGGAAAGAGATCGAGTTCGAGGTGATCCGCGACAAGAACGACCATTGCTTCACGGTAGTGAGCATGGAGAACGTTGACCCGCTAGGTGTACACACCGGCGAGAGTATCGTAGTGGCTCCGACTTGCTCCTTGACCGAGAAAGAATTAGGCCTGTTGAAGGAACTTTCTACCAAGACGATCCGTCACTTAGGTATCGTGGGTGAATGTAATATCCAATACGCTTTCAACTCCGAGACTTGCGATTATCGCGTGATCGAGGTGAACGCTCGTTTGAGCCGTTCTTCCGCCTTGGCATCCAAGGCTAGCGGCTATCCATTGGCTTTCGTCGCCGCTAAGTTGGCGTTGGGCTACGGACTGGACGAGATCGGCGAGATGGGTACCCCGAACTCCGCGTACAAAGCGCCGGAGGTAGATTATATGATCGTGAAGATCCCGCGTTGGGACTTGACGAAGTTCGTGGGTGTCAGCCGCCAGATCGGTTCCAGCATGAAGTCCGTCGGCGAGATCATGTCGATCGGTAAGAGCTTCGAGGAAATCATGCAGAAGGGTCTTCGTATGATCGGACAAGGCATGCATGGTTTCGTAGGCAACAACGATATCCACTTCGATAACTTGGACGAGGAGTTGGCGAACCCTACCGACTTGCGTATCTTCGCCGTGGCGCAAGCCTTGGAACAGGGATATAGCGTAGACAAGATCCATGAGTTGTCAAAGATCACGCGCTGGTTCTTGGAGGGCTTGAAGAACATCGTGGATTACGCCAACGTATTGAAAGGTTACAACAAGATCGAGGACCTTCCGGAGGATGTACTGAAAGAGGCGAAACGCCTTGGTTTCTCAGACTTCCAGATCGCTCGTTACGTAGAGAACCCGGAAGGTAATATGGAGAAAGAGAATATCCGCGTACGTAACTTGCGTAAGAAAATGGGCATTCTCCCTACCGTGAAACGTATCAACACGATCGCTTCCGAACATCCGGAATTGACCAACTATCTATATATGACTTACGACGGGACACCGCACGATATCACCTACTACCCGAATGAAAAGAGCGTGATTATCTTGGGGTCCGGAGCTTACCGTATCGGCTCGTCCGTTGAGTTCGACTGGTGTTCGGTGAATGCCGCCCAGACCGCTCGTAAGCTAGGTTATAAATCGATCATGATCAACTATAACCCGGAGACCGTATCTACCGACTACGATATGTGCGACCGTCTTTACTTCGACGAGCTTTCATTCGAGCGCGTGCTAGACGTGATCGATCTGGAGTTGCCGAAGGGCGTGATTGTCTCCGTAGGTGGACAGATCCCGAACAACTTGGCGATGAAACTGTACCGCCAGAATGTTCCGGTATTGGGTACTTCCCCGCTATCGATCGACCGTGCCGAGAACCGTCATAAATTCTCCGCGATGTTGGATTCGCTAGGTATCGACCAACCTCGTTGGGCAGAGCTTACCAGCATGGAAGAGATCGACGCGTTTATCGAGAAAGTAGGTTTCCCGATCTTGATCCGTCCGTCTTATGTACTGTCCGGTGCGGCGATGAACGTTTGCCATACGAAAGAGCAGATGATCGAGTTCTTGGATCTGGCCGCTAAGGTTTCCAAGGAATATCCGGTGGTCGTATCCGAGTTCATGCAAGGAACAAAAGAGATCGAGTTCGACGCTGTCGCTATGAATGGCGAGGTGGTTGAGTACGCGATCTCCGAGCATATCGAGTTCGCCGGTGTTCACTCCGGTGACGCTACCTTGGTGTTCCCGGCTCAGAAGATTTACTTCGAGACAGCCCGTCGTATCAAGAAAGTAAGCAAGATGATCGCGAAGGAGTTAAACATCAGCGGTCCGTTCAATATCCAGTTCCTGGCGAAGAATAACTTCGTGAAAGTAATCGAATGTAACTTACGTGCCTCACGTAGTTTCCCGTTTGTATCTAAAGTATTGAAACGCAACTTTATCGAGACGGCTACCCGCATCATGCTGGACGCTCCGTATACGAAACCGGATAAGAGCGCATTCGATATCGACTGGATCGGAATCAAGGCTTCCCAGTTCTCATTCGCCCGTTTGCACAAGGCAGACCCTGTATTAGGTGTGGACATGAGCTCCACCGGCGAGGTAGGTTGTATCGGCGACGATTTCAACGAGGCTTTACTTTCCGCCATGATCGCCGTAGGCAACAGTATTCCTAAGAAGAACATTTTAGTATCTTCCGGCGCAGCTAAGAGCAAGGTCGATTTATTGGAGCCTTGCCGCATGCTGGATGCCAAGGGTTACACGATCTATGGTACGCACGGAACCGCCAAGTTCCTAAACGATAACGGAATCAAGGCAACCGCCGTTTGCTGGCCGGATGAGGAAGGTGATTTGAATATTATGGAAATGTTCAGCAATCACGCTTTCGAATTGGTAGTAAATATCCCGAAAGATCATAGCAAACGTGAGTTGACCAATGGCTATAAGATCCGCCGTGCGGCGATCGATCATAACATTCCATTGATCACGAACGCCCGCCTGGCTAGTGCCTTTATCGACGCTTTCTGCAATATGAATGTAGAAGATATACAGATTAAGAGCTGGCAGGAGTACAAGTAATCAAAATTTGATTATATTTGCATGTGTGTAATATAAAGAGACAAGGCTTTATGCCTTGTCTCTATAGTTTAAAGACCATGTACAGACGGCTACCTTTTATCATATTATTATCTATACTGGCGGTTTTCGCCTTGCGTGCGTCTGTGGTCGCTCCCTCTATCCTCGTACAAAATTATTCAGTAGACGATTACAAGGCTAGTTGCCAAAATTGGGATTTAGCGGTTTCCTATCATGGCATCTTATATGTAGCTAATAATTCCGGTCTGGTTACTTTTGACGGGAATACATGGAACACATATCCATTACCGGATAAAACCCCTATTTATAAAGTATCTTTCCAGAACGATTCTATCTATACCCAAGGCAAATCATCGTTAGGCTATTGGCTATACGACGAACTCGGGAATCTGGAATACCATCCGATCGATACGCTTCCATCGCACATCGGTTTCGATAATCCCAAGACGAACTACACGATCCCGAAAGAAATCGAGGAGAAACACCCGACTTCCTTCGCTAGCGCCGGAGGTCTCAATTTCACGGGAACATCTACGTCCGGTATTTATATCACCAACGACGAGGGGGAGATCTTTCAACATCTCAACATCAATAATCAGTTACAAGATAATATCGTACGCTCCATCTGCGTACAGGATAATAACTTAATCTGGGTCGCCTTGGATAATGGTATCTCCCAAATAGATATCAATCCTCCGGTTGCCATGTTAGGTAAAAGAAATCAGATCGGGAAGCTGGAAGATGCTGTAAAAGAGGGCAATCACCTCTATATCCGGACCAATGTCGGCTACTTCAGCCGAAGCTTGATGTTTGGTGATAAGTTTACCCCGGTATCCGATGAGATCGGACGTTCATATATCCATCCGGATACAACCGACAATCATTTATCAGTAAGCACTTTATTTAAAAATAAAGATATATTGGGCGTATTCGCCAACGCAGAAAGTATTTACCCGGTTCCAGACAATTTGTATTGGCTCACGATCCAGAATGAGGCCGGACTCTTCCATCGGGAAAACGGTACAGGAACTTTAAAATGCCGGATCCTATTCGATAATTACGATCTGAATCTGGTGACCAATGGCAAACGGATCATCCCCTTGAATGATTCTCTTGATTTGGTATCCGCCATGCAAGGAACCCTATTAATCAACACCCGCCAATTAATAGAGGGAAGCCTAGGAGGATTGACGATGCCACGGTTTATGCGCATCGAGTATCAAGATCAAGAAGGTACACATTATTTATATCCAGATACTCAAAGAATCAACATGCCCCATAACTTCCAAGAGCTCTCGCTATACATCGGAACAACGGTATTCACCCCTAATCACCAAATCAGTTATAAGCTGGAAGGGGTATCCGCCGATTGGTCTTCTTGGCAGAAAGACGGCAAAATTACCTTCTTACAACTTCCGGAAGGAACTTATGAGCTAAGGGTACGTAAATATGTAACCCGGGGTCCGTTTCCCGAGATCACGATGCAAATCACGGTGCGCCCTCCTTGGTATAATACCGTATGGGCCTATTTGATCTACGTCGCTTTGATAGGATTCGCCATTCAAGAAGGACTTCGGTACCATTTAAGGAATTTGCGGAAAAAAGAACAAGAAAAGCTGGAGGCAGAGCGACAAGCCGAACTGCAAAGGCTTCAACAAATGAAAAGCGAGATGCTGGAAACGGAGTTGCAAAACAAAAACAATGAGCTTACTCTCCAGACAACAGCTTTGGTAAAAAGAAACGAGGCAATCCAAGCTTTGTTGGAAGAACTGGATAAGCAGAAAGAGACATTGGGTGACCGATATCCCAATAAGTTATATACCCGTTTACGTTCCTTGATCGAATCTACCTTGAACGATCAAGCGGATTGGGTGCAGTTCGAGACCTATTTTAATAGCGCCCACCAGAATTTCATGGATCGTTTACGCCAGCAATACGCAGATATAACGGCAGGCGATTTGCGCATTTGTTGCTTACTACGCATGAACCTTTCCACGAAGGAAATCGCGTCGTTAATGAATGTATCCGTACGAGCTATCGAGCTAAGAAGATACCGCTTAAGAAAGCGATTAGCCCTTGATGGGGATACGAATCTTGTCGATTTCTTAATGAACTACTAAAAATATTTTCTAGAATATGCTTAATATATAATATTCTACATAACAGCACATTAAACGCACATAGAAAGAGATTGAGAAAGTCTTGTAGTAGTCTTATCCAATAAAAAAATCATTTGCGCAAGTCGTGTAGTAGTCATTTTCATGGCTACCGTAATTTATTGTGTTTCCTTTGCCACCGAATAAAATCTTAAATTCTTTCGACATGATGAAACACGAACTGGAGAAACAATTAGATGCGCTAGAAAAGAAAGGTGTCGACAGACGGCATTTCTTTAAGTTATTAGCGGCGACAGGACTGATCGCGGGAGTTAATACCGGAAAAGCAAACGCTTTTTCAAGCAGCGCAAAAGGTAAAATCGTTATTATCGGTGGAGGAGCCGCTGGTATCAGTATGGCTGCCCGATTAAAACATTGGCTTGATGAACCGGATATCACCCTGATTGACCCCAGCGATCGTCAGTTTTATCAACCGGGATTCACTCTGATCGCCTCAGGTGTGTACCAACCGGAAGATGTTTGGAAGAAGCAAGAGGATTGTATGCCTAGCGGTATAAAATGGATAAAGGACTCGGTCGCCGCGGTTGATCCCGTATGGAATCAAGTAACGACCAAAAGTAACGGAAAGATTCCATACGACTTTTTAGTACTGACCCCGGGATTACAATGTAACTGGGAAAAAGTAGAGGGTATTACCCACGATACCTTGGGACAAGGAAACGCAAACTCTATTTACGATTTCGAAGGAGCCCAAAAGACATGGAAAGCTCTTCAAGAATTCGCGAAAAAAGGAGGCAAAGGTATTTATACCGATACCTATACAAAACATAAATGTGGTGGCGCTCCCAAAAAGATCTGTTTATTATCCGAGCATTACGCAAGGAAACAAGGGACACGCGACAAACTGCAATTGAATTATTTTACCGCATCGAAGGAACTATACGATATCCCGTATTTCACACCTCGCTTGCTAGAAATATATAATGAACGTAACATACCTATCAACTTGAATGTACGTGTAAAAGGTGTAGACACATCCGCAAAGCAAGTACATTTTGAGAAGATAGAGACAAAAGGCGAAGAAAAGATCGTAACGCCGTTCGTAGAGGATTACGATTTCTTACACTTCACCCCGCCTATGTCCGCTCCCGATTTCGTTCGTGATGCCGGATTAGGTTGGACAGAAGGTAAATTGGCCGCGGACGCATGGGTAATGGTCGATAAAGAGACCTTGGTACATAAGAAATACCAGAACATCGTTTCTCTGGGTGATGTAGCCGGTATACCGACTAGTAAAACATCTGCCGCTATCCGCAAGCAAGTACCTATCGCCGCCAAGAACCTGATCGCACTCATGGAAGGCAAAGAGCCGACCGAGAAATACAACGGCTATGCCGCTTGCCCGATCGTCACGGATTACGGCCATGTGTTGCTTTGTGAGTTTGACTACGAAAAGAAACCCGACGTTTCATTCCCATTCTCGATGATTGATACATCAAAAGAGCAATGGCTTGCTTGGATCTTAAAGGTATATATTTTAAAACCGATGTATTTCAACGGAATGCTTAACGGTTACGCATAATATGAATAAAAAAAATCTATGAAATAAAACTCCCTATAATTTCGAATGCCAAACTACAAAGCCCCGGGTTTCAGTTGTACGAAACCGGGGTTTTTGATTTTTAACGAGTAGCCTTTTCCACTAAATATACGATCGATTTATAGGATATCCCACTATTCATCGTTAAACCGATCTCGCACGTACGGCTATTGCTATATCCTTCCGTCGCCCCATGCAAGTTCGGTTTCAGATAATGAAGGCCGGAAGCGTTTAGCTCCGGATAGAAGAAACCACGATCGCCCGCCCAACCGCAACAAGTAACTTGAGCGGGAGAAACCACCCGGTTCGCGCATAAGCCAGCCAGTTCCACCAGCTTATCCTGTACTCCCATCTTCGTGGTACTACAAGTAGAGTGTACCGCTACCGTAACCGACAACTTAGTAAAGTTCAGACGATCACGCATAAAGTCATAGATAAACTCCACTGGCTCATATAATCGTAAACGTGTATCCAAGGTTTCCCGCATATGCAGCAAGCAAGGACTCATGTCACACAAAAGAGGCAAGCGGCCGTTATCGCTCGCCCGCAAAAGAGCCTCATTCAATTCCTCCGCCTTCTGCGCCGCTTGCTTCCGGAACCCCTTACTACTAAAGGCCATACCGCAACAAAGCTTACTTAGATTCTCCGGGTAACGAATCGTAAAGCCGGCTCTTGTCAACAAAGCGATTGTTTGTTCCGTAACACTCACGAAATCCACATCTTCATAATCTGCCGAAGCCCCCATCGTGCGGGTAATACAAGAGGGGAAATAAACCATTTCCATCCCATTCTCTACGCCCGTCTGTTCCTTGAACTTTGACGCGCCAGAAGGTGTATGCCGAGTCCAAAGCGGGAATTTATGAGCGGAAGCCCTAAACAAGAAAGAGGCAAATCTCTCGAATGCGTTATACCCCACCAGCTTTGAAAGCACATGGGGCAGCTTAAGCAAAGGACGAAGCATACCCGTTACGGCTCCCATATTCCCGGCGATGCCCGAAGCGATAGCATTCGCCAAGACACCGTTCTCTTTCCACCGTAACTCTTTGATCAATAAACCGGTATTAATGCCAACCGGACATGCCGTAGCACATAGGCCATCGGTAGCGCAGGTAGCGTTACCTTTATAGTTAAAGGATTTCTTGAGTTCTTTATATCGCTTAGAGTTTGTTTTCCCCTGTTCCGCCAAAACCGATAATTCCCTATAGATCACGATACGTTGCCGAGGCGTTAACGTCACATGCCTTGACGGACATTGTATCTCACAAAAACCACACTCGATGCATTTATCGATCAACTCATTCGCCAACGGTATTTGCTTTAAGTTCTTTATAAACACATCCGGGTCCCGATTTAAAAGGACACCCGGATTTAATATATTTTCCGGGTCAAAGAGCCTTTTGATCTTCCACATCAACTCATAAATCTCCTCACCCCATTCATCTTTAACAAATGGAGCCATATTTCGTCCCGTGCCATGCTCCGCTTTCAAGCTACCGTCGTAGTAAAGTACCACATCTACAAGGCTACGCATAAAAGAAGCGTAATGATCAATACCTTCCTGTGCGTTTATATCCGGAAAAATCGTGAAATGAACGTTTCCATCCAATAAATGTCCCCACATCACCGCATTTCCGTATCCATAATCCGACAAGACCCCACGCACTTGTTCCAAAGCCTCTCCTAAAACCTCTTCCCGGAAAGCAATATCTTCAATAATAGATACCGTCCCCCGTGGCCGTCTTCCCGCAGCGGAAGTAAATAAACCGTTTCGTACCCGCCAATAAGTAGCGTAAAGCTTCGGATCGGTCGTAAATGATACCGGATATAAGGTCTGTATATCTGCTAGCCGCTCCTCTATATCCCGGAATTGGATTTGAAGTTCTTCTTCCGAATTAGAAGACGTGTCGATCAGCAACGCTACCGCATCCTCTGGTAAAGAATGTAATATCTCCGGCATCCCCGGTTCATCCTCTACCGCATGTAAGGCGTTTCTATCCATCAACTCGGCGGCGGACACTTTGCATTGGCGTAACGGGTCTATGGCTCTGCATGCTTCTATCAAAGAGGGGAAATAAATCAAGGCGGAAGCTTTTAAAGACTCATCCGGGACTGTCTCGAAAGTAACCGAGGAAATAAACCCTAAGGTTCCTTCCGAGCCGATCATTAAATGCATAAGTATATCATACGGATCGTCATAATCCAAGAAAGAGTTCATTCCATAGCCACAGGTATTCTTCAACTCATATTTAGATAGAATCCGGTCTTCCATGTCCGGATTCAACAAGATCTCCAAACGGAAATTCATCAACTTTTCCAATAAGCCTATATGCGTTTGCATGAAATCCCTGCGACTCGCTAACGAAGAAGTATCCAAAAAGGCTCCATCTGCGAAGATAATTTCCATATCCCGAATCGTATTATACGAGTTATGGATAATACCATAGCTAGAACCACTCGAGTTATTCGCTACGATCCCACCTATACGCGCGGATTTGATGGAGGCAGGGCTAGGACCCAGTTTGCGGCCATAAGGCCTCAGCCATCGGTTCGCCTCTTCTCCAGTTATACCACAGGGGAATTTAGCTAAACTCCCATCTCCTGAAATCTTAACCTTTCCATAATCAGGACTGATTTCCATCAATACAGAATCTGTGACAGTCTGGCCGGATAAAGAAGTCCCCCCAGCCTTAAAGGTTACAGATTTACCAGTCTTCTCACATTCTGAAAGAACACGTTTTACATCTTGCTCACAACTCACGATTTCAACTCGTTCGGGATTCAACTTGTAAATCCCGGCATCTGTTCCTTTCGCTAATTTGGTAAGTGCGTCTGAATACACTTTTCTCATCTTCATGGCCTGTATCATTGTTTCGCCTCAATACGACATAGCCACAAAGATACGAAACCATTAAGATAATCACGGCATTTTACGAAAATAACGGGGAGAATATCCGAATACTAGCTCCGGATGGAAAATCCAGATTAAATCTTTCAATAGATATTCCGGATGCATAGGGAATTCCTCGTAATAAGGAACTGCACCTGTATTACAGGTATAAATCCGTTTTTTTTTAAAAGCGTCGAAATTCTCATAAGGAGTATATTCGGAGCGTAAATCGTTATAGGTCATCTCAGAAGACTGATTATATTTAACAAGCCAAATATCCGCATGGATCGCTTTATCAAACACGGTCTCAAATGCTAAGGGGGTACTTCCGGCACCCGGTAAATCCTTAAACATATAATCGGCTCCGGCGTCCTCGATAAGATGAGCCATATAACTATCTCCGGATGGTACATACCACGAAGAGCCGAACTTCTTCTCCGACAAAACAGTAGGACGATCATCTATATGCGCCGTTAAGTCCTTTAGAGACAAATAGGCTTGCTCTGTTTCTTTAAATATAGAATCGGCCATCTCTTCCTTTCCGAATAGCAAACCATAAAAGCGAATCCACTCCGTACGCCCCAAAGGAAATGCCTCCATATAGTCGGCTCCTTCGATAATGGGTATCCCTATCTTCTCGACAGGCCCATAACTACTGTTCTGGAATGGGGAAGCGATTATGAGTTCCGCGCCGATCTCTATCATTTTCTCTATATTCGGAGAGGTAGCCTCACCTAAATCAGCGATTCTTCCGGCCTGTATACCCTCTTGTATGGCAGGAGTATCCATATAACGAGGCTCACAAACACCTATAACCTTATTGATTTCGTGCAATTGATCAATAATAGCCGCATGAACAGAAGTATAAACCACAATATCTTTTACCGGAACCTTCACGATCGTCCCTTTGGGTAATCCGCCGGGAACCGACTTTGTCCGGTCTACCAATAAATAACGTTGAAGCAGACGGGTGCTATCCCACGGATCACGAACGTCTACCATCGTATAGGTATCAAAGCGCTGAACCGTAAAACCTTGGGCATATTGAATACTATCAGAGGAAAGAGCTTCCTTGGAAGAAGTTTGCTTTCCGGATGGCGTACATGCCACCATCCAGAAAGCGAACCCTAAGAGAATCAGTAATCGCATTAGATATTATCTTTTTGAGCGAGGACTACTTTCATGGGATTTAAACCGGCCTCAAACTTCTTGATAAGTTTACCGTCTGTTCCAAAACCATAAATATCGCCGTTATTCTTATAATCCGATTCGCTCACATATACATTACTTCCTGTCGCATTCAACTTATACGGCTTAGCGATAGTGGTGCCATCCTTGATCCAACTCTCCACCGCACCGGTATTCGTATCATAGCTCGTAAAAGTTGTCACGCTATTCCAATTCGCATCATATTGAGAATAATAGGTATATAGTTTTCCATCCAGATAATCCATTTCCGTAGCGTTCGGGCAAGCCTCCAATACCTTGACCTCATCCGTACGAGAGTCAATACATTGCAATGTATTCAATACATCTGCGTAATTACCCATTGACACGACATATACATTTCCATTCTTGTCCGAGCGTACAAGCGTTGGATTCAAGACAACATCCAATTTCTTGGTTTCCGTGAAAGAGGCCAGATCTATGACAGACACGGTTTTGTCATAACCAACCTCCGTCGCATAATCCATACCACCCGAGTTAGCCACGTACAGTTTCTTATTGGCCACCGCCATTTGTTCCGGGTTACGTCCCACCTTTACAATCGCCTCCACTTCCAGCGAAGCGGTATCCAAACGGGCTACCTGACCATTAAAATAGGAAGCATATACCTTGCCCCCATCCGCTACCAAGGCACGCGGTTGTCCCTCGGTCTTCACCTGCTTGATAGATTTCGCATGTAGATCTGTTACTTCGATAGTTGATTCACCATAAACAGCTATATACATCTTATCGCCATAAACGATCATATCCTGCGCCGTATCTCCCAGTCCTCTGCCATTCTGGGTCAAGAAATAATCGGGAACTACCTCATCCTTCTCCACGTCATACATATACAAGCTGGAATTATTGTTTCCCATATTTCCTGAGTTCAAGAAATACAAAGCCATGAAAGAATCACCCTCCGTAGGCTGGTCGGGAGTGGGATCGGGGTTCTCTGGCACTTCCGGGATCGGATCCTCGTCATCGCCACAACTCGTAAACGAGAAAGACATCAACGCACATAAAGCGGAGATGTAAATAAAGTTTTTCTTTTTCATTGTTCTACTATATTTAATAAGACAAACATACACTTAATCGCCAAGAACGTCCCGGCATCGGATAATATTGGATCACGTCATAATTCACATTCGCAAGATTCAATAATTCACCCTGCAAACGTAAACCAAAATGACGGAAACGAAAATCCCTATTTAAGGAAACACTTTGTTCCATATAAGAGTCTATCCGGTTCCGATCTATGTTTTGCGGTAGAGCATAACGATCTCCAACCGCGGTCAATATATAAGAGACATTCACCCACGGATTCTCCAAGGAAACGGAAACCGTTCCGGAATGACGAGGCGTATAGGGTATCTGATCCTTATAGTTCTTGGCTTCCGGATCCGTTATATCTACCGCATACTGATAGGAATAGGTGGAAGCCAAGAGCAATTCCATCTTCAACGGCAGAGGAAATTGTGCTGAAAGATTCAAATCCGCACCCTTAATATCTACCTCTCCCATATTCATCATGCGCCAAATATACATGGTAGGCATGGCCACGATCTTATCTTTCACGGTATTATAATATCCATCAGCGGAGATACTGAAATGCCTCAGCCAATCCCCACAAGAAGCGCTCCATGTTACGCCTACATTATATTGAGAGGTTTCTTCCGGCTTCAAGTTGGTATTTCCCATACGGAGATAATAGAGATCCGTAAAAGTCGGTACCCGGAAGATATCTTTATAAGAAGCTCTTACCCTTAACGTACTCTCCGGAAGAGGTCTCCAAGATAAGCTCACCGCCGGCGACAATCGTTTTTTATCCGCCGGTTTCTCGCCTTGCTCTACCTGATCCGTAATATAGGTGCCCAACAGACTTCCGGTAGCCGTAAACCGGCTATCCTTATATTGCGCCGCCAGTACCGACTGAGAGGCTATTCGCTTGGGGTTAGGGCCATTCACGAAGTTATTGTCCAGCATGGAGCGAGTTAAATCCGTCGTGAACGTAGCCGATACATACTTTATAGGAGTATACAGCAAACCTGCGGAGCCATAATACTCATGTTGTGTATTCAAGTCGACTTGTTCGCCCGCCGCATATTTATCATTTACATCTAAATAACGAGTAAAAGCATAATTATACTTAGCCATGGCCCGTAGCGTAAATTTCTCATTAAGAACATTCTTATACCCCGATTGCACGAAGAAATTATTATCCCATAATCGCTCCGAAGTGTTCTTGTTATATAAATTAATAGAACCGGGAAGTCCACGCTCCGAATCAAAATAGTATGCCTTAAAAGAAAATTCGCCTCCCTTGCCGAAATCACCGAATAGATTACCTTCCAAATGATAAGAATGGATATCACTGTTTCTCCGCTTCTCTCTCGTTTCCAATTCCCCATTAATTAATGTATAGGGATATAGGCCATCCGCACGTATGAAATCACCATGTAAGGATGCGCTCCAACGCTTTCCTAATTTTTGATCATAATGCAGCACGGGATTAAAAAGCCCGAAGGAACCTCCCTTAACCTTAAGATAAGTATGAAACGATTTGTCTTTAAACGTGGGCTTTCCGGTTTGTATATTCAAGGCGCCTGCCGAGGCATACACCCTTGCCGTTTGGAAGATGTCATCCGATTGCCCGATCGATAAGGAAACCATCTCCACGTTATCCAACGAGAAACGGCTGATATCGACTTGCCCGCTTTGAGCGTCCGTAATCGTCACCCCATCGTAACTGACGGCGGTATGCTTCGCTCCCAAGCTACGTACCGAGACCGTTTTCAATCCTCCGATCCCCCCATAATCCTGTACCGTAACTCCCGAGAAGCGTTTCACGGCCTCGGATAGGTCTTGTACTCCCAAGCGATCGATTCCCGCCCGGTCCATAATTTGCAAAGGCGTACCTTCACGGGTGACCGACGGACGTGCCTTCTCCACTACTTCCACCCCGGAAAGCTCGTGGTAGGCCGTCGTATCGATCTGTTGACCGTAAGCGACACCCAAAGAAAATAACCATGCGCTAAAAACGCATAGACATCTTATAAGATATAAATCTCGCATAACAACATTTAGATTTACCAACGTCTTCACCCGAAACGTCGCATAACAAAATCATGGCAGGTTTTCTGGCTCGTCCACCCTCTGTCGGCTACCTTCCCACCTATCCGATAGGCAGTGGCAACAAGATTTGCCGGGGTTCCAAGGACTTACAGCTACGGGTACAGCTCCGGACTCGCACCGGATTCCCTTTTACTGATTATTATCGGAATCGATAACATCTACACCTTGATTGGCCGCAAAGATACATGTTTACTTTTTGATTAGCAACAAAAAAGCCCCCCGGCGAATCACTTCGGCGGAAGGCTAGGGAGTTTACACTTTTCTAAACATTACTAACAACAAAATATTTATTCTATGTATAAAAGAATAATATCATTAACTGTGCGGTCAACACACGCAAAAACATGGTAAGCGGATAAACCGTCGCATATCCAACCGCCGGCGCATCATTTCCTGCCGTCATATTGGAATAGGCTAACGCAGGAGGATCGGTCGTACTTCCCGCGATCAATCCCATCAACGTAAAATAATTCAGTTTATAAAAATACCTTCCCACACAACCGATAATCAGTAGAGGCAATAACGTTATTATAAAACCATAACCGATCCAAGCTACACCATCCTTATTGACTATCGTATCGACAAAACCTTCACCCGCACTCAATCCCACGCAAGCGAGGAACAGCGTGATTCCTAATTCCCTCAATAGCAAATTAGAACTTTGCGTGGTATAAGTAACCAATTTATAACGATAACCGAACCGGCTTATCAATATCGCAACGATCAACGGACCTCCCGCTAATCCTAATTTCACCGGTTGAGGTATGCCCGGAAAACTAATAGGGAGGCTTCCCACGATAATACCCAAGACTATACCAACGAATATAGTCACCAAATTGGGTTCATTCAAGCGTTTCATTGAATTACCCAGCGTCTCGGCAACTTTCTCCACCGCCAATTCACTACCGACCACTGTCACCCGGTCGCCTATTTGCAAGACCAGATTAGGAGTAGCTACCAACTCCAGCCCCGCACGATTGATCCGAGTCACGTTAATTCCATGTAAACGGCGTAACTGCAAAGCCCCTAATCGCTTACCGTTGATTTCAGGCCGGGTGACCAAAATACGCCGGCTGATAAACTGGCTTTCCGCCGGAATCCATTGCTTACGATCCATTTGTATTTCTTGACCGATAAAAGTCTTTATCGCTTCCACGTCATGTTCCGCGGTAATAACAAAAATTTTATCATCCGCATTCAAAATCGTGTTCCCCGCCACGATCTCTATCCGATTCGTATCGTTACGTAAAATACGGGAAATAACAAATTCACGGTGTTCCAACAATTTAGATAGCTCACTAACGCTACGACCAAAAATCGCAGGATTCTTCACCACCAAAGAAATAGGTATAGCCTCTCCTCCCGCTTCCATATCCGTCTCTTCTTCCAATTGCTCCGTCTCCTTCGCGAAAGAAACACGGAAAACATAACGGATAAAAATCATCGACAAGATAATACCGATCACACCTAACGGATAGGCAACCGCATATCCTAAAGCGATCGTTTCATCCGGGCCCCCCGTCATATCCGAATAAGCCTGTTGAGCGGCACCCAATCCCGGCGTATTCGTCACAGCCCCGGATAAGATACCCACCATTGTCGGTATAGGAATACCTGTAATATAATGTATAACCAAGGCTGTAATCACCCCTAGAAAAACAATACCGCAAGCAAGCATATTCAACGTGATCCCTCCCTTTCGAAACGAAGAGAAAAATCCGGGGCCTACTTGCATACCTACCGAATAAACAAATAAGATCAAACCAAATTCCCTAAAAAAATGAACGACCGACGGATTCGCCGTAAAACCGAAATGCCCGAGAAAGATCCCGACAAACAGTACCATGGTAATCCCTAAAGAGATACCGAATAGCTTCAGTTTACCAAGCTGGATCCCCAGAGCGATCACAACGGATAACAAAAGGATAGAATGCCCTACCCCTTCTCCCCATAACAATTCATTAATCCATTCCATATCTATTCATGTATATTAATTTAAGATAAAAAAGTACCTCTGGCGAATCACTTCGGCAGAGATACACATATTGAACATTTAGTATCCCAGTTTAATCTGGCATCCATTCTAACAACATTTACTCTTATATTTCCTGTTTTTTACGTATATCAAGCCAATCAATTATAAGGGAATATTCCCATGCTTTTTAGGCGGATTACTCTGGCTCTTGTTCTTCGCCATTTCCAACGCCTGAATCAATTTAAAACGTGTGTCTCTAGGTTGTATGACCTCATCTATAAATCCTTGCTCGGCTGCCCGGTAAGGATTTGAGAACTTCTCGGTGTATTCGCAGATGGCTTGTTTCTTCTCCTCGTCGCTGGCTTTCCGGTATAATATATTCACGGCGCCTTCGGCCCCCATCACGGCGATCTCGGCCATCGGATATGCCAAGTTTATATCGGCGCCGGTAGGCTTACTTGCCATTACGATATAGGCTCCCCCGTAAGCCTTCCGGGTAATCAACGTGATCTTGGGAACCGTGGCCTCCGCATAAGCGTAGACAATTTTTGCCCCGTGGCGTATAATTCCCGCATGTTCTTGCGTACAGCCCGGCAAGAAGCCCGGCACATCCTCGAACGTGATCAATGGAATATTGAAGCAATCGCAGAAGCGGATGAAACGTGCGGCCTTATCCGACGCGTCGATATCCAATACCCCCGCTAAAAAGGCAGGTTGATTTCCTACGATACCTACGGTACGGCCTCCCAAACGAGCGAATCCCACTACAATATTGCGAGCGAAATGAGGCATAACCTCGAAGAAGTAATGATTATCCACTACCGGCTCTATAATGTCCTTGATATCATAAGGAATATTCGGATCCTCCGGAATCACATGCTGCAACGACTCCTCTACCCGACGTGCATCGTCCGTACAAGCTACGACCGGGGCATCTTCCATATTATTAGAAGGCAGGAAACTCAGAAGCTCCCGGATACTCATCAAAGTCTCCTCTTCCGTATCACTCATAAAATGGGCGACCCCGCTTTTTCCGCTATGTACCTGCGCTCCACCCAGCTCTTCCTTGTCAACGACCTCGTGAGTCACCGCCTTTACGACATCCGGCCCCGTGATAAACATATGACTTTGCTCTTTGACCATAAAAATAAAATCGGTCAAAGCCGGGGAATAACAAGCTCCCCCCGCGCACGGTCCCAAAATGGCCGATAACTGGGGAACAACTCCCGAGGCCATCGTATTTTGGTAAAAGATAGAAGCATAACCAGCCAAGCTATTCACCCCTTCTTGAATCCGGGCACCCCCCGAGTCATTTAAGGCAATGATCGGCGCTCCGTTCTTTAAGGCTAATTGTTGTACTTTCACAATCTTAGCGGCATTCGTGGCACTCAAGGTCCCACCGTATGCGGTAAAATCATAAGCGTAGACAAATACCAAGCGGCCATCTATCTTTCCATAACCACTTACCATTCCATCGCCGGGAATCTTATGCTGATCCATCCCGAAATTTGTACACCGGTGTACCACGAATTTATCCAACTCGTTGAAAGTCCCTTTATCCAACAGCATCTCGATTCGTTCGCGGGCGGTCATACGACCGGAAGCATGTTGCTTCTCGATACGGTTCAATCCTCCTCCCAGCGAGGCTTCTTTATCCAGAGCCTCAAAATCTTTATATAATTGCTCGTTATTCATATGCATCTTCTTTTTTTAATAAGTCCAAAGTCATAAGCACTTGATTGTTATCAACAGAATCCCCTTCGGATACCCATATATCTTTTACCACGCACGTCGAACTTACCTTATAATTACTCTGCATCTTCATCGCCTCAAGTACGACCACGGTATCACCCGCCTCCAAGCGATCCCCTTTTCGCACAGGTATTTTCACGACTTTACCCGGCATCGGAGCGACAATCTTGTCATCTTGCTTCTCTTCCGCACTTTTACGCATACGCAAATATTTCTTTTGGGTATCTACGATATCCACATGATAGGAACGGTAGAACATATTCACGTCATAACTCCGATGATCTTCTCCAGAGATGATCTCCGCATTAAACGAGTTCCCATCGTGCAAGACAGAACAACTGCCGTTCTCCGTCATCACGATATCCACGTCATACGGCTTCCCGTCGATAGAAAGCCGGACTTTATTCCCTTCTTTACTGACCAATGTCACGTCGGCCACCCGATTTCCGATATGTATTTCCATCACCCGTACCCGTTAAATCCGTAAGACACCTTTTTGTAAACCAAACTCCCGCCAGCGGCTGATAGGACGTATATCCACCAATTGGGTAGAAGTATTTTCCTCTAAATTCATCAAATAATCCATATAAGCGGCGATCATGGCGATATTCTCGATTTCCTCGTTATTACCGTTAGACCGTTGTAGCATCCGGGCATTCTTAGCGATGAATAATGTATTATATTCCCCTTTCACGAAATCAGGGTTATGCATGATACGTTTCAAATAACCGAGGTTCGTCTTCAGGCCCGTGATCTTATATTCATATAGAACCCGGCGCATACGCTCGATTGCGTACGCACGTGTCGTTGCCCATACGATTAATTTACCGATCATCGGGTCATAATAGACCGGAATCTCATACCCTTCATATACATAGCTATCAATACGTACTCCGATACCATTCGGTTCCGTTAATTGCCGGATGATACCCGGGGAAGGCATGAAATTATTTTCCGTATCCTCCGCGCAGATCCGGCACTCGATAGCATGTCCTCGTTGGAAAAGATCTTCTTGACGAAGATGCAAAACCTCATTATTGGCGATACGGATTTGTTCCTTCACCAAATCCACCCCTACCACTTCTTCCGTGATAGGATGCTCTACTTGTAGCCGGGTATTCATTTCCAAGAAATAAAAATGGCGGTCCTTATCTACAAGGAACTCTATCGTTCCCGCGCCGGAATAATGAGCCGCCTTCGCTGCGGCCACGGCCTTTTTCCCCATTTCTTCACGCAAGTCCGCCGTTAAGAATGGAGACGGGCTTTCCTCTACTATTTTCTGGTTACGGCGTTGAACCGAACATTCCCGATCGAATAGATGAATGACGTTGCCATGGTTATCTCCCAAGATCTGGAATTCTATATGATGCGGCTCTTCCACGAATTTCTCTATATATACCGTATCATCCCCAAAAGAGGACAACGATTCCGAACGAGCCGTATGATAAGCCTCGACAACCTCAACCTTCTCATGTATCAGGCGCATCCCTTTTCCCCCACCTCCCATAGAGGCTTTCAACATAACGGGGAAACCTATTTCCTCGCAAACCCGAAGCGCTTCTTCCGCGCTTCGCAACGGTTGCTCCGTACCGGGAACCACAGGAACCCCTGCGGCGATCATGCGTTTGCGTGCGGCGATCTTATCTCCCATCGCTTCCATCGTCTCCGCTGACGGGCCGATAAATATCAACCCTTCCTGCTTACAACGGCGTGCGAAGTCCGCGTTCTCCGACAAGAAACCATAACCGGGATGTATGGCATCGACATGATGCCGTTTCGCGGCGGCGATCAAGTTATCTATATTTAAATAACTCTCCTTGGAAGCCGCCGGGCCTATCAAGGCTGCCTCATCCGCATACATTACATGCCGGGCGGTACGATCGGCCTCCGAATATACGGCAACGGTACGAATCCCCATTTCCTTACAGGAGCGCATCACACGGATAGCGATCTCACCCCGGTTTGCGACCAGCACTTTACGGATCATGTCGCCACGAGGACATAAATTCTCCATAAATCATAAACTATTGATTCTTATTCCTTTCGTACTGCTTTCCTAATCCCTCGAGCAAAAACAGCCTTTAATGAATGGCAGGTCTTCTGACTGACTCCCATCTTGAAGCCTTCCCGGTCGCTAGAACCAGTGGCGATAGTGTTGTTTCAAGATGTTCTTCGGAGCTTCACAGCAGCGGGACTGTCCGGGATTTACACCCGATTCCCTTTTAATCCACATACCCGAATGGTATATGCGGAACCGATTCGGGGGCAAAGATATAAATTTTTCTTATGTATGTTCCAAATCCTTCCTCTTTTTATCCGGAACGATTCGGATACACTCAAGATACATTACTTGCATATCTCCCGAATTTTTACGAATATCGCGCCATTGATAACTAACGAATAAAACAAAGAAGAAAATGGGTATCGGGAAATGGATAGGTGGTGTCTTGGGGTTTATGGCATTCGGACCGCTAGGCGCTCTTGCCGGCATTCTATTAGGATCGTTCTTTGAAGAAGGGGCAAACATGACGGGACAGCCCTTCGGCGGCGGAACCAATTACGATGATGAATATACACGAAAAGACCCATACGCCGGGGAACGTAATAGTTTCCTTTTCTCCATGTTGGTCATGGCATCCTATATCATCCGTGCCGACGGGAAGATCATGCATAGCGAGATGGAATACGTCCGTCAGTTCCTCCGGAGGAACTTCGGGGAGATCGCCGTAAGCCAAGGTGAGGAGATATTGCTAAAGCTTTTCGACCAAGCCAAACGCATGGATCAAGAGAACAACATGGGATTCAAAAATACCATCCGGGAATGCGGAACCCAGATCGCATACAATCTAAGTTACGAGGAACGTTTGCAACTGCTGGCGTTTCTCGCCGAGATCGCGAAGAGCGACGGTAATGTTTGCACCGCCGAGATCAACGCCTTGAAAGAGGTAGCCATAGTGATGGGAATGTCTGAAAGGGAAGTTGAATCCATGTTGAACCTAAAAGGAAGCTCCTTGGACGATGCCTACAAAGTGTTAGAGATAGAACCGACCGCCACGGACGAGGAAGTCCGCGCCGCCTATCGCCGGATGGCCGTCAAACATCATCCAGATAAAGTAGCCAGCTTGGGAGAAGACATCCGCAAGGCCGCCAACGAGAAGTTCCAGAAGATAAATGAGGCCAAGGAAAGAATCTATCAATCAAGAGGATTGAAGTAAGATTTGACAAATAGTATTACTTGCGGATTATCAATCAATTATATTTACCGATATTTCCCTTACGATGTAAAAGCTTTTACATCTACACGTAAAACCATTTACATCTATATGTAACGACCTTTACCATTAGATGTAAACGGCGTTACATATAGATGTAAACGGTCCTTGTACCTTATGAGAAGGCAACCGGTTATTTATAGAAAAACTTTTTCATATATATTTTCTAAATATTAGAAAACATTCATATCTTTGCCGCTGATTTTAGTAACCAAACTATCACATAGCTTGGTGAGAGGGAATCCGGTGTGAATCCGGAGCTGTTCCTGCAGCTGTAATCCTCATAAAGTTGGTTAGAAGTTCTAAAGCCACTGTTTCTAAGTCGGAATGGGAAGGTTTCTAACCAGAGGAGAGCCAGAATACCTGCTAAAGTCTTACAATAACATCAAGCTTTCAGGATAAAAGCACGTGTCATACAAAAAACAATTCAGTTTATTTTTTGAGACATTATCAATAAAGGCTTGCTGTTTTATTTCGTGAACCAATAAAACACTATATGAGGCTTTTAGCATCCGCTATTCTAGCTCTGTGCGTACAATCGGTATGCGCACAAAGCATATTGAAAGATCCGAAGGAACTTTCCGTGCTATTGAACGAGGTCGTGGTCACCGGTACGGGTACCGAACACTATCTGAAAGACGCCCCTGTGCAAACAGAGGTAATCACCGGTAAAGCCCTTGACAGTTACCAAGGACGTAGTATGCAAGATATTCTGGAAGGGCTGAACGCTTCCATCACCTTTAATCCGAGTGACATGGGTAGTGGCATCCAGATGAACGGATTAGGCAACGATTACATCCTGATCCTTATCAATGGCAAACGGATCAACGGAGATACCGGCGGACAAAACGACTTGAGTATTATCAACCCCGCCAATATCGAACGTATCGAGATCGTAAAAGGTGCCGCCTCTTCCCTGTATGGCTCGGACGCTATCGCCGGTGTTATCAATATTATCACGAAAAAGAACCGGGATAAAGTGAGCGTATCGAATACGACTCGTGTCGGATCGTATGGAGATATATTGGAAAGCGTACAAATCGGCTTTGGGCATAAGAGAGTGAATTCCACCACCTCACTTAGTACGAACCATACGGACGGTTGGCGAAATACGACCCAAGAATGGGACCATCACGAGGTAATGAATGGAACCGTGACACGAACCGTAAACCGATCCACAAACTTTACGTTAAGGGAGAACTTAACCTACAATGTGAACGACCGGCTGAGCCTTTCGGCCGATGGCTCTTTTTACCAGAAATGGAATTATCGTCCGCACGGCGCATTCAAGTATTATACCTATGACCAATTCTACCGGAACTTCGATGTGGCCGGAGGAGCTAAATACGCATTGGGAGGGCTCAACTTCCTTTCGGTAGATCTAACCTATGGTAACTATAGCTATTTCTATGATTATCACCATAAAGATGTCACGAACTTCTTTGATCCGGAAACAGGTTTACGTATTACCCGTTATCCGGGGGAACATATTCTGGAAACCTCTCAACAACGTTTCCTAGGACAAGCCAAAAGCGTATTCCATCTCGGGGAAAACAATATCCTAAGCGCCGGGCTCGAATATCAATACGATCATTTGAAATCTCCCCGGCGTATCGAGAACGGGAAAGCCTCCGTATTTACGGCTTCCGCCTATGTACAAGACGAGTGGAACCCGACGGATCGGCTGAATGTGACGGTAGGTGGACGCCTCGTCGTACACCAAGAGTTCGGGGCTACGTTTACCCCTAAAGTCTCCGCCATGTACAAACTAGGCGACTTCAATATCCGAGCCACATACTCAAATGGATTTAAGGCTCCTACCTTAAAGGAGTTGCATGATGATTATATCACGCAGATCGGCGGCGGCCCGTGGAAACATTATTATGGTAATAAGGACTTGAAACCACAAAAGTCCAATTACTATTCGGCAAGCGTGGAATATCATGCGTCGAACCTACAGATCACGGTAACAGGATTCTACAACCGTATCAAGAACATGATCGCCCTGACAGAGATCCCGACAAGCGCCGAAGACCGATTGGATGAGATCGAGGCCAGCATGCAACACAAGAACTTATCCAAAGCCCGCTCTTTCGGAGGAGATATATCGCTCACCTATCAAATCCTATCTTCCTTGGCTATCGGTGGAGGCTATAGCTATACGGATGCCAAAGCGCAATACACGGATGATCCAACCGATCCGAATTATATGCTCTACACCCCGATCAACGGAACCTCGCTCCATAATGCCAATTGGAAACTGGCATGGAACCATGCGTGGAAAAAGTACAAATTGGATGTCACCTTGTTCGGCCGATACCAATCTACCCGCTTTTATATCACGGACGGTGATGGAAAAAGTTATCAGCTATGGCGATTGAATACTCGTCATAACGTATTGAAAAAGAAAAAATGGAACCTAGATATCAATGTCGGTATCGATAATATTTTCGATTATGTGGATCGCACCCCGTTCGGACGCCATCGTGGAACCACCTCTCCCGGGCGGACTTGGTATGCCTCCGTTATCGTGAAATTTCAGAATAAACACAAATTATAAACAATCTTAAAAGTTAAAAGCAATGAACAGATTTAAGTACCTTTTGCTTGCGGCAAGTCTATTTGTCTCAAGCGCAGTTTTTACCTCCTGTGATGATGGAGACGACGACAATACCGCAAACCCGGCGGAAGAAGTCGTAAAGGCAAGTAAGAAACATGACACGGCGATCTTGTTGTGTACATTCGGTAGCACATTCAAAGAGTCTATCAAGACTTACGACGCAACATTGGCCGATTTCCAGAACGCATTTCCCGATGCGGACATCTACTTGTCATTTACCTCCCGTACTTGCGTGAATCGTGTAGAGGCAGAGACCGGTATCGCACGTTACCAACCGGATCTTTGGTTACAAGCTCTAGGAAATGCCGGTTACAAGAAGGTAGCGGTACAGTCCTTACACATTATTCCGGGTGAGGAATATCTAAGCTTGATGAATACGGACGTGAAGAAGAAATTCATGATCGAGTCTTTCCCGAGTGTTCAAGTCGTAAAAAGCCCTTGTTTGGTGTACGACGAAGAGGATGTGGAAGCCGTAGCGAAAGTCCTATACAGTCACTACAGTGATAAATTGGCTGATAACAAGAACATCCTTTTATTAATGGGACATGGTAACCCGGATAAAAACTATAACGCAAATACGAAATACACGGAAACAGAAGAGGCTATGCAAGCCTTAGCCGCTAACAAAAATGTATTCGTAGGTACCGTTGATTACGGAGATATGTTGTTCTGGCCGGAAAAAGGTGAACCAAATCCGGAATGTGTCTATTCCAAACTTACCAAATACTGCGAGGATCATAACTTAAAACCGGAAGAGATCACGATCTCCTTAGCTCCGTTCATGTCTATCGCCGGAGACCATGCGCACAACGACCTTTGGGGTATCGAGGATGGTGATGATTTCAGTGCCGCCGCTCCTAACGCAGACGCTTGCTGGAGACTAAAACTTTTGAAGATGGGCTTCAAGATCGACACGGAAGAAAGCCATAACGGAAGCTTGGAGAATTGTAAGATCATAGGCTTAGGCGATTACGACGCTGTTCGTCAGATCTGGGTGAAACACCTAAAAGCATTATATAATGATGCGGAAGCTTGGGAAACCGGAGAAGACTACCAATAAATAATTGAAAATTGAGAATTGAGAATTGAAAATTGGTTCAGTAAGTACTCACTAATTTTCAATTCTCAATTTTCAATTATTCAGTGCGTATATAGTTTCTTTCGATCAAAAATCGTCGCTCGTTTATATTTCATGGCAAAACGAATGTGATCGATAAATAAAGACTGGATCGCCGGATTCTCACCAAGAGGTTTCAAATAAATATCCACATCGAAACCCTGTTGACGTAGCCCTTTCTGCCAGAAATCTGTAACCGTATTTTCCGTACCTCGAATCAATACGAACATAAAAGGAATCAACTGCACACGCTTATGACCGGCTTGGCGTATTTGCTCACCCACATCCTCGATCGTAGGGAAACCCTCACGGGTTCCGGCATAATAATCTTTCATTCCTTTGGTCTGGAACATATACCCCAATTTAGCATAAGCCGAGTTACTGGCATGATAAGTTCCGTGCGCCACCAATAACTTAGCCCCATTTTTAGTCACTCCGGAAGGTGAGGAAACCGCTTTCATCACCGCCTCATAATCGGTATCATCATATAACAAGGGATTACCTACACGCAAATCCTTAAACAAACCTTTCCGCTGTTCCGCCTCTTTACGGATCGCTTCCATCTCCACACCTTCTATAATGATAGTCGGTTGGATTATCACATGGGTAAACCCTTGATCACGCAACTCAACCAAAGCATCCGCCGGCAACTGAACCCAAACACCTTGCGCCCTCAACCGACTCACTACGCTACGGGCGCTATAAGCCTGCCGGACTTCCACGTCTGGGAAAGCCTCCTTGACACGCTTGTTCATCACATCGAGTACTTGGGTACGAGCTTCCGGGTAAGCACTCCCGAAATGTACCATCAAGATCGCTAACTTATCTCCCTTTTCCATGCTCTCCCGGATATCGGAAGCGTAAAACTCCCGCCCGGGCTTCGCCCATAACGAACAGGCAAGCCCAAGCAGGAGTGAACAAACAAACATGGATCGTAAAAATCCCCTATACATTATTATATTAGTTGATAGTTGACATGTGACATGTTTACTGCTTGAAACGGACCAGAAGGCTGACGTAATAGGTACGGCCCGGGGTCAATGTAGCATAATTGTAATTAAAGGGGCGATCGTCTACATAATCAAAAAGGTTCTCGATACCGACTCCCGGTTCCAACAAGAAATCGCCAGCTCTAAACGTATGGCTCGTATTGAGGTTCCACAAGGAATATTTCGGCGCGTATCCATAAGAAGTAGAATAACGTTCCCCTTGGATGCGTCCGTTAAAATTCACGTTCAGCTTATACTTATTCCAAGTATGAGACCACATAGCCGCTACCGTACCACTATGCTTAACAGTCTTATCCAAAGGCTCATGCTCGTATACGTTCTTTCCATCCATGAAACTATAGCCTCCATTCAAGGTAAAGCCCGCTCCCAGATAACTATTGAAGGTCACGTTAATGCCTTTGATCTTCGCTTTATCGATATTCGCACGCATCTGTATCTCATCATAGTCCGTACCATGAGCGGCGTTATAAGCATCCCGTTCCGCCGTATCCAATATCTTATAGTTTATCATGCTACGTACGTTATTCATAAAAGCGGATACGGACAAAGAGAAATACCGCATCGTATATTCAGCGCTCAACGTGAAATTGTCGCTCTTCTCCGGGTCCAGATCCGGATTACCGATCGTAAGGCGAGTCGCTCCGGACGCTTTCTTCTCCGATTCCGTATACAACTCTTTCAATTCGGGTGTACGGAAACCAGCCGCATACGATCCGCGGAAATTAAAACCGCCTACCTTATACAGCAAAGCTACGTTAGGAGTCGCATAACTCTTAAAATTCTCATGGTAAATATAACGCAAACCTGCGTACGCTTGGAGATGCTCATTGATATTGATCTCGTCTTGCGCATAAAGCGCGGTCGTGTACATACTTTTACCCGTTATGTTATCCGTCTCACTGCTCAGTAATTCTTTAATGAACTCCACACCAGCCGAAAGCTTATTATACTTGCCCAAACGAAAGATTCCCTTGACATTCAAGTTATGGTAATGAATCCGTTTTGTCATATCGCTCTCTCCGCTTTTCTTTCCATCAAAGAAATCTTTATAGGTACTATGGTTGTCCGACAGATAATCAGCGTTCAAATAAGAGTTCTTATTAATCATGTACTGAGCGCCCGCCCCATAAGTGAACGTCTCTTTTCTCATATCATAGTTGGTCGTATTCACTTTATCCATCGGCATCGGACGATCGCTGGAACGTCCGAAGAAAGTACCACGCACATAAAAAGACAAACGATCCGTAGCGTCGTACGTGAAACGTTGGTTGATCACGTTCCGGTGGAATCCCTCGGAAGCTTGCTTATTGGTAGGAACCAACTCGCCTTTACTCTCCGTATAGGGATTTAATTGCCAACCATCGGCCCGTTGATATTGATAAGAAGTATATGAACCGAACTTCCCTACATTCACGTCCGCATTGACCGACTGCAAGAATTGGTTCTTGCTACCATAACGACTATTGTTCGTCACGTTCACCTTATTGCGGGAATCATCCGTGATGATATTTATAACGCCGGCGATCGCGTCGCTACCATACAAAGCGGAAGCGGCCCCGTTCAAGATCTCTACCCGCTTTACGTTAGACATATCGATACGTGAATAGGTATCATCGCCGGCCAAACGCTTACCGTTTTCCAAGATAACCACGTATTTCTCCGTCAATCCGTTCATATTCATCGTTGCACCCTGTCCGTTTTCCATAAATACGATACTCGGATTCAACTTGGTCATCGCATCTTGGAAATTGGTTACGCTCGCCTCTTTCAAGTCTTTTCCGGTAAGCACTTTCACCGGAATAGGTGAATTACTCATGCGGCGATGCGAACCGGTACCGGTTACCACCACTTGATCGATATTCACATACTTTTCTTTCAGCTTAATAACGACATCTTTTTCCGAGTGATCCGTTTGATACACGCCCTGCTCATAGCCAAGGTAAGTCACACGAATACGATGATTGCCATCGGGAAGGTTCAGCTCAAATTTTCCGCCGGCATCCGTGGTTGTACCATTCAAGGATTCCGACACACGGATATTCGCTCCCGGAATTGGTTCATTACTTTCATCCACGACCTTACCCTGTAAACGTACCTGCGCAAACGATACGTTTATCGCACAACTTACAGCTAAAGCCGCGCACAAACACTTTCTTTTCATAAACGATTTGTTATTATGTATATTTCCGCTTTCCTGACCCCGAGAAAAACAGCAATAAAAACGCTTGGCAGGTTTCCTGACTTACCTCGTAGAAAACGACCTTCCCGTCTTTCACAGACAGTGGTATGAGAAATGTTTTCTACTTTACAAAGGCTTACAGTAGCGGGCACTGCTCCGGATTCACACCGGATTCCCTCTTTATGACGAAACCGGATGGTTTTACGTCATCACCAAAACGGGGGCAAAAGTATGAATTATTTTATATAAACAAAAATATATCCCGGCTTATGTTCTTTAAAAGCTTTACAAAGAGAAGCTTATAACATATCACATCACCAAAAAGGAAAACAAAAGAAACCATACAAGATACAAAGTTTTCCAAAACTTTTTACAACACACTACAAATTAACACCTTAACATAATTTAATCAGCAAAAAGTTTTCCAAAAAGAAAATCATATAGAGTAATAAGATACCTTTGCACGCATAATCAATCACAAATTAATCGACATCATGATACAGACAGTTGTTAAACGAGACGGGCGTATCGTTGGCTTCAACGAGGAGAAGATAGTAACCGCTATCCGTAAAGCCATGTTGCATACAGACAAGGGAGAAGATATGCAACTGATTCGCCAGATCACAGACCATATCTCATTCAAGGGAGAACCTCAAATGACCGTAGAGGCGATTCAAGATGCCGTGGAACTGGAATTGATGGCCAGTAGCCGGAAAGACGTAGCGCAGAAATATATCGCTTACCGGAATCAGCGAAGCGTAGCCCGCAAGGCGAAAACACGGGATATGTTCTTGGAGATTATCAACATCAAATCCAACGATATCACCCGTGAGAACGCGAATATGAACGCTGACACACCCGCCGGCATGATGATGAAATTCTCCAGCGAGACCACCAAACCGTTTGTCGATGACTATTTATTGAGCGAGGAGGTCAAGGAAGCCGTATCAAACAACTATCTCCATATTCATGATAAAGATTATTATCCGACTAAAAGCTTGACCTGCGTACAACACCCGTTGGATCGTATCCTGAAATACGGGTTCTCCGCCGGTCATGGCGAATCACGTCCGGCTAAACGAATCGAAACCGCTAGTATCCTTGGCTGTATCTCTCTAGAGACCGCCCAAAACGAGATGCATGGCGGACAGGCGATACCGGCGTTCGATTTCTACCTAGCACCTTACGTACGTAATAGCTTTATCGAGGAAGTAAAGACCTTAGAGGATTTATACGGGCAGGATTTCTCCCACTTATATAATAAGCCTATCGACGATTACCTGACACAGACCTTGGATGAATTAAGCGGTGATAGACGGGTTATACAACATGCCATCAACCGCACGGTAAGCCGTGTACACCAATCGATGGAGGCTTTTATACATAATATGAACACAATCCATTCCCGTGGAGGCAACCAAGTGGTATTCAGCTCCATCAATTATGGAACCGACACCTCGGCGGAAGGTCGTTGCATCATCCGGGAGTTATTAAAAAGTACTTACAGAGGCGTAGGTAACGGCGAAACCGCTATCTTCCCGATCCAGATATGGAAAAAGAAACGAGGCGTAAGTTATCTGCCGGAAGACCGCAACTACGATCTTTACCAATTGGCCTGCAAGGTCACCGCCCGTCGTTTCTTCCCGAACTTCTTGAATCTCGACGCGACCTTCAACCAAAGCGAGGATTGGAAAGCGGACGATCCCGAGCGCTATATCCACGAGGTAGCGACCATGGGATGCCGTACCCGTGTATTCGAGAATCGTTTCGGACCGAAGACTTCTATCGGACGAGGTAATCTCTCTTTCTCGACGATCAATATCGTACGATTGGCTATCGAGTGCATGCAAGTGGAGAACAAGGAAGAGCGTATCGCCCTGTTTTTCGCTAAACTGGATCATATGCTGGAACTTACGGCTCGTCAGTTGCATGAGCGTATGGAGTTCCAGAAAACCGCTTACGCAAAGCAATTCCCGTTGTTGATGTCTTCCTTGTGGTTAGGCTCGGAAAAATTGAAGCCTAACGATTCGATTGCCTCCGTTATCAACCAAGGCACCTTGGGTATCGGCTTTATCGGACTGGCCGAATGCTTGGTAGCCCTTACCGGGAAGCATCATGGCGAAGACGAGGATTCGCAAGCTTTAGGCGTAAGGATCGTTACGTATATCCGGGATCGTGCCAACCAATTCTCGGAGCAATACCAACACAATTATAGCGTACTGGCAACTCCGGCAGAAGGTTTGTCCGGCAAGTTCACGGGAAAAGATCGTAAGAAGTTCGGATCGCTCCCCGGTATCACGGATCGGGATTATTATACGAACTCTAATCACGTCCCGGTATATTATAAGTGCAGTGCCCGTCATAAAGCCGAAGTGGAAGCTCCTTATCATAATCTGACTCGTGGCGGCCATATCTTCTACGTAGAGATGGACGGCGACGCTACCCATAACCCCGAAGCGATCATGCGTGTCGTGGATATGATGGATAAATACAATATCGGATACGGTTCCGTAAACCATAATCGTAACCGTTGCCTGGATTGTGGCTACGAGAACTCCACCCCGAATCTGGAAGCCTGCCCGAAATGCGGCAGCAAGCATCTGGATAAGCTGCAACGTATCACCGGTTATCTGGTAGGAACCACCGACCGTTGGAACAACGCCAAGCTATCCGAGCTGAACGACCGCATCACCCACAACTAATTTTCAATTGTCAATTTTCAATTACCATGTTGTCTATCATAGATATCATCGAAGATACCACCGTAGACGGCCCGGGATTCCGGACCGCCATCTATGCGGCGGGTTGCCCCAATAAATGCCCGGGTTGCCATAACCCCGAATCATGGGATATCAATAAAGGGAAGAAAGTAAAAGCGGAAGAGATCGTGGAAAAAGTATTAGCCGACGAATTCGCCAACGTCACCTTCAGCGGAGGAGATCCCATGTTCCAGCCGGAAGGCTTCACCGAGGTAGCCAAGGCGATCAAGGAAAAAAGCCAAAAGACGATCTGGTGCTACACGGGATATAAATTCGAGGACTTGATAAAGAATCCGGCGCAAGCCGCCTTATTATCCTATATCGATGTATTGGTAGACGGCCGCTACAAACAAACCCTTCGGGATGAGAGCCTTTTATTCCGGGGAAGCAGCAACCAACGGCTGATCGACGTACAAGCTTCTTTAAATAAAAAGGAAATCGTAACATACAAGTACAACCCTTTCATTTAAGGAAATTCTCCAACTATAGCCCGGATATTAACAAGATTTCATATCTTTGCCCCGAATTGGTTCCGTTTCGCCCAACCGGGGTTACGGATTAAAAGGGAATCAGGTGTAATTCCTGAACAGTCCCGTTGCTGTGAAGCTCTATTTCAAACATTTCGGAAACACTTTCGCCACTGGTATATAAGGATATATATCGGGAAGGCTTTCGGGATGGGAGTCAGTCAGAAGACCTGCCAGTTAGGGAGAAGTCGTTCGCGAGGACAGAGCGGCTTGGTACGAATCATTTTCTAAACAGGTTTTAAATAATGGCGTTATCCTTTGCTAGAAAGGGGTACCTTGCTTGCGTATTATCTATGCTGGCGATAGGTATGTCCCACGGACAAAGCAAACTCGACTCTATCCAGCATTTGGACGAAGTTACGGTCACGGCCCGGAGTTTCAGCTTTAAAGAGGTAATTCCTTCCCAAAAGCTATCGGGGAAAGAATTACAGAATTTGAACAGTCACACGGTAGCGGATGCTTTACGCTACTTCTCGGGTGTCCAACTGAAAGACTACGGTGGCGTAGGAGGTATCAAGACCGTAAACATCCGAAGCATGGGAACGAACCACATGGGTGTTTTCTACGACGGTATCGAATTAAGCAACGCGCAAAACGGACAAGTAGACCTCGGAATGTATTCCTTGGACAATATCGAGGAGATTTCTTTATACAATGGCCAGAAGAGCGATATCTTCCAATCCGCGAAAGATTTCGGTGCGGCCGGTACGCTTTATCTGCGTTCTCGTCGTCCTCGTTTCGAAGAAGGAAAAACAACGAATATCCGTGCCACGATGAAAGTCGGTTCCTTCGACGTTATCAATCCCTCGACCCTGTTCGAATATAAGATATCAGAAAACGTAGCCGCCTCTTTCAGCGCCGAATGGTTAAGCGGAAGCGGTAAATACAAATTTCGTTACCGCCGTATCAACCCTGCCGGAGAGATCGCTTACGATACGACCGCCGTCCGGGAAAACGGGGATATCAACGCCACCCGCCTAGAGGCCGGATTGTATGGCAAGATGAGCGACGGTACTTGGAATCTTAAGTTCTACAACTACAATTCCGAACGAGGTATCCCGGGGGCCATCGTAAACAACGTATGGCGACGCGGCGAACGAGTATGGGATACGAACTCTTTCATGCAAGGCTCCTATATCAAAGAGATCAATCGTAAATTCAAGACACAAGTCAACGCGAAATACGCTTTCTACCGTACACATTATGTGAACAACGACGACAAGCTGATTCATGTAGATAACCTATATAAGCAACGGGAGATTTACCTATCTTCCGCAAATGTCTATTCCATCCTCTCGAACTGGGATGTATCCGCTTCTTACGACTTGCAATGGAACAAGATGAACGCCGATATGTATGGATTCGTTTACCCGGAACGCTTCACCAACCTCCTTTCGGTCGCTACGGCGCTCCGGTTAGGAAAAGTAAAATTACAGGCCAGCGGACTGGCGACTTTTATCAACGACCGTGTAGAAGAAGGCCCCGCACCGGAAGCCCGGCAAATCCTCACACCCGCCGTGTTCGCCTCCTATAAGCCGTTCGAGAAACAAGACTTTAATGTACGCGCTTTCTATAAACGGATCTTCCGCATGCCCACCTTCAACGATTTGTATTACGCCGATATGGGAAACTCCAAATTAAACCCGGAATACGTAACCCAATATGATGCCGGCTTCGCTTACACGAAAACATGGGAGAACCATCTTTTCTATCGCTTCAAGATACAGGCGGATGGTTATTACAACAAGGTGAAAGACAAGATCATCGCTTACCCCAAAGGCCAGCAGTTCCGTTGGACGATGCTGAATTTGGGTAAGGTAGAAATCAAAGGTATAGATGTCAGTACGGAAACCACCGTTAATCCGGTAAAAGATTTGTTCGTCACGTTACGTGTACAATACACCTATCAAAAGGCCCAAGACTTCACGGATCCCTCGGATACCTATTACGGAGATCAAATCCCTTATATCCCTTGGCATAGCGGCTCCGCCATCGCACAGGCCTCTTTCAAGGGATGGAACCTCAATTATAGTTTCATCTATGTGGGAGAGCGGTATAACCAGCAGGAAAATATCAAATACAATTATACGCAACCGTGGTACACCTGCGACATCTCCTTGTCGAAAGATTTGAAACTCAAATTCGGACTTATCAAGGCCGCCGTAGAGGTAAACAACCTGTTAAGCCAAGACTACGACGTGATCCTGAATTATCCGATGCCGAAACGAAATTACAAAGTGTCTTTAACGATCGAGATATGAAAAGACATACATTATATATAATAGGTATCCTGATCGGTTGCGCTTTTTCATCCTGCCGTAAGATCGAGATCGTAGTTCCATCGGAATACGAGCTGGTCTCCGACGGTATCCACCCCGAGGCGAATCCTCAAGGGATGTATTTAGTGAACGAGGGGAATATGGGAAGCAATAAATGTACGCTGGATTATCTGGATTACGTGAACGGTTATTATATCCGTAACCTCTACTCGGAACGGAACCCAAACGTGATCAAGGAGTTGGGCGATGTAGGCAATGATATCCAGATTTACGGAAGTAAGCTATATGTCGTAGTCAATTGTTCCCATAAAGTAGAAGTATTGGACGCCCGGACTTGTGAGCGGATCACGCAAATAGACATTCCTAACTGCCGGTACATCCGTTTTTACCGGGGAAACGCCTATGTAACCTCTTATGTCGGCCCCGTGCAAATCGACCCGAATGCTCCACAAGGAGCCGTATATCGGGTAGACACGACCAGCCTGAAAGTAGACGCTAAAGTCATCGTCGGCTACCAGCCGGATGAATTAGAGATTTTGGGTGAATATATCTACGTAGCGAATTCCGGAGGCTATCGTGCCCCGGAGTACGACAATACGGTTTCCGTCATCGAACTAAACCGTTTCAAACAAGTCCAAAAGATTCCGGTAGGGATCAATCTGCATCGTATCCGTGCGGATAAATACGGTAAATTATGGGTAACTTCCCGGGGAGATTACGATACGGTACATTCCAATCTGTATGTACTGGAAAAGCGAAAAGGGTATAATGAGATGGTGGTTACCGATACCCTGAATATCCCTTGCTCCAACCTTTGCATCAGCGGAGATTCCCTCTTCTATTACAGTACGGAATGGAACGTGAATACGCAGAGCAACACCATCTCGTACGGAATCATAGATGTCCGTACGAAAGAGGTGATCAGCACGAACTTTATCACCGACGGTAGCGAGAAAGACATCCGTATCCCTTACGGTATCATGGTCCATCCCTATACGAAAGATATCTTCGTCACCGATGCCAAGAATTACGTATCCAGCGGAACCCTCTATTGCTACGATAAGAACGGGATACGGAAATGGGGCGTACGCACCGGGGATATCCCTGCCCATATGGTTTTCCTTTATAAATAGAACAACGTTATGAGACAAGTTTTATATCTATTCATTTCAGGTTTCCTTGCATTTCTATCCTGTACCCAAGACAAGATACAGATGGTTAGCTTGGGTATCGATGACGTATATTATCTGCCCCGTATGAAAACCTACCTGCTCAATCCGGCCTTTACCGGCGACGAGTATCGGTGGACACTTCACCGGAACGGGACGGACTCTCTCGTATCTACCGAACGTTCTTATATCTTCCTCGCGAAAGATACGGGCACCTATCAGATGACCTTCGAGATCATCGATGAGGAGACCCCCTATAAACACGACTTTCGTTTCGAGGTGATGCAGGAGGAAATAGAATACAGCCCTTATTTATCCAAGGTATACGACTTTTGCCCCGCACCGGGCCAGTTCGTCAATACCATGCCCGAATACGAGGAAGGCGATACGAAAGAAACCATCCTGAAAAAGGTAGAGGAGAATATCTCCGGCACGAACGACGTGATGATCTCCCTCGGAGGATACGGGGGATATGTTATCTTCGGTTTCGATCATACGGTCATCAACGTCAAAGGGAAAAAGGACTTTATGATCCTCGGGAACTCTTTCTATTCCGACCTACCGGAGTATCAAGAGAAAAAGGGAGGCAGTTGCGAGCCCGGTATTGTCATGGTCTCTTTTGACACGAACCAGAACGGCTTACCGGACGACGAATGGTACGAGCTGGCCGGTAGCGAGTACTACAAGCCGGAAACCATCAAGGACTACCGCATCACCTACGATCGTCCGGATCCCGGCAAGATACCCGAGCCGGACATGAGCCAGCAATGGAGCGATGCCACGTATCTGTCGTGGAAGGATAACCAAGGCAATACCGGCTATCTGCCGAAAAACGTGTACCACACGCAGAGTTATTATCCGGAGTGGATCGAGGAGAGCACATTGACTTTTACCGGAACCCGATTGAGGGATAACGCCACGGACGAAAGCGGCACAGGCAAATACTACGTGCTCTACTCCTATCCGTGGGGATATGTAGATAACCACCCGAACGATTATCAAGATCTAAACAGCTTCGATATCGAATGGGCCGTAGATGCGGAAGGCCATAAAGTAGAATTACCCGGCGTGGATTTTATCAAGGTGTACACGGCGGTAAACCAATATTGCGGTTGGATCGGCGAGACCTCGACGGAAATTATCCGTGCGCAGGATTTACACATCGCCACCCCTTCCATCATCGTTCCTGATCCGGTAAGCGAGCAAATGAAATTACAATATGATCAAGCAATCCTAAAAATAAAAGGCTTATGAAAAAGACGATTACCTTATTTCTCTGTACGTTCGCCACGAGCGGCCTAATGGCCCAAGGCAACACCTCATGGATGGCCACCGGCATAGATCCGGCCCAAATGAGGGATGTACCGTCACAATCTTCCATCCTGCGTTCTACGGATATGGATTACAGTCAGGGTACATTTATCGTAAACGAGGACTGGTACGGCCATCAGAACAGTACCGTCAATTTCCTTACTCAAGATGGAGAATGGCACTATCGTGTCTTCCAGACCGAGAATCCGGGTCATGAGTTGGGATGTACCACGCAATTCGGTACCATCTATGGCGATAAATTCTACCTTGTCTCTAAGCAAGAGCGCGATCCCGGGGCAAAAATCACCGGAAGCCGGTTTGCCGTATGCGATGCCAAGACCATGAAGGTGATCAAGGAGTTCAAATATATCGCCCAAAACGCCGAGGGTAAATCCATAGCCGATGGCCGCTCTTATCTTCCGGTAGACGAGCACAAAGGCTATATAGGAACCAGCAACGGTATCTGGATCTACGATAGCGATAAGATGACGATCGGCAAACAAATAGAAGGTTCCGGAAATCCGAACGCGGATGGATACGGTGAATTGTATTATGCCCAGATCGGAACCATGGTACGTGCCAACGACCTCGTCTTTGCCGTCCATCAGCAATATGGTTTATTGATAATAGACCCGAAAACCGATAAAATTATCCGCACCATCGCCGCCCCGATCGAGAAAGAGACCGTAAAAGGGCAAGAGAAGGAGATTCAACGAGGCTTCGGCTCTATCGTTCAGTCCAAGGATGGTACGCTTTGGATCAGCATGACCCAGAATACGGCCGGGGATGGTTCCGCCTTGGAATATATGCTCAACCTGAATCCCTATACCTTTAAGGTAGACACGGTAAAGATCCCGCTAAGCGAGACCATCGGTGTCGTTCCGAACTCTTGGTATGCGTGGACCGCCGACGGTTTCTGCGCCAGCGCCAAAGAGAATAAGATTTATTGGAACGGACAACCGAAAGAGGGCAGTTGGTTCACAGGGTATCAAATTTGCGGATATGATATTGACAAGAAGCAATTCTTCCAGTTAATCGACCTTACCCGGTTAGAAACGGGAAATTGGCGCTTATATGGAACGGGATTCCGCCTAGACCCTCAGACGGATGAGCTATACACCTTCCTGTATCATGAGTTCCAAGATCCGACACATATGTTGGCCCGTATCAACAATAAAGGCGAGGTAGTACAAGAATACCCCATGATCGTAAACTACTGGTTCCCGGCTCTTCCGGTATTTCCGGATAATGCGGCGCCTGTCGTTTCTTCCAGCTTCCCTTCCTCCATACGTCTGACGGAAGACAAGCCTGTTTATAAACTCGCTCTCGGTAATATGGTTAGTGATGCGGACAATATGGATGCCGCCATCGTGAAATCGATCTCCTCCGTTACGCCCTCCTCGCCTATCAACGCGATTGTTCGTAACGATTCATTAATTGTCAGCTCGACCGCTACGACTCCGGAGGATCATAGTTCCACGGTAACGATCCGCTTCAATTCCAACGGTAAAATCGTCACGAAAGACCTTCTTGTTACCACGGGTAATCCCTCGACAAGCGTAGAAGAACTCGCACGTCCGACGCTTCATCTCTACCCCAATCCGGCAGTAAATACCATACAAATCAGTATCGACACAGCCGCTACCGTAGAGATCTACACGACAAACAGCACCAGAGTCCAAAAAACAGCGATCCAACCGGGTGAATCCATTGACGTAAGTCATTTACCCCAAGGACTCTATTTTGTCCGTGTGATCACTGGAGAAAAGACAGAGACCGTAAGGATGATTAAGAAATAAAAAATTTCCTTACCTTTGTGCCCGAATTGGTTTCGTAATGCCTATTCGGGCATACGGATTAAAAGGGAATCCGGTGAGAATCCGGAACAGTCCCGCTGCTGTGAAACTCCTTTAACATTCTAATACTACTTTCGCCACTGGCTCAAGGTAGTCGGGAAGGCATTAGGATGGGAGCTAGTCAGAAGACCTGCCATTCATTTAAGATTCATATCCTCGTGGGCTAGGATATAGAGTACAACATAAGAATTAAAAGAAATGATGACAGACAAGGAAGTATTGTTGTTACGGCGCAAATTGGATCTTTTGCTCCGTACGGGAAAATTGTTGATGGAAAGTGCCGCCGACACGAATCGTATCGAGCGAAACATGAAACGAGTTGCCGCCTTTATGGGTATCCCCGAGGAGAAGTTGCATATCGATATCCGATGGACCATGATCATGGTGAACGTAAGCGATGAGCGAAACTCCTTCTCTAAATTCCAGAAATGCGAGAAGCACGGAATCAATATGACGACAATCTCACAAGTAAGCAAGCTTTCATGGCGGGCGATCGAGCAAGATTATTCCTTGGATAAATATGAGGAAGAACTGGAGAAGATCGTTCACCAACCCCGGAATTATACCCCTTATATCGTAGCCATCGGAGCGGGATTCGCATGCGGAGGATTCTGTAAGTTATTCGGCTGCGACTGGATGGCATTCCTATTCGCCTCTATTTGCGCTTTCCTAGGTTTTAGGGTACGAGCCCGCTGTATAGAGGCCGGACTTAACGTATATATGAGTATCGCGGCGGCGGCTTTCGTATCCACCTGTTTAGCGTATGCGTCCTCCTTCTCCGGGCTATCCGACACGCCTTATCATCCATTATTAGCCTGTGCCTTGTTTATCGTACCGGGTGTTCCCTTGATCAACTTCGTGGATGATATGCTGGACAATCATTTGCTGGTCGGCATCACCCGAGCCTCCAATACGGTCATGATGGTAGCCGCCATGACTTTCGGTATCGCGTTCGCCATGCGAGTACTTGTCATGAACGATGTCGAGATCGATCATAAGTTCAGTGAATTGAGTATGGTTCCACATGATCCGTACTACATATACGCGATAGCGGCGGCAATTTCAGCCATGGGTTTCTCCATGATATTCAACATCCAACGTCGACTATTATGGGTAGTGGCCGTAGGAGGTATCATTGCCGTATGTACCCGTAACTTCGTAAACTTCGAGTTGGGATATGGTCCCGTAATCGGCTCGTTCATGGGAAGCTTCGTAGTCAGCTTACTTGCCGTCAAAGCCGTCCATTGGTGCCACGTACCCAATCATGTGCTGACCATCCCATCCGTTATCCCCATGATTCCGGGAGTCTTGATGTATCGTTCTCTATTAGCATTCATCAATCTGCATGGAGTAATCGGAGAGGTCACAAACGCATTCTCCAATGGCATCAACTCTGCCCTTATCATCCTATGTATCTCTTTAGGTGTAGCCGTCCCGAATATTTTCGCCCGCCGCTACATCGCCAAAGATCGCCACCGCCATCTACAAGAAGAACTGGAGAAACGCAGGCAAAGGGGGAAGTTTATTGAATGGTAAAACATCCCAAGTCAAGGGAATAATCGTAGGGTATTCATTTTTATTATCAGAAAGTCGG
>OHIK01000017.1_pt1 | contig 120829 bp, 121 predicted proteins | sample 1568241 | NCBI WGS metagenome assembly OHIK01 (sample SAMEA3879567, study PRJEB24766) | human gut metagenome | biome: human-associated habitat; feature: feces | place: USA | collected 1985/1987 | reverse complement strand
TCCACTAATGCCATTTAACTAATTTATATGCGTCCAGTTTTTGGGGTACACATCAGAATTTTGGTGATTGGAAAAAGTTTATTATTGGAACATCTGATCATGGAACTGTATTCTTTGACACGGAAAAATCATATAAAAAATATATTGAGGATAGTGGGGCGAGTAAAAATGGTGTATGTAAATGAGAATATAAAAAATACAATTCGTGTTTTTCCGCAGCAAAATCGATATGGGAAACATCGTTATGATATGAATGAAAATCCTGAAGGCTTGCCACGGGATTTTGTTAATTCCGTCCTGAGAGAAATTACTCCGGAATTTCTCTCTATTTACCCAGAACCTGATAAATTCCTAGAGAAATATGCTAGTTACATTGGCGTAGAACGTAATAATGTTGTTGCTACCAATGGTTCAGATATGGCAATCCGCTATCTTTTGGAAACTTTTGGTGAGAAAGGCAAAGATGTTGTCACTGTTTCACCATCTTTTGAAATGTATTGGGTAAACTGCAGCATCTTAGGGTACCATCACGTTCCAATCCCTTATGAACCTGATTTAACTTTGGACATTCAAAAAGTCCTTGCTGCGATTACGGAGGAAACCAGAATTGTCGTCCTTTTAAATCCAAATAATCCCGTCGGGAATGTATATACAGATGATGAATTAAAGGCTGTTGTAGAAAAAGCGCAAACTGTCAATGCATTGGTTATTATTGATGAAGCCTATCATTATTTTTATAAGAAAACTTTCTTGAACTTCATCAACATGTACGACAACATTGTGATTTTACGTACTTTCTCAAAACTATTTTCACTGGCAGCCTGTCGCTTAGGCGTTATTATTGGAAATCCCAAATTAATTCATTATGTGACGAACGCCAAGCTTACATTTGATGTAAATTCCATTGCGCTTTTATTCGGAGAAAAAATTTTAGATCATCCTGACATCATTGAAAATCTGATTCAAATTGAAAATGCTGGGAAACAGTATGCGTTGAGTCAATTAAAAGAACATGGTTATGATAGTCGTGATTGCCGGGGTAACTTTATCTTTGTAAAACCTAAACATGATGCAAATGAAGTCGCTAGACGACTCGAACAGGAAAAGGATATTCTTGTTCACGCTTATAGCAACGAGCTGCTTAAAGATTATCTTAGAGTATCTGTTGGTTCTGTCACAGCGATGCGTTTCTTTTTAGAAGGCTTTTTTGAAATCGATAGATAAAATTCCTCAAGGGGAGAGAGAATGAAGAAAGTAATCACATATGGAACTTATGATCTGTTCCATCAGGGCCATTACAATTTATTAAAGCGAGCTAAGGAACTGGGGGATTACCTTATTGTGGGCGTCACCTCAGATTACTTTGATAAATCACGTGGTAAATTCAATGTTCATGATTCTCTGATGACACGTATTGAAAACGTAAAAGCTACGGGTTTTGCTGACCAAATTGTGGTAGAAGAATACTTTGGACAAAAAATTGATGATATAAAAAAATATGATGTAGATATTTTTACCGTCGGATCCGATTGGAAGGGCCATTTTGATTACCTTAACGAATATTGCAAAGTTGTTTATTTAGAGCGTACGAAAGGAATCTCCAGTACTCAAATCCGCAATTCACATAGTATCCGTCTGGGCATTATTGGTGACGAGCAGATATTGGATCGGTTCTTGGCTGAGCTAAACTATGTAAGCGGCATTGAACCGGTTGGAGTTTTTGCTGCTGATAAAGATGTTTCGGCTGTGTATAAATCGACAGTGGCAAAAGAATTTACTCAGTATAGTACGACTGATTCTCTTTTGTCAGCCGTAGATGCCGTATATATTAATGTTCCACTAAAAGTGAGACCACAGTATATTAAGGCAGCTCTTTTACAAGGAAAACACGTCTTGACGGAATTTCCATTTTCCAGTAATTATGAATCTGCAAAGGAACTGATTGACCTTGCTTTACAGAAGAAACTGGTTCTGAATGAAGGATTAAAAACAGCTTATTGTCCGGCTTTTGGAAAGTTGATTTCTCTTGTAAAGAGCGGACAAATTGGGAAGGTTGTAAGTATAGAGGCCAATTTTACACAAATATTGGGAGATAATCTTAGAAATCAGATTCGTATTGCTGGCGGAAGCATGCTTTCCCTAGGTGCTTATCCGCTTTTAGCCATCTTTAAACTGTTGGGGCATGATTTTAAAGATGCGCAGTTTATTACGCATCTGGAAAATCAAATTGATACAATCACGCGAGTTACTTTGACCTACCCTCATGCAATGGCTACAGCACTTGTCGCTATTAATGCTAAAGCAGAAGGAGATTTAGTGATTTCGGGAACAAAAGGGTACGTTTATGTGCCCGCTCCTTGGTGGAAGACTGAGTATTACGAAGTGCGATATGAAAATATCAATCGGAATGCAAAGTATTTCTACAAATTTGAGGGAGAAGGGCTTCGTTACGAAATCGTCGAGTTTGTAAGAAATATCCAGGACGAACAGTTTGATAATCTGCTTTTAACCAAAGCCGATATGCTAGCAGAAGCAAAAGTCATGGAAATGAGAGAATACGGTGCCCATATTTTAAGATTTTAATAGAAGGAAGCAGCTTATGAAAGAACTTACTCTAAAGGAGATTCAAGAGGATGTTTTTCAGATTCTCTTGACTTTTGATCAGTTTTGTAAAAATAACGATTTAACTTATAGACTTGCTGGGGGAACTCTTTTAGGTGCTATCCGCCATAAAGGATTCATTCCTTGGGATGATGATATAGATGTATGTATGCCAAGGCCTGACTATGAAAAGTTTCTTATGCTTTCTAAGAATGACTTCATTAATCAAGGGTATGAAGTGACTGCTGAGGCTTATTGCAAAATTTCGGACTTAAACACAAAACTTATCTCTCAGTATAGAATTGACGATAAATACGTAACGATGGACGTTTTTCCCATTGATGGTTTGCCCGAAGATAATAAAAAAGTAGAGCAGATTTATAAAGAAACAAATCTTTACAGGGAGATTTATCGGTTAAATTTTGCAAAGATAGGGGAAGCAACCACTTTTCTTAAAAGAATCTTCAAACCTTTCTTTATTTTAGGCGCCCGTGTCATTGGGAAAGACTATTGTGTAAAAAAAATAAATGAAATAGCTAAAACAAGGGCTTTTGAGAACAGCCATTATGTAGGCGCAGTTACCTGGGGCCTTTATGGATCGGGAGAACGGATGAAAAAAGAAGAATTTGATGAGACTGTCATGGTTGATTTTGAAGGACATAAATTTCCAACCTATAGCTGCTGGGATTCTTATTTACATGGTATTTATGGAAACTATATGGAGCTTCCCCCTATTGAAAAAAGGAAAACGCATCATATGAAAGTGTATAGATTGGAGTGAATAGGGGAATGAATATCGCTGTTATTTTTGCCGGTGGCACTGGCACACGGATGAATACGAAATCTCGTCCAAAGCAGTTCCTTGAAATGCATGGAAAACCGGTACTGATCTATACATTGGAACATTTTCAAAATCATCCTCAAATCGATCATATTATCTTGGTTTCTCTGGCCGCCTGGCTTGATTATGCTGCAGAACTTGTAAAAAAGTTTAGTATAACAAAGGTATCTGCGATTGTTCCGGGTGGCAGTACGGGCCAGGAATCCATTTACCATGGCATAAAAAAAGCGCATGAACTGTATGGAGATAAGAACATTGTCTTGATTCATGATGGCGTACGCCCGCTTATTGATAAAGAAACCATCACAAACTGCATAGATGTAACCGCAAAAAAAGGCAATGCTATTACCGTGAGTCCTGCCATTGAGACGATTTTCCTAAAAAGTAAAAAACAGGGTGAAGTTGGAGAGATTTTTGATCGCTCATCCTGTTTTATGGCCAAAGCACCGCAATGTTTTACCTTGGGTGATATTTATGAGGCTCATCAAAAAGCAATTCAAGAGGACTTACTGAATTTTATTGATTCGGCAAGCTTGATGCAGCACTATGGACTAAAACTCTATACTGTAGAAGGCCACGCAGAAAACATCAAAATTACAACACCCGTGGATTTCTATATCTTTAGAGCCATTATTGATGCAGAGGAAAATTTACAGATTATAGGATTGTGAGGAAGAAAATGTGGCTTGAAAATAAAATTTTTCATGAAGATTTAGAATATATCACAAATCAGGAGTTTATTCAGTGGAGACGATTACAGAATAAAACTGTATTTATTACAGGCGGAACAGGACTTATTGGATTTTATGTTATAAATTCTCTTCTTTTTTATAATCGTCTCTATCATGCTAATATCCGAGTTGTTGCGCTTGTAAGAAATTACGCAAAAGCAAGGGACCAATTTAAAAGTCAGTTGAATGAGAATCCTGATATGCTTACTTTCGTAGAAGGTGCCATTGAAGATATTCCTGCCGTTGGCATGGAAATTAATTATATTCTTCATGCCGCATCTCCAACAGATAGCTCATATTTTCTTGAGAAACCTGTTGAAACAATCCAAACAACGCTGTGCGGGATGTGGAATGTGCTCGAGTTGGCAAGAAAGAATCCTATCGAAGGCATGGTGTATCTTTCCAGTATGGAAGTGTACGGACCGAATCGTGATGAAGAACCGGTGAGTGAATCTCACGCATCTTGTCTTGATACGATGAGCGCACGCAGCTCTTATCCAGAAAGTAAAAGAATGTGTGAGAATCTTTGCGCTTCTTATTATAAGGAATATCAAGTCCCTGTCAGCTGTATTCGGTTAACCCAGACGTTCGGTCCTGGAATCCGGTATGATGATCAACGTATTTTCGCTATGCTGTTAAGATGTGCGATGGAAGAAAAAGACATTGAACTCTTAACAGAAGGGAAAACAAAAAGAAGCTATCTCTATCTTGCAGATGCTGCGACGGCGATTTTAACGGTATTAACATCCGTTAACTATGGGCAGGTTTATAATGCAGCAAATGAAGAAACATATTGCTCAATTAAGGAAATGGCCGACTTAGTTGCATCTCAGATTGCTAAATCCTCAATTGAGGTGATTGTTAATACTCATTCGGATACAAAAACGGATAAATTTTTACCGGAGCTAAAAATGAATTTATCTGTTGATTGGTTAAAGAACTTAGGATGGACACCACATTTCTCGCTTTCTAACGCTTTCGAAAGAACGATGAAATCACTTACGGATAATACAGGAGGCAACTTATAGTGAATCAATTAAGACAGTTACTAGCTGAACTATATCGTAAAAAAATAATTATCGTATTATGTGCCGTACTCTGCGCCGCAGCGTTGGCCTTTGAAAAATACTATTTTGGGGAATTTGTAGTTAGAACAGGTACATATTATACGACTGCAGTGGTTCATGTCGATCATTTAAAAGAAAATGATAATTCCCTTAAGGCTGAACGGCTGCTCAGAACTACGGGGAACCTTTATTCATTTATAGAAAAAAATGAGAAAAATGGACCCATTAGCTTTAATCGACTTGATGTCAATTGGGACAAGCTTGATAAAAATGGGAAAATTACTTGGCTGCAAAAGTATATTTCAATCTATAATTTTGGGTATGATACTTATGAAATCTTAATTAAATTAGATTCATTCGTTCCCAAAGATGCCGATTATTTGAAGGCTAATTCTAATGAACTCCTGCGTGAATTTATCGCATGCTCTGATGAATTTATTCAAAAAATCGAACCTAGCGCTTCCATTCGTGTCATCAAAACAGATGCCGTCTATCCAGAGGTAGTTACAATTTCGAAAAAGCAAACTGTTTTAAAATATGGAATGATTGGATTTGTCCTGGGATTGCTTCTCTCATCTGTCTCAATTTTGATTTGGACCTTGGGTAGGAAAAAATGATTTTTGAGGATACATCGTTACTGTTGTTTATCGTCCTTCTCTTGATTACCCTTTTCACATTGCTATTAAATCAAAACGACATCATCCATCCTGCCACGATCTTTTCTTTAACGATGACGTGGAGTGTGTCGTTAACGCTCGTAATGAGGAGTGAATGGCAGCTTGCGACCAGCAGTTCGGCGACAATTCTGATTTCTGCAGCCGTGGTAGCTTTCGTCGCAGGCGCTTTCTGGTGTGATAGAATTCTTTTAGAAAAGAATTCGCAGGCTCCGCAAAATACGATAACTAGCATTACTATTTCTTGGAAAGTATTGCTTTGCTTTTTATCCATTATGGGGCTCTTTATTGTATTATCATTTAAAGAAACCTATGAGAGTGCACTCTTATTGGGTAACAAGAATGGCGTAGCAGGGATGATTCGAACCGTTAGACTCGCTACTGAAAATGGTCTTTATAAATCGTCACGTTGGATGTCTTATCGGAATATATTTTCCAGTTCTTTTACCTATACTTGCATCCTAATCTTCTTTAGTAATATTTTTCAGTGCCATGAGTCAGTAAGAAAAAATTTAAAATTTTTAGTTCCAATCATTTTTTATTTACCTTTTATTATTTTAAGTGGTGGCCGGATGGGGCTGCTCAATTTAACAATTTATATTCTTTTGACTGGCGCTATTATTTATGAGCGAAGTCAATCTTTTCATCCAAAAGCAAAACAAAAGATTATCATTGTGTCGCTTGCAGCAGGGGTCAGTTTTTTATGCTTATTTTTGCTCTTTGGTTTTTTTACAGGGAAGGTTTCTCTGCATGGGCGGAGCCCATTTTCTATTATTGCCCATTATGGGGGATTATCAGCACCAGCATTAAGTGTTTATTTGAATTCAACACCACTGGAATCTCCTTACATTGGGTTAACGACACTATGGGATATTTATAGTAAACTACGAGTTTTAGGCTTATCATTGCCCCAAAATATAACGTTCCTTAAGTTTGTCCAATTTCATGGAATCAATACAAATGTTTACACTGCAATGAGACGTTATATTGAAGACTATGGATATATTGGTATGTATCTAATCATGTATTTTCTAGGCATAATTTACACAGCTTTTTATAGATTCGTTGAATATCGCTCCCACTCTCTATTTCCTATAGCTATCTACGCTTTTATTGCTCTTCCGCTAGTTTTTTCTATTAATGACGAAATTTTTCTTGCCCATATATTAAGGACATCAAATTTATATCAAATTTGTTTAATGTATATTTTCTTTAAGGTAATGGTTCGTGTTCAAGGAGAATCAAGTATAGATGGATAGTTTGATCGTATTATTAAGTTCATATAATGGTGCAGCCTATATTGAGAAGCAAATTGAAAGTCTATTAAATCAAACCCTTGCACCCAATATGAGAATTATCGTTCGTGATGATGGGTCCACCGATCATACGACCCTTCCCATCCTTCGACAATACCAGTCCAACGGAAAAATTGAACTTTGGGAAAGAGAGAATATAGGCGTCGTTAAAAGCTTTTTTGACCTTCTTTTGCATGCTCCTGATGCTGATTACTATGCTTTTTGCGACCAAGATGATTATTGGCTGCCACCAAAAATGGAGATGGCAGTTCATAAACTTTCCTGCATCAAAGAGCCCGCATTATATTGTTCAAAAAAAATCATTGTAGATCAAACGCTAAAAAAACTGCCAAGAAAGGATAATACTCCTTTATTTGGGACGCTTGATGTTTTGATGAAGGGAAATATTGCCTCGGGCTGTACGATGGTATTTAATCAAGAACTAAGGAATCTGTGCAGAAAGTTTATTCCCGATGAAAATGAGTATCAATATCTCTATCATGATACTTGGCTCTTTACCTTAGCTAAATTTACTGGGACAATTGTCTATGATTCAAATTCATATATCTTATACCGGCAACATGGCAAGAATGTTGTTGGCGCAATGGCCTGGGGAATGGACTTATTTATACAACGGATAAAAACATTTGACTGGACATTTAAGAAATATCGAAACCGAATGAAAGCAACTTATTATGCAAAAATCCTTGCCCAATATTTCTTACCCGATATTAGACCGGAATTGAAGAATACGGTTATTGCTGTTTCTCATGCGAGAAACAGTTTCGGGAGCCGTTTGACTTTATTCTTTGCTGGTGGTTTCACGCATACCCCTTTTTATGAGTATGTAATCTATAAAGCATATATTTTATTGGGATGGCTTTAATTGATATGAGCAAATCGACAATTATTAAAAAAATTTCATACTCTGTCTTTGCAAATGTCATTTCTTTACTCGTATCCATCTTTATGGTTATCATTGTCCCGAAGTTCCTATCCTTGGAAGATTATGGACTTTGGCAATTGTTTTTGTTCTACTATTCCTATATAGGCTTCTTCCACTTTGGATGGGAAGATGGCATTTATCTTAGATACGCAGGGAATTCTTTTGAAACATTGGATTCCAAGCTTTTTGCAGGGCAATTATATGGAATCATTGTGCTTCAGCTTCTTGTTTCAGCTGTTGTTCTTACTGGTTCTATGTGGGTTATTAATGACCCTATCAAGCAGCGTGTCCTTTGGTGTATCGTCTTCATTATCCCATTCGTTAATTTTAACAATGCCTGTAATCAGATTATGCAGTTTACTGACTGCATCAAACGGTATGCCACACTCGTGCTGCTGGAAAGAACGCTCTTGCTTTCGGCCATCGTCTTATGCTTTGCAGCCGGCTTCCGCACCTTTTCTCATTTATATTTTGCAAAGGTGTTTTCCATTGTTTCAGTCTCTCTGGTTGGAGCGTATTGGTGTAAAAGCTTATTGAAACTGCATTTTTATCCTTTAAAGGAATCGCTTAAAGAAGCCTCTATCAATTTGAGCGTTGGAAGCAAGCTAATGTTTGCCAACATTGCCAGTATGCTCATCATTGGAATTGTGCGTTATGGGATTTCGATTGGATGGGATATTACCACGTTCGGGAAAATTTCTTTGACGCTAAATGTTTCTAATTTCTTGATGGTTTTTATTTCTGCTGTAAGCGTTGTCTTATTCCCTTTGCTAAAACATATGGAGTGGGGCCAACTTTCCAACTTATATATAAGGATAAGGAATTGTCTATCCATTTTAATTTTAGGAGCCATGATTTTTTATTATCCCATGAAGAGTCTCCTGTCATGGTGGCTTCCTAAGTATGCTGACAGTTTGATTTACATGGCGGTGTTATTCCCTGTCTGTTTATTTGAGTGCAAAGTAACGCTCTTAGTCAATACCTATTTAAAAAGTATGCGCCAGGAAGCCTTGATTTTGAAGATCAATGGGATTGCCGTAATTTCAAGTATGATGCTCACTGTTGTCTCTGTTGCACTTTTCCATAACTTGACGATGGCCGTTTTTTCTATCGTATTCCTTTACGCAGGCAGATGCTTTTTGGCAGAGTATCATCTCCAAAAGCTGCTTTCCCTAAATCTGCGTAAGGATATGATGCAGGAGATGCTCCTCGTCCTTGTTTTTATCGCAACGGGATGGAAACTGAATAGCTGGATGACAATGATTATATATGCCCTTTGTTATGGATGTTACTTTATTTTGAACCGGTCCAAGGTCCATGATGTAATCATGCTAATCAAAAAATAAGTGAGTTCATTGCATTAAAGTTCGTGAGAGGTGATTGAAATATGAAAGGAATCGTTTTGGCCGGAGGGAGTGGTACTCGTCTTTATCCCCTTACAATGGTCACATCAAAACAGTTGCTGCCGGTGTATGATAAGCCGATGATTTATTATCCCTTATCAACGCTCATGCTGGCAGGTATTCGGGATATCCTGATTATCTCGACGCCCCAGGATTTACCCAATTTTGAGCGTCTTCTTGGCGATGGATCCCGTTATGGGCTGCATTTATCTTATAAGGTACAGCCTTCTCCCGATGGGCTTGCCCAAGCTTTTATCCTTGGTGAGGAATTTATTGACGGCGATTCCTGCGCCATGATTTTAGGCGATAATATCTTTTATGGTGCGGGTCTTACGGCGCACCTTATCAAAGCTGCCAGCAAGACGACGGGCGCGACTGTCTTTGGCTATTATGTTGATGATCCGGAGCGTTTTGGTGTCATCGAATTTGATGAAAGCGGCAAGGCCGTATCCATTGAAGAAAAGCCGCAGCATCCTAAATCCAACTATGCTGTAACAGGGCTTTATTTCTATGGAAATAAGGTCTGCGAGTATGCAAAGCAGGTGAAGCCATCGGCGCGCGGCGAGCTTGAAATCACAGACCTTAATAAAATCTATCTGGAAAAGGGGCAGTTGGATGTTGTTACCCTTGGCAGGGGCTATGCTTGGCTTGATACGGGAACTGTGGCGAGTCTCAGTGACGCGTCCAATTTCGTAAAAGCCGTTGAAACGCGTGCAGGTATCCAGATTGCGGCACTCGAAGATATTGCTTATGGAAAAGGCTGGATTACAAAAGATACCCTTCTTGAGAGCGCCCATAAGTATGGCAAGAGCCCCTATGGTCAGTATCTATTAAAAGTGGCCGAAGGAAGATTCCTTCGGGATAACTGAAAGGACGAGAAACGTGAAAATCATTGTAACAGGCGGCGCAGGATTTATTGGAAGTAATTTTATCTTCCATATGCTGAAGAGCCATCCTGAAGACTACATTATTTGTCTTGATAAACTTACCTATGCGGGGAACCTTTCTACACTGGCTCCCATAATGGATAACGCACATTTTCGCTTCGTCCGTGCTGATATTTGTGACCGCAAGGCTGTAGATGCTCTTTTTGAAGAAGAGCATCCTAATATGGTGGTGAACTTTGCCGCTGAATCCCATGTGGATCGCTCTATTGAAAATCCGCAGCTTTTCTTGGAAACCAATATTATCGGCACATCTGTGCTCATGGATGCATGCCGGAAGTATGGTATTCAGCGGTATCATCAGGTGTCCACAGATGAAGTCTATGGGGATTTGCCTCTGGATCGCCCCGACTTATTCTTTACGGAAGCAACTCCGATTCATACGTCCAGCCCTTACAGCAGTTCCAAAGCGTCCGCTGATTTGCTCGTATTAGCGTATTACCGAACCTATGGGCTTCCTGTTACTATCAGTCGCTGCAGCAATAACTACGGGCCCTATCATTTTCCGGAAAAGCTGATTCCTCTTATGATCATCAATGCCCTCCACGATAAGCCCTTGCCGGTCTATGGCGATGGTCAAAATGTGCGTGACTGGCTATATGTAGAAGATCATTGCCGTGCTATTGACCTTATTCTTCAGAAGGGGAGAGTAGGAGAAGTCTATAATGTAGGTGGTCACAATGAAATGAAGAACATTGACATTGTAAAACTCATTTGCAAAGCACTGGGTAAACCGGAAAGCCTGATTCACTTTGTGAAGGACCGTAAGGGGCATGACCGGCGATATGCTATTGATCCCGCGAAAATCCACCGTGAACTCGGTTGGCTGCCAGAAACAAAGTTTGCTGACGGAATTCAGAAGACCATCCAGTGGTACTTAGATAATGAAGAATGGTGGCAGCCGATTGTTAATGGCGACTACGTAAAATACTATGATAGGATGTATGGGAGCCGGGGTAGTTGTTAGCGGGTAGCTATTAACAGATGGCTATTAGCTGATAGATGTTAGCGCGGGGGATACGAAATTTTAGGGTTTTGATTTAATTAAAGAATATCGCAGATAGATTCTTAAGGGGGAAAAATAATTTGTACTGGAGTAGATGAATGACTTGTCGTAATTTTAAAGATTACACTGTATGGCAGGAAGCAATGAACTTAGCCTGTAAAATTTATGAACTCATCAGAAAATTACCTAACGAAGAAAGATTTGCTCTTTGTGATCAAATGAGACGAGCAGCTGTTTCGGTGCCATCTAATATTGCAGAAGGCAAAGGAAGAGGAAGCGATAAAGAGTTTATTCGTTTTCTAAATATTGCAAAGGGGTCGACTGTTGAGCTAGAAACACAATTGCTACTATGTGAACGGTTTGATTATCTTACTAATAAGGATATCAAAGAGGCTATAGAATCCTGTCATTATGTAGTAAAAATGATTAACAGGATTAATTATAATTGACATAAGTTCAGGAAGAGATAGACTGAAATATACCGGAACATGAAAATTGTTATCGGCTACCTGCTATAGACTACTCGCTACAGACTACCCGCTAATTAAAATAATACTAAGGAGTGAACGTCTTGAAAGTATTTGTAACCGGTGTCAATGGCCAGCTTGGGCATGACGTAATGAACGAGTTGGCAGGCCGTCATATTGAGGCGGTGGGCTGTGGCACCTCTCCTGTTTATAAGGGAATTCGGAATGGTTCACCTGTTGAGAAAATGCCCTATATTCAGCTTGATATAACAAAAAAAGATCAGGTAAATGAGGCTATGGAAAAGGTCCATCCTGATGCGGTCATTCATTGTGCCGCATGGACTGCTGTGGATGCAGCAGAAGAGCCTGAAAATATTGCGAAAGTCCGTGCCGTCAATGTCGACGGCACTCGCTTTATTGCCGAAGTTTGTAAAAAGCTTGGGGCTAAGATGCTCTATATCAGTACCGATTATGTTTTTAATGGCAAAGGAACCACTCCATGGGACCCTGACTGTAAAGAATATGATCCGCTCAATGTGTATGGCCAGAGTAAGCTTGACGGAGAATTCACGGTATCTTCCCTGTTGGATAAGTACTTTATCGTCCGTATTGCCTGGGTCTTTGGCCTTAATGGAAATAATTTCGTGAAAACCATGCTTAAGGTGGGGAAGACCCATAAAGAGTTGCGTGTTGTCAATGACCAGATTGGAGCACCTACGTATACTTTTGATTTAGCTTGTTTGCTGGTAGATATGATTCAAACGGATAATTATGGCTATTATCACGCAACGAATGAGGGTGGATATATTAGTTGGAATGAATTTGCTAAGGAAATATTTCGACAGGCAAGCTATTCAACCAAGGTAATTCCTGTAACAACGGAAGAGTATGGAATGTCAAAAGCTCGGAGACCATTTAACAGCCGATTGGAGACAAAAAAACTGCAAGATTCTGGGTTTAATAGGCTGCCAAGTTGGAAATCTGCAATAAGCAGATATATTCATGAGCTACACCGTAATACTTGATTTGTCGTGTAATTCTAATAGTTTTATGTAGGTATAATATATTTTGGTGTATATATGAATTTGATGGGTAGTCCATTAGTTTCTGTAATTGTCCCTGTATATAATCGAAAGGCGACAATTTTTAGATGCCTGGATTCAATTTTAAAACAATCATATCGGAATCTTGAGGTCTTAGTAATCGATGATGGAAGCGATGATGGCACTTCCGATATCTGTCGTAGCGTGTCAAAAACGGATGCTTGCATAAAGCTTTTTAGCCAGGATAATCATGGTGTTTCTTTCAGTCGTAATAGAGGCATAGCTGCAGCAACAGGCAAATATGTAGTGTTTATCGATAGCGATGATTATGTTAACACTCAATATGTGGAAGGTCTTGTATGCAGTGCTGAAAGGGAGAGGGTGAATCTTACAATCAGCAAGACAGTACATGATTATATCGATATTAATCATGAGAATCATGAAATTGATTTTCACGAATGTGTAGGCAATATAAAAAAGGATTATGTTAAGCTGCAAAAGTTAAACGACGGTCCAGTGGGGAAACTATATAAGTTGGAAATTATAAAAAAGAATCGCATATGGTTTCCTGAGACTATGAATTTTCAAGAGGACTGTGTTTTCAATATGTTATATTATAATCATATACAAGATTATAGAATTTGTTTACAGAGTGTCTATCATGTTTATCGTATAAAAAATGATTTTAACCTAAGCGCTTCATTATCAAGGGAAACCTTTAATAGCCGTATAGAACACATCCGGTATTTGTCCGAGTTCCTAAAGATGAATACTCCAGATGATTCTGAATTGGCATTTGGAGCTGCAATAATGGGAGCGATTCGTAAAGCAATATTTGTGAAGGATTCATGTAACAACTATCAAGCCTTTTTGGAACGGATACAGACTATAGCTTCTGTCTCAAACTTAAGCTATAGTGCAAACCGATGTAAGACAAAAATGGTTCTTTTTTGTTTTAAATATAAATGTTACTGGCCTATTTATTTATATTACAAAATACGGCTTAGATTTTGAAAGCAAGGATATTTTTAGATGGGAGAGATTAAAATGGGACAAATTAAAGTGGATCATAATGTGGGAAAAATTGATGGACTTTGCGTCATTACTCCTACCCAACATGGTGACGAACGTGGTTATTTTATGGAGACCTACAATGAACATGATATGGAAGAAGCTGGAATTCATGTGAAATTTGTGCAGGATAATCAGTCTATGTCTACCAAGGGAGTGCTTCGGGGCCTTCATTTCCAGAAGCATTTCCCTCAGTGCAAACTCGTTCGGGTTATCCGTGGAAGAGTTTTTGATGTAGCTGTGGATTTGCGTGCGCAGTCTAAAACCTATGGTAAATGGTATGGCGTAGAGCTTACGGAAGAAAACAAGAAACAGTTCCTTATTCCAGAAGGCTTTGCTCATGGATTCCTTGTTCTCTCAGACGTGGCAGAATTCTGTTACAAGGTCAATGATTTTTGGCATCCTGATGATGAAGGGGGACTTGCCTGGAATGATCCTGAAATTGGGATTGATTGGCCCGAAGTTGGAGGAGTATATCCTGGAAATGCGTCAGCCGAAGGTTATACCCTGCAGGATGGTACAAAACTGATGTTAAGTGAAAAAGATCAGAAGTGGCTAGGATTAGATGAGACGTTTTCTTTTAAATAAAAATACCTTTATTTAAAATGTACTGAAGGCTACTTACTCGTCAAATTGCCTTAAGATGTGATAAGAGCTTAAAGAACTTTCATGTTATAAATTTGTTCCATTCGGGTTATATATTTTATCTAATTCTTTATAAGCTTCGTCTGTGGATGCAGGAACCTCCGTAACTTGCGTGCTTGTTTGGGAAACTTTGAATTATAAATCAATGTTAAATTTCTTCTCCACGTTGTGGGAGGCAAATAGCCTTTTTAATTGTAAAGAGGTTCATCAAGTATCGACTGATAAAGTTTATGGTGATTTGCCCCTATCAGCCGCAGCACCTGGGTTTAAGGAGACGGACCAGCTTCGGCCGTCAAGTCCCTACAGCAGTTCAAAAGCTGCCGCTGATTTAGCCGTACTGTCCTATCATCGTACCTATGGGATCCCTGTCACCATCGGCCGCAGTTCCAATAATTATGGCAGGTTTCAGCACCCAGAAAAACTCATCCCCAAAATGATACAGCTTGCCCTCAAGAATAAACCACTTCCCCTATATGGCGATGGCAGTAATGTACGTGATTGGCTTTACGTTCATGATCATTGCCGGGCTATCGATATGATTCTCCAGCATGGACGGGTAGGAGAAATCTATAACGTTGGGGCAGGGGAGGAGCGCAGCAACCTCGAAATTGTTCATCTTATTTGTCGAATCTTGAATAAGCCAGAGAGTTTGATTCAGTTTGTGGAAGATAGGAAAGGGCACGATGTGCGCTATTCCCTGGATATTTCTAAGATCCGTAATGAATTGGGATGGAGTCCGGAGACAGCATTTGATGTGGGGATGGCAAAGACGATTCAGTGGTATGAGGAAGAGTATGGAGAAAATTCCCTTTAGATTATAAAGATAAGCCCTGGAGATTATGATTTCAGGGCTTATCTTTACGCCTTGAGATGCTTCTAATGAAAACACGTCAGCACTCCGAGTAACTTGACCTTAATATAGATAGGTCAAAGATATTTCACCAGAAGATTCAGCTTAATAAGTGCTAGCTAATACATTTTCCTCTGAGGGTATACCAGAAATCATTTCTATAATTTAAGGCTGGATGCAGCGACGTTGCTCTTAATAAAAGGTCTTACAAGATAAATACATCATTTTATTAGGATGGTTTACAGCATTGTTTTTATATCTTTTGACTGATATGGTTTATATTATTGTTGAACTATATGCAAATGAAGGCTATACTATATCTAGTAGTGTGGAACAGATGTTTATAAAACTTGCTACGATATCTAGTAAAGACACTTCTTCGGACAATGGAGCAGTGGTTTTCTTAAAAGTAATATTTAAACTATTGCAAGGTGATAAAATGAAGAATGTAATCGCTGTAGTATGGGATTTTGATAAGACCTTAATCGATGGGTATATGCAAGATCCGCTTTTTGAAGAGTATCATATTAACAGTGCTCAATTCTGGGTAGAAGTGAACGCACTTCCGGAAAAGTATAAGAAATTAGGCGTTGAAGTAAACAAGGATACGGTTTATTTAAATTACTTAATTCAATATGCCCACGAACATGACCTATCTGATCTAAATAATGAAAAGCTCAAAGGGTACGGAAAGAAATTAAATTTTTATCCTGGAGCCATTGAACTTATTCGCTATCTTAATAATGATATTTTAAAGAATCACTCCGATTTGGATAAAGAGCATCCAAAACAGTATAGCGAATATGGCATTAAAGTTGAAAACTATGTTGTTAGTACTGGTATCAAAAAGATTATTGAGGGGTCGGAATTAGCTCCCCTCCTGGAACACTACTGGGGCTGCGAACTAATTGATAGTGATATGATTGATAAAAATGCAGGACAGAGCATGATTGCAGATGTTGGCTACACAATTGATAATACAACAAAAACAAGGGCTTTATTTGAAATTAATAAGGGAATCCCGCAAGATCCGGACTTAGAAGTAAATGCTAAGATTCCCGAAGATATGCGGCGTGTTAAGTTTAAGAATATGATTTATATAGCTGATGGTCCTAGTGATATACCAGCGTTCTCGCTGATTAATAAAAATGGGGGATCGACTTTTGCGATTTATCCCAAAGGAAACCAGAAAGCATTTCAGCAAGTAGAGCAATTACGTGAGGATGGGCGCATTAATATGTTTGCCGAAGCCGACTACAGAGAGAGAACGACAGCATACATGTGGATTACCAATAAAGTGCTTGAAATTGCCAATCGTATTTGCAATGAGGAACGGGCAAAGCTAGAAAATGCTGTATCGAAGGGACCCAAGCATTTAGTGTAGGAAAGAATGGAGAACAAGGAGGAATAAGAAAAACTATGGAAGATGAGGTTAAAGAAAATCTTATAAAAATTAGAGACGATTTAGAACCTATATCCTTTACTTACGATAAAGATGGTAATTATTTCAAAACGTTGAAAGAAATTATCTGAGGAACAAAAAATGATGAAGAGAAGAATTGTGGTTCTTTGTCAAATTTTGGGGTGCTAAAGTGTCTATGCACTCCTGGAGAGGACATGCACGGAAGATAGTGCGTATCCTTTTTCGTTGCGTGTGTTAATGTACAAAATCCTATTACGAAAGCGCTCAAAATTGCGCAGACCAAATGAAGTCCGTTTTAACACCTTGATTTTATTGCTGCAGCCTTCAGTAAAGCCGTTGGAGTAAGGATATATAAGGGCTCTCCTAATCTCTTCGTACCAATAGGTAAAGGACTTAACCAGAGCGTTCATTTCCGGTAAATCAGCGCTTTTTAGTAGGTCTATCCATGCTGAAAGTGCCCATGTTAGAGCCCATTTAATTTAACCAAATAGAGCCCATTAGAAAAAATCAATTTGGGCTCAATAGAAAAAGCCATTACATAATCTTCCATTTCCTTCTACATAGAACCAAAAATGAAAAGAGCTGCTAACGGAAAGACTGGTACTTTTCTTTGGCGGCTCTTTTTAAAATGCTATGCATACATCTATCATAAAATGGAATTTAAAAATGGCATTCAGTAGGGTATAATGGGAAAAAGAATTCTAAAGCTAGCTTTAGGCCACTTTTATTTTTGGGAGCGATTTTTTTGAACAAAGAAGCGATACAAGCACCGCTCATCAGTCTCCTTGTACCTATCTACAATGTAGCGTCCTATGTAGATCGATGCGTTGGGTCCCTTGTGAACCAAACTTATTCCAATCTAGAAATCCTGCTCGTCGACGATGGTTCTACAGATGGCAGTGGGGCGCTCTGTGATGAGTGGGTAAAAAAGGATTCTCGCATCCATGTCGTCCATAAGGAAAATGGGGGCCTTTCTGATGCGAGAAACGCAGGAATCAAACGCGCTGCAGGCGCTTATCTTGCTTTTATCGACGGGGATGACTATATTGCCCCTGAGTACTGCGAAAAACTTTATCAGGCCCTTGCCGCGCATGATGCCGATATTTCCCTCTGTAATATTTGTTATGAATGGGCAGATGGACGCAGGAAAGACTATGAACCGCCCCATGGAACGCGGGAAGGTGTATGTACGGTTAAAGAGGTTCTACAAGTCCTTCATGGTGTGGGAGACCTTACTTTATGCGTTGCCTGGAACAAGCTTTATAAGCGAATCATTTTTACAGGGAATCCACCGCTTTTTTTCCCCAAGGGACGTTATTATGAGGATGAATTTTTAAATTACAAGCTCCTTAATAGGGCTAGTCGCATTTCAGTCATCCCTGATGCGCTCTACTTTTACTTTCAGCGGGATAACAGCATCATTCATCAGTACACAGATAAGCATTTTACGGACCTATGTTGCTGCATTGAGGATAGTCTCACCTGGTATCCGGATGACGAGGAAAAAAGACAGTGGAAACTGCGTCATTCGCTGAAACTTTGTTTTACGCTCTATAAAAAGTGTCACGATGATCTGCACTTTAGAAACCGGACTAGTGAAGTGAAAGGGCTTGTTTTCCGTATCATGAAGGAGCTTAAGATTACGTATCTAACGAAAAGGGAACTTGTGAAGGTCTTCCTGATCCTCGTTGGTGGCTATGGCGCGCTTTATCAAGTAAAGTGCCGCTTAAAGGCATCTCTATAACATTACCCAAAGGAAAAGAGCTGCGTAACGGAAATCTCAGGACTTCCGTTAGGCAGCTCTTTTGTTATGATCTTTTGTGGGTGAGCAGATTGGTGAATTTTTGGATGACAAGGTGGGTCATGTCATCTTTAAAAAGAAGGAGCAGAAGGAAATAGGACGCGCCGCCGAGGAGGACGAGGAGGGCCGTATGAACGAGACTTGGGGAGAGGCTTCCTGCGGCAAAGGTGACAAGGCCAAACATGATGAGACTTGCGAATAGGTGGGTGCGGGACCCGAGAAGAATATCCCGCAGGGGAAGGGCGCACCGGACGAGGTAGAACTGGACACCCATGACGATGAGTTCCGTAAGGACCGAAGCGGCTGCGGCACCTGCTGCCATGGCGTAGGGAATGAAGAGCAGGTTCAATATAAAGTTACAGACCGCACCGACGAGGACGCTTTTTGTGAGGATGGCCTGTTTGTTGGTCGGGACAAGGTACTGGTTTCCCGTGACGTTACTGAGACCAATTGCGATGACAATGAGGCTTAAGATGCGGACGAGGGGAATGACAGGAAGATAGTTGGGCCCAAAGAACCAGGGCACGAAATTAGGGGCGACGGCCATGAGACCAAAGCAGATGGGGAAGGAGAGGAGGGAAACGAACTGGTAGGAAAGTTTCATCCCTTGGATGACCTTCTCATGGTCCTTGCGGGCAAAGGCATAGGCCATGCGGGGAATCATGACGGGAATGAGACTTGTCACAATGGTGAGGGTGATGCGCACCGTCTTTTCGGCTTGTTCGTAGTAGCCGTTTTGCAGGGTCGATGCGGCGGCAAGACCAATCATGGTACGGTCCATGAGGGTATAGAGATTGACAGCAATTTGGGGGATGAAAAGGGCGATGAGGGGCGACAGGTGACGGACTATGTGCAGTTCTTCTTTCGGGACGCGGACGAGATAGCGGGGAAGGAAGAACCAAAGGGACAGGTTGGTTACAAGGGAGAGCCCTGCTAGAAGGCCGATGTAAAGGCCCAGGTCCTCGGGAGAATGGATGAAAAGAAAGAAGGACGCTACGGTGATGAAGCGGAGCAGGACGTTTCGGGCTGCAATCTTACCAAATTCCTCGAGCCCCTGAAAAAACCAGGTGATATCAAAAAACGTAGCGGCGATGTTGAGGCCTTGGAGCATGAAGATGGCTCTGTGGTACATGCGGGGGACGACAAAGGTGCTGTAAGCTGTAAGAGACAGGAGCATGAGAACAAGCCGCAGGAGCGTCAGCTCAAAAAACGTCTTGCTGCGGCCCTTGGGGTCGTCCTGCCTGTAGGCAATCTCGCGCTGTCCATAAAGTCCGATGCCTAGGGATGCGAAAAGGGAAAAGTAGGAAACAATGGAACTTGAAAAACTCGCAAGACCAATGCTTTCCGGACCCAGGACGCGGGCTAGGTAAGGAATCGTAATGAAAGGTGTCAGGACCACCAGGATCTGGTAGGAAAGATTATAAAAATAGTTTTTCATAAGGCTTTTTTTCATCGATAAAGAATCCTTTGACGTAGTGTAGGTTCATTATACTATGAAAGGAAGGAGAGAGGGGGAATTTGTGGAGGATTATTTTACTCGGCGAACAAATCGCGCCGATTTTCTGCACGAAGTGCCTTCATTGCTTTTGAAAAGATTTATGAGATGGCAATAAAGGCATGTCGCATCGTAATTAGGATACGTACCACAATTCCATTTTAAAGACGCCCGAAAAAATGGAGCCCTTGGGCGGGCCGCTTTTAGGAATTTTTTCGGATTGCAGAAGAAACATGATTCGCCTAAGTCTCATATCGGCCCATCTGTGTTGTCAAAAAGACGCAGGCTTCCTAGCAGCACGGAAATGCGCGTGCGGCGTCGTCAGCCTGCACTTTTTTCCTAGCATCTAAACCAATCTGAGCCCCATTCGAATCATGTAAATAGAAGAAAGACCAGAACGCCGGCACCAAACTGCCCCTTTTCATCCACCCCCCACCAAGCCTGCTTGGTGGATACCCCCGCCTTGGTAAGCTGGAACGGCATTCGCCGTCTCTAAGGCAAAAGATCAAATCAGTTAGTGCTGATAAGAAGAAAATACTTTTTGATTCCATGTTGCGAAAAATTTTAAGACCAAATAACAAAGAAAATTTTGTTGGACTAGCGAAGAAGCCTCAATCCGAAAACGCGCTTTGATTCGGTTTGAGGCTCTCTTTATATTCTTTTTCTTTAGGTACAATGCTGGATGCATCGTACCGTCCTTCATGCGGTCTTTTGCCTTAGAACTCGACTCGTAGAGTCGATCCGCCTCGCCAGGACGGGGGACCGAAAACCGCATATTGCCTCATTATAATGAGGCAGGCGTGCCCTTTCGGTGGTGGATGAGGAGCGCAGCGACGTTTCTTTATGAGCGCTAGCGAGGAACATCACATGATGGTCTAAAACCGCTGCAGATGGAGCAAATTTGCTCCATTGTCGGTTGCGGGACCGTGTTATCGTGTGATTTAATCCGTGCCGGCCCATCATTGCAACGGGTTTTTCGACCGTGTCCATGACCTTCCTCCTCGTTGTGGCCCGCATCTGGCCCCTTTCGGCCATTCCTGACACGTACTTTACGAGCGAAAAGGCCACTGTTCCTAAAGAAGAGGGAAGCCGCCTCGAGCGGGCTTGGAAGCTCGGCCTTGAAACGGCTGCGGCCCAGCCCCCTGTTTTGAAACTCTGCACGGATAACCTCATGAGCGGTCTCAAGATGGCCTTTGGCGTCATTCCTTCCATTACGTCCATTGGGCTCTTGGGCCTCTTCCTTGCGGAATTTACACCCATCTTTGATTATTTCGGCTATCTCTTCGTTCCTTTCTTCAAACTCTTCGGTGTGTCCCAAGCGGTCCTTGCCGGTAAGGCAGCGGCCTTGAGCCTTCCGGAAATGTTCCTGCCGGCCATTCTCATCAAGGGGTCGGGGACCATGCTTTTGAAGTTCGTCATCGCTGTGGTCAGCATTTCCGCAATCCTTTTTTCTCAGCCAGCATCCCCTGCATCATGGGGACGGATATTCCGCTCAAGATGCGGGACATTGTCATCATCTGGTTCGAACGGGTGGTCTTTTCCATCATCATCACGATCTCCATTGCCATGTTCTTGGGGCTGCCTGATTAATAGTGTACGCTAATTAAAAGTCCTATCCTTTTCTGCTATCGGGAGGGGTGGGACTTCTTTTTGAGTAAAAACAAGGCTGTATGCACCTTGCCGCCTCTTTTCCGGATTTCTGAAAAAGAGGGTTGAATATGCGTCATAATGGTGATATAGTGTATACTAAATTGAGACAATGTTTTCAAGTTTTGCTGAAAAGGAGCCCAACATGGATAAATCAAATGCTTATTTGCTGTGGTTTGAACAACTGGAAAGAAAAGACGTCGACATTGTCGGCGGCAAATCCTCTTCTCTTGGGGAAATGACGTCCAAGACCGATGTTCCTGTGCCGTATGGCTTTGCTACGACGGCCCATGCTTATCGGTATTTCATTGACCAGACGGGCCTGCGCGAAAAGATGCGCAGCATCCTTGCGGAACTGACGGATGTGGAAAATAGTGAACTTCTCTCCTCGGTCTGCGTGCGCCTGCGCGGAGCCATCATGGAACAGGAAATGCCCCAGGATCTTCAGGATGCCATCCGCAGAGCCTATGAAGAGCTGGCTCACAAGATGAATGAAGATGAACCCTATGTAGCCGTTCGTTCCAGTGCCACGGCTGAAGACCTGCCTGACGCCAGCTTTGCCGGCCAGCAGGATACGTATCTTAATGTCCATGGTGCCGATCAGGTCATCCGCAAGGTCAAGGAATGTTACGCTTCCTGCTTTACGGACCGCGCTGTCTACTATCGGGAAAAACAGGGTTATGACCATCTGTCCCTTGCTCTTTCTGCAGTTGTCCAGATGATGGTCTTTTCCAAAGCCGCCGGCGTTATGTTCACGGTAAATGTGGCTAACGGTGATGACAAGAACATCATGATCGAAGGGGCCTACGGCCTTGGTGAATATGTGGTTGGCGGCATTGTAACGCCGGACAGCTACGTCGTTTCCAAAGACGAAATGAAGCTCATTTCAGTATCGGTCAATGAACAGGATAAGATGCTCATCCGCAAGCCCGGCGGCGATACCATGGAAGTGCCTGTTCCTGAAGCAGACCGCAGGAAACAGACCCTGACAAACGCACAGATCCTGGAACTTGCAGGATACGCCAAAAAGATTGAAGCCCATTATGGCTGTTATATGGATATGGAATGGGGCATTGATGAAAGGGATGGCAAGATCTGGATTCTTCAGGCTCGTCCGGAAACTGTTTGGTCCCGCCGCAACAAGGAAAAGAAGAACGAAGAAGAACAGACGGCCGGATCCATGGAAGGGGCCAAGGTTCTTTTGAAGGGCCTTCCCGCAAGCCCGGGTCAGGGCTATGGCAAAGCCCATGTCATCCGCGACCCGAAGGATATTGACGAATTCAAGGATGGAGAAATCCTCGTTACGGAAATGACGGCTCCGGACTGGGTGCCTGCCATGAAAAAGGCACAGGCCATTGTCACGGACAGTGGCGGCATGACCTGCCATGCTTCCATTGTCAGCCGCGAACTGGGTATCCCCTGCATCGTTGGCACCAAATCCCGCGGTGAAGCGGCTACGGAAGTCCTCAAAGGCGGCGAAGAAATCACGGTCGATGCGTCAAACGGCGTTGTTTTTGCAGGCAACCTTCAGGTAAAGAAGGCGGAAGCTGCCGCCGCGCCGGCGCAAGCTGCTGCTGTTGTGGAAACCTTCCCTGTAACGGGAACCAAGATCTACATGAATTTGGGTGATCCGTCCCTTGCCGATAAATACGCCAGCCTGCCCTGCGACGGCATTGGCCTCATGCGTGAGGAATTCATCTGGACGACCTATATCCATGAACATCCGCTTTATCTTCTGAAGACGGGTCATCCGGAAAAGGTTGTCGAAGCCCTTGCCGAAGGGTTCCGCAAGGTGGCTCAGGCCATGGCTCCGCGCCCTGTTACCCTGCGCTTCAGCGATTTCAAGTCCAGCGAATACCGCGACCTTAAGGGTGGGGAAGAATTTGAACCCCATGAACCGAGTGCCCTCCTTGGCTGGAGAGGGGCTTCCCGTTACTACGATCCGAAATACACGGCTGCTTTTCGTCTGGAAGTCCAGGCGGTCCGCAAGGTTCGTGAAGAATACGGCCTCAAGAACCTCAACGTCATGATTCCTTTCTGCCGCACCGTGGACGAATGTGCCAAGGTCGTATCCATCATGGAAGAAGAAGGACTCCATCGCGGACCGGACTTCAAGGTCTGGCTCATGGCGGAAATCCCGGCAAATATCATCCTTGCCGACAAATTTAATCAATATGTCGACGGCTATTCCATCGGTTCCAACGACCTTACGATGCTGACGTTGGGCTGTGACCGTGACAACGATGTCATTTCCCACCTTTTTGATGAACGCAATCTGGCTGTACGCCGCGCGGTACGCCACCTTATCGAAGTGGCCCACCGGGATGGCAAGACGGTCTCCCTCTGTGGGCAGGCTGCCAGCGTCTATCCGGAATTTGCCGAATTCCTTGTGGAAAGCGGCATTGATAGTATGTCTGTCAACCCTGACGCTGTGAAATTCACGAAAAAGATGGTGGCCCAGGTCGAGCAGCGGATCATCCTTGATAAACTGACGGGCCGCGGTCGCAATAAGAACGACGAAGAACTGGCTTGGTAATAGTCCCTGCAGGAAAGGCTGCTGCCGTGCGGCAGCAGCCTTTTCCTGCAAGAGGGAAGAATGCAGGGAAATGTTCTTGACGGATGCACGAAAATTAGGTACGCTTTTTTCGTAATGTGGAAGAAAGGGGGTGAATCCCATTCCACTAAGTGATAGACAGAAAAAAATTGCCGAGATTGTTCGCCGGAGCGGCCCCATTACGGGAACGGAAATTGCCGGAGAACTAGGTCTTACGCGGGCCGCCCTGCGCAGTGACCTTGCCATCCTCACCATGGGCGGGATTCTTGATGCCCGGCCTCGCGTTGGCTATTTCTACACGGGGAAAAGCACCTTGGGTATGCTGGTGGAGGAATTGTCTTCCATTACAATCGAGGATATCATGAGTGTCCCCATTGTCGTCAGTGCCAGCAAAAGTGCCTATGATGCTGTTGTCACCATGTTTTTGGAAGATGTAGGAACCCTCTTTGTTGTGGATGGAAAGGGATGCCTTTTTGGGGTCATTTCCCGTAAGGATCTTCTCAAGGCGTCGCTCAGCCAAGGCGCGGACCTACATAATCTGCCCCTTGCAATGGTCATGACGGGGCTATCCAAGATTGTCCTTTCTAAGCCCCATGAACCAGCTGCTGCGGCGGCTAGACGTCTTATCGAAAGGGAAGTGGACTGCTTGCCCGTAGTTCTTCCTTTTGACGAAAAAAAGGGCAAATGGAAACTCGTCGGACGCGTCTCCAAGACCAATATGACGAGACTTCTGGCAGAACTTGCCGAAGGAAAGGGAGGGACCTATCATAGCTAATCAACCCATCATCTATGCCATTTCCGACTCCATTGGGGAGACCAGTGAATCGGTTGTCCGTGCTACAACAAGCCAGTTTGTGCAGGAAAAGTTTGATATCATCCGTGTGCCCTATGTCAACAGCATTGAACAGATTGATAAGATTGTCCAAGAAGCAAAGGAATCCAATGCGGTTATCTGCTATACCATCGTATCTCCGGAAATCAGGGCCGAAGTCGCCCGCAAGACCCAGGAACTGAATGTGACTGCCGTTGATATCTTGGGGCCGGTCCTGACGGCCATTGAAAAGACCAGCGGGCTTACACCAAAAAATCAGCCTGGCCTCATCCATGCCTTGGATCATGAATATTTCAAACGCGTTGCCGCCGTGGAATTTGCCATCAAGTATGATGACGGGAAAAATCCTTGGGGCCTTACGAAAGCGGACCTTGTCATCATTGGGGTATCCCGTACTTCGAAGACGCCCCTTTCCATGTATCTTGCCAATAAGCAGCTCAAAGTGGCCAACGTTCCCCTTGTGCCGGAGATTCCGCCGCCTGAGGAACTTTTCAAGGTCCCGAATAACCGCATCATTGGTCTTCTCATCGATCCACACAAGCTCAATGAGATCCGTATTGCCCGTCTTAAGGCGATGGGGCTTGGGGATACAGCAAACTATGCGGACCTGCGTCGTATTGAAGAGGAACTCGATTATGCGCGAGCCATTATGCAGCGGCTCCACTGTATGATCATCAATGTTTCGAATCGGGCCATTGAAGAAACGGCAAGTCTCATTTTGGAGTATCTGCGCAAAAACTTTGATTTTGAATATTAAAAAACTGGGGAAAAGCGTTCAGGCTTTTCCCCGGTTTTTCGATTTACTGTACGATTTTCTTCGTCTTAACATTATAGGTAAGCGTGTCCTTTTCAACGCGATCCCCGGTCTTATGATTTACGTAGACCGCATCTCCCGTAAAGGTGGCAAGTTTCGTCTCCCAGTCAAAACGCCCCTGCTGGGCCCGGATGTCCGCATCTCCTTCTTCAAAGATGACGGGGCCTTCTACCTCGGCCGAATGATCACTATGCCGGACGATGGTGGATGTTCCCCGAAAGGTAATGTCTCCATCGACGAGGCTGATGTTTCCCCAAGCCCGTACTTCGTTGGTAAGGAGCGAAACTTCAGCTCGGTCAGCCGTAATGGTGCGGTTCCCTGTTTTTACGGCGACATGGCCGGAAAGACGGTAAGTCAGCGTATCAGGATCAAATTCCTGATGATCATACGTAATTTCTGGTGCTGCTGACGCCAAAGGAGCAGAAAGAAAAGTCATAAGAAGACAACAGCATAAGAAAATTTTTTTCAGCATCGGCGACGCCTCCTCAAGAAAAAGTCCAGCAGAAAAATGGCTTTTCCACGATTCTTCCATAAAAAATAACACTTAATTATACGCTATCTTGAAGAAAATTTCATTACAAAAAAGGGAATTCGTCACTTGTGTAGAATAAGATAAATAGCGAAGGAAAATTGAGGGAAGGCGTCTGCGGAGGTTTTCCCTTATTTTTATGATAGACAAGGGACTTTTTTAGGAAAGGCGGTGACGGTATGGGAGATCTCAAGGAAAAATATGAGAGCTTCAAGGAACAGGTCCGTCAGGCCGCTGATATTGTGAGCGTTGTTTCCGAAACGGTGGACCTCAAGAAAAAAGGCCGCCGTTTCTGGGGATGCTGCCCTTTCCACTCGGAAAAAACGCCTTCTTTTACCGTGAATCCAGAAAAGGGCTTTTTTCACTGCTTTGGCTGCGGCGCCGGCGGTGATGTCTTCACCTTCGTCATGAAGCGGGACCACGTTTCCTTTGTTGAGGCGGAACGGATCCTAGCCAATAAGTACGGAATTCCCATTCCGGAACCTGAAAAGACGGCTGAGGAAATCCGTCGGGAGCAGGAGGAAAAAGAAATCGTCGGGACCAATGAGCTGGCAGCCCGGTTCTTCCATGCGTGCCTGACAAAGACTCAATACGGAAAGGAAGGATTGACATATCTTGCCAGCCGCGGCATTGGTATGGATATTGTCGAGTCCTTTGAGTTGGGGCTTGCTCCACCGGATGCCCAGACCTTTCATAAGGCCCTTGAAAAGAGAGGAATCCCTGAAAAGACGCTCCTTAAGGCCGGGCTTATAGGCCAGTCCGATTCCGGTCGGATCTATGACAAATTCCGTGAGCGAATCATGATCCCCATCAAGAACCCTCGGGGGAAAGTCGTTGGCTTTACGGGCCGCATCCTGCGCAAGGAGGCTTCGCCGGCCAAATACATGAATACACCGGAGACAAGCTGGTTCCATAAAGGACGCCTGCTCTTTGGGATGGACCGGGCGCTTCCGAGCATCAGGAAGCGGCGCCAGGCACTCATTGTCGAAGGCCATATGGATGCCATCAGTCTCCATGCGGCAGGTATCACTTGGGCTGTGGCGTCCATGGGAACGGCCTTCACGGAATATCAGGCGAAGCTTCTAAAGCGCGTCACACCGGAAGTCATCTTCTGCTTTGACAGCGATAACGCCGGACGCAATGCAGCCATGCGGTCCATTCCCATTGCCCTTGCCGTGGGCCTTGAATGCCGCGTCATGCACGTTACAGACGGCAAGGACCCCGATGAATTCATCCGCAAGGACGGGCAGGAAGCCTTCCTTTCCCTCTTGGACCAGGCCAAGGGCGGCATTGATTACGAAGTCGACACGGTGCTCTCCCGAAGCGATGTAACGACTCTTTCAGGAAAGGTGGGGGCCGTTTCGGAAATCCTGCCCTTTTTCAAGGACTGCCGCTCTGATGTGGAAGTGGGTGAACGTATCCGCGATCTTTCAAGGCGCCTTGTCCTTGATGAGGGTGAAATCCGGAGTGAGTACCAAAAGCTTGTCCGCCCCAATGGGAGCGGACGCCCCTTCAATCCCGAATGGCTGCTGCAAAAGAAGGTTGCAATCAAAAGCCCGACCCAACAGGCTGAGCGGGGCGTGCTCTATGCACTTCTCATGGGCTTGGAAATCGATCCTGATCAGGCAGGTTTTGCTCATACGGATGCGTTTTCAACCGCTGCAAGACGGGCCATCTTTACCTCTTATTGTGCTCGCAAGGGAGCCGGCACTTTTCATGATGGACGGGACCTTTTTGAGGATGTAAATGAAGAAGGAGCCGCGGAACTATCGACCATCCTTGCTTCGTCAATCCCTCAAGAAACGCTCCCAGAAGTGCTCCGGGACTGTCTTTTCCGGCTGCAGACAGCAACGCTTGAAAAAGAATATGAACGGCACAGTGAACTGGCCCAGCGCTATGAAAAAGAAGGTAATGAAAAATTTTTAGAGGAATTACAGGAATGCCGACGAATAAGAATGGAGATACGAAATTTAAGAAGTGCGGTACCCACCCGGTGACCGCAGTACTTTTGATGATGAGGGGAAGGAGGGAACGCTCAAATGACTGATCAAAAAATAAAGGAGCTGGAAACTAAAAAGGTGAAGGAAACCAAAGAAACCGAAAAGAAACCGGCTGCAAAGAAGAAGACGGCGGCTAAATCGTCCGCTAAATCAGCCACGGCTAAAACAAAGACCAGTGGTAAGAAAGCTGCTCCCAAGAAAGATGCAGCGCCGCAAAAGACCACCGCTGAGTGGATTACTGAATTCGAAGCCTTGGCAAAAAAGAATTCAGGCGTTCTCACTTATAAGGAAATCCAGGATCGCATGCAGAATACAGATTCCATTTCCGTTGATGAAATGGATGAAATTTATTCAAAACTGGCAGAAAAGAATATCGAAGTTGTTGATGACCATGCCGAAGAGGAAGAACCGGAAAACATGGACGATGAGGAACTGACCATTGAAGAGTCGGAACTGTCCAACCTGTCTGTCCCAGAAGGGGTCATCGTCGATGATCCTGTCCGTATGTATCTTAAGGAAATCGGCCGCGTGCCCCTGCTTTCAGGAAATGATGAAATCAAGCTGGCTAAACGGACCGATAAAGGCAATCAGGCCGCCGTCATTTTGGACGGTCAGTCCCCGGAAGTTGAACGGGAACCTGTCAATAAGCGCCTGAGCGCGGCGAAGCTCCTCGATACGATCGAGCAATACCTCAAGGAAGAGGAAATTTGGTGTGACAGCAGGACTGTATCCATCGTCTATCGCTTTATCCTAGCGGAAACGCAGGATAATCCAAGCCTTGATGAAGCAGCTATTGAAGCCTACAGCCCGGCCTTTACCGTAGATGAACGCAAGCGCCTGCAGCGGCTGCTTCTTGAAAAAGGGTATCATCTGACCCGTTCGCCCAAGACTGGCAGCGGAGATGAGGAAGTGGACGACAAGTCTTATCTGCCTGAGCTCTATGATCTGTTTGCCGCTGTTTCTGAAAAAGTTGAAACAAAACCGGACGAATCACTGAGCATCCGTCTTGAAGAGGACCGTAAGCGTTTTAACCGTGTCCTGCATCGGGCCGCTATGTGCGGTGAAAAAGCGAAGAAGGCCCTTTCGGAAGCCAACCTGCGGCTTGTTGTCTCCATTGCCAAACGGTATGTAGGCCGTGGCATGCTTTTCCTTGATTTGATCCAAGAGGGCAACCTGGGCCTCATTAAGGCTGTTGAAAAATTTGACTATAATAAGGGATTCAAGTTCAGTACCTATGCTACTTGGTGGATCCGTCAGGCCATTACCCGTGCCATCGCTGACCAGGCCCGTACAATTCGTATTCCTGTACATATGGTTGAAACCATCAATAAACTGGTTCGCGTTTCCCGCCAGCTCCTGCAGGAACTGGGCCGTGAACCGACTCCGGAAGAAATCGCCCAGGAAATGGATGTGCCTGTTGAACGGGTCCGGGAAATCCAGAAGATCGCCCAGGAACCGGTTTCCCTTGAAACGCCGATTGGCGAAGAAGAAGATTCCCATCTGGGAGACTTTATTGAGGATCAAGAAGCTCCCTCACCAGCAGAAGCCGCTTCCTATACATTGCTTCAGGAACAGCTGGGAAAAGTCCTTCAGGAGCATTTGAGCCCCCGCGAACGGCGTGTCCTCGAATTGCGCTTTGGTCTTCTCGATGGACGTACGCGTACCCTCGAAGAAGTCGGTCAGTACTTTGGTGTGACCCGTGAACGGATTCGTCAGATCGAAGCCAAGGCCCTGCGCAAGCTGAGAAGTCCGAAACGGAGCAAACCCCTCAAGGAATTCCTCGAGTAAGAAACGTTGACAGCGCATCTTTTTCTGGGGTATAATTCCTACATTGGGCCTATAGCTCAGCGGTAGAGCCCCCGGCTCATAACCGGTTGGTCCTAGGTTCGAATCCTAGTGGGCCCACCAACTGATTGCCATTCGAACCCCTTTCTTCCCTGATAATCACTGGATTAGGGAGGGAAGGGAGTTCTTTTTGATAGCGATAAAAAACCTCTGCTTTATTTGGGTAGAGAACAACTCGGCTGACCAAGATATCTAGCAGCTTGGTTCTGTATTCCTGATCCTTGGGATCCCCATCGAGTAACGCTGACAGGAAAAATTCCACGTGAGAGGCTGTTAGAGTAAAAGGCTGTTGTTTTAGTTTTGCCCTAGCCAGTTGTTTTTCCAAAATTTTTATTTTTTCTTCATACTGCTGGATGTTAGCTGAAATGGTATCAGAAATAATGCCAGACTCAATAGCCTTGATTGAATTCGCTAGTCGCTTCTGATATTCCTTTAATTCTGCGGATAGCCCGTCAATGAGCGGGTCTTTTTCAGTTTCTAAGCTTTTTTGGACAGCTAAAATTTGATTGCTAAGTTGCCGGATGATGTCTGGATGATTGAGCGTTCTGATTGTTTCCGCAGCAAGCCACGATTCCAATTGATCCTGCCTGAAATTTTTTCCTTTGCATCCTTTCCGCTTGATGCGATTTGAGCAGCAGTAATACTGATAAGTGGTGCCCCTGTGGCTTGTACCAGATTTGCCAACATAGGCAGAACCGCATGATCCACAAACGAGTCGCCCTGTCAAAAGATACTGGTCCGATCGAATACGGTTGCTCTTGTGCTTCCGAGAGTTCAGGACGCCGTTTGCCTTTTCCCAGGTGGCTTTATCGATGAGGGCTGGGATAACACCCTCAAGCTCGGTATCCGCCCACTGGTACATTCCGATATACTTTTTGTTCCTAATGAGAGCTGCGAAGCTATTAGGGTTGTATGGTCGTCCTGATGCGTTCTTGTATCCGGCAGCATTAAGTTCCTCAGCAATGACTTTCATCCTTTTCCCTGCTGCAGTTCCTTTGAAAATGAGTTTAACCGCGGGGGCTGTCGACGGATCAATGATGACCTTACCATCAGGGCCTTTCTGGTAGCCTAGAGGCAGCCGCCCGTTGGCTTTGCCTTCAAGAGCATTCTCTTTCATGCCGCGGAGGACATTTTCGGCGAGTTCCACGCTGTAGTATTCCGCAATTCCCTCGATTAAGGATTCCAGCAAAATCCCAGACGGGTCATCTGTGATGCGCTCCATGGCCGACAGGACCTTGACTCCATATTGGGCAATCTTGTGCTTGTATACGGCGGAATCATAGCGGTTCCGAGAAAAACGGTTCAGTTTGTACACGAGGATGTATTCGAACTGCCGCTTTTTGCAGTCGGCTATCATTTTTTGAAAAGCAGGTCGACGGTCTGTCCGAGCGGTCAACGCCCGATCGATATAAGTGTCGACAACCATCAGATCATTCTTTTGAGCAAAATCTTCACAGACGCGCAGCTGGCCCTCAATGGACTCCTCACGCTGACGATCTGACGAATATCTTGCATAAATGACGGCTCTCATTTTGTTGTCAGTTTTTTGCATAATAATAGCCTCCTTCTATGGCTAGATGAAGGCTTTATGGTATAATATACGCATAATCTGCCTCCTTCAAGAGTGGATTATAATTGCAGTCTGGTACTGGTAATACCACTGCGCTTCCCTCATCGTGTTCCAGCACGGTGGGGGATTTTTTTATTGAAATTTGTAATTCATGTGTCTTTCTTATTTATCCTTTTAAAATCTACCTCGATTATCCTGCCGATTCATCTTCTGCTGCTAATACTTTCAAGGCTTCTGTTAGTGGAGCATAATCGAGTCTTTCCAATACAAAGGTTCCCACACGGCTTTCCAAAGCCTTCTGCATATTTTTTATTTCTTTTTTACTCTCTTTTGTTGCTTTTATTTTCTTTCCATTTTTAGTTGGCTCAAAAAGGCCGGATTCCAACATGTCGGGAATTCCTGCAATAGATAGTGCGTTGTTTTCGCAGGCAAGGCCGGTTGATTTTGACAACTTATCCAAGAGAAACATTAAATCAATTACATCCCACAGTGGGGCTTCCCTTACATATATTTTTAAAACTCCGATATAGTATTTTATGTAAGTTTTTTTCAGATCGGTAATCATACCGTCGTTAGGCAGTTCGCCGAGTTCCATTGCTAAACGGATGATATGCTTACATGGAGAAATATGACCATTCACATCAAAGTCGACACAAGTACAGGAATTGAGTGAAGTGTCGTATATATTGTCACCACTGCCTAAAAATTTTCCACACTTATGCTCAAAGTCGACCTCAAGTGGGGTCATATCTCCTGATAAAGCAGATTTACGACGTTTTTCGTCAATATAATCAAACATGGTGGAGAACCTATCCTTTCGATAATATAGTCTACTTCGTATTAGAGGGAGAAAAGTATACTTCAATTATCCTGCCGATTCGTCTTAAATTTTTGATTGAATAGTAGTGTTATATAATCTATCTACTGTAGCTTTAACGGCAACTTTTTCATCTTTTGCTAAGCTACGATATTTTTCTATAATGTCTTTTTCTTTGGTAGAGAGATCCGTCATATTTTTTGACCAACCCATTAAATCGGCTGGATGTACATTTAATGCTACTGCGAATTGTTTTTAACATATCAATAGAGACACTTTTTATAGAGCCATCTCCTTTTTGAGCCTAACAAATTGCTGAGGGACTCCTCGGCATTCAGCGAGCTTATAAATAGAACTACCATTATGCTCCAATAGATATTCATCGTTGAGAAGCAGCTCGACAGCAAATTCATTGGCTACACGCTCGACGCGATCCGCATTGATGCTCGTGGTGTACGTCTTTAGCCATTGAGTATTATCATTTGGAGTATAAAGCGCATGTCCAAGCTCGTGGGCGCAAACAAAATCAAGCATCTCCGATGGTGTTCTGCTGTCATCAATGATGATAAATTTTGACCTTTTGTATTTAAGGTAATTTCCGAATTTACCGCCGAGGTCACCATAGATGATGTGGATATTCATTAATGCCGCTAATTGAAATGGGTTATCTGTTTTGAATTGGCGGATTAGCTGGCGTACCTTCCGCTGCATATCCATAATGGTCAATCCTTTCGGAATTTCTTTGGAGTATATTTTTTCTTTGCAATCCTTTTAGCTTGAATCATTGCGGCCTTAATTGTTGCTCTAAACGCTTCAATGTCTTCTATATCATCTCCTCCTTCAAAGGCGGCAGACGACACGGAGTTCATCATGTCCTCCAAATCTGATTCGATTTCACGCTCATCTTTGCGGGTTAGCTCTTCTTTTTTCTGCAGGAAGTCAGGGGAAAAGCGAGGGTCGATATCCGATTTCTTGACACCGAGTGCATCAGCAATCTTTTGAACGTTACCCGCATTTGGAGTCGATCTCATTGCAAAATAACCAGAAATCGTAGATTCGGGAATGCCTGTTAGTTCTGATAGCTCAGATTGAGTCATGCTCTCGCACAATTGCTTTAAGTTCTTTGATATCTGTTCACGCAGGGATTGGTCAAATTCCGAAAGCTTATTCCGTGGCATATTAGCACTCCTTTCTCTTGGCGTTTTCTACATTATAACGAATAAAACCGTTAAAAACAAGGTCTACATTTTATTAAAAACGAAAAAAATCGTTATTTATATTGACAAAACGAATAAACTCGTTTATTATGAATCTAACAAGGAGGTGATGGAAATGGTTAAATTTACTCTGGAAGCTGCTAGAACTAATATCGGATATACTCAAAAGGAGGCTGCCGCCCTTTTTGGCATGCATTATCAGACTCTTGCAAAACTGGAAGAGGATAGCACGAATGCTCCGTATAGCTTTATTCAAGCTATCCCTAGTGTGTACAAAGTCCCGTCGGACTATATTTTTTTTGGGTGTAAAAACGAGTTTATTCGTTTATTGCGTGAGGGGTGATGTAATGGACAAACGACTGCTGGAGGAGATTGGGTCATACCGTTATTATGTGCCGTATGTTCCTTTGCTTGGTCCCTTGTGTCTTCTGTGATCATCCTTGCATGTATTCTAGTTTGAAGGAGGTGGCATCATGGACCAACTCATTGAGTATATCAGGCGTTATCTGGTCGAGCACTCAGAAGAATATGAGTCCTGGCTGAAGGAGAAAGGCAAGGTGCTCGAAAATTGAAGAGAATCTTAGATGTCTGCTGCGGGCCCAAGATGTTTTGGTTTGATCGGGAAAATCCAGATGTTGTATTTGTGGACAAACGAAACGAAAAGATAGTCCTGCAGGATGGCAGAGAAGTCGTCATCCGCCCCGACATCGTTGGGGATTTCAGAAAAATCCCTTTTCCGGACAATTCTTTTTCGCTGGTCGTGTTTGACCCACCTCATCTTTTGCGGGCTGGTGACAACAGCTGGCTAGCAGCCAAATACGGGACGCTTGAAAAGACCTGGAAGGACGACCTTAGGCAAGGGTTCAGTGAATGCATGAGAGTGCTAAAGCGGGATGGAGTCCTGATTTTTAAGTGGTCAGATAATCAAATCAGCACGGCGGATGTGCTGAAGATCATCCCCGAAGAACCGCTCTTTGGGAATCGTAGAGGGAATGCGATTTTCCTCGTTTTTATGAAGGGAGCCCAATATGAAAACAAGACATAAAGCGGCCATCATCGCCACGGCACTTATTACTGCAGGAATCCTGACTGCAGGAGCCATCTGGCGGGAAAGGGTCAAACCCGAGCCAACGGATTACCTCACCTTTGAGCACGTCGTCCACACTGGCGACAGCTTATGGAGCCTCTGCGAGCGGTATGGTGACTATGAGGACATCCAGACCATCATTATGCGGGTGCGGGAAGAGAATGGGATTGACAACCCGGGCAGTCTGCAGCCGGGGCAGAAGATTAAGGTTAGAGTCAGAAAGGGGAATCGGTGATGATCGATAAAAAAAAGGCAATCAGCATTGCTGATAAATTGGCAGATTTTTGCTTCCATATGGATTGCGCGGAATGTCCTTTTGCTATCCCAGATCCTGGCATTTGCCCAGAGTGTATGCTGGTAGATGCAATCCCGCAAGAATGGGATGTTGATCAAGCGAGGGAAAATCTACAGAAGGGTTGACTTGTCAAAATAGGGCCTTTTTGACAAGAAATTAGTGAAATATCTTTAGAGATTTTGCTAAAAATTTCACAGAAATGAGGTGGTTCCATTGGAAGAGTCAATCAGCTTTCTGCTGTTTTTAGGTTTAGTTATCGTACTAATTATGCGATTGCCATTGTAAGGAGAAAATGAAATGAGATACAAAACGATATCGTTCACGGAGAAAGGACCGATAGATGTCTATTATGACGCTGAGTATCGATGCTGCCTATTTTGTCCTTATGGTTTTGTTGACGATGGGGACTACAAAGATGGGAACTACTATGCAGATGGTCGCGAATTCTACTGCCATGTTGTCTGTTCCTGTGATTCCCCTAGCGAATGTGAAAGGTTCAGATATTCATGGATGCATGAAAATGAACAATAAAGCCCCGTCACCATTGCAGTGATGACAGGGCCATAGGGTGAATCTTTCCACAGGATTCGCCTCCATTCTACCACAGGAGGAAAGAAAATGAAAATCAATGCACTTGAACTTGAAAACGTCAAACGAATCAAGGCTGTCAGGTTGGAGCCAAGCCCCAATGGTCTTACCATCATTGGTGGAAAAAATGGACAAGGTAAGACTAGCGTCCTTGATGCCATCGCTTGGGGGCTTGGCGGCGACCGCTATAAACCGTCCGTTCCGGCAAGGGAAGGGGCCTTGGTGCCGCCTGCAATTCACATTGAGCTGGATAACGGCATTATTGTAGAGCGGAAAGGCAAAAATAGCGCCCTCAAGGTCATCGACAGCAATGGCAATAAGAGTGGGCAGTCTCTCCTCAAGGAGTTTATCAGTCAGTTGGCACTGGACCTACCAAGCTTTTTAAAAGCTACAAACAAGGAAAAAGCGGACACGCTGCTGCAGATCATCGGTGTAGGAGACCAGCTCCAAGCCATCGACGAAAATATCCGTAAGGTCTATTATCAGCGCACAGAAGTAGGGCGCATCAAGGAACGCAAGGAAAAGGCAGCTGCCGATATGCAGACTTTCCCTGGGGCACCGGAAGACCCCATCAGCGCTTTTGAACTTATCCAGCAACAACAGGCCATCCTGGCAAGGAATGGGGAAAACCAGAAAAAGCGGTATCAACTCTCTGAGCTTGAACGCAAGCAAACGGACCTTGCCAACCGTATCAATGCGCTCATGAGCGAGCTTGAACAAGCAAAGAGTCAAAAGGAAATCGTTGACAGGGATGTTGAAACCGCTAGTAAGGACGTCGCCACGCTCCAGGACGAATCCACGGAAGAAATCGAGAAAAACCTGCAGCAGGTCGAGATGATCAATGCCCAGATTCGAAAGAATGCGGAACACAAGAAGGCAGTCGAAGAAGCAGAGCGGTATGGGAATGAATATGCAGAGCTTACAGGCAAGTTGGAGCGGCTTCGCGCTGACCGTCGTTCCCTGCTTGATGGAGCTGACCTGCCGCTCCCTGGGCTTTCTGTGGAAGATGGCAAGCTCCTTTATAAGGGTCTCCCTTGGGATGGCATGAGCGCCAGCGAGCAACTTAAGGTGTCGACTGCCATCGTGAGGAAACTCAATCCTAACTGTGGTTTTGTCCTTATGGATAAATTGGAACAGATGGATACGGACACGCTCCAGGACTTCGGAGCCTGGCTTGAGCGGGAAGGGCTGCAAGTGATTGCCACCCGCGTATCTACGGGCGATGAATGCAGCGTCATCATTGAAGACGGCATGGTCAAAAGTGAAGAAGCCGCTGCTAAGCCGGCCTGGAAGGCAGGGACATTCTAATGAAGCTGCTGAAGGAAAAAGATTTGAAGCTCAAGGCGCTCATGATTGAACAGAAGAAGGCTTGGGAAGACTTACGGGAAGCTCAATACCAACTGAAGAATCCTCTGCTTTGGCCAAACGAGGTTGAATACATGAAAGGGATCCTTGCTCACAAGGAACAGGAATACCAGCGCGTCAATGATGAGCTTAGAGCATACATGAACGAAAAAGGAGGAAAGCAGCATGCTTAATATCAGCAAAGGAATTGTTTTACGGCCCCAGAAAGTCGTTGTTTATGGGCCTGAAGGCATCGGAAAATCTACCTTCGCGAGCCATTTCCCAGACCCGCTTTTTCTGGATATTGAAGACAGTACCAGCCAGCTTGACGTCAAGCGCATCCCAGACATCAATTCCTGGGCCATGCTCATGGGAATCATTGAGGAGGTTACGAAGGAAAAACCCTGCAAGACCCTTGTTATTGACACGGTGGATTGGGCTGAGAAGCTCTGCATCCAATATGTTTGCGCCCAAGCAAAGAAAAATTCCATCGAGGACTTTGCCTACGGGAGCGGCTATACAAAGCTCATGGAAGCCTTTGCCCGCTTCCTAGACGCCTTGAATGGCGTAACAAAGGTAGGCATCAATGTGGTCCTTAATGCTCATGCTCAAATCAGGAAGTTTGAGCAGCCTGATGAGATGGGCGCCTATGATCGATGGGAGCTGAAGCTCAACAGCAAGACCACAAACAAGACGGCAGCCATCGTGAAGGAATGGGCCGATGCCCTGCTTTTTGCGAACTATAAGACCATCATCATGACGGACCAGACGACCAACAAGAAGAAAGGGGTCGGCGGAAAGCGGGTCATGTACACCCAGCATGCAAGCACATGGGACGCCAAGAATCGCTGGTGCTTGCCCCCAGAAGTGCCATTTGAATATGCCAGCATTGCGCCTTATATCCCTGACCTTGGAGAGCCGCCTGTGGTCATTGATTCACCTCAGGGCAGTGTTCCATTGCCGCCAGATCCTTCACCTGAAGAAGAGGCATTCTGGGATGTCCAGGACAATCCTGCCGAAGCATCTGGACCCGCCCCACAGCCAGAAGTCATTGCAACAGCTGCTCAAGTTGCTGCAGCAGATCCAAAGCAAGCTGTCATCAAGCAGGTATTTGACCTTTTAAAAACGGAAGGCGTGACGGAAACCGATGTTCGCCGTGCCGTTGCTGCGCGGGGCTACTACCCGGAAGAAACCAGCATCATGGATTATGACATCGAATTTTTGAAAGGCGTCATCCTTGGTGCCTGGCCGCAGCTTAAATCGTTTATTGTTGCTAATAAAATTTAGGAGGAAATGAAAATGAGTTTTGAAAATATGGGAACCGTGGTTGAAGATAAGGTATTTGGTTGGGAAGACGAAATCACCGCTGAAGGCGGGAACAAAAGTTACACCCTCCTTGAAGAAGGGGATTACCCCTTCGTTATCAAAGAAGTTGAACGCTCCATGTATGAGCCAAAAAATCCAAACAGCAAGATTCCACCATGTCCGAAGGCCATCATTCATTTGATGGTCATCCCGAATGATCCCGCAGCGACGGAGCCAGTGGAAGTGACCACAAATCTCTTCCTTCACAGCAGCCAGGAATGGAAGCTTGCTACCTTCTTCCTTTCCATTGGTGTTAAAAAGAAGCATGAACCACTCCATATGCGCTGGAACCTCCAAGGCCTTGAAGGCTGGTGCCACATGGCGCCGCGCGAATTTAATGACAAGACATACAACAACGTCGCTTACTTCATCGAACCAGACAAGGCCCCCAAGAGGGACCCCCATATGCCTGCCCCGAAGCCTGTGAACGGGACAAGCTTCACACCAGGGGCCTTCTAAATGGACCTTAGGCCGTATCAAAAGCAAGCAATTGAGTCCATTGAACAAGACTGGGAGCGTGGACACAGGCGCACGCTCCTTGTTCTTCCTACGGGCTGCGGCAAGACCATTGTCTTTGCTAACGTGGCCAAACGAGCCGTGGCCCGTGGGAAAAAGGTCCTCATCCTTGCTCATAGAGACGAGCTTTTAAATCAAGCCCAGGATAAAATCTTAAAGGCGACAGGACTCATGACCAGCAAGGAAAAAGCGGAAGAAACTTCCCTGGACAGCTTTTTCCGGATTACCGTTGGAAGCGTGCAAACTATGCAGCGGGAAAAGCGGCTTGAACGGTTTGCACCTGATGCTTTCCAGACCATCATCGTTGATGAAGCTCACCACGCCCTTGCAAATGGCTATCAGACGGTTTTAAATCACTTCCCTGATGCGGAAGTCTTAGGTGTCACGGCAACGCCTGAGAGACAAAATGTGGCGTGCCTAGGCGAGTATTTTGACAACATCGCATATGAATATTCCCTCCCGCAAGCCATCAAAGAGGGGTATCTTTCTCCTATCAAAGCACTTACGGTGCCGCTTAATATTGATATTGGTGGCGTGAAGATGTCAAGCGGGGACTATGCAGCCAATGAACTAGGGGATGCCTTATCCCCATATTTAGAAGCCATTGCCACGGAAATGGAGCATTATTGCAAGGAACGGAAGACCGTGGTTTTCCTGCCGCTTGTGGCAACGAGCAAGGCCTTCCGGGATATCCTAAACCGGCATGGCTTTAGAGCGGCTGAGGTCAATGGAAACAGCCCGGACCGTACGGAGGTCCTTGACGCTTTTGACCGCGGGGAATACAACGTGCTCTGCAACGCCATGCTCCTCACGGAAGGTTGGGACTGCCCTGCCGTTGATTGCGTCGTGATCCTCCGTCCGACGAAAATCCGCAGCCTATACCAGCAGATGGTGGGGAGGGGCAGCCGTCTTGCGCCAGGAAAAAGGGATCTGCTCCTCCTGGACTTTCTGTGGCTCACGGATCGGCACAATCTCTGCAGGCCAGCATCTCTCGTTTGCAAGGACGAAAAGGTTGCAGAAAAGATGACAAAGCGCCTTGAAGACAGCGCTGGGATGGCCCTTGATATTGAAGAAGCTGCAGATGAAGCAGAAAGGGATGCTGTAGCTGAGCGGGAAGCTAGTCTAGCCAAGGAACTCAAGGCCATGCGTGAACGCAAACGTAAGCTGGTGGACCCAATTCAATATTTCTTTTCCATCGAAGCAGGGGATCTTGCTGGATACGAACCGACATTCATGTGGGAAAAGGGCCCTGCGACGCAAAAGCAGCTGCAATACCTTGAAGCCCACGGAATCGCACCGGACACGGTAGAAAATGCAGGCCTTGCAACGCAGCTTATTGAACGGCTCAAGATGCGCCAACAAAATGGCCTTTCCACGCCAAAACAGATCCGTTTCCTGGAAAGAAAGGGCTTTGCTCATGTGGGAACCTGGAGCTTTGAATCCGCAAGCAGCATGATTGGACGCATTGCTGAAAACGACTGGCGCATCCCGTCTGGCATCATCCCCGCTGCTTATAAGCCACAAGAAGGTATGAATCATGAAACCATTTGATCTTCTAAGCGTCCTTAGTTTCATAGACCCAACTTCCTGCTCTTACCAGGAATGGCTGCAGGTAGGGATGGCCCTCCAGAAAGAAGGCTATCCTCTCAGCGCTTGGGAAAACTGGAGCGCCCTTGACAGTGGACGATATCACCAGGGCGAATGCAGCAAGAAATGGGAGGGCTTTCGCGGCTCTCCCAACCCTGTAACGGGTGCCACCATTACCATGATGGCAAAGGAACGAGGGTGGAAACCGAAGGAACGGGAAGCAGGCCGTGCGCTTTCGTGGGACGATGAGATTCGTGAAGACCCATCAAGCGGGATCATCATCAACACCAAACTCCTCGAAGGGGAAGCCTTTAGGGAACCACAAGGGGACTGGAAACCGGTCCAGGAAATCATCACATTTCTTAGGACACTCTTCGACGCCTCTGATCACGTCGGCTATGTCAACGAAAGCATGCAAAAAGACGATACGGACAAATTCATTCCCGCCAATAGTGGTTATACGAGCAGGACAAGCGGCACGCTCATCACGCAGCTTGAAAAGTGCAACGGCGATATTGGTGCCGTTTTTGGTGATTATAATCCGGAAGCTGGCATGTGGATCCGCATCAACGCCCTTGATGGACACGGCGTCAAAAACGAAAATGTGACCGCCTTTAAATACGCCCTGGTCGAATGCGACGACCTTTCCCTGGCTAAGCAGAACGAGGCTATCAGAAAACTGCAGCTGCCGGTGGCAACCCTGACCTACAGCGGCGCAAAAAGCATTCATGCCATTGTGAAGGTCGATGCAGCTAATGCGGAAGAATATCGGCAGCGTATTGATTTTCTGTACAAAATCTGCGAAAAGAACGGCCTTACCATCGACACGGCCAATAAGAATCCATCTAGGCTTTCCCGGCTTCCTGGCGTCAAACGAGGCGGCAAGAAACAGTTCCTTATTGGCACAAACCTTGGAAAGGAATCCTGGGACGAGTGGCGGGAATGGATCGAGAATACCAATGACGACATGCCCTTCATCAAGAATCTTGGAGAGGCAAAAGACAAAGGCCTGCCGCCCAAAGCAGATGAGCTCATCCACGGCGTATTGAGGCAGGGGCACAAGATGCTCATTGCAGGACCATCTAAGGCTGGCAAGAGTTTTGCGCTCATCGAGCTAGCTATGGCCATCGCATCGGGTACGACGTGGCTGGGACATTTTCCTTGCGAAAAAGGAAAGGTCCTCTACGTCAACCTTGAGATTGATGAGCCATCCTGCTTTGACCGCTTTGACGTTGTGGGGAAGGCCCTTGGCATTGGTCACGAGGCTGATTATAACGTTGAAATTTGGAACCTGCGCGGGAAAAGTGTCCCGATGGACAAGCTAGCGCCCAAAATCATTGCCAGGGCGCAGGAATCGGATTACATAGCCATCATCATTGACCCCATTTATAAAGTCATTACAGGGGACGAAAACAGCGCTGACCAGATGGCCCATTTTTGCAACCAATTTGACAAAATTTGCACGGAACTCGGCTGTGCTGTCATTTACTGCCACCATCACAGCAAGGGCGGTCAAGGGCTCAAGAAGTCCATGGACCGCGCCAGTGGCTCCGGCGTCTTTGCCCGTGACCCTGATGCCATGCTGGACATGATTCAGCTCAAGGTGAAGGACCAAGATCCAGATGACATTGCAACGGCTTGGCGTATCACCGGAACGCTGCGGGAATTTCCTTCTTTCCCTCCGGTCAACGTCTTTTTCCGCTATCCCGTCCACGTCTCTGACGATATGGGCATGCTCACGGATGCCACGGAAGAGGGCAGCTTGGCCGATGTCTACCAGAAGGGTAGGGAGCAGTCTAACAGAGCAAAAAAGGAAGAAGCCGCCAAGAATGTTGACAGCGTGGAAATCGCTTTCGAAGCATATGTGAACAAAGCGGGAAAGGCTAAGCTGGAAGACATCATGGCTTATTTTTCAAAAAGCGAAAACACCGTTCGAAAATATATTAAAGAACATGGCGGATTCAACATCAAAAACGGGCTTGTGGAGAGGACGCAAAACAACGAAAAATAATACATTGATTTACCGTGATAAAGAAAACGACAGCTCAGCACAGTTATATATATAGTATTGAGCTATTTTGAGCTGCATATGTCAGGAAGTAGGGGGTAAATGTGTGGGACTACGTTTCCCACACACATTTCCCCTCTCCCTACTTCTCCAGACATATGGACAGTGGTTCTGAGAAAGTAATTAAAAGTCTAAAAGTCAAAATAGAAGTGTAAAACTAGGAAATGGAAGTGAAGCGATGACTAACAGCAAGAGAAAAGGTGCGAAAGGCGAGTTAGAAGTGGCCAGACTTTGCAGAGAGGAAGGTTATGAGGCTCGACGGTCGGCACAATTCTGTGGAAACACCCCTGACGGCACGGCTGACGTGGTAGGCCTTCCGGGCATCCACATTGAGGTCAAGCGTGTGGAGCATCTCAATCTCGATGATGCCCTTGATCAGGCACGACGGGATGCAGCAAAGACCACGGGTAATATCCCGACAGTTTTTCATCGTAAAAACGGGACCAAGTGGAAGGTCACCATGGATGCAACGGACTGGTTCAAGTTGTACCGAGAATGGGAGGCTGGTAGAAATGAACAGTGAAGAAAAGCCTATTAATTCGATTGAGAAACTCCCCAATAATGTCTTGGAAATCGGTCCAAAATTAAAAGACATTAGAGATTCACTTAGTGATGCCCTTGGTGACTATGAAATGATGATTAGGAAATTCAGGGGCAGTATGGTCAAAAACCGGGAACTTATTGAGTCTTTTATCGATGCTCAAAAAGTGGCGTTGCAGGAAAACGCAGAACGACTACAGGAAATCTCTCAGGATCTTGAAAAAGCAGGTCAAAAGCTAACTGAAGACAGGGAACTCATTACAGCCATGCAGCTTATCAGCAGCGACCATTGTAAAAAACAAGCGAAAACTGGGCCTTGTACCCATTGCATTTTCCTTAAAAAAGATAAGGGCTGTGTGCTGGCAGCCTATTTCCCCAACGGATGGGAAGAGCAGATGGAGGAAGAATGATGACGCTATTTGATGCAGTAAGAATGAAGAAAATGGCGAGAAAGGAGCACATCGATGAAAGAGAATAAAATTTGTGTAGGACCAACCAAGGACGACATCGCCTGGTATCTTAAAGTCATTGCAGATCAAAAAAAAGAAATCCAAAGGCTGCAGGTGCTCAAGGGCGGGAATGAGCTGAAAGCCCTAAAAAAGGAAAACCTGCGGCTTAGACAAAAATTAGACATGATACCGACAAATGTTGACCTTAGCTCTGACGCACCCAAGCCACTTTTTGAACTTGTAGACGGGACGGGGTTGAGCCTTTACGCCTTGTCAAAAATTAGCGATGTACCTAATCAAAACCTCAAGCACATCATCGATGACGGCGCCAATGTCCGCATCGATACGGCCATGCGCATTGTCGATGCCCTAGGTCTCACCCTAAATGATGTGGCTTGGCTAGTAGGGCGTGCCAATAATGATTAAGGATTGCTTTTGCTATCGGCTCCCTAATGGAGGCATCCTGTATTGGGATAGAGATCGCAATCTTTGGGCGGCCGTGTGGGAGCGGGATTGCGAATATTGGCCTGACGCGATTGATAAGTGGTACTCATCTCGAACTGCAGCTATTAAGGCATTGGAGGTGACTGGCGGTTGACGGGACGGGAATTTTTAAAAACTCTAAGAAACGATAATTTTAAATTAAAGGCACTAGAGGACAGGATTGTTGAACTAAAAAACGATATGTATCGAATCAAGACCATTGACTATGATAAAGACCGTGTCGATGGAGGAACCCCAATCGATATAGCGGATAGGCTAGGAGCACTCCAGCAATTAATGGACGAGGCCAATATTAAATGGGATGAGCTGATCCGGAATAAACGTCTTGCCCTGGCAATCATCTTTGAAATCAAGGATTCGCGGTATCAGGCGGTTCTGGAGGAGCGCTATATCAATATGAGATCGTGGAGTTATATCGCTCGCAGGATTGGCTACGAAGAGAGCCAGACCTATCATCTGCACAAAAAAAGCCTCACCATCTTTGACCGAATTTTTGACGAAAGAAAAGAGCGTAGTGAATCGTAGTTCGTTCTTGTGATAGTATTAAGCTGTGAGATTTGAGGGGACGAGGAGCACAGCGCTTCCGTCCCTTCGCAACGGCGGCCGTACAAGGCACCTCCTTTTTGATAGGGCATCAGGTTATCCTGGTGCCTTTTATCATTCAGGGGCGTCTGCCAAAATGGGATTGAGTTTATTTTGAAGCTAGAAAGGAAACGGCATGAAAATCTGGAAGGGCTTTTCTCTGATGGGCATCTTAATAGTGGTTATGCTGGGTGGAATGATCCTAGGAATTAATAGGGCTTCATTTCAACGAAGCTTGAAAAGTTTCGTCTCTGATTGGAGTGGAGGACTGCATCGCACGGTCACCGTCTATGACTATAACGGGAAACCCCTTAAAAGTTGGACAGGGACGTTTGATGTTTCCAGTTCCCAATTCGAAACCTGGTTTGATTTGGATGGGAAAAGAGTGATCATCCACGGCGGCATTGTTATCAACGAGGAAAATTAAAACCAGCAGACCTTCGGGCCTGCTTTTTTGATGTCTGAAAAGGAGGAAGTATGAACGCAATGATTACACTCGTGCAGGCTGGGTTGATCTTAGGAAAGTGCTTCGGGTTTCTGCAAGCATGGAGCTGGGTTGAAGTCTTTGCCCCAAGCGTTATATATCTAGGAATCGGCTTCCTTGTGGGCCTTATAGAGGCCTATGATGAATTGTCAAAGAAAAAAAGTTCTGGCTAGCGGGTCCTTCCGGAGGCAAGGTAATCCTTGCGGGTCTTGCGAACCCCGAAAATTGTCTAGATTTACAAAATTTTTAGTCCTAAATATAAGCTTTGAGCCGAGAACGGAGGTGGCGTAGATGAAAATTTCAAAAGGTTTAACGTCTTTATCTACGACACAAACCGAACTTGGGAAAGCGCTTAAAGTCACAGTTGGCCGGGTTAATCAGCTTATCACGGAAGGAATCGTTATCCGGGATGAGAATGACCCCAACGGCGGCGTTCTAGTCGTCCCTTCCCTTCGGAACTTTTTTAGTTCCCAAGCAGGAAATGGGTCCAATGAAGAAATCGATCTTATGGCTGAGAGGGCGCTCCACGAAAAGGCAAAACGAGAAATTGCAGAGCTGAAGCTAGCTAAGTTGCAGGGAAAAGCCTACGATGCAAGGACTGTAGAGCTTGTCATGACAGAAATGATGAGCAACCTAAGAACACAGCTCCTTGGGCTTCCAAGTAAGCTAGCCCCTATTCTTGAAGGTCACAAAAAAGAAGAAATATACGATATACTCACCAAGGAAATCGAAGAAAAACTATCCGAGCTATCAAGCTATAGCCCGGATCTTTTTATGGGTGAAGAAGCAGAAGGGGGTGGTACTGATGAAGAGTGCTGACGCTTTGTGGCGGTATGTATCTGAACGAGGGCTGAGACCTTTGCCGAAGACCTCCGTATCAGAATGGGCGGACTCTTATCGGATGCTTTCCAACACTTCTGCAGAACCCGGACGGTGGAAGACCAGCCGGGCCCCATACCAGAAGGAAATCATGGACGCCTTCACCCAGCCTGGGGTTCACGAGGTTGTGGTTAAAAGCTGCAGTCAGATCGGGAAGAGCGACATCATGAATAACGTGATTGGTCGGTTCGCACACTTGGACCCCTGCAGCATCATGATGGTGCAGCCGACGGTGGATATGGCGGAGGACTTTTCCAAAAGCCGTATCGAACCTATGATTCAGGACACCAAAGTCCTCTCCGCTCTATTCTCCGATACAGGGAGCAGGGACCGGAGCAATACCATATTATCTAAGCTATTTCCTGGGGGGAGGCTTATCATGGGCGGGGCCAACAGTCCGGCTGGACTGGCTTCCCGGCCCATCCGCATCCTGCTGTGCGATGAGGTGGACCGCTTTCCTCCCTCAGCGGGCACGGAAGGGGACCCGGTGGACCTTGCTAGCAAACGTATGACCACCTTCTGGAATCGGGTGATGGGCCTATTCTCGACTCCTACCAACGAAGGGGATAGCCGTATTGACGTTGCCTATAAAACGGGGACTCAGGAGGAGTGGCAGCATCAATGCCCAAATTGCGATGAATTTCATAAACTTAGCTACACCGATATGGAAGTTGAAGCCGTGAAAGGGCCCAAAGTGCAGGGAATGCAAACGTATCGCGTGAAAAGCGTCAAATGGGTATGCCCAGACTGCGGGTTCACGTTCACGGAAAAACAGATTAAAGCGGCTTCACAGAAATATGTCGCCCAGCGACCTGAAGCCCTAGAAAGCGGATGCCGTTCTTTTTATCTGAATGCGTTCAGCAGCCCCTGGATTAGCTGGAAACAGGTGATGAAGGAATGGCTAGAAGCAAAAGGGTTTCCAGACCGGGAAAAAGTTGTGATGAACACCCGTTTCGGTGAAACCTATCGAGCGACGGGGGCCTTTGAATCGGATAGCTTCCTCCTGAAGCGCCGTGAAAAATACGGGGCGGAACTGCCGGACGGCGTGCTGCTTCTGACAGCCGCTGTCGATACCCAGGATAACCGCTTGGAGTACGAAGTTTGCGGCTGGGGCGAAGGGGAGGAATGCTGGGGCATCTTGAAAGGGGTCATTCTTGGGGCGCCTAACAGGGAAAGCACCTGGAAGGCACTTGATGAAATCCTAGACCGAAGATATCTGTTTAAAGATGGGACAGGGCTTAGAGTGGTGCGAACGCTCATCGACTCTGGTGGACACTACACCGGGAGCGTTTACCGATATTGTGAACGGAATATCCTGAAACAGCGATTTGCCCTAAAAGGCATGGGCAGTCCAGGCATTCCACTAGATTACAAGATCGGCAAGGCAAAGGGGCTCAATGCACCGCTTGTCATGCTTAGAGTTGACGATGGAAAGCAGCAGATCATGAACCGCTTGACAATCGAGCAGCCGGGTCCAATGTATTTTCATTTTCCCGAAGACGAAGAAGGAATCATGCCTAACCGTGGGTACGACAATCTGTACTTCCGCGGATTGATTTCTGAGCATAGAAAAACGGTCAAACGAAATGGGCAGTATCGTCAGGTTTGGGAGCCTACCCAGGGGATTCGCAACGAGCCTTTGGACCTTAGAAACTATAACCTGGCCTGCATGTTAAGCCTGCATCCAGACTGGGGAGCTTTGAAGTCGGACATGCAGAATTCGGTGGAAGATACCAAACCTGCCTTAGAAGTAAAGCAGACAGGTCGGAGGTCCAGAGCCATAAAGGTGTCTAGCAGGACATGCATTTGGTAAGGAGAGAAACGATGAGCAGAATTCAAAACCAGCGCCTGAAGATGTATTTGGAAGCGGAGCAAGCTGTATTGACAGGCCAAAGCTATACCATTGGAAATAGGACCATGACACGAGCTAATCTAGCGACCATTCGGGCTGCTATAGACGATCTAGTAGCTTCTGGGGCTACCTTAGAAGGAGAGCCTTTGGAGGCTTCTGGAAGCACTAAAAGAGTCGTGCTGATGGATTGAGAGGAGGATATCCCTTGAGCAAACGAAACCGAAAAGTATTGAAATCAAGGATTCGGGCCCCTGCCGTGAAGAATAGTGGTTACAGCGACGGCGGGGCGTCTTTTCAAAAGGATGCTTTGCGCAGCTGGTATCCACAACGGCTTTCCAGCAAAAGTGATATTGATGCAAACCTTGTGACGCTGCGGAATCGTGCGGCAGATCAGGCAACGAACACCCCATTGGGAAGCGCCGCTATTGTGACCAGCACGATGCATGCTGTAGGCGCGGGGCTTAGGCTCTTTCCACGCATTCCTTACAAGTTCCTGGGGCTGACTGCAGAAGAAGCGAGAGACTGGGAACGGAATACGGTGAGGGAGTTTAAGCTTTGGGCTGGATCCAAAGAGTGTGATTGGAGACGGCGGAATAATTTTTATGACCTTCAGAACATTGCCTATGCAACGTATCTTACTGATGGCGACAGTTTTGCCTTGTTCCGCCGTGCCAATCCTTCTTTTAGCATGCCTTATACCTTGCGTATTCAGCTGCTCGAAGCGAACAGGGTGAACAATCCTTTGGGAGGTGCTGGAGTAGGGTACAGTGAAGCCAATGCTTGGGGCGTTGAGCAGCTGAATCCAGATAACGGCAACCATATCGTAAACGGTATTGAAGTCACTCCGGAAGGGCGACTAGCTGCGTATTGGGTAAGCAATAAAGTTCCTGGGGATCTCGTGAATATTGACGGAGCAACGACTTGGCAACGGATCGAGGCCTTTGGAGCTGCGACGGGGCTGCCTAATATGCTGCAAGTCTGTCATGACACCCGTGCAGAACAGTATCGCGGTGTACCGTATCTTGCGCCGGTGCTTGAAAATCTGAAGCAAATTGGGCGGTATTGTGATGCAGAACTGACTGCAGCCGTTATCCGGAGCTTTCTCTCGATTTTCTTCACCAATACGCAGGCAAGCAACAGCATCGACAATATCCTGCCTAGCGCGTATGAAGATGAAAGCCTTGACGGTGAACCCGTAGTGGATGCGGCTCAGTACAAGCTAGGCCCTGGTCAGCTCAACAGCCTGCCAAAAGGAGTGGACGTAAAGACCGTCGATAGTTCCAACGCGCAGAGTGCGTATGACAGTTATATGACACACCTTGAAAAAAGCGTTGCCGCCGCACTCAACATCCCGTACGAAGTGCTACTAAAGTGTTTTGGGTCTTCTTATACGGCTAGCCGAGGCGCATTGTTGCAAGCCAGGGATGAGTTTCAAACACGTCGCGGGTGGTTTGCTGCCGATTTTTGTCAACCCATATACGAGCAATGGCTGATGGAAGCCGTTGCTACAGGTCGAATCAAATGCCCTGGTTTTTTCGAAAATCCAGTGAAACGGTCTGCATGGGCCGCTGCAGATTGGTTTGGGCCTTCAATGAGCATTCTCGATCCGGTCAAAGATGTTACGGGAGCCGCCTTGAGGGTGAAGTATGGACTTACGACACGGGAACGAGAAGCCGCCGAAATGACGGGCAGCGATTTCGAAGAAAATTTGGAACAAATCGCATATGAACAGGACTTAATCAAAAACCTTGGCATTGATGAGGGAAACCCAGAGGTCCTGGCGGGGATTAGACTGAATCAGAGGGAGGGGGTGAACTAAATGAATAGAACCAGAAAATGTTGGGAGATTCGAAATGCCGCTGATCGTGATACTGCGGAAATCTTACTGTATGGGGAAATAGATAGCGCGGGGGACTGGATTCACGAGTATGCGCCCGATGATCCAACCCAAAGTGCTATCAGTTTCCGAAAGGAGTTGCAGGCCCTAGATGGAAAAGACGTTCTACTTCGCATCAACAGCCCTGGTGGGGATGTTTTTCAGGCGCAGGCAATGTACAACATTTTAAAGGCTTACACAGGGAAGGTCAGCTGCCACATTGATGGAATCTGTGCTAGCGCGGCGACGCTGGTCGCTTGCGCAGCTGAGCGGATTATCATGCCCTGCAATGCACTTTTTATGATTCACGACCCGGCTGCGTCTTACTCTGGCATGCTGAATCTAGGGGATCTGGAAAAGTTCCGCAGCCTGCTGGACAAGGTGAAAGAAACCATCGTGAATGTTTATCAAGCCCGGTGCCCTCAATTGACTGCCGGCGATATTGAACACATGATGGGCGACGAAACCTGGATGACCGCTGATGAAGCCTTTGAGAAAGGATTTGTTGACGAAGTGGATGATTACGGCGTAGAAACGGACATCCTGGATAATGGACTTATCATAGTGAACCATGTGGCTATGGCAGGTTTGGGACCTGAAAAAAGGATAGGCCTGAAGAATCGTTTTGCTAGTAGGAAGACGAAGAAAGAGGTAAAAAACATGAGTGAAAAAGAAACGAGTTTTATGGAACAACTGAAAGCTTTTTTTGCCGCCAGAGATGCTGAAGCACTGAAAGCGAATGCTGAAACGAACCGAATCAAGGCCTTAGACGGTTTGAAGGGCGATAATCCTGTGGTAAATGCTATGGTGGAAAAAGCGAAGGAAACCGGAACCACGGCAGAAAATTTGAAACCTTTCGTTGACGCCGTATCTGGTCTGAAGATGGAAGATAAGGGTATGGAAGAATTAAAGGCTCTGATTACTGACCAAGTACATTCCGGTTCCAATGGAGTGAAGGCCAATGTCGATTCTCCGGAGAAAGCCAATCGCGATGTTAAAGCGGAAATTGACACCATTGTTGACTTGATTAATAAGAAAAGGGGTTGAGATTATGACGATTGTTGAAAAATATAGCATGACGGCTGACAACTTGCTTGTTGGACCGGAAATCCCGGTCCTGACCAAGAACTTTAAGGTAACTGCTGGTACTGCGATGAAACGAGGCACTTTGCTGACGGTAAATACGGAAGGGATGGTTTCCGCAACGAAGAAGGCTGAAGAATCTAGCGCAGTATTAACGAATGATATCGACGAGAAAGCAACGGTGGTAACGGCATACGTTGCTGGCCGGTTCAATCGAGCAGCTCTGATCTGTGCGGAGGGGGACTCCGTTGAAGCTCATGAGGAAGAACTGCGTAAGGCCGGCATCCACTTAACTGTTAAGCTGTAAGGAGGATTACACATGATTGACATTAAAAATACAGTTGCACTGATGACTGCAGTGGATCGAAGCAAAGCACCCGCTTCTTTTTTACTGGATACTTTTTTCCCTATTATCCCTGATACGGCAACGACTTCCACGATTGAAGTCCAGGTAAGGACTGGAGAACGTCGGCTGGCGCCATTTGTGGTTCGCGGCGGAAAGGCCGTGGAACTCAAAAGAAATGGGTTTGATGACTTCTTTTATAAACCGCCAATGATGGCCCCTTCCCGAGTCGTAGACCCCGATATGCTCAGTGAACGTGGGTTTGGCGAGGGTGTTTATTCTGTTAAATCCCCAGCCCAGCGCGGGAATGAGATTCAGGCACGAGACTTGGCTGAACTTCAAGCGGCCATTATCAACCGAAAAAAAAAGATGGCGGGGGACCTCCTGACTTCTGGTAAATATGATATCAAGGGTTATGCGGATGATGGCAATCTGACGGTCATCGATACGGTGGACTTTAACTTCAATCAGAAAATTGTACCTTCCACGACGTGGGATCAGGCGGGGGCCACAATTTACGACGATATCAGAGCCGCGTCTGAAAAGATTCAGGAAGCTTCCGGTATGGTTCCTACCGTTATGATTGTCGGCAAAAATATCGCAGGATATATGCTTGGCAACGAGCAAATCATGAAATGGATGGGGATTCCCAGCACGAATAATCTGTCCATGTTTAGCTTCCAGCCACGTATTACTTCCCCGCAAGTGTCATTTGTAGGTCGTATCCCCGCCTTGAATTTGGAAGTTTACACATACGCAGAATCCTATATGGACGATGATGGAAAACTGAAAGGGTTCATCGGGGATGATGATGTCATTATTGGTATCCCAGGTCGAGGTCGCCAGTATCATGGGGCGGTTACACTGCTTAATGATGCCGCTATGGGGTACAACACCTTTGTTGGGCCGTACGTGCCTTATTATATCGGGGACAAAGATAGTCAGGAATTGAGACTGACCATGTATTCCCGTTGCGTAATTGCCCCTGAATGCATTACTGATTTTGCGGTTATTAAGGCAAAAGGAGAATAAACATGAAGGTCCAGATTAAACGAAATTACATCACCCAAGGGGGCCATTTATACGGCCCTGGGGATGAGATTGAAATGGCAGAACAAGCTGTGGAACGTTTTTTGAAGACGGGGCAGGTGGAAGTCGTAGCTTCCCCGAAGGCTGCATCCACTAAAAAGAAAACTGTGGAACCAGAACTGCATGAGTTACCTCCTGAAGAAGTAGAGCCTGAAGAAGTTCAAACTTTACCCGAACCGAAGCCGGAAGCCTACAAAAAGAATAAGAAAAAATGAACTTCAAGGATACTCTGAAGACTGACCTAGATGTGTTCCTGTGCCAGGATGAATTCGGGGAGATCCATGATCTGAACGGGCGTAAGGTGACCTGCATTGTACAGAGTCCTACTGCTCGGGAATGGTTTCAGGGACAAAAATACGCCGGCTACGAAGGCATTTCCGGACGCGAAGTGGTTATTCATGTTAAAACGAAGGCTTTGGAAGACATACCGCGGGAAGGGCAGGTGTTTACTCTAGATGGAGAACCCATGCTTGTTAGTAACTGCGTTGATGATCTAGGGATTATGTCCATTACCCTTCATCAGAACGTTGGCGTAGGAGGTGGTATGGATGCCTATTAGTGCTGAAATCGAAGCCGCGGAACAACTACTTGGCATGCTGGCAGGGCTAAAGTCGCAAGGTGTCCAGAAGGCTATCCAACGGGCTTCCAAACGGGCGGCGACGGCAGCCAGGACGGCGGGAACCAAATCCATTCGCAGCATTTATACGATGAAATCTGGGAATCTAAAGGCGCGCACGCAAATCAGAAAGGAAGACGATGGAACAACCATCCTTGTGCGAGGCTCAACGGAACCAGTATCCCGTTATAAAGCTTCTAAAAGGAAATATGGCGTTTTTGTAGCGATTAAACGGGATGGTGGGGGCCGAGTTCCTCGGTCCTTTACGCTAAACGGTCATTTTGTCGCAAGGGCAGGCAAGGAACGGTATCCGGTGAAAGGATTGTACGGCCCCGCTGTTCCGCAGTTATTTGGAAATCCTGAGGTCATGGAGGAAATGCAGGAGCGGGGTCAAGAGGTCTTTAATTCCAGATTGCAACATGAATTGGAACGACTGCTTGGAGGTGCATGATGACTCCTTTAGAAGTCGCGCAGGGTATGGCTAACTTCCTAAAGGAACGCCTAGCCGAGTACGAAGAACGGGGTGGAAAAGAGTTCCATGTTTATGCGGGCTTCCTGCCGCGTGCTCGTCGTGTGGAAGAACTGGAAAAGCTGTGCCCTGCTATTGTGATACGCCCAGAAGTGACAACCGATGAGGCTAAACAGAGCACCGTGTCCTTGGTGTTGTATGCAACAGTATACGATCCGGATTTTAAAGAAGGCTGTCAATCCCTATTCCATTTGCTTGAATTCATTCGGGCCCATCTCTTGATGGGGAACCCAGTTGCAGGCAAGTTCTGGATCCAGCCTGGAATGAAAAGCATTGTGCCAGATGAGCAGCCTTACCCCCAGTGGCTAGGCGTCGTCGAGTGCGAAGTGGTGATCCCTCAAGTGCGACAAAATAATCCTCCGATTGGATGGTGGACATTATGAAGAAAAAGAATAAACAAAAAGGCCCAGTGATTTATGTCGGGCCAGGGTTCCGCGATACAGATTTAACGACATTCAAGATTTTCGCAGATGGCATTCCGGAAAACTATGTGGGGAATCCAACTTACGAACTTCTTTTTGTCTCTCCTGAAGAACTGGATGAAGTTCGAAGGGAGATTGCTCAGAATGGAACTGCCCGCAATGTGCTTTATCAGAGGGCCGTTGCAGAACACGAGAAGAAAGGTGGTAAATAGCGATGGCATTATTTCATGGTGTGCAGGTTGGCGAGGTTCCAACTGCCATTATTCCGCCCGTTAACACAACGGCAGGGTTGCCTGTGGTTTTCGGTACGGCTCCGGTCCATTTTACGGAGGACCCGATGAAATACGTTAATAAACCGGTAATCTGCTATAGCTGGGACGAGGCGGTGAAGGCCCTTGGATATAGTGATGATTGGGATAACTATACTCTTTGTGAAGCCATGTATAGTGAATTTAAGCTCTATGCCGTGGCCCCGATTATTTTTGTAAACGTATTGGATCCGACAAAACATAAAAAGTCCGAAACGAAAAAGACCGCACCTTTGATTGAGGGGAAAGTCGAGCTTTCTGAAGCCGTGTTGTTAAATACCTTGAAGGTGCGCTCCACAGAAGCGGCTCAACCGGCAAAAGAAGGGATTGACTATACGGCAGCCTGGGACGATGACGGGCGTCTCATCATCGCGGTCGTGCCCGGCGGAACGTTAGCTAGTGGAGAGAGTATCGTCCTGGATTATGATGCGGTAGACCCAACGGCGGTGGATGCCGATGACATCATCGGCGGGGCATCCGCTAAGGGTGAGTCCAAAGGGCTTGAGCTTATTGATAAAATCTACACCCAATTTTCTTTAGTTCCAGGCATCATTGCGGCGCCGGGATGGAGCGAAGACCCCGCAGTGGCATCGGTCATGAAGGCGAAAGCCCTGAATATTGATGGGCTGTTCCGCTGCATCGTCCTTACGGACGTGGATACTGCGGAAGTAAAAGCCTATAGCGATGTCAATGAATGGAAAAATAAAAATAATTATACGGGAACTAACCAAGTCGTATGCTGGCCCTGCGTGCGGAACGGGAAAAAGGTGTTCCACTTGTCCACCCATTTGATGGGTGTCATTGGCGTAACAGACGCAGCGAATGGCGACATTCCTTATCGAAGCCCGTCCAACATTTCAATCCAGGCTACGGGCATTTGTCTAAAGGATGGCAGTGAAATCAGCCTGTCCCTGACGCAGGCCGATCTTTTGAATACTCAGGGCGTTGTAACTGGGCTGAATTTTAATGGCGGTTGGAAAAGCTGGGGCAACTGCACTGGGGCTTACCCCTCTAAAACGGATGTAAAAGATTCCTTTATTTGTGTCCGGCGAATGTTTGATTGGCAGTACCAAACATTCATTCTGACCTATTGGCAGATTTTGGACGCGCCATTGACTCCAAGATTGATCAGAACTGTTGTTGATTCCGAAACGATTCGATTGAATGGGCTGGTTTCTAGAGGGTATCTTCTGGGGTCCTCTGTGAAATTCCTGGAATCTGAGAATCCCAGAACGGATCTGCTGCGGGGCATCTTTAGAATCCATTCTTGCATTACGCCGCCTGTGCCGGCTCAAAAGATTGAAGATATTCTGGAATATGATGTCAATAACTTCCAGAAACTTTTTGCTTAAGGAGGTGAACTCATGAGCGTGAATGTAATTCCTGAAGTCATCAACGATATGCGGGTCTACCTAGATGGTGCGGATGACATGATTGGTTGCAAAGAATTTAAGCTGCCCGAACTCGCGGCATTGACAGCCGACGTGGAAGGCATTGGTATTGCTGGGAAAATCGAAGCACCAATTGAAGGTCACTTCGATAGCCTCGAAGCAGAGTTGACTTGGCAGCTTCCCACAAAGACCAGCACCCGCCTGGTAGCTGGTACCACGGTTAGCCTGGACGCCTATGCAGATCTGCAAAGCTACGATGGCGGAGCGAGCGCCTATGCACATGATTCCTATCATGTTGTGATTCGGGGGCGGGTGAAATCCCATGACCCTGGTACGCTAAAAGCAGGGGAAGCCATGGAAAGCAAAACCACCATTGAGTGCCACTATATCAAGATTAGCATCGGTGACTCCGAATTGTGCGAGATTGATAAGTTTGGCTTCAAGTCTGTTGTTGGCGGCGTGGATCTCTTGGAACAGGTTCGCAGAAACATTGGGATGTAAGGGAGGAATCTTAGATGGCAAAAAAAGAATTGGATACGGTGCAAAACAGTGCCGCAGAAGTTGAAGAGAATGTGGTCGTGCTGCACAAACCCTTGGCTGATGGTACAGACAAGTTGGTGCTAGATTTTGAGCGCATCAATGGTCGTACACTCATTAGCTGTGAGAAACAGGCCAGAAAGCTGGACCCCGCTATTACGGTTCTTGTTTTATCCCAGGTGTATCAGGCTCTGGTGGCGGGGGCTGCCACCAACTTGAAATACGATGAAGTATTGAACCTCTCTGGCAAGGACTTCACGGCCCTGTGCCTGAAGGCACAAGGTTTTTTGCTCCAATAAGACTGATTGTCGAGGAAATCAGGGTATCCTGCTTGAGACTGGCTAAATACAGTCAGTCTCCGCTGGGATACTTTTTGGGACTTTCCTTGACTGATTTGTGTGGATGGATTGCGGTCGTCAACCGCGAGATAGAAGCAGAAGAGGAAGCATGTAAAAAGCAAAAAAAATAAGCCTATCGGGGATGATAGGCTTATTTCTATATTGGAAAGTTAGGGTAAGCGTTTTGGGTCAAGGTGAAGATCGGTGCGGATGGGACCGTTAGGATGGGCGGCGTAAAAATCATCCATTAGTTTCTTTTCCCAAGCCATACTTTTAGCACAGTAATCTTGTACTTCTTTTACCTTTTTTTCTATTTCGAGTTGATGCTTTTTTAAGGCTTCAATCTCCTTTTGGCATTCAAGCTCCGTAAGATTAGGTTGATCAGCTAGAGCAGATAGAATCAAAGAATCGAAGAATCCCATAGTCTTCGCCCCCTTTTTTATTAATTATACCACAGTCAAAGGTGGTGAAAAAGAATGTCCGGAAAACTTATGGAGCTGGCAATAGCTATTAGAGGAAAACTAGACAGCTCCTTACCAGCTTCAGTTAAAGAAACCAACGAAAATATCAATAGATTAAGTGGCAACCTTAAACAATTACAAGATATCAGCGCTAAGGCAGGGGCGTGGAAAGCTGCAGCTGGTCAAGTGCGTCTATATAAACGTGAGTTGGCTGAGGCTCAAAGGGAAGCTTCCAAAACATCAGAAGCCCTAAAAATATCGGGGAATAAGAGTTCTCAAGCAGCAAATGCTTATAAGACTGCTCAAAGAAATGCAAAACAAATGGCAACTTCTCTGCATGAAAGTAGAGGACTTTTGGTATCACTAAGTGCAGAACTGCAAGCGGCTGGATTTAATACGAAAGATTTTGCGGAAAGCGAAACCAACCTTAAAAATCAGATTGCGGCCACAAATAAAGCTTTGGAACAGCAAAAACAGCTTAGTTCCCGAGCAGTTGAAAGACAGGATAATCTCAAGGCGGCTAAAAGTGGTTATTCTAAAGCAAAGCAAGGGTTGATGCAATCCTTTGCCAACTTTAGTGGCGGGGTGATGATGGCTAAAAGTCTTGCCGCGCCTCTGGTAGAAGCAGTTCAAGTGGCTGCCAATTTTGAACAGGCCATGTCCAAGGTACAGGCGATTACCAATGCTGATGAAGCCGATACGAAGAAATTAGCCACAACTGCGAGGGACTTAGGCGCAAAAACGAAGTTTTCTGCAACACAGGCAGCTGAAGCCATGAGCTATTTAGGGATGGCGGGGTGGAAGACTGACCAAATCATTGCAGGTATGCCAGGTCTTTTGAATCTCGCTGCAGCGTCTGGGGCGGATCTTGCTCAAACAGCAGATATCGTTTCCGATGATCTGACAGCATTTGGTATGCAGGCCAATCAAGCAGGGCACATGGCTGACGTAATGGCAGCGGCATCCACTAATGCTAACACGAATGTGGTGCTGATGGGCGCTACCTTTAAATACGCCGGCGCCGTTGCAGGTGCCCTGGGCTACAGCTTGGAAGATGTGGCGCTAGCAACTGGTCTGATGGCTAACGCAGGCATCAAGGGAGAGCAGGCAGGTACATCTTTAAGATCTATGATGTCCAGGATGACTGCTCCTACCAAACAGGTCCAAGCTGCCATGGATCAATTAGGGTTAACTGTCAAAAACTCCGACGGCAGCATGAAGCCCTTTGGTCAGACGATGCAGGAACTGAGGGCGAAATTTGCGGGCATGAGCGACAGCGAAAAAGCCCAGTATGCGTCCATGATTGCAGGGCAGGAAGCAATGAGTGGTTTTTTGGCCATTGTCAATGCATCGGATAGTGATTTTGCAAAACTGAGCAATGCAGTGAATCATGCCGATGGAGCGGCCGCTAAGATGGCAAAAACGATGAATCAGAATGCTCAAGGCGCACTGGTCCAACTGCAGTCCGCAACAGAGTCCGCACAGATTTCTGTGGGCAATGTGTTCCTGCCTATTTTGGCCAAGGTAGCGACGTATGTTGCTGGGGTTGCGGGGAGTTTTGCGAAATGGGCGGAAGAACATCCGCGTCTCGTAACGGCGTTAGCCGCTGTTGCTGGTGCGGTTGCTGCGGTGCTGCTAGGACTGCTTGCGTTTAGCGTGGCCGTATCCACGGTTAAATATGTAGTCGCAAGCATTAAGCTTTTTAAGGCAGCAATGCAAGGCGCTCAGATTGCTACGAAAGTCATGGCAGGAGCTCAGGCGGCCCTTAATTTTGTCATGAGCATGAACCCCATTGCTCTTGTGATTATAGGCGTAATGGCACTCATTGCGGCGCTTATTTATCTATACAACAATAGTGAAACGGTTCGAAACTTTATTGACTGGGCGGCACAGAGTATTGCGACGGCATGGAATACGGCAGTAACCTCAATATCTGAAACCGTAGCAGAGGCAGCCGTTTGGATCTCAAGTCAGTGGCAGTATATCTGCGATACGGCGGACAGTGCCTGGAATGCAATCACAAGTACAATTCAAAGCGTATGGGAGACTGTTTACAGCGTCGTGGATGAAGGCGTTCAATGGGTGCAGAACAAATGGGAACAGCTAAAAGGAGTGTTCAGTTCACCTATCACGACTGCGATTAAATTCATTACGTCCAGCTCTTCCAATGAAAACCCCGACAGGAATGCCTATGGTGGCCTTATTACCAGGCCTACATTGAGCTGGGTGGGGGAAGCCGGAGACCCGGAAATGATAGTCCCGATCAACCGGACACAGAATGCCATGCGTTTGTGGCAAAGCGCTGGGCAGATGCTTGGTGTGAAGGCTTTGCAACCGGTCAGAGATCCGGCACCGCTCCTTGGAAGCAGAGGAACTGGCGTAACAGTGAACTTCGCTCCAACTATCCAAGTGTCGGGGGGAGCCACAACTGCGGATCAGATTCGAACTGTACTGCGGGAACAGGAAGCTCAATTTGAGGCGAAATTCCGCCGGCTGTATCAGGAGATGGTGCAGCGGGAAAGGAGGTTGTCTTTTGATTAAAAGGTATACAACAATCCAAGGTGATATGTGGGACTTTATTGCGTTTAAGATCTATGGCAGTGAACGCTTTATGGATGCTCTTTTGGAGGCGAATCCGGATCATGCTGAAACGATTGTTCTTCCAGCAGGAATCGAGCTTGATTGCCCAGAAGTGAGTAGGAATGCCCCCCGCTTTCTGCCGCCTTGGAAGGAGGGGTGAGGGTGTCTTTTGTTGCAAGTGCAGTTGAAAGAATGATGGGCACTCTCCCAGGAGGGTCTAGCTTAGCCTATCGCACCTGGTGCGAAGTCCTCTATACGCCGAAAGGTAGCAATGAGAGCAAGGATATTTCAGAAGAGATTAGTAAATATTTATTGAGCTTGGATTATACCGACAACATCGAAGGGCAGGCAGATGATCTAAGTCTTACATTAGAAGATCGTGCCCAACTTTGGACGTCTGATTGGTATCCGCAACGAGGGTCCAAATTAGATGTTACGATTTATACCTTGAATCGGGGTCGCCTAGATGAGGGTTTAAAATCTTTGTTTTTAGGCAGTTTTGAAGTCGATGAGATAGAAATCAAAATGGCACCAGCGACGGTTCAGATTAAGGCTGTAGGTGTGACCTTCGAAAGCAGTCTGCGCGGCGAAAAGAAGAACCGGACTTGGGAAAAGATTACGGTCAAGAAATGCTGCGAAGATATTGCTGCGGGAAATGGGTTGACGCTTGATTGGTATTGTGAAAATAATCCTCCCTTGGATCACGTCGAACAGTCCGATGAATCAGACCTTGAATTCTTGAAAAAAGTGGTCAAAGATGCGGGACTTTGCCTGAAGGTAGACCTGAAGAAATTGACGGTTTTTGATGAGCAGCAACAGGAAAAGGGAGATGCCAAACTCTTTTTCTTGCATCCAGGGCTTGAGCAGCTAGCTCAAAAGATTCAGGATGGAACGGACGGGCCGAGATATATTTATTCGTTCGCCGATTACCAGCTGAAGGCGAAAACGAGAGACGTTTACAGGGCTTGCCATGTGAAATATAAAAAGGGTAAGGAGAAGGCCGTTATTGAGGCTACTTTCGTCGATCCCAGTAAAAAAGAGGGCCAAACCCTAGACGTCAGTGAGCAATGTGAGACAGTCGCAGAAGCTGAACGCTTAGCCCGAAAGAAACTGAGAGAGAAGAACAAGGAAGAAGTTACTGCAGCCTTTAATCTTACTGGTGATACGATTTATGCCGCAGGTCAATTAGTACAGCTGCAGCACTTTGGAGTTTTTGATGGGAAGTACATCATCACGCGCGTTGCGCTGAGGCTCGGAGGCGGCTTTACTGCCAGCCTTGATTTAAGGAGGTGTCTTGATGGATACTAAGCGGCTCCTGGAAGGGATGTTCTATATCGGAGAGGTAAGCTCATTAGAACCTCAGACCGGAATGGTAAGAGTCGTTCGGTCCGATAAAGAAAACAAGGTGTCTGGAGAACTCTTCGTCATTCAAAGGGGGTCCAGCCGAAGTAAAGACTATTGGATGCCTGCGGTGGGTGATCAGGTGCTCTGTTTGCAGCTGCCGAATTTTTCAGGAAAAGGAACAGGAGATGGTTTTATCCTGGGAACGTTTTACAGCCAAGCGGACACGCCGCCAGCTGGAGCATCCGCAGATACCAGGGTGCTAAGTCATCCAGGGGACATGGTCCTCAATGTTGGAGGAACGCTGACCATCCATGCCGGTTCCTTGGACGTTCAAGGCGCGGGGGATGTGGTGGCTAGTGGAATTTCCCTGACGGGCCATGTTCATGGAGGGGTTGTATCTGGCGGAAGCACTACTAGTGGTCCTCAATAAATCAATGAGAAGGTGAAATGATGTACATCGGATATATGGGTCCTGTTGTTTTCTTGGCATCGTCTACTTATACACTGACTCCTTCCGGGATGGGACAGGAAGGGGAAGGAAGATGGGCCGACCATGATCTTATCCATTACAAGCCGGTCAGTGAATTTCTTGGGCCTGGGCTGCAGTCCCTTGCCTTCGATTTGATACTATCCAGACAGTACGGGGTAGATCCTGACGGCGCGGTGAAATTGCTCCGCCAAATGAGGGATACGGGAGTTGTCTTCCCCCTTATTATTGGCGGGCACCCTATCAGCCAAACCTATTGGCGACTAATGAGTATGTCGGAGAATGATAACTATTATGGGCCAACTGGGAATCGCATATGGTGCAAGCTGCACGTGCAGCTAAAGGAATACAGCGTGGATAACTATACAGAAGAGCAATCCAAGGTTGATTTGTATGGATCCATCGGGAATGTCCTGGCTACAGTCTTTTAAAGGAGGGATGACCTATGGCGCAAACATATAGGGTGGATGGACGTCCTGCGGCAACCATCGACTTTAACCCCTCCACCTTGGTAACTGAAGTGCTGCAGAACGTAAAGACAATCTTATCTACGGTGAAATACTCAGTGCCACTTGATCGAGGTTTTGGAATTGGTGGGGATGCAGTTGATATGCCTATGCAGCAGGCGGCGGCTATGCTGAGTGGAGAAATCTTTGCTGCAATACGAAGATATGAGCCTCGCGCCATGATTCAATCCATCAAGTTTTCTGGGGATGAATCTGGAAAGCTAATTCCAATTTTGGAGGTGAAAATTGTTGGAACTGAATAAAATAGCTGACGTAGGCTTTGCAGATTATGATGAAGAACGCATTAAACATGCCGTGGTAGACGCCTATCAGAAAATAGCCGGACGAACACTTGCCAAAGGTGATCCGATACGGCTATTTTTATTATCCATCGCGGCCATTATCATTGAGCAGCGATATTTGATTAACCAGACCGGAAAGATGAACCTGCTAGCTTATGCCAAAGGAAACTATTTGGACCATCTAGGCGCTTTGTTTGATGTGGAACGAATTCCAGCTAAAGCCGCAAGGGTAACCGTGAAATACACGCTGTCTACGGCTGCTGTTAATGGCGCCTATATTATCCCAAAAGGGACCCGGGTGACAGACCAAGCCGGGGCCATCTATTTTGCGGTTGATGAGGCTACGGAAATCTCCGTTGGAGAAATGTCATGCTTGGTACACTGCACCTGCACACAGTTTGGAGAAGTGGGCAATGGATTTCTTGTGGGAAGCCTATCGCGTCAAGTTGATCCTCTGCCATTTGTGGCATCTGTTTCCAATACGACTGTCAGCGCAGGAGGCGGGGATACAGAAGGGGATGATGCCTATCGAAATCGCATCCACGAAGCCCCTGAGTCTTTTTCCGATGCAGGTTCTTACGGGGCGTATGCCTTCTTTGCAAAAAGCGCTAATACAAATATTATCGACGTGAATATTTCTTCCCCTGCTGCTGGCGAGGTGCTTCTAGTGCCGTTGCTAGCTGGAGGTATTTTACCAGAACAAGAGATACTGGATGAAGTCCTGAAGGTGTGCAGCGCAGAAAAGGTTCGGCCCCTAACGGATAAGGTGACTGTCAAGGCGCCTACTGTTGTGTCTTATGATATCAACGCGTCTTATTATATCCTAACTGACGATAAAGCACAGGGAACGGCCATTCAGGAAGCGGTGACCAATGCTGTTAGCCAATACGTGATGTGGCAGAAATCAAAATTGGGGCGTGATATCGATCCCTCTAAACTGTATGAACTCATGGTACAAGCTGGAGCTCGAAAGGTTACGGTGACGGCTCCAGTCATCAAGCAGCTGCAGCGAACTGAACTGGCAGTGGCAGAAGACGTAACGGTGACATTTTTAGGGGGGGCAGATGAATGAGTAAGCTAAAAGACGTTGAATTGAAAAGCATCTTGCCCACTTCTATCTCGGAAGACGAGAACGTTAGAAAAACAGCGGACGCAGTTTCTAACGAGTTGACTGCTGTTACGGAGCTCATTCCAAATGCCCTAGTTTATAGCCATATCAATCTGCTGCCTGAAAAGATTTTAGACCTTTTAGCGTGGCAATTTCACGTTGATGATTATGTTGATGCTGCAAGTATTAAAATCAAGCGTAAACAAATCAAGACCGCTATAGCCGTTCACCGATATAAGGGGACAGCGTATGCAGTCAGGTTAGTTGTGGATGCTCTAGCTGGTGGCGCCAAGGTGAGGGAATGGTCTGAATACGGGGGCAAGCCGTATCACTTCCGCGTGGAGCAGATGCCTGATAGGGTGCGATGTGGGGAAGATGTGGATGCGTTGACCCGCGCAATCGGAAATGCCAAAAATGTGAGAAGCTGGCTTGACGAATTAAGATGGCAGCGAGAATTAGGAGTAAGGAAACGATATGCGATAGCCGCCGAGGTATCAAAAGAGATAACCGTCGGATTACCGAAAATCAATAATGTGGATGTAATACAGTCGAATCGATTTGCGACGGCTGTATTTCTTTTTAAGGAAATCTGGATAGGAGGAAAAAATGGCTGATTGGTCTGGAGCAATTATGACAATCCAGGGGCGTGCCTTGGAAGCAAAAGTAACTGCGGGGCGTTGCAAGCTGGAGCTGACAAAGCTGAAGGTGGGAGATGGTGAATCTCTTGATTTAGAAAGAATGACGGATTTAATATCCCCAAAACTTGATATTGGCATCTCGTCCCTTTTGCCCTCTGATGCTGGCATTTGCGATATCGAGGGTGTTATTACCAATGCAGAACTAGAAAAAGGGTTTTATATGCGGGAACTTGGCATATATGCTACGGATCCGGATGAAGGAGAAATCCTGTATGCCGTTGCCACCGATAGTCATGCTGATTACCTGCAGGCGAAAGGAAGCAGCACTACACTGTCTGTCGGATTGCATGTGCAAGTGGTCATCACTAATGCTGATAGCGTAACGGCCATCATTGACCCGAAGGGCCTCATGACACGGACAGACCTTGCCGCTCACGACGAGTCCGACGACGCGCACGAAAAGAAATTTGGCCTTTTTCAAAAAATCACTGACTTTGCTGAATCCCTGCTCAAGACCCTGGCTCTTACGACGACCATCAAGGCGATCACGGCGCTGGAAACTAACTCATGGTTCGGGCAGCTACTCAAGATGGTGCTAGATGCCAGCGGTGTAAAGTACAATGTCGCACAAAATGGGTATATTTGTTTCGGCGCTTTTTTTGGAAACCTAATTATACAGTGGGGAACTTTTGCTTTATCGGCCCCCGTTCAGAGTACCCAAACCGTCACATTTCCTTTATCAATCAAAAAGCTTTTATTTGTGGCTCCCGTGCCCTCTAATGCAGCTGAACAGCAAATTGGATTTGGCCAATGGACAAATCGATCAATTATATTTTTAAAAGGCAACATGGATCGTGAGCCCAGGGACGGAGTCTGGTTATCTGTTTGTTTATAGACAGTGGATATCAGCGTCGTATGAAACTACATCGTCTGTAGGATCTTTACCCATTACTTTTCCAAATAAGTGCTTTGCATGTTCTGCTAATGATAAGGGATATGCCTGTATATCATTAGGGATACAGGCATCAACATCAAATTACACAGTTTACCAATCAATCACTAACCGAACCATTTTTCAAGCTATTTTTATCGGGTATTAGACAGTGGGGAATGGGCAATGCCAGAGATGGTAAAAGTAAGCACGTTTTAAACGTGGATGCAAAAGTATTGGTGGTATTTCTGCAGCACTATGGCCTATCCCCACAATATTATGGGTATGATTCGAATAATGGTATAGTCGGCTCTTTAAAAGAACCTGATGCTTATGCCTGGCTTGCAGTCTGCCTTAAAAACCAATAACAACAACCCTGATTAAGCCAGCTGCCCCATCGCTTAGCACCCTAGCTTTAGACAAGTTTGTTGCTGCTTGTGCAACCATAAGTGTGTATCCAACTGCGGATTGTATGTTTTTTGAATCCCAGTCTACGGGTATGATTGCCAATACTGCGCTGCTAACCGCTATCGGATAATCTATGTCTACATATGTAGCAGGTGATTGTATATCGGTTTTTATCCACTGTCTACTTACTTAGTCGCAGCAATATAAAAAGCTGTACCTGTCGTTATCCCGTTAGCGTCGACGATTTGTATATATCCAGTATCATCACCGGTCACGGTTATGAAATGATTGCTGTCTTTGTAGTCCCAGATCGATACGACATACCTTAGAATGGTAGCCGTAACCGGCAAAGATATTTTTGTTTGAGAGTTTACGATTCCCCACTGTAGAATCAGTCGGTCGTGCCTATAAAAAATAACACGTATTGGATGTCCTTAATTCCGAGAGTCTCAGTGTAGCAACCTGTCATATCACTTGATATCCGTGCCGTTTCCTGACATCCCTGGCCAGAGCTATCATAAGCACTGGCCCAACTTGCTAGCATCTTTGCTCGTAAGGGAGGTTGGATTGATTGTCTGGGGGATTCGTAGACTCCGTTCGAACATGCAACGGTGGTCATTGCATGGCCATGTATCCACTGTTTACTTACCAATGATTACTGCATTGATTGCACTAAGATTTGTTATCGTTGTTATCAATCTAATTTTGGCATTAGTTGATGCACCCATATTCCATGTAAGCGGAGTTGTTGTGTCAATTTTTGTATTGGCTGTCATCAGAATATCATTAGCAACGACTGCAAATACACCAGATGTAAATGCTACGGGCAAAGTAAAATCAACATAAGTACTATTGTCTGGAATACTCACAACTCCCCACTGTTGAAGGATTATCGAATCCTTAATTTTGTGTGCTGAGGCTGTGGAAAATTCCTTACAGACAAAAAAATATAGCGAAATACAGATTGTTGATTTAATGACGGCTGAGGGCCTTTTTGTATTTTGAAAAAAAGAATAATCCTGTAAAAATGAAGGTTAAAAAAAGTGCATATCATGAGCAGAGAAAACCGCCTACTACCGTAAATTAACGGGCTAGGAGCGGTTTTTATATTGAGCAAATCATGAGCAGTTTTATTTTAAGAGTTCAATGCACTTTCTGAGCTGTCGAAAATTTTTGTGAGTATAGACCCGCTCTGTTATGTCGCCACCAGCGTGGCCCAAAATGCGTCGTTTAGCAGTTTCGTTGGCGCCTGCATTATCTAAGAGGGTCGCCACGGTATGCCTAGTGTCATGTGGCGTATGGGACTGCCCATTAATCAGCACCATGACCTTATCCCAAATCGCAGACCGATATCTAGTATAGGAATAGGGCCTGCCTTGATGGTCGCAAATTAAAAAAGCACCAGGAAGAGAAAGCCTGACCTGAATCATGGGGAAAATCTTTGGATGGATTGGTACGATACGGATTCCTGATGCAGTCTTGGATTTAGTGATTCTAATAAACCTTTGGCGCAGGTTGATATTTTTCTTTTCAAGCGCCAAAAGCTCGCCGACACGGAGTCCTGTATAGAGCAAAATCAAGACCGTATCGACGCCTGAGCTGTCTTGATGATTCCAAAGCCGATTGATTTTCTGCCGGCTCATGACGTGATGAGGATAGACGGGGCGATTTTTGCCGATAGAGAGTAGTTCAGCGAGGTTAGTAGAGCAGATGTTTGACTTGATAGCGTATTGATAGAGCAGACTAAGCAGATTTTTGACTTTTTTACAGCTCGAATACGAGAGTCCTTGATTATGGCGCATGTTATCAATCACCCCTTGAAGTTCTAAAAATTCCAGGCTAGTAAAGGGACGTGGATAGAGCACCTTGCAATGCTTGAAAGAGTTTTCATAGCTGTTTTGAGTGCTTTGAGATAAGGCCTCACCTTCAGAAAGGTGGAAGGGAAGCCAGCGAAAATAAAGCTCTTCAAAGGTAATAGATTTTCGACGAAAGGAAGGATTAGATTGATGATGATCAGCAAAATAAGATGCCTGGAAGATTTTAGCATCGTAAATCGTTTCAAACGCAGCAATATAGTGCTGATGACCATCGATGGTTGCTATAAAAGCGTAAGGCCGCCGCCTTGTTCCTGACATTTTACGAATGCACCCATATCCATTTGGATTTTTCATTTTATTCACCTCATTAATATTGATAGGAGGATTTTATATGCCCCATACAAATGTTGATTATTACATGTCAGGTTTTGACTCTGCTGGGAAAAGGGTTGGCAGCTTAATTTGTGATTTTGATCCGAATAAGAATCCAAAGAAACTGGCGGCACTTAAAGAAAAAGCGAAGGGGCTGTTTACTGACGCAGTGATCGTAGAAATCACACCGACCGAAGACTACAACAAATATCTTGAAGGCTATGTCCGAGGGGCGGATGGCAAGCCCGTGCCTTACGTCCCACCCGAGCCCACTGCCGAAGAAAAAGCAGCCATGGAAAAGGCTGCGCTGAAGGCGGAGTATGAGACCAATAAGAAAGAGATGCTGGATGCCTTACAGGCAGCGTCGCTGGCGGGGAATGCAGCTGCCGTTGAATCTATCCAAAACGATTATAAGGACATGACGATGGCATATAAGGAAGCGGTGGAAGGAGTGGAAGCATAATGGCTTTTTGGAAGAAGAAAAAATATTGTCAGTACTGTGGGTCCGAGGTTAAAGACGGCGGCTGCAGCAATCCCGATTGCATCGCATACAAGAATACGACCAAGCAAGAGCGGCCTAAGAAAGAAGAGTGATGCCTATGGAATGGACCTCCATTCTAATTGCTGCTGCTCCCTCTTTACTATCGGGAGTAATCCTGTGGAAGTTGAAGGAAAGAGCAGACCTTGACAAAGTCAAAGAAGCAGAACAAGAAGCTAAACATCAGGCTCTCGTATTGGGAGTTAACTCGCTGCTACGCGAAAGGCTGATTGACGCGAGTGATTTTTATCGCGCGGCAGGCTGGATCCCGCAGCATAAAGCCGATGTCCTGACAGCTATGTACCAAGCATATCACGGTCTTGGTGGGAATGGCCTTGTTACTGCTGCGTATAAAGAGTTATTAAAACTGCCTCACACTAAGCCGGGGGAGTGATAAGCAATGTTTGAATTTGAAAAGATTGACATCGAAAATATTTTAGTAATTGTCGCCCTGTCAGTGTCTCTAGTCCTTGCTATCCTTAATGACATGGACAACCTTGCCATGAGTATCGGCTCGGGACTGCTTGGTTACATAGGCGGGACGATTAAGGGGGGAGTGAATGTTAATGGGAAGACTGACAAGCGTTGAAGAGCTTAAAGCACTAGCCGACGCGGCGCGGAATGATTTATTTGCACAAGCAAAGGAAATGGGGCGTGATCCTAAGATTTACCTGCATTGGACGGCGGGAAAGTATGAGACGGATTTTCCGGAATATCATATCTGTATCACCGGTGCAGGAAAGCTGGTACTTATGGCAAATCTGACAGAAACATTAGCGCATACGTGGAAAAGGAATAGCGGGTCTATTGGAATTACGCTCAATTGCGCCTATGGAGCTAATGCTATCGATCTCGGGGAATATGCGCCAACTGCCGCTCAGATTGAGGCCATGGCGCAGGCTATTGCGGCCATCGCAGACGGGCTTTGGCTGACCATCGACAAAGCCCACGTCATGACTCACGGCGAGGCGGCAGACAATGAGGACGGTTTGGAAATTTACGAACAGTATGGCCCTCGGACAACCTGCGAGCGGTGGGATTTAGAATATCTTGGTACGGAGGAGAGTCCGTCCTTTAATCCCTGGGCGATCGATGGCAGCAGGGGCGGGGACGTATTGAGGGGTAAAGCAAACTGGTATCGGCATAAATGGCAGGAGGACAAAAATGAGTAAATGGGTTGAAATCAGAGATGCTGTTGTTGATGCACTACAATTGGATGACGTAACTGACCAGGTCAAGGCAGACTTGACGAGAAATCTTTTGGATAGTGGACTGCCGGCTCTTGAAGATGTGGCAGGGACCTTTGTCCAAAAGATACAGAGCCAGGCTACTGAAGAAAAAGGGTGGAGCAAAGTGAGAGACCAAGTGGTCTTGCCACTTATCATTAAAGGAGCGCTGTACGGCATTCGCCTGGCTCTCCAAAAGTCCAGGCAAAAATAATCCATGAAATAAAGAATCCCCGTAGAGTCAGGCATTAACTGGCTTTACGGGGTGATTTATTTTTCATAAAAGTTGACAATATCGCTAGACTGGGATTGGATAGGATAAGGCAAACCAGCCACGCCCTATCCGTACTTTTAGGTTCGCACTAAGGGTTAGATAGCCCACCAACTGTATAACTTGCAAGCCTCCTGTCCATGGACAGGAGGCTTGATCTTTTAGGGAGCAAAAGAACGGCGTTCCCGTTTTTTCGTCTGCTTTTAGCAAAATTCGGTTCAGATGGGTCCAACTGTAAGGAGCTTCTGGCCTCTTAAGCTTTCTTAACCCATTTGGCTCACGTTCTACATCAAATCAGCCTGATTTTTGGCCTGACTTCGATAAGAACGTGAACGAGATGCTTTTTGTCCATCAGAGATGAATAATTAACCAACTAGGTGCAAACATGCTTTTTCATGGAAAGTTGACATCCGTACAACCCTAAATTTTTAGAAAAAAGTATTGCACCCTGTATAATTGTAGGGTAAAATGTATTTATATTCATTTTTTGCAAAGACGACCCAAATGAATGAGGAGGTTTTATGGGAGAACTTCAGGAAACCATCAAAGATAAAGTGGCCTCATACCATGAGGACATGATTGAATATTGGAAAGACCTTGTTAACTACCAAGCAGGCAGCAAGGAAGCAGAACTCATCACCGCCCTCCTACAAAAGGTGGCGGACCGTTTCACCAAGGAAGGCTTTACGGCGACAATGCTTGATACGAGCTGCGCCATCCCCATGCTGCGGGCAACCTTGGGTGATGATCGACAGGGAAAACCCATTCTTTTCTGTGGTCATGTCGATACGGTATTCCCCAGTGGGTCCTATCCTGATCAACCTTTCCGTATTGAAGACGGAAAGGTCTATGGACCGGGCTGCGCCGACATGAAGGGCGGCGTCGTGATGCTTTTATATGTCATCAAGATCCTGACGGATCTGGGATATAAGGACCATCCTTTCAAGGTTGTCCTTGTCGGCGATGAGGAAACGACCCATGTGGGATCTCGGGCCGACCAGATGCTTGCCGAAGAAGCGAAAGGTTGTCTCTGTGCCTTCAATATGGAAACGGGCCGCATGAATCACGTCCTTACCGTCGCCCGTAAGGGGTGCATGGATGTGTGGGTCAAGGTCCACGGCAAAAGCGGCCACGTCGGTAATGCCTATACGACGTCGGCAAATGCCATTGAAGCTATGGCCGGTATTATCACCAAGATGCGGGCGCTGACGGACCTTGAAAAAGGACGCATCGTCAGTACCGATGTCATTTCTGGCGGCGTGGTCTCAAACGCTGTCCCCGATTTTTGTCGCATCGAAGCGGATTGCCGTGTCGACTACAATAAGGATTTGGAAGAACTTAAAACGGCCATTCGAGCCATTTGTGAGCATCTTGACGTGCCGAACACAAGGGCGGAGGTGGAATTTCCAACAGAAATGCCTGTTTTTGAAAAAAACGAAGGAAATCTCAACCTCCTTGCTCTCTACAACGAATCTGCAGCGGAATTTGGCATTGAGCCCTTTGGTCCTTACCATCCAGGCGGCTGTTCTGACGCCTCGTACCTTGCCAAGGCAGGAATCCCCATCCTCGATTCCTTGGGCCCCGAAGGGGATCATGCCCATACCATGCAGGAATATGCCGTTCTTGACAGCCTCTTTACCCGTACAGCCATGCTGGTCCGTACCATCTTGAAACTTACGGACGTTACCCTATAAGAAAAAAAGGAGAACTCACGATGAGCGAAAATCCTCAGCAGGCGGCAAAGCCCGTCCAGAACAAAAAAGTTTCGGTCCCAAGTCCTATTATGATCATTGCGGTCATCCTCGTCTTAAGTGCCATTGCTACGTATATTGTACCGGCTGGTGAATTTGTCCGCATCAAGGACGCAGCCAGCGGCCGTATGATTGTTGATCCGAACTCGTTCCATTTCATTGCCCAGAAACCAACGAAGATCCTGGATTTCTTGATGTCTATTCCAAAGGGCATCAAAGGCGCGGCCAGTATTGTTGGCTTCCTTATGATCATTGGCGGTGCCCTGAACGTCATGGCGGAAACAGGCGCCATCCACGCTTTCATGGGCCACGTTGTCAAAAAGATGGAAGGTCACGAAACGCTGATCATTCCTGTCCTTCTGCCGATTTTTATCTGCCTCAGCGCAACGGCTGGCTGCAGCGAAGAATACATTGCTTTTATTCCGCTCATGACCGCTGTGTGCTACGCTTTGGGGTTCGACTCCATTGTAGCGGCTGGTATGTTCCTCTGTGCTGTTGGCGCAGGCTATGGTGCCGGTGTGACGAATCCTTTCACGGTTGGTGTAGCGCAGAGCATTTCAGGGCTGCCCATGTTCTCAGGGATCCAGATCCGTCTTGTCATGCTTGTAACCCTCATCATTGTTACGGTGATTCCACTCTACCTTTATGCCCGTATGGTCAAGAAGCATCCGGAAAAGAGCTTCATGTATGACTATGACCAGATCTACAAGGAAAAGATGAACATCGAATCCATTATGGGTGAAACGGGCACTATGACCCGAACCCATAAGCTTGTCCTTTTTGGTTTCTGTCTTGTTGTAGCCGGTATCCTTATTGGCGTTTTGAAGTTTGATTTCTATATGGATGAAATTGCGGCTCTTTTCATTGCCCTCATCATTTACACCGGCATTGTGTCCCGCATGAATGCGAACAAGGTCGCCAATGCTTTCATCAAGGGCGTTGCCGGTATGGCGCTTCCTTGCATGATGGTCGGTATGTGCAAAGGCGTGACCATTTTGTTGGATAATGGCCATATCCTTGATACCATCATCTACTACCTAGCAAACTCCCTGAACGCCGTGCCGAAATCCATGCTTGGCATTGGGATGTTCATTGTTCAGGATATCTTCAACATGGTGGTTCCTTCCGGTTCCGGTCAGGCCGCCATCACGATGCCAATCATGGCGCCGTTGGCTGACCTCGTCGGCATTACCCGTCAGACTGCTGTCCTTGCCTTTCAAATGGGCGATGCCTTCACCAACAGTGTCACTCCTGCAAGCGGTACGACCATGACCATCCTCAGCATTGCTGGCATTCCCCTGCGCCGCTGGTGGAAATTTGCTATCCCCATGCTGGGCATTTGGTGGATTGTAGCCTTTGTGGTTCTCTTTTATGCAACGGCCGTTCAGATCGGTCCCTTCTGATTATGGAATAAAAGCCCTTTCCTGCTGTTTTGCGGCAGGGGAGGGACTTTTTCTTTTGTGCGAAAACAAGATTTTTATGCTTTTTCTTGCAGTTCACGCAAAGAACCGATAAACTAAGAGCAGATAGAAGCAAAGGAGCTCATTATGTTCAGTCAATTTTTTGCGTCCCTGCAGCAGGATGCCAAACTTTTTTTATTTTTCCCCATCCTATGCGCCCTCTTTCGGGCTATTTTCATCAAGGTCTACAGCCCGTACCCCAATTTTGCGGGGAAGGGAAAGATTCTCTGGCACACCTTTCGTTACGGTTTTTGGTGGGGCATGGACTTTAACGCCTATGTTTTCCTGATTTCCCTGGTCCTTGTGAGCCTGCCCGGCGCCTTTTTTCCTGCCTATTTTGCCCTGGGCAATACACTGCGTCTTGTGGGCGGCCTGCTTTATGCCCTTGTCCTTTATCTTGCTTTCATGGGAAAGATGCTCTACTACAGCCATTTTCATGACATCTACAACCAGACCATGAAGCTTGGCGCCCATGCGGAAAAGCACAACCTCGTTGATATTTTCTTCCATCAGGACCATGGTGCTTGGATCCTTCTTGGCATTGTGCCCTATCTGTACCTGTGCCGCCTTGCACTCTTGGCGTTTTTAGGTCTTCCCAGTCTTTCCTATCCAGCTATTGCCTCGCCTTTTCTTCGCTGCGCCTTCAATACAGTTGTTTTTCTTTTGTGTATTGCTGCGTTTTACTGGTTCCGGTATGGCGGGACCTTCTGGCATGACGATAAGCCCGAATGGGATACGATTCCGAGTCTTGTGAAAAAGGATATCTTTTTTGCCAAAGCGACCGTGGATGACCTTGTCGCCTTGGAACAGGTGATGAAGCATGACCTCAATGAAGCCTATGAGCACACGGACGAAGAGGACCTTGCCGCCATTGCGCCGCTGGTGCCGGTAAAAATGCCCCTTTCCGATTTTCCCAATCCTGTCTATGCCTTTCGCCGTGCGGCAAAGGGCGCGCGCATCACAAAACCGCGCCATATCTTCCTCCTTGTGGGGGAGACCTATCTTCAGCAGTTCTTTGACCCGGCCTTTGCCTCGCTGAACCTTGTCTCGGGCGGACGGTTTCTCAAGGATGATCCCCACACAGCCCAGCTTACGAGTGCCCTTTCAGCTGGCATCATTTCCAGGCCATCCATCGTGAGCCTCATGAGCGGCATCTTTGACGCTGGTCTTGAACTCAACGAAAAAGAAAGCTTCTGGACGAACAAACTTCCTACGGCCCTGCCACGACAGCTGAAGAAACTTGGCTATCACGCGGCCTATTGGTATGGCGGCAATGTCACATATGGAAACTTTAACCAGTTTGCTCCCAGCTGCGGCTTTGACGAAGTGGAAACGGCAACGGATTTTTGCGGCCCTGACGCGCCAAAGACCTGGGTCGGCGTCTATGACAACCTCTTTCTGGAAAAAGCAGCGGACATGATTCTTTCCGGGGACGAAGAGCGCGGGGAATATCAGTTCCATTTCCTTTATACGACAAGTTATCACGGGCCCTTCAAGATTCCTCTTGAAAAATATGGCTATGATACGGAGCGTGTCATGCCGGATGCTCCGGAAGACATCAAAAACAGCAAGAGTTTGCAAAAGAATCTCGGGACCTTCTGGTTCTCAGACCAGGCGATTGGAAAGTTCCTGCGCACCATGAAGGAAGCCTATCCAGACAGTCTTTTCATCGTGACAGGCGACCATTCCTATGACATGAGTGCCGTCCTTGGGAAAACAAGCCTCATGAAACGAGACGCGAACCTGCGGGAACGCCATAGTCCGGTTCTATTCTTCCATCATCCTGAAATCGACCAGTCCCTTTTCGGGGAAAATACCATTGGCGGTCATATGAATATCCTGCCGACGATTTTTGAACTCATTGCGCCAAAGGACTTTACGTACTATTCCCTTATGACGAGCCTCATGGATCCCATCGACCATGTCGTGTCGCCTTACCACTGGCTGCGAAAGGATGCTTACGGGACCTACAGCAACGACTTTTATCAGCCCTTAGGGGACGGCTTTGGACCGCAGGCTCTTCGGGAAGGCCCTCAGCCGTACCGTGAGGAAAGGGAAGGGTATATGGATCTTACGGGGTACCTTGTGCGCCATCCGGAACTTTTAGGAAAGGAAGAATAGTCATGGGCAGCATAACCTGCATCATCCTCACTAAAAATGAAGAAAAAAATCTTCCCAGCGCCCTTCAAAATGCTGCGTCCTGGGCCGATGAGATTCTTGTCGTTGACTCTGGAAGTGACGATGGGACCGTGGAAATCGCAAAAAAAAGCGGTGCTTCTGTGATTTACCGGGCTTGGGACGGGGACTTTGCCGCCCAGCGTAATTTTGCCCTGACGGGTGCCCATGGTGACTGGGTACTTTATCTTGATGCCGACGAACGGCTTACAGCAGGGGCCATCCAAAAGGTCCTTGCCATCAAAAAGGGAGCGCCCAACCACCATTACTCCTTCCGCAGGGAAAATATTGCCTTCGGTCATCATTTCCATCATGGGGCGTTCGGACCGGATCGGGTCGTGCGCCTTTTCCCAAAAGCGGCGGTCCACTGGGAGGGAAAGGTCCACGAACACGCCGTTTGCACCGTGCCTCTTGAGGCCCTTTCAGAAAGGATGGACCATTATACCTATGCGGCCTTTGCCGATTGGTGGCGCAAAGCCGGCCAGTACACGACCATTTGGGCCGATGATGCCTACGCCCGAGGAAAAAGGGCAAGCTATGGAAAAGCAGCCAGCCATGCCCTTTTGGGCATGCTTAAGGTCTATCTTCTCCAAGGAGGATTTCTTGAAGGAAGTATGGGCATCATTGCCACACTCCAGCACGGTATCTATACGGCCATAAAATATGCAAAACTGGCGGAAAAAAATAATTGAAGAAGTGATAATTCCCTCAAATTGGGGTTCCCTGTTTGAGGGATTTTTTATATTTCAAAAATAGAGGCTTATTTTACAGGTTCTTTCTTACGTGGATAAAAAGCCATCAAATGATTCATTGTAAGTTTCTTTAGTGTGGACAGCTTGTTCTTCAGATGCGGACTTTTTTCTTAACAAAAAAGGTTCCTAACTGCGACTTATCCTTTATTCCTTCACCGGTTGGTTTCATTCATAGGCCTGTTTAAAAAATTTCAAGTTGATTTGTGATGGCTGGATAACACGATATTGCGATGCTTTCTTCAAAAATGGTTCACTTTTTTTATATTTCGAATAATACGATGAAAATGTTACAGTGAACGTTCGGGATTGTCCTTAATATAAAGACAATAGCGAAAAGTCCTTATTTTCTGTCTTTTATGGAAGAACAAATCTTGTTATAATACGTGTAACAAATGTTGCACTTTAAACCAATTAGGGGGTATCGAAATGAGCAGCAACACAAATTCAAAAAACAAAGCCATGACTTGGCAAGCTCTGTGCCTAATGGCCTACACGGTCGTGTGGGGATTTGGCAATACGGTCAATGGCTTTGCCAACCAAGGTCTGAAAGTCGTCGTTTCCTGGATGATTCTCTTCCTCTTCTACTTCATTCCGTACACGTTGATGGTGGGGGAAATGGGCGCGACCTTTGAAAATGGTGCTGGCGGTGTCAGCTCCTGGATCAAAGAAACCATGAGTTCCAAATTGGCCTTCTTTGCTGGCTGGACCTTCTGGGTAGTCAATATTCCTTATCTAGCCCAGAAACCGCAGAATATCCTTATTGCTATGGGGTGGGCCATTTTCCAGAATGACCAACTGACAACCATGATTTCGCCTATGATGCTTCAGCTTATCAGCCTTGGCATTTTCATGTTCTTCATGTGGTATGCCGCTCAGGGTGTATCGGCTTTGAAGCGCATTGGTTCCATTGCCGGTTCCTTTATGTTTATCATGAGCATCCTTTATGTGCTTCTCGTTCTCGCTGCGCCTTACATCACGGAAGCAAAGACCTTCTCCTACAGCCTCAGCTGGGATACGTTCATGCCGAACTTCAACTTTGAATACATGACGACCCTCAGCATCCTCGTCTTTGCTGTCGGTGGCTGTGAACGCATTGCACCGTATGTCACGAACCTCCAGAATCCGGATAAGGAGTTCCCGCGTGCCATGATTGTCATGACCGCAATGGTGGCTGTTACGGCTGTTCTTGGTACCTTTGCCATGGGTCTTATGTTTGACCCCAACAATGTGCCGAAGGACCTGATGATGAATGGAGCTTACTACTGCTTCGCCAAGCTCGGCGCTTATTATGGCGTGGGCCGCGCTTTCGTCATCCTCTATGCTATTTGCCAGTTCTTTGGCCAGGCAGCAACCCTTGCCATCTCCATTGACGCACCCATCAAGTTCCTCTTAAGTGATGTTGATCCGAAATTCGTACCTCATTCCTTCACGAAGATCAACGAAAAGGGCATCCCTGTGAGCGGTTACAAACTGACGGGCATCCTTGTCAGCATTCTTATCATCGTACCGGCCCTTGGCATTGGCGACATGACAACGCTCTACATCTGGCTCCTGCGCCTGAATGCCATCTGCATGCCGCTGTCCTACCTGTGGGTCTTCCTGGCTTATATGGCGCTCAAACGGGCGAAAAAGGCTTACAGCTCTTCCTACTACCTTACAAAGAGCAAAGGCACCGGCTTTATGATTGGTTTCTGGTGCTTTGCCCTGACGACCTTTGCTTCGCTCATGGGTATGGTTCCTTACGGTGTAGAAATGTATTCTTCCACCTGGTGGTTCCAGATGATCATGAACGTCGTAACGCCGGTCATCCTTCTTGGTATCGGCCTTATTTTCCCTATCCTTGCACGCCGCGAACGGGAAAGATTGGGCGAGACGGCATAACCTTAATAATTTAATCGGCGTGGACATCGCTCCGATTTGATGGAAAACATGAGCCCATTGCTTCAGAAACATATCCGAAGCAATGGGCTCATGGCATATTGGAAGAAGGAACGTACTGCGATTGGGAAAAACGTAAAAGGGGCCATCATGCTGTCATGACTCTTCGGCGCTGGCTGTCGAGCTAAAAGATAAAAAGGCAGCTGTGATGCTGCAGGGACATGTTTCCAGGTGAATGTAATTCCGACCCATCCCCCGCAGGGGGGCGGTTTGGGTCCGTGTCTCACGGTCTTTTAGCATCACATCTCGACCGCCTTTTTCCACCGCTGCCTTGACAATCTTTCCCAATTTTGCTATATTGTTCGGAGCGCAATGAGGGGGTTGGCATCCCTGAGCGACTGTACCACAAGAGAGGCTGCCTTGGCAGCAAACAGGGTGGAACCGCGGAAGTCACTCCCGTCCCTGTAATGTAGATGATTCTCGTCTATATTGCAGAGACGGGAGTTTTTGTTTAGGAGGAGAAAACCATGAATTTCCAAGACATCATTTCGGCGCTGAGTGCCTATTGGGGGCGTCAGCAATGCATCAACTTCCATCCTTATGACGTAGAAAAAGGAGCTGGGACCATGAACCCGGCAACTTTCCTTCGCGTCTTGGGACCGGAGCCGTGGAACGTATGCTATGTGGAACCGTCCCGCCGCCCGGCTGACGGACGTTATGGCGATAACCCTAACCGCCTTTATCAGCATCATCAGTTCCAGGTCATCATGAAACCGTCTCCGGATAACATTCAGGAACTGTATCTTGAAAGCCTGCGCGAACTAGGGATCCATCCCGAAGAACACGATATCCGTTTTGTTGAAGACAATTGGGAATCGCCGACCCTGGGTGCCTGGGGCATGGGCTGGGAGGTCTGGCTCGACGGGATGGAAGTGACGCAGTTCACCTACTTCCAACAAGTTGGCAGCCTTGATATCAAACCTGCTGCCGTTGAAATCACGTACGGCCTCGAACGCCTTGCCATGTATATCCAAGGTGTGGAAAATGTCTACGACATCAAATGGGTGGGCGATGTGACCTACGGCGATGTGTATCACACAAACGAGGTGGAACAGTCCTGCTACAGCTTTGATATTGCCGATACGGATCTGCTCTTTGACCTCTTTGATAAATATGAAAAGGAAGCCAAAAGGGTCCTGTTAACGGGGAACATCCATCCAGCTTATGATTATGTGCTCAAGTGCTCCCATACGTTCAACCTTTTGGACGCCCGAGGTGCCATCAGCGTTGACGAACGGACCAACTACATCGGCCGTGTCCGCGCCCTGGCCCGCCTGTGCGCCGCGGCGTATGTGGAACAGCGTGAAAAGATGGGATTTCCTATGCTGAAGAGAGGGAACAACTAATGGCTACGTTATTATATGAAATCGGAACGGAAGAAATGCCGGCCCAATACATGCCGGGTATCTTGAAAAACTATAAGGAACTGGCAGAAACAAAACTCAAGGAAGCCCGTATTCCTTTTGAAAAAGTCAGCGTCTACGGAACGCCGCGCCGCATGGCCTTTGTGGCTGAAGGCATTGCTGACCGTCAGGAAGATATGACGGCAGAGAGCAAAGGTCCATCCCTCAAGATTGCCTTTGACGCAGACGGCAACCCGACGAAAGCCGTCCAGGGCTTTGCCCGCGGTCAGGGTGTGGAAGTCTCTGCCCTTGAAAAACGGGATGGTTACGTTTATGCCATCAAACACACAAAGGGCGGTGAAACCAAGGTCCTGCTGCCTGCCTTGTTGGATGATATTCTCCACAGCCTGTCCTTCCCAAAGACCATGCGCTGGGCCGACTATGACTTCGGGTTTGTCCGTCCTTTCCACTGGATGGTGGCCCTTCTTGACAGTGAAGTCATTCCTGTTGAAGCAAACGATGTCAAAAGCGGCAATGTGACCCGCGGCCATCGCTTCCTGGGCAGTCAGACCATTACGATTCCTTCGGCCGAGGCTTATGTAAAAACCCTCGAAGAAAACTTCATCATTGTCGACGTGGAAAAACGCCGTGCCCTCATCCGGGAACAGATTGAAGCGTTGGGCAAAAAAGCCGGCGGCCATACGGCCATTTCTGAAGACCTGCTCGATGAAGTCACTTATCTTGTCGAATATCCGACGGCCCTTTGCGGTTCCATTGATGATAAGTACCTGAAGCTCCCGAAAGAAGCTGTCATTACTCCCATGCGCGACCATCAGCGCTACTTCCCTGTCCTTGATGACAGCGGCAAGCTTTTGCCTTATTTCATTACGGTCCGCAACGGCAACAGTGAACATCTTGACATCGTGACCCACGGCAACGAACGCGTCCTTCGTGCCCGTCTTGACGACGCGGTCTTCTTCTTTGAAAACGACCGGAAAAAGAGCCTTGAAGCACATCGGGAGGCCCTGCATGATGTAGCCTTCCAGCGCGGCATGGGGAATATGTATGAAAAGACGGAACGCCTCGAAGCCCTTACGAGCTGCCTCCTCAAGGAATCGGGCGTTGCCGCTGATGAAAAGGCTCTTGTTCGCGCAGCCCGCCTCAGCAAGGCCGATCTTGTGACCGGCATGGTTACGGAATTTACGGAACTGCAGGGCACCATGGGCCGTGAATATGCCCTTCTTGACGGCGAAGGCGATACGGTCTCGACGGCTATTGGAGAGCAGTACATGCCGCGCTTTGCCGGCGATGAACTGCCTCAGACGAATGAAGGCCGTCTCCTTGCCATTGCCGATAAACTGGATAATATCACAGCAACCTTCAGCCGCGGGGAAGCTCCAACCGGTTCCCAGGATCCCTATGCCCTGCGCCGCCAGGCCCTGGGTATCCTCAATATCGTCACCGATGGAAACATCCACTTTGCCCTTACAAGCGCCATCAAGGAAACCTTGAGCCGCCTGCCCAAAACGAATCAAAGTGAAGACAAACTTGTGGCTGATATTGTTGAATTCTTCGCCCAGCGTTCCAAGAACATGATGCTTGACCGCGGCGTTCGGTACGATATCGTCGATGCCGTCCTTGGTGCTGAAGGCCGGGATGACCTGTGCGACGCTTTTGCTGCCGCTGATGCCCTGACGGCCTATCTCGGTACGGATAAGGCGCCAGAAACGCTTCAGGCCTTTACCCGCGTGGAAAATATTACCAAGAAAAGTCGCGTTGACGCACCTGTTTCCGAGGCCCTTTTGAGAGAAGACGCTGAAAAAGCCCTCTTTGAAGCTGTGGAAAAGGCTGCTGAAAACGTACATGGAATGCTTCTTTCCCGTGATTTTGCCGGCGTCCTTACCGCTTGCGACAGCCTTTCTGCACCCATCAACCATTTCTTTGATGACGTCATGGTCATGGATAAGGATGAAGCCGTAAAGCAAAACCGCCTTGCCCTTTTGACAAAGATCCGCAGTCTCATTGGCTGTGTGGGTGATGTCTCTCTTCTTGTCATGAAATAAAAACGTCATACTAAAAAGCCGGAAGATCCGATGTTAATAGGTTCTTCCGGCTTTTTGCATGCTGACGTCATGGTTAGAGATTGGCGTTTACTTCGTCGTATTTATGATCCTTCTTAAAAAGGCTCACGGCGTAGGAACACATGGGCAGGATCTTGACGCGGCTGTCCCGGGCTCCCATGACAACAGCGTCCACGAGACGGCGGGCCAGGCCTCTTCCTCCATAGGCGGGATCGACGACGGTGTGTTCAATGACCCAGACATCTCCATCAAGGGTGTAAGAACAGTACCCTACTTCTTGGTCTCCATCGTAAGCTGCGGAACGGTTATTATTTTCTTCAAAGCGTACACTGATGCAATCGTCCATGCCGTACTCCTTTCCTTGTCTAACGTTTCTAAGTGTTTTACGGCTTAGGATATTTTACACTATTTCCTCTTATTTGGATAGAGGCAAGGTATGAAAAAAGAGCTGCCGCCCCATATGGCGGGGAGCAGCCCAGAAACTGTTTTAGAGATTTTTGAAGACGGACAAAAGGTCTTCCTTGAGGTCTTCTACATCTTCAAGACCTACGGAAAAGCGCAGAAGCGTATCCGTAATTCCCTTTTCTTTTGCTTCTTCCGGCGTCAAGTCCGCGTGAGTCTGGGTGCGGGGATAGGTCATGAGGCTTTCGGCACCGCCCAAACTTTCAGCAAACTGGATGAGGGAAATCCCTTCAAGGATTTTCTTGGCCCGCTCCGGTGTATCAACATAAAACGAAATCATGCCGCCAAACCCGGTGGCCTGTTTTTTCTGGATCTCATACCCCGGATGTTCGGGAAGGCCTGGATAGAGGACCTTTTGCACATAGGGCTGGGTCTTTAGGAAAGCAGCCAGCGTTTCTGCATTTTTTTCGTGCTGGCGCATACGCAGGGGGAGGGTGCGGAGGCTGCGCAGCATGAGCCAGGCGTCAAAAACGCTCAGGCAGGCTCCTGTCGTTTTGTAGATGGAACGAAGTTTTTCCGCGATGGATTTTTCCCGGCTGATTACAAAGCCTGCGAGGATATCGTTGTGACCGGCCAGGTACTTCGTCCCGCTGTGCAGGACAATATCGCAGCCAAGTTCCAGAGGGCGTTGGAAATATGGGGTGAGGAACGTATTGTCAACGATGACCAGAAGACCCTTTTTGTGGGCAAGTTCTGCCAGGGCGCGCAGGTCGGTGATTTCCATGGTGGGATTTGTCGGTGTTTCCAGATAGATGGCCTTTGTTTTAGGTGTAATGGCTCTTTCCACGGCTTCAAGGTCGCTTGTATGGACGGCGGAAAAGGTTAGACCGTACGGTTCGTAGACGGAACGGAAGAGACGGAAGGAGCCGCCATAAAGATCAAAACCTGTAAGGATATGGTCTCCGGATACAAAAAGACGCATCACCGCATCAATGGCAGCCATACCGGACGAAAAGGCGAGGGAATCGACGCCGCTTTCAAGGGCGGACATGACTTTTTCCAAACGGGCATGGGTGGGATTGGATTCCCGGGTGTAGTTGAAGCCTGTTGACTCTCCTACATGAGGATGGGAAAAGGTGGACGTACAGTAAATCGCCGGTGAAACGGCACCCGTTGCATCGTTGGGCCCGTCTCCATGGATACAGGTTGTTTGAAACTTCATGGAAACCCCTCCTAAAACATAGAAAATTGATAGGATTAAAAAGCATAAAAGAAATCACATCAATGATTTTCTACTACTTTACGATGAAAAAAAGCGGCTGTCAATAGAAAGGCCCATGATTGATTGGAAGACAGCCTCTTCTTTCAGTATAAGAAAATGCGCGAGGCGTTTTTGATCGGGCCTGAGGGAAGTTCTCTGCCGATTGAGTGAGGATAAAGGCGGGGCGGGGGATGTTCACACGTCCTTTCATGTGATATAATCATTAGATGTTAAAAGTATAGACAGGCGGTGAGACCATGAGTATTACAGCGAAAGATGTCAAACATATCGCAACTCTGTCGAGACTCAATGTGCCGGCAGATGAGCTGGAAAAATTCGAGGACCAGTTCAACCAGATCCTTAATTATGCGGAAATCCTGAAACAAGTCGATACGACGGGAATTGAACCTTCTCCTTATGTCCTTCCGACGAGCAATGTCTTCCGTGAAGATGTGCCCCAAGAAGGGCTCTCCCACGAGGACGCCATGAAAAATGCACCGGAAGAACATGATGGCGGCTTTAAGGTACCCCGCGTCATCGAATAAGAGGAGGAAGCACTGTGACGTTATATAATGAAACTGTTCACGATCTCCATGAGAAGCTGACCAAAAAAGAAATCAGCTCCGTGGAACTGACCGAAAAAGTCTTTGACCGCATTGACAAAGTCGAAGACAGTGTCAAGGCATACATTACCTTGGATAAAGAAGGGGCCCTGAAGAAAGCTCGCGAAGTCGACCAGAAGATTGCCGCGGGTGAGGCCATAAAGCCGCTGACGGGGATTCCCGGCGCCATCAAGGACAATATCAGCCTCAAAGGTATGCGCCTGACGTGTGCTTCAAAGATCCTGGAAAACTTCCAGCCCGTCTACGATGCCCACGTCATTGAAAATCTCCGTAAGGATGATACGGTCTTTATCGGTAAGACCAACATGGATGAATTTGCCATGGGTTCCACGACGGAAACAAGTTATTTCAAGGCCACGTCGAACCCTTGGGATCTTACCCGCGTACCGGGCGGTTCTTCCGGCGGCAGTGCCGCTGCTATCGCAGCCGGCGAAGCTATTTGGTCCCTGGGCAGTGATACGGGCGGATCCATCCGTCAGCCTGCTTCCTTTAATGGCTGTGTCGGAATCAAACCGACCTATGGCCGTGTCTCCCGTTATGGCTGCATTGCCTTTGCTTCTTCCCTTGACCAGATTGGGCCCATCACGAAGGATGTGACCGATGCGGCGATTGTCCTCAACACAATCTGCGGCGTAGACGCCCATGATTCGACTAGTGCAAATGTCCCTGTGCCCGACTTCACGAAAGCCTTGAAACAGGACGTAAAGGACATGGTCATCGGCCTCCCGAAGGAGTTTTTTGGCAAGGGGACCGATCCCAAAGTCGCTGAACAGATCAAATTGACGGCGAAAAAATATGAGGAGCTGGGCGCAAAAGTCGTTGAAGTTTCCCTGCCTCATACGGAATATGCCGTCATTACGTACTACATCATCGCACCGGCAGAAGCGTCGGCCAATCTTGGCCGTTTTGACGGTGTTCGTTACGGCTTCCGTGACCTTTCTGCCAAATCGGCCCCGGAAATGATGGCCGCCACCCGTACGGAAGGCTTTGGCGAGGAAGTGCGCCGCCGCATCATGCTTGGGACCTACGTCTTAAGCTCTGGTTATTACGACGCTTACTACAACAAAGCCATGCAGGTCCGTACCCTCATCCGTCAGGACTACCAGAAGGCCTTTGAGACCTGTGACCTCCTGCTTACCCCGACGAGCCCGGTCGTGGCCTACTCACTCGATGCCAAGATGGATCCCCTGACGGTCTATATGCTTGATGTGACGACCATTCCTGTCAACATGGCCGGCCTGCCCGGTATGTCCATCCCCTGCGGATTTGTGGATGGCATGCCCGTTGGTGCCCAGCTCATCGGCAAACCGCTTGGCGAGGAAACCCTGCTGCGCGCCGCTTACACCTTTGAACAGGCTACGGAATTCCACAAAGCCGTGGCGCCCCTGGGAGGTAAGAAATAATGACTGAATATACTACTGTAATTGGTCTTGAAGTCCATGCCGAACTAAAGACGAAGACCAAAGCTTTCTGCTCCTGCTCCACTGCCTTTGGCAGCGAACCGAACACCCATGTCTGCCCTGTCTGCCTTGGTATGCCTGGCGCCCTGCCGGTCATGAACAAGCAAATGGTTGAATTTGCCCTGCGGTTTGCCCTGGCTGTCAATTGTGATATCCAGCACTACAGCAAGTTTGACCGGAAAAACTATTACTATCCAGATCTTGCCAAAGCCTACCAGATTTCCCAGTTCTATCAGCCTATCGCCTTGGGCGGTCATGTTGATGTCAACGTAAATGGTGAAACCAAGCGCATTGGCATTACGAGAATTCATATGGAAGAAGATGCTGGTAAGCTCGTCCATTCCGGTGCCACCATTTCAACGAGCGACTCTTCCGCCGTTGACTATAACCGTGCCGGTGTGCCCCTTATCGAAATCGTTTCCGAACCGGATATGAGAAGTGCGGCAGAAGCCCGTGCTTATATGGAAAAACTCCGTTCCTACCTGCAGTACACGGAAGTCTGCGATGGAAAAATGGAAGAAGGATCCATGCGCTGCGATGCCAATATCTCCATCATGCCTGTAGGCAGCAAGGAATATGGCACCCGTGCAGAAATCAAGAACCTGAACTCCTTCAAAGCCTTGGAACGGGCCATTGAGTATGAAGTCCAGCGTCAGAAAGAGATACTCGAAGACGGCGGGCACGTCGTCCAGGAAACCCGTACGTGGGATGATGCCCAGGGCATGACCTTCTCCATGCGTTCCAAGGAAGAGGCTCATGACTATCGCTATTTCCCGGAACCGGATCTTGCGCCCATCATCATTGATGACGCGTGGATCGAAAAGGCCAAGAGCGAACTGCCTGAACTCCCTGATGCGAAGAAAGACCGCCTCATGAAGGAAAAAGGCCTCGATGAATACAATGCTGAACTCATTGTATCGGACAAGAAATTTGCCGCTTACTTTGATGAAGCCGCTAAATCAACGGAAGACGCCAAGAGTGTCGCCAACTGGATGCTCGGTGACGTATCGGCTTATCTTAATGCCAATAGCGTGACCATTGGCGAATTCCCCGTTTCCCCGACCCATCTTGGGGAAATGGTCAACCTCATCAATAAAGGCGTCCTTTCGAGCAAGCTTGCCAAGAAAGTCTTTGCGGAAATGCTCAAGACCGACAAAGCTCCGGCTGCCCTTGTTAAGGAACTGGGCCTTGAACAGGTGAGCGACGCTGGCGCTATCCAAGCCATGGTCGACGAAGTCCTTGCTGCCAATCCGCAGTCTGTTGCGGATATCAAAGCGGGTAAGGATAAAGCCATTGGCTTCCTTGTAGGACAGATCATGAAAAAATCCCGCGGCAAAGCCAACCCGGGCATGGTCAACCAGATGATCAAGAAGAGCATTCTCGGCTAAGAAAAATGAAAGGAACGGCATCCCAAGCAATTGGGATGCCGTTTTTGTATTTTTGCGATGGACAGTCTCAAATGTATTGCCTTTTGAGAGGTGAAAAAGACCAAACGCACGGCCCGAAACCGTTACTTCTTCGAAGGGTGGGAATCAAACTTAATTTGGCTTCAAACAAGTTTCTCGGACTTCTGTTATCGCTCCAAAGGCACCCTTCGAACTCCGGGCGAATGGTCCCTCACTACCGTTCGTATGAAAAGGTCGCTGTGCGGTCTCATCCACTGCCAAGACGGGGAAATGGCAATGGAACGACTTATGGCCCTCCTGCGATACGTCATGAATCCATTGCCTTAGAAGAATCTTTTCTAAAGCAATGGGCTCAAGTTCTACATCAATTCGGAGCGGTTCTTGCTTTGAATAAAAATCAACCATGCGTCGTCAGGTATACCCCTACAAAAATCACACTGGCTCCGACAATCTGGAGCGGTCCGATGGGATCTGCAAAAATGAGATACCCGGCAACCATTCCCATGACGGGCGTGAAATTCAAAAAGACGGAACTGACGCTGGGACCGACATTCTTGACGCCAATGTTCCAAAAGACATTGGCGGCAATCCCGCCGAAAAGGGTGATATAAAGATAGGAAAGAAAGGGAACAGGCGGCAAGGGAGAAAGGACAAGGGTGTTTGAAAAAATCCCATAAATAGCGGTTCCGGCTGTCCCGCAGAGACTGCACCAGCCAAGGGCCGTAAGGACGTCCATGTGGCCTGTCAGCTTTCGTGAGGCCAGGCTGTAAAAGGCCCAGGCAAGCTGGGATGCAATACAGAAGACGTCGCCTACATTGAAGCTCATGGTGCGGATTATGTCAAAATTCCCTTTGGTAATGACTGCAAGGACGCCGCTAAAGGAGAGCAGGATGCCCAGCCACTGTTTCTTGGAAAAGGCTTCGTGAAGGATCAGGTAGGCGCAGACCGACGTAATGGCAGGTGTCGTCGCCGTAATCAGGGTGCTGTTTGTCACCGTCGTGAACTGGAGACCGTGGAACTGGAGCACGGAATTGAGCATCTGTCCATTGATTCCCATAAAAACAATCCACGGCCAATCTGTCTTGCGGGGGAGAAGCTTTGCCATGTCCCGACCGAGACGGAAGTATTGGTAAAAGAGGATGACCATGCCGACGACGAGGAACCGGAAGGTCGTAATGGTTGCTGGCGTCCAATAAGGGAGCAGCCATTTGAGCGTAATGGGCTGGAATCCCCACAAAAGCCCGATGAGGGACAAGAGGATATATGTTGCCTTCGTGCTGATGATCATCGCCCCCTTTAGTATCATAGATGCATTATATCATAGAAGGCGTCAAAAAAACGGATGGGGCCATTTATCTTTTCGCTAAGCTGGCGGCAGCGTGAATCGGTTCCATTCATTGAAAAACATGAAGAGAAAGCCCAAAATGGCTTGACTTTTCCCTTTTCATATAGTAAATTTATAGGGCTGAAGCTAATTTTAGCACTACCGCCCGGAGAGGTTCCAAAAACTCCGGAAGGAGTACCGTATTCGGCGAGTCTTGGAATGAGGGAGGTGCATCTGAATGTACGCTATTATCCGTACTGGTGGTAAACAGTATCGTGTCAGCGAAGGGGATGTCCTGGAAGTTGAAAAACTGAACGTCCAGGAAGGCGACGAAGTCGTTTTCGATGACGTCCTGACCGTTGTAAGCGATGGGGATGTCAAGGTTGGCAAACCGACTGTAGAAGGCGCTAAAGTCACTGCAAAGGTTGCTGCTCAAGGCAAAGCTGATAAGATCTTTGTTTTCAAATACAAAGCAAAGAGCAACTATCGCAAACGCCAGGGTCATCGTCAGCCCTTCACCCGCGTTGAAATTACTTCTATCGAAGCATAAGCCATGATCAAAGTCGATATTTACGAAGATGATCAAGGAAAGATCAGGGAGTACCGTGTATCCGGTCATGCCGATTCGAATCCCGAGGGATTCGATGAAGTGTGTGCCATGGTTTCCCTCACAACCCAGGTCCCGGTACTTGGGATGGAGCAGGTCCTTTCCCGTACGCTGGATTACAGCGTCGATGAAGAAGACGGATTGCTCTGTGTCAGACTGGTCGATGCGCCCGATGATAAAACCGAAGTCCTCCTGCGGACCATGGTCCTGGGACTGAAGGGCATCCAAAAGGCATATTCCGACTATCTGGCTATCGAGGAACACAGGAGGTGAGTTTAGTGTTCGAATTAATCCTGCAATTACACGCTCATAAAAAAGGTTCTGGTTCCACTCACAACGGTCGTGACTCCAACGCTCAGCGTCTGGGCACGAAAGCTCATGATGGTCAGTTTGTAACGGCTGGTTCCATCATTGTCCGTCAGCGTGGTACCCGTTTCCATATGGGGAAAAACGTTGGGATGGGTAAGGATTACACCATTTTCGCAAAAGTTGACGGTAAAGTCGCTTTTGAAAGATGGGGTAAGGATCGCCGCATCATCAGCATCGTTCCTGTTGAGGCGGAAGCTTAATTCCAAAATAAAAAGACTGCTGCTTAGGCGGCAGTCTTTTTTTATTCTTGGGAATGTTGGGCGCCTGAAGCGGAACACTTGATGAGGGAATACCGATGGCGTCAAAGAAAGGTTCTAGTGTTCCCCATGAAGAAGTGCAGCTGCGGCTTCCTTGTTTCCGGACTTACTGGCACGAGCGTACCAATAACGGGCTTTTGAAAGATTCCTTGCCGTGCCTTCCCCCTTTTCATAGAGGCGTCCCAAGGCAAGCTGACTGGGGGCTGAAACATGGTCGCTGCGGTATGCGGACTGCAGGTAAAGGTCCATGGCTTTTTGTATGTCTTGAGGAACGCCCTTGCCTTTTTCGTAAAGCGTACCCAATAGATAAGTAGCAGTTACATCTCCTCTAAGGGAGGCTGCTTGGTACCAATGGGCGGCTAACTGGGCATCAGGAGCCACACCATATCCATTTTCAAAGCAAAGACCGATATATCGTCCTGCCTTCATGTCGCCTCGGTCAAAGGCAATTTGTAAAATCTTGAGTGCGCTTTCATAATGACCCTCGGTGTATAAGCGGATTCCCTCTTTTAAGAAGAGACGATCTGAAAGGGAATGTGTGGCTGTTTTTTCATAAGCTGGATGAATTATGATTCCTTCCGTTTTCGTCTTAGCCTGAGCTGGAGCAAGAGGCAGTAAGAAAAGGCAGGAAAGCAGAAAGGATCCCGCCATGGCAGCAAATTTCATAGGAATGCCTTCTTTCGTAAATCATTGATTGCGGTCATTATAGCATATAAATCTAGTATGAATCATGAATTTTCGATAAGTTGATTTTACTTTCCACTAATATGACGCGATTCGATGATTTACTAGATATTTATGATATAATACAAAATATAGATATAGAAATAAAAATAATTAGCATTAAATATACTGATTTACTGGGAAAGGGGATGCGGAGTTGATGAAACCTACGTATTGTTCTTGCCGGAGCATACTTGCTTTTTTTGTTTTATTGAGCCTTCAGACGGGAGTCACCCATGCGGAAACCCATACGTACGGTACCATTGCGGGTCCGGATCATGTCAGCGCGACTGATGATGGTGACATCACGGCCGAAGGTATCAATGGCTGGCATTGGAAATGGACAGATCCCGCGACAGGCGAAGTTTATGAAAATACGTACACAGGAGACTTGCTTGTCGGCAACCGCACGGGAACGGATACGGTTGCTATCCAAAAGGGAAAATGTTCCTCGCTTGCCGCTCGTAAGGAGGCGTCGGGCATATATTTTTACTCAGCCCAAAAATCGGGCTGATTTGATGGAGTACGTGAGGCCATTGCTTAAAAAAGATTTTGTGGAAACAATGGCCTTATGGCCTATCGTACGATGGACAGTCCCACGTTTGGGGATAGCTTACGCCTGGGCGTTTCCTTTCCTACCCATGTGTCGTCACTTCCAGCGCCTAGCTTATCAAAGCGGAAGCTTTTTGCAATCTTCAGTCCATATGGGCCCATCTACTTTGTCGCCCGCGCGCCCAACCTCCTAGACGTACCGGCCTCTGGCCGCAAGGAAACTCCCGCGTCGCTGCGCTAGCGGACTGCTGGCGTCTCAGGTCTGTCGTCGGTGGAAGCGGGGGCTCCTCGCATCTGGATTCATCTGAACCGAATTCGCAAAAAGCAATTGGAGGAAAAGACCGGAAGGGAAAAGATTGTAAGGCAAAAAACGTAAGAGAAGCCCAAAACCGAACGTAGACGTAGGTTCGGTTTTGGGCTTTTATCTTCTGTTCGGCTTTTGTAGGAGGTGGGTCCTTTGAAATAGAAAGATAACAATGGCGCTTGGAACGACTCGCGTCCCCTCTTTCCCCTTTGAACTTGCTGCAACGCATCGATCTGCCTTTGCCAAGGCGGTAAGCGCATCGCTGCCTTAGAAAAGCGAAGTGGGACATCGTGCAGGGCGGGTAAGTGAGTCGCCGAATTTTTCGTTTTCTCTTATGCTGAAAAATTCGTGCAGAAAGCTTACTCAGAGGGCAGCAACGATAGGAGCAGTCGGAGTTTCCTCTGCCGGAAAGGCCGGTCTTCTGATGTGAAACAGCAGAAAGCGAGTCCTTTTATCCCTTACAGCCGCACCCGTATAAATCCATTGCGGCTGCGGAGGCAAAGGAACTGTTTTCGTGTACGACAGGGCCGCTGATAAAATTGATTAACACTCATGTTGTGTGGAAATTTCCATAAGCATTTATCAACATAATTTTCCCGTTTTGGTGATGGATGAGAAGCGGCGCTTCGTCTCCTTGCAGGCGGTAGTGAGGAAGATTCGCCCGAGTCCCAAGCCCGCTTTGGAGCAGCCGCGGAAGGGCGGAGGGACATGTTTCCGGGCGAATGAAGTTCCACCCCTCCAGTAGGGAGGCTTGGGGCGGCGCACCATGGTCTTTCCTCCATATTTCACAAAAATATTTTTCTTTAAAACTCCTTGCAATAACCTAAAATACATGGTACAATATCAGTCCATGAAATTTTATTTACTAGCAGGATTATAAGGTTTCGCGAGTGCTCAGTGGTTGGACATCGCGTTCCGATCGTTTGGTTGAGAGGAGCACGAAATGCTGACTGAGGGAACTTGGTTTTTACAAGGCTAATCAAAGATTCATTTTGATTGTGGGCCTTGTTTTTTTGTGTTAAAAAACCTGCAGGATGTAAAGGAGTGAGAACCCATATGTTGTTCAAGCCGGTTCATAATGGCAACCGTAAAAGGTACAGCTATGCCAGAATCAAAGAAGTCCTGAAGATGCCGCATCTGATTGACTTGCAGAGAAAATCCTATGAGTGGTTCATCAGGGAAGGACTTCATGACGCGTTCCAGGACGTATCGCCTATCAAGGATGCTACAAACAGCCTGGAACTGAGTTTCGAGAATTTTACCATCGGCGATCCGAAGTATGATATCGAAACTTGCAAGGAAAAAGATGCAACCTATGCGGCTCCTTTGAACGTAGACGTCCGTCTGCTTTATAAAGATACGGGCGAAATCAAGGAATCGACTGTCTTTATGGGCGATTTCCCCCTTATGACCGATACGGGGACCTTCGTCATCAATGGGGCAGAACGTGTCATTGTCAGTCAGCTTGTCCGCAGCCCTGGCGTCTATTATGCCAAGGATATGGATCCAATGGGTAAGTTCCTCTACGGGACCACAGTCATCCCGAACCGCGGGGCCTGGATTGAATATGAGACCGACCTTAACAGCATCATCTATGCCCGTGTGGACCGGACGCGCAAACTGTCTGCTACGGCCCTCCTGCGTGTCATGGGTCTGCCGACAAATGATGATATCATCAGCGTCTTTGGTGAGCATCCTTACCTGGTTGCTACCCTTGCCAAGGACACAACGAAAAATGAAGATGATGCCCTTCTGGAAATCTATCGGAAGCTGCGTCCGGGTGAACCTGCTAACCTTGAAAACGCTGAACAGCTCATCTATAACCTTTTCTCCGACAATCGCCGCTATGATCTGGCAAATGTCGGTCGTTACAAAATCAATAAGAAATTGGGCTGGCGTCATCGTCTTCATGGCAAGACCCTTGCTGAAGACCTGTGCGCTGAAAACCCCGATGGCACGAAAGGTGCCGTGGTCCTTCCTGCAGGGACGAAGATTGGCGATGCCGAAATCGATACCATCGAAAAGAGCGGTATCTTTGCCGATGAGGGCTATGCCATCGTCTATGTCAAGTTCCAGGAACATGCAGAACGCATGATTGTAACGAAGGATATTGAAGCGTCCGTACGCACCATCACGCCGGCTGATGTCATTGCTTCCTTTGGCTATCTCCTGAATGTCATTGATGGCATGGAAGGCAAGGATGATATCGACCATCTGGGCAACCGTCGTGTCCGCTGCGTTGGCGAACTCCTGCAGAACCAGTTCCGCATTGGACTGTCCCGTATGGAACGTGTCATCCGTGAACGCATGACCATCCAGGATGCTGACGTCATCACCCCGCAGGCCCTTATCAACATTCGTCCGGTCGTAGCGGCTGTGAAGGAATTTTTCGGCAGCAGCCAGCTGTCCCAGTTCATGGACCAAAACAACCCGCTTGCCGAACTGACGCATAAACGCCGTCTGTCCGCCTTGGGACCTGGCGGTCTTTCCCGTGAACGTGCCGGCTATGAAGTCCGTGACGTCCATCCTTCCCATTATGGCCGTATGTGCCCAATTGAGACCCCTGAAGGTCCGAACATCGGGCTCATCGGTTCCCTGGCTGCCTATGGCGTGATCAACCGGTATGGTTTCATTGAGACCCCATATCGCAAGGTCGATAAAGTCAATAAGCGTGTTACCGATGAAATCGTCTATCTGACCGCTGACGAAGAAGATAACTATGTTGTTGCCCAGGCCAACGAACCGCTGACCGAAGACAACCATTTTGTGAATACCCACGTCACCTGCCGCGATAAGAACGAAGTCCTTGCGATTCCGCCGGAACGTGTTGACTTCATGGACGTTTCGCCAAAACAGGTTATGTCCATTGCAGCTGCCCTGATTCCTTTCCTTGAAAACGACGACGCCAACCGTGCCCTCATGGGTGCGAACATGCAGCGTCAGGCTGTACCTCTGCTCAATCCGAAGGCGCCAGTCGTTGGTACGGGGATGGAATATAAGATCGCTGTTGACTCCGGTGTCTGCATCCTGGCTAAGCACGCTGGTACGGTCAAGTATGTCAGTGGTGACAAGATCCTCATCACTCGTGATGATGGAAAAGGCATCGATGAATACAATGTCCTGAAATTCAAACGTTCCAACCAGAGTACCTGTGTCAACCAGCGCCCCATTGTCTTTAAGGGCGATAAGGTCGAAGAAGGTCAGGTCCTTGCTGATGGACCGGCAACAGATCACGGCGAGCTTGCCCTTGGCCGCAACGCCATTGCTGCCTATATGCCTTGGGAAGGCTACAACTACGAAGACGCCGTCCTCCTCAGCGAAGACCTCGTCAAGGAAGATGTCTTTACCTCCATCCATATTGAAGAATATAACTGCGATGCCCGCGATACGAAACTGGGACCGGAAGAGATTACCCGCGATATCCCGAACGTTTCTGAAGATGCCCTGAAGGACCTCGACGAAGACGGAATCATTCGTGTCGGTGCTGAAGTCCGTCCTGGCGATATCCTCGTCGGCAAAGTCACGCCGAAAGGGGAAACGGAACTTTCTGCTGAAGAGCGCCTCATCCGTGCCATCTTTGCTGAAAAGGCACGGGAAGTCCGTGACAGCTCCCTCCGTGTTCCTCATGGGGAATTCGGGATCATTATTTCCGTCAAGGTCTTTACCCGTGAAAACGGCGATGAACTGCCGCCTGGCGTCAATAAGCAGGTTCGTGTCAGCATCGTTCAAAAACGTAAAATCGGCGAAGGCGATAAGATGGCAGGCCGTCACGGGAACAAAGGTGTTGTTTCCCGCATCCTGCCGCGCGAAGATATGCCGTTCCTGCCTAATGGCGAACCGGTCCAGATCGTACTGAACCCCTTGGGCGTACCGAGCCGTATGAATATTGGGCAGATTCTTGAAGCCCATCTGGGCTGGGCGGCAACCGCGCTGGGCATGCGTATTGACAACCATGACCCCAACGTCGAAGCAGACCTGCGCAAAGCGGGCTATGATTTCGATGAACTGGGCATGCCAGAAACGGTGGATGGCGCTGTTCCTGTCGCGGTCCCGGTCTTTGACTCGGCTCGCCAGGATGATATGGCCCGTACCCTCGAAGCGGCTGGCGTCGATCCCAGCGGCAAGACAGTCCTTTATGATGGCCGTACCGGGGAACCGTTTGATAACCCTGTTACCGTTGGCTGCATCTACTACCTCAAGCTTCACCATCTGGTTGCTGATAAGATCCATGCCCGTTCTACCGGTCCGTACTCCCTGGTTACCCAGCAGCCGCTTGGTGGTAAGGCGCAGTTCGGTGGGCAGCGTTTCGGTGAAATGGAAGTGTGGGCCCTCGAGGCTTATGGCGCTGCCTATACCCTCCAGGAAATCCTGACCGTGAAGTCTGACGATGTTGTCGGACGTGTAAAGGCTTATGAATCCATCGTCAAGGGTGAAAATATCCCTGAACCGGGTGTCCCTGAATCTTTCAAGGTCCTTGTCAAGGAAATGCAGGCAATCGGTCTTGATGTAAGCGTCCTCGATGAAGATGATGAGGAAATCGATCTTGATGATGAGGATGAAGATATTGGAATGGGCGATATTGCCCGCGAGCTTGACATGGATATGTCCGGCAAGGTCTCCACGGCTGCCAACACCGGGGAACAAGCCCAAAACCGCGCCAATAGCGACGAAGAAGTGAGCCCCGATGAAGACCAGACGGAAGACAGCGATTTTGATGTCATTGCCGATATCGGCAACATGGGAATGGATGATTCCCAAGGCGATGACAACGGCTCTGATGAAGAGTAGGAAGGAGTGAGTGCTCTTGTTGGACGTAAATAAATTTCATTCTATGAGAATCGGCCTGGCTTCCCCGGAAAAGATCCGTTCCTGGTCCCACGGCGAAGTCACGAAGCCGGAAACGATTAACTATAGAACGCTGAAACCAGAACGGGACGGCCTTTTCTGCGAACGCATCTTTGGCCCGACCAAGGACTGGGAATGCCACTGCGGTAAGTACAAACGCATCCGCTATAAAGGTGTGGTCTGCGACAAGTGCGGCGTCGAAGTCACGCGGGCAAAAGTCCGTCGTGACCGCATGGGCTCCATTGAGCTTGCTGCTCCTGTCTCCCACATCTGGTATTTCAAGGGGATTCCCTGCCGCATGGGCGCCATCCTTGACATTGGTCAGCGCGCCCTTGAAAAGGTCCTCTATTTTGCAAGCTACATCGTCCTTGATCCGGGCGATACGAACCTGACAAAAAAGCAGCTCCTCACAGAAGCCGAATACCAGGAAAAACTGGATGAATTCGGGGATACTTTCCGCGTCGGCATTGGTGCCGAAGCCATCAAGGAACTGCTCCACGAAATCAATGTGGAAGAACTGACGAAGGAACTGCGGGCAGCACTCAAGACGGAGACGAGCCTCCAGAAAAAACGCAACATCGTGCGCCGTCTCGATGTCTGTGAAGCCTTCCTCAAGAGCGGCAACAAGCCAGAATGGATGATCATGGATGTCATTCCGGTCATTCCGCCGGATTTGCGTCCGATGGTTCAGCTCGATGGCGGCCGTTTTGCTACAAGCGACCTGAACGACCTCTATCGCCGTGTCATCAACCGTAACAATCGTTTGAAACGCCTTCAAGAACTGCAGGCTCCGGACATCATCGTCCGGAACGAAAAACGGATGCTCCAGGAAGCTGTCGATGCCCTTATCGATAACGGCCGCCGCGGCCGCGCCGTAACGGGCCCTGGCACGCGCCCCTTAAAGAGCCTTTCTGATATGCTCAAAGGGAAGCAGGGCCGTTTCCGTCAGAACCTTTTGGGTAAACGTGTCGACTACTCCGGTCGAAGCGTTATTGTCGTTGGTCCTGAAATGAAGATGCATCAGTGCGGCCTGCCGAAAGAAATGGCCCTTGAACTCTTCAAACCGTTCATCATGAAACGCCTTGTCGAAAACGGTACGGCAACGAACATCAAGAGCGCAAAGAGAATGGTCGAACGCGCGACGGATGCCGTTTGGGATGTCCTGGAAGAAGTCATCAAGGAACACCCTGTCATGCTGAACCGTGCCCCGACGCTGCACCGTCTGGGCATCCAGGCTTTTGAGCCGATTCTGTCCGAAGGCCGCGCCATTAAACTTCATCCGCTCGTCTGCACGCCTTTCAACGCCGACTTCGACGGTGACCAGATGGCTGTTCACCTGCCGCTGTCTGCTGAAGCCCAGGCTGAAGCCCGTGTGCTCATGATGAGTGTCAATAATATCCTGGCTCCAAAAGATGGGAAACCAATCACCGTTCCGACGCAGGATATGGTATTGGGCGCGTATTATCTCACCATTTTCCGCGAAGGGGCCAAAGGAGAAGGCCGTCGCTTCATCAGTTTTGACGAAGCAAGACTGGCATACTTCAATAAGGACATCGCCCTCCAGGCCAAGATCAAGGTTCGTGTCCCCAACTCCGAAATCTATCCTGAACCGTCCGATGTGGGTGAGAGCCTTGTCACGACGAGCATGGGCAATATCATCTACAACTGCGAACTGCCGCTTGAAATGCGCTATTATTCCAAGCAGGAAGATGGAACCTGGCTTCTTGGCAAGCTCATTGATAAGAAGGAACTGGGCCGTCTTGTCGCCAAGGCCCATAAGCTTTACGGGAACTTCGGCACGGCCCGCGTCCTTGATACGGTCAAGAAACTCGGTTATGACAACGCTTGTCTGTCCGGTCTGTCCATTGCCGCGTCGGATATCGAAATTCCGAAGGAAAAGGGCGAAATCCTTGCTGCTGCTGAAAAAGAAGTCGATAAGGTCGAACGCCTCTTCAGCCGTGGGTTGATGAGTGAAGACGAACGCTACCGCAAGGTCATTGATATTTGGAACAAAGCTACGGAAGATGTTGCTGATGCCCTGATGAAGAACACCATGGATCAGTTCAACCCGCTCTTCATGATGGCCAATTCCGGTGCCCGCGGTAACGTACAGCAGATCCGTCAGCTCGCTGGTATGCGTGGATTGATGGCTGACCCGTCGGGCCGTATCATCGACCGTCCGATTAAATCAAACTTCCGTGAAGGGCTGACCGTATTGGAATACTTTATTTCCACGCACGGTGCCCGTAAAGGTCTTGCCGATACGGCCCTTAGAACGGCTGACTCTGGGTATCTGACGCGCCGCCTTGTTGATGTTGCCCAAGATGTCATTGTACGTGAAGATGACTGCGACGTAACGACCATGAATCTCGTCCGCGAACGGGCTCGTTTCTGCAAGAACGTCCTCGGCTCCAGCCAGCGCAAGCTGAAGGAATACGCCGTGGGCCGTACCCTTGCTTCCAGCGTCCTTGCTGACGATGATTCCATCATTGCCGAAGCCGATACGGTGGTTACGGAAGACGTCTTTGACCGTCTCCTTGCTGCCAAGGTCCTGGAAATCCGTCTGTATCCTCTTGATGAAGAAAATGGCGAAGACGCCGAGACCCTTGCCATCAATGTCAGCGAAGATAAGGTCAAGACGGCTTTCCGTGAACACATGACCCATCACTTCCTCGATAAGGAAGTGGCGGAAGATATCCTTGATGGGGAAGGAACCGTCCTTGCCCATAAGGGAGATCATTTCACGGCAGAGCTCATTGAAACCATTCTTGATAATGGCACGGTTAAGGAACTGAGTATCCGCAACAACGAAGTTGACGGTATCTACGTTGAAGCCATTACGGCCGGCAAGAACAAGAGCACGGTCCTGGAATCCCTCCGCGACCGCCTCGTGGGCAGAACCCTTGCCGAAGAAATCGAAGACAAGGACGGTCACGTCCTTTATCACATCAATGACTACATTACGGAAGATATGGCTGATGTCATCGCCAGCCTCCGTGAAAAAGTCAAGATCCGCAGCGTTCTTACCTGCAAATCCCACTTTGGCGTCTGCCGCAAGTGCTATGGACGCAACCTCGCCACGGCCCGCAAGGTCGAAATCGGCGAAGCTGTCGGGACCATTGCCGCCCAGGCCATCGGGGAACCGGGCACCCAGCTCACGATGCGTACGTTCCATACGGGCGGCGTTGCCGGTGCTGACGATATTACCCAGGGTCTTCCTCGTGTCGAAGAGCTCTTCGAAGCACGGAAACCGAAACATCCGGGTATCCTCAGCGAATCGGCAGGAACCGTCAGCGTCCAGGAAAAGGAAGATGGCCGTTTTGTCATCATCACCCGCGAAGATGGCACGGAAGATTCCTACCATATTCCATATGGGGCCAAACTTCATATTGCCGACGGCGATCATGTGGAAGTGGGCGACCGCCTGACCGAAGGGTCCCTCAATCCGCACGATATCCTGCGTATCAGCGGGCCTGCCGCTACGCGTCACTACCTCGTGCAGCAGGTACTCAGTGTCTATAAATCCCAGGGCGTTGAAATCAACGATAAACACGTTGAAGTCATGGTCCGTCAGATGATGCGCAAATACCGCATCGACGATGCTGGAGATACAAAGATGCTGCCGGGCTCCGTTGTGGACATCGCACAATTTGAAGATGAAAACGATGAAGTCATGGCAGAAGGCAAGGAACCGGCACAAGGACATCCGATCCTCCTCGGGATCACCAAAGCTTCCCTGGCAACAGATTCCTTCCTGTCAGCTGCTTCCTTCCAGGAAACGACGAGAAACCTGACCGACGCCGCCATCAAAGGCAAAGTCGATCCGCTCCTTGGTCTTAAGGAAAACGTCATCATTGGTAAGCTGATCCCCGCAGGTACGGGCATGCCTAAATACCGCAATATCCAGCTCAAGCTTCATCGTCCCGATGAAGTTCAAGAGAGCACGGACAGCGAAAATGCTGATGAATAAGCTGTAAATAGAAAGCCGCGAAGAAACCTAGATTTCTTCGCGGCTTTTTGTGTTTGGTGGAGTAAAGAGACTGTACAGGCAGCGACGCTGCCTCCTATATGGGGGCGGTTTGGATCCGTTCCTTTGAGGCTTTTCTCATTATCCGAACATTACTCATTGTTTAGTTTTCCATTGACCACTTTTTATCCTGTTCTTATTCTCTTTTTTCGTCCTTTCTTTTTCAAACAATTCCATAATGATTACATATTGCATACAATATACTTTCAAATTGTCCCTAATATTTCTCCCAATCCCTTGACAATGACACTGCTTGTGTTGTATAAATAGACCAATGCTAATTATGAACGAAATAAATAAAGAGGCATTCAACGTTCATAATATAACAGCTTTTTCCATCAAAAAAGGGAGCCCCGCTCCCTTGTCATTGTGATTCTATTTTTTATCATTCATCTGCAGGTACATAGTGTTTCAGACAGGCACTCTTGAGTCCTTCCGATACCGGTGTCTTTTCTTCCTTCACAATCCTCTGGACTTCTTTTTTCAGCGTCTGCGTCGATGCCAAGTGGGGGAGGACGTCTTCCTCCGTAAAAAACGATGGCTCGGCGTAGTTATCAGCAAAGACGGCGATAGTTTCCACCTTTACGTGGTGGGCACCTTCTTTTGCCAGGGTTTCCTTAAAGACCGCTTCAGATTCCTCAAGGGCCCGTACAGGATTTTTTACAATGAGGCTTGACGCATTATCCGTCACACGCCATGTGGAATCCTGATTATGACCATAGATGCGGTAGTGACCCTAAGGAGCAGCGCCTTTCCGGGAAGAAGGGCAATGAGGTCGACGCCTGTAAGGCTGCCTTTTGGGGGCACAAAGAAATAGGTTTTTTTATGGGAACCTTCTCTGATGGCTTTTTTGACACGCTTCATGGCCATTTCCGGTGTGCGGGCTTTTTTCATCTGGAGCCATTTCCAGCGGAACACAACAAGGCCCGTAGCAAGTACGAGGAAAAAAATAAGGATTTCTTTGAAACTATGAAGCTTCCAGATTGTGAAATCAGGAAGGATTTTGATGACAACGTCTTCCATGACAAGACTCCTTTTTGTAGGGAGAAATTTTTACATGCTCCATTATATCAGCCTTTCGTAGTTTTTACTAGGCGAGGCCCCTTTCCAATGATATAATGGATATGTACTAAAATTCTGAAAAAAGATGATTTCCCCATCTGGGGTTTTCATACAGCGCACTCATTCTATTTAAAAGGGGGACCTATTATGGCTGCAACAAATGAAAAGGAACTGTCCCGGGTGGACCGGTTCCTCAACACGATTGAACGTGTCTGCAACAAATTGCCACCGCCTGCCATCCTATTTTGTATCCTGTTTCTTATCGTGGCTTTTGTCGGGATGTTCTTTACCTTCTCTGGTTTTGGCCTCGAAAATCCGGCGACCCATAAGGTCGTCTATTCCCAGAACCTCTTTACCAAAGAAGGTGTCCAGTGGCTTTTGACCAGCATGGTCAAGAACTTCACCGGTTTTGCACCTTTGGGACTTGTCATCACCATGACTATGGCCATTGGCTTCTGTGAAGAATCAGGCATGCTTGTTGCCATGCTCCGCCGCAGTATGAAGAATGTACCGCCTAATATCGTACCGTTTCTCATTGCTTTTCTTGGAACGGTCGGCAACATTGCCTCCGATACGGCCATGGTCGTCATTCCGCCTCTTGCTGCCCTCGTTTACATCGGCGTCAAGAAAAACCCGGTTGTAGGGATGATTGTCGGCTATGCCGGTGCCCAGGCTGGTTTTACGGCAAACCTCATGATTGCTGGTACGGACTCCCTGCTGCAGGGCCTTACGAACCAAGCCATTGATGCGTTTCTCGGTACACCTGGGAAATTTGTTGTTGATGTCACCTGTAACTGGTACTTCATGATTGCTTCTACCTTCCTGTGCTCCCTTGTGATTGGCCTTGTTTCAACTAGGATCGTGGAACCTCGGTTCCCCGTCTATCACAGCAAAGATGAAGACGAGACCATCCAGGAAGTGACCCTCCTTGAAGTAAAAGGACTTCATCGTGCCGGTTTTGCCGTTGTGCTCTATATTGCCATCCTCGCCATCGGTTTCTTTGCAGGCGTTCTTTCCAAAGACGGACATACCCTCGTCGGATCGTTGCTCCTCAAAGGTCTCATCCCGATTCTCTTTTTCCTCTTCAGTATTGCCGGCATCACGTATGGCATCACGACGGGCAGCTTTAAATCTGTCAAGGACGTCAACAAAGCCATGGTCAAGCAAATGAGCGGCATGGGCGCCTACGTTGTTTTCTGCTTTTTCTGCGGCCAGTTCCAAGCTCTTTTCAACTGGACCCATCTGGGCACGCTCATGGCGATTTCCGGTGCTGACTTCCTCAGAGGAATCGGCTTTACGGGCCTTCCCATGTGCATCGCCTTTATCCTCATTACGGCCCTCATCAACATCTTTGTTTCGAGCGGCTCTGCCAAGTGGGCCATCCTCGCTCCGATCTTCGTTCCGATGTTCATGCTCCTTGGCTACCATCCTGGATTTACCCAGCTCATCTATCGCTTGGGCGACTCTCCGGGGAACTGCTTTACCCCGATGTCTCCCTACATTTGGATGATCCTTTCTGTGGCCCAGGAAAAATACATGCCTGACATTGCCATTGGGACCCTCATTTCCAACATGATTCCTATTGCCATCGTCCTTCAGATTGCCTGGATTGTTTTCCTCATCGTTTGGGAAACCTTGGGCCTTCCCATTGGACCGGGCGTCGGCATGCAGCTGCCCCCGGGCATTCTCTGACTAAAACGACTTTCCTTTTAGGGAAAGGTAACCCGTACGCTCTCTAGTTTGAAAAAGCGCTGCGCTTTTTGAACATCCGGCGGGGCTTCGTGCCTTGCCGGATATTTTACTATCTAAGGAAGAAGTTGATTATGATGAAAATACAGAAAGTACCCCAGCAAAAAGGTACCCTTGCCGCCTTCATGAACCTTGTCGAACGGGTCTGCAACAGGCTGCCGCCTCCAGCTATTCTTTTTTGTCTGCTCTTTGTCCTGACCGCCCTGTTGGGCGCCCTCTTTACGGAAATGGGGGTACATCTTGAAAACCCCGCCACCCACCATATCGTCACGGCCCAGAACTTTTTCAGTAAGGCCGGTATCCAGTGGCTCCTCACAAATATGGTGAAGAACTTTACGGGCTTTGCGCCTTTGGGCCTTGTCATTACTATGACCATGGCCATCGGATTTTGTGAGGAATCAGGTCTCTTGGTTTCCCTTTTGAATCGATCCATGCGCCGCGTGCCGCCCGCTCTCGTGCCTTACCTCATCGCCTTTGTCGGGACCTTGGGGAACATTGCTTCTGATACCGCGGCCGTCGTTATCCCGCCCTTGGGTGCCCTTGTTTATCTTGGCGTCAAAAAGCATCCTGTGGCCGGGATGATCGTGGGCTACGCCGGTGCGAACGCTGGTTTTACGGCAAATCTCATGGTCGCTGGTACGGATTCTCTGCTGCAGGGCTTGACAAACGAAGCCATCAAAGGCTTTTTGGGAAATCAGGACTTTGCCGTTGATGTCACCTGCAACTGGTACTTTATGGTTGCCTCCACCTTCCTTGTCGCCCTCGTGATTGGGTGGCTCTCCCAAAAAATTGTAGAACCCCGTTTTGGGACCTATGAAGGGCCCGTGGAAGAGGAGACCGTCGCTGAAATCGGGCCGGCGGAAAAGCGCGGCATAAAAAACGCGGGACTTGTCGTCCTTGTCTTCATCCTCATCGTCGTGGCAGGTTTTTTTACGGGCATCCTTTCCAAAGATGGACATACCCTTGTGGGCTCCCTGCTCCTCAAAGGGCTCATTCCTATCCTCTTTTTTGTCCTCAGTGCGGCAGGCATTGCTTACGGTCTCACCACAGGAAAATTCATGAATCTAAAGGATATCAACAAAGCCATGGTCAAACAAATGAGTGCCATGGGTTCCTACGTTGTTTTCTGCTTTTTCTGCGGCCAGTTCCAGGCCCTTTTTAACTGGACCCATATGGGAACCCTCCTTTCTATCAAAGGGGCGGAGCTGCTCCGGGAAATTGGCTTTACTGGACTTCCCCTCAGCGTGGCCTTTATTCTCATCACGGCGCTCATCAACCTTTTTATGTCAAGTGGTTCTGCCAAATGGGCCATCTTCGCGCCGATCTTTGTCCCGATGTTCATGATGCTCGGGTATCATCCCGCTTATGCCCAGCTCCTTTATCGCCTGGGTGATTCACCGACCAACTGCTTTACCCCCGTCATGCCCTACCTGTGGATGGTCCTTGCCGTAGCCCAGGAAAAATACATGCCCGATATCGCCATCGGAACCCTCGTCTCGAGCCTCGTCCCCCTGGGCCTTGCCCTCCAGGTCATTTGGATCATTTTCCTCATCGCCTGGACCCTCCTGGGAATCCCCATCGGTCCTGGTGTCGGTGCGACGCTGCCGCCAGGAGTCTTGTAAGGGAAAAACAGTCCTAGATGGATTATCGTGTGTACTGCCTTGCGAACATTTTGCAGGGCAGTGTTTTTTTAAGCCTTTTTCAGCGGTAATGAAAAGGCCCGTGAAAAGGGAATAAAGAAAGAAAAAAGGGGGTTCATAATTTACAGTGGTTACAATTATCGATAAAAGAATTTGGCAAAGCATATAAAATGAAACTATCATATAGTTAATCATGGCTAAATGGATATAAAAAGAAGGTTAGAAAAGACGAATAATTTTTGAGAAGAATTCCTATTATGTCTCTTTGAAATAGACAAATTAATAGAAAAATAAGGAAAATATGATATACAAAAATGAAAATCTGTTATAATAGATACAGAATCAAAAAACGAAATGACCCATCATTTCAGCATCATGCACTTATTTTTTGCAATGCGCAGACAATATGAAAGGTGCTGTCTTTCTTCAACCGACTGATTCGCCCTGTGATCTTGGAATCGCCATCGCGTTATTTCCCTGAACCCTTACCTTATGGATTCTTGTCAATCCAAGGAAATTTCGCCCTGGCCCTTACGGATCCTCCGCCGATGAAGCCATTGCCTGCGGATCCATCAAAGGAGGAACTCAAAAGACATGGAAAAGAAGCTGCAAGAAAAAGCAAGTCTCCTCGATCGTTTTCTGGATACGGTCGAACGGGTGTGCAATAAATTGCCACCTCCTGCCATCTTATTTGGCATTTTATTTGTGATTACGGCGATTGTTGGGGCTCTTTGCACCCAGGCCGGATTTGCACTGGAAAACCCGGCCTCTCACAAACTGGTGGCATCCCAGAACTTCTTTACTAAAGAAGGCATCCAATGGCTTCTCACGACGATGGTGAAGAACTTCACTGGATTTGCCCCCTTGGGCCTTGTTATCACCATGACCCTTGCCATTGGTTTTTGCGAAGAATCAGGCATGCTTTCCGCGCTGCTGCGCCGAAGCATGAAGAACGTACCGCCCTCTCTCGTCCCCTTTATTGTTGCCTTTCTTGGCGTCTGCGGAAACATTGCATCTGATACGGCCATGGTTGTCATTCCGCCCCTTGCGGCTGTTGCCTATATCGGTGTCAAGAAGCACCCTGTTGTTGGGATGATGGTCGGTTTTGCTGGTGCGGAAGCAGGTTTTGGCGCTAACCTCATGATTGCGGGGACCGATTCCCTGCTCCAAGGCCTTACGAACCAAGCCATTGATGGTTTCTTTGGCAAAGCGGGAGTTTTTGCTGTAGACGTGACGTGCAACTGGTACTTCATGTTTGTCTCTACTTTCCTCTGTGCCTTCATGATTGCCCTTGTTTCCATCAAAATCGTAGAGCCGCGCTTTGGCAAATACGAAGGCCCCGGTGCTGATGAGGAACTGGGCGGTGTTTCGGAACTTGAAATCAAAGGACTTAACCGTGCGGGTCTGGTCATTGTCCTTTATATTGCCATCTTGGCTGTTGGCTTTTTCTCGGGCATCCTGTCTAAGGACGGACATACTTTTGTAGGGTCTCCGCTTCTTAAGGGCCTCATTCCCCTTCTCTTTATCATGTTCAGTTTGGCCGGTATTACCTACGGCGTGACAACAAAATCTTTTACCTGCATCAAGGATGTCAACAAAGCGATGGTCCACCAAATGAGCGGGATGGGTGCGTTCGTCGTTTTCTGCTTCTTCTGCGGTCAATTCCAAGCCCTCTTCAGTTGGACCCATCTGGGAACCCTGCTTGCCATTTCAGGGGCTGATTTCCTTGAAACGGTAGGTTTTACGGGGCTTCCCATGTGTGTAGTCTTCATCATCATCACAAGTCTCGTTAATATCTTCATGTCTTCCGGCTCTGCCAAGTGGGCCATTTTCGCACCGATTTTCGTTCCTATGTTCATGCTTTTGGGATATCACCCTGGATTCACTCAATTGCTTTATCGACTGGGCGATTCACCAACAAACTGCTTTACCCCCATGAACCCTTATTTGTGGATGATTCTTTCCGTAGCCCAGGAAAAATATATGCCCAAAGCGGCCATTGGGACCCTTGTATCGAACCTCATTCCGATTGCTGTCTGCCTGCAGATTGCGTGGATTATTTTCCTGATTATTTGGATGACTTTGGGTCTTCCCATTGGACCTGGCGTTACGATGCAGCTGCCTTCTGGCATCCTGTAAGAGTTCGGTTTATTTCTGAGCGCTGGAGCTTTGGCTTCGGCGCTCTTTTCCTGTTGCCTGGAAAAAGTGGGGGAGGAAGGAATCTTTCTTCCTTTTCCCATATTTTTTTATAAAATCCGTTGACAAAAATGCCACTCTTCGATATAATAACGCTTGTGACCGCGTCCTAGGACGCACCAAGATTCCCCGATAGCTCAATGGTAGAGCACTCGACTGTTAATCGAGTTGTTGTAAGTTCGAGTCTTACTCGGGGAGCCAATTAAAGAATAGGCCGGACGGTTGTCCGGCTTTTTTTGGATATGTACTGAAAAAGTTTTGAGGTGTGTATAGGTGGCAGGAATAATCACAATCGATAAAGAAAAATGTACGCGGTGCGGCACGTGCGCAAAGGTCTGCCCGAGTTGTATCCTGGAAATGGATACCGAAGGCCCGGTCTGTATCAATGACCTGTCCTGTATGTCCTGCGGTCACTGCGTCGCTGTGTGCCCCACGGGGGCCCTTGACAATTCCCGCTGCCCGAAGGCTGAGATGGATCCCATCACCCGTCCCATGCTGGACCCGGATACGGCGCTGGAATTTCTCCGTCAACGCCGGAGCATCCGAAATTTTCGCGATGAATTGGTACCGGAAGAAAAGATCCGTCAGCTTCTTGAAGCAGCTCGGTTTGCTCCGACGGCTGCCAATTCCCAGGGCATGTATTACCTTGTTATTCAGGATCGGGACCTGATCAAGAAAATTACGGACTGCGTGGCTGACTGGATGCAGGAACAGATTGACAATAAATCCCCACAAAAGCGGTATTTCATAAAAGTCCTTCATGTGTACCGTGAACGAGGCATTGATATCATCGGACGCAACGCCCGTCAGCTCATCTTTGTTTTGGCTCGCCGCCTTAATGTGACAGGCCCCAGCAACAGTGAGCAGTCCCTTGCTTATGCGGAATTGTACGCACCGACCTTGGGACTTGGCACGACCATCATGGGCTTTATTGAAACCTGCCTTCGGGCCGATTATACGCCGCTGCGGGAACTGCTCCAGATTCCAACAAAACAAGTGGGGGTTGGCTGCCTGCTCGTAGGCTATCCGCGCTATCGCTATCATAAACTTGTAGATCGTCAGCATCTGAAAGTGGAATTTCGCTGAAAGATGCGCAGCCAAAAGGAGGGATTTTGATGATCCAAGGAAAAACCATCATCAGTGACGAAGTGTTTGTCGATATTGTTCGTGCTGCTGCCCAGGACCTTGGGCATGTGACCCTCTCGTTAAATGAAGGTAGCTCCCTTTTTTCCCTGGCTAAACGGGTTACGGACAAGATGGTTCCCCAAATTTCCGTCCGTAAAAGTGATACCACCGTTGACGAAAACGGGACCGTTACGAAGGGTCATGTCAGTTTTGAACTAAAAGTGGCTGTTGAATATGGATCCAATATCCCCGAAGTCGTGGAAAACCTGCGTCAGGCCATTGTAAAAGAAGTGGCTGCCCTTACCGATTTTTATGTTGATTCTGTTGATGTAGTGGTCGCCCGCTTGGTGAACATCCAGAAAGAAGCGGCCCCCCTTGTAACAGAACAAGAAAAAGCTGCTGTTCCGGAAGCAGAAAAAGAATCCCCTGCAGCACAAGAATAAAAAATGGATCTCCATCTGATTGCATGAGTTCAGATGGGGACTTTTTTATGCATAGACCACTTTGTCCCCTGTCCAATTGGTCTTAGCCTGCTTTTTTAAGGGTGACAGCAGTCTATTTGATGGTCGTTTAGGTTGCCCCATGGCAAGCGCGGGAAATTTCCGTTCAGAATATCTGGAAAAAGAAAAATTCACCGTAATGTTGACTGGGTATAGGGGACTGTCCTTTTCTTTTTTCCCTATCTTTCTGTATAATGAGGATAAGAGATGAATCCATTGCGGCGGACCCCCTCATCGGTGTCCCCCTTATCGATCAAAGGAGACTGACCTATGGAAATCAAGAAAGTGGCACTGATTGGAGCTGGCGCCATTGGAAGTTATCTTATCTGGGGGCTTAGCAGGCTGGCTGACCTATCTTTTACTGTCATCGCGGATGGACAGCGGGGAGAAAGGCTTCGTGAAAAAGGACTTGTCATCAATGGGGAGCCTTTCCGCCCCATGGTACAAGGAGCGGAAGAAACGGGCCCTGTAGACGTTATTTTTGTGACCGTCAAATATGGGGCGCTTTCTGCCATTTTACCGGCCGTAACCGCTCTTACCGATTCGCGTACCATGATCATAAGCCTCATGAATGGGGTGGACAGTGAGGCCGTTTTGGAAGCGGCCGTAGGAAAAGGTCATATTGTCCCGGCTCTTCTTCGTATTGCTTCCCATCGGGAGCGAGGAAAAGAGGGAATCGATCAAGTGACTTTCAAGGAACCTCAAGGTATCCGGGGACTTTACTATGGAAAACCTGCGCCTCTGTCACAACGGGATGAGGTACAGCTTGAAGCCCTGAAGGCCTTTTTCGCACGGACTCCGCTCTTGACCCATATGAGCCGCACCATCGAAAGTGATATTTGGGCCAAGTTCCTCTTCAATATTGGCCAAAATATCCCTCAAGCGATTGTAGGCTGCGGAACCGGGGCTTATGCTGATTCCGAACACGTGCGTTTTTTGAAGGAACGGCTTGAAGAAGAGGTTGTCCTCGTGGCAAAAGCCAAGGGAATCAGTCTTCATACGGCCATCCTGGAACCGGGGAAAAATGGCAAGGGTGCGGGCTATACCAAGAGCGAGAGCCCTGCCGTGCGCCATTCTACGCTGCAGGACCTGGATCACCACCGCCATACAGAAATTGATATGCTGTGCGGCCGTATGGTGGAAATGGGAGAAGCCCTTGGCATCCCCACGCCCTATAATGCTTTTGCCTACCATGTAATCAAGGCGCTGGAAGAAAAAAATGACGGTTTATTTGATTATGAATAGGGGGAAGGGAGACGCGTGTCATGGGACTTTTTGTTAGGGAAAAACTCATCTATAAGGAACGAGGCAAAAAAGAGGAATGGAAAAGAGCCCAAGCCCTTCTTAAAGAGGCGGGCCTGAAGCTTTCCGTAACGGAGCTTCCCGGTGAGGCCCCCATCTGCGGCTGCGGAGCCAAGCTTGATATCCGGGATTTTGGTCCCCAAGGCAAGATCGACCGCAATTTCTACTATATCGATGTGCCTGAAAAAGACTATGAAAAGGCAAGGACCCTGCTGATGGAGGCAGGGTTTTCCGCACAATAATCCTCTTTTTACAGAAAAACTTCGATACTATTGTATCAAAACATACAAAAAGAGAGAAAAAATAAGAATTTATACTACGGAAATATGGATTTCTTGACAATTGTTCGTCAAAACTGTAAACTCATACCCGTTAACAACCCTTCATCGAGAGCAGCAGAGGGATTTGGCCCTATGAAGCTGCGGCAACCCCCGAATGGGAAGGTGCTAATTCCAACAGGCCATGCGGCTTGGCAGATGAGCGTTCAAACGAAGGTCAGCGTCATCTGTATAGATGGCGCTTTTTTTACTGCTTGTCGATGGAGAGGAAAAAAGGAGAGATGCACAATGAACCTCAAAAAACTGACGGCAGGGACTCTGGCGGTCTTTGCAGCGGCTGCACTCCTAGCTGGGTGCGGCGGCGAAAAGAAGACGGAAAAGGCGCCGGAAGAAAAGAAAAAGATCGTTGTAGGCATTACGCCGGGTTACTCGGAAGAAATCATGGAGTTTGTCAAGGACGAAGCCAAAAAACAGGGCCTTGATGTGGAGCTGAAGGTCTTTTCTGATTATGTAACACCGGACCAGGCACTTGCCCAAAAGGAAATCGACCTGAACTCTTTTCAGCATGGTCCTTTCCTTGATGCCTTCAACAAGAAAAACGGCACGAAGCTGGTCTCCATTGGCAAGACCTACTTGGCTCCTTTGAAACTATATTCGACCAAGATCAAGGATATCAAGGAACTGAAAGATGGCGATAAGATTGCGATTCCAAATGACCCTTCAAATGGCGGCCGTGCCATCCTGATGCTGAGCAAGCTTGGCCTTATCAAAGTCAAAGACGGCGTCAAGGCCTCCGATCTGACGGTCAACGACATTACGGACAATCCGAAACACCTGCAGATCCTTGAACTGGAAGCGGCCCAGCTGCCGCGCAGCCTGGATGATACGGCAGCGTCTGTCATCAATGCCGGCTACGCCAATTCAGCCAAACTTGACCCGAACCTTGCCATTGCCAAGGAAGACAATACGAGTCCTTATGTCAATATCATTGCTGCCCGTGAAGAAGATAAGGATAATCCCACCTATGTGAAATTTGTCAAGATCTTCCAAACAGATGCCGTTAAGAACTATATCAACGAAAAAGCCAAAGGAGCCCTTGTTCCTGCGTGGTAATCATTGAAAGGAGCTGCCAAGATGACCGTACCAACAAAAGAAATCCTTGCCGACCATCTTTCCCAAATGATCCAAATGAAGACGGTCTCAAATTCCGACGTTAACAAAGTCGATTGGTCTGAATTTGAAAAACTCCACAAGCTCTTTGAAACGCTTTATCCCCATGTCTATGAAGTGATGGAAGTGGACCGCGTGGGCCGGGCTGGTCTCCAGTTTCATTATCATCCCAAGGAGACCGCAAAAAAGCCGCTTCTTCTCATGAGCCATCAGGATGTGGTGGAGATTGGGGACCGCAGCCAATGGAGTCATGATCCGTTTTCAGGTCTTCTCCTTGATGACTCGGTCTATGGCCGGGGCACGACGGACTGCAAACATTTGGTCCTTAGTGAATTGGAAGCCTTGGAATCCCTTTTTGCCGAAGGCTTCCGGCCTGATTACGACCTCTACCTGTCTTTGGGCTACAGTGAGGAAGTGTATCTTGAAAATGATGTGGACGGAGCCCAGCGCCTCGTGGACCATTTAGCGGAAAAGGGTGTCCATATTGGTACCATCCTTGATGAAGGGGGCGGACTTTTCCCGGAAGCTGGCGGCCGTCTTGCCGCTCATATCGGTCTTGGCGAAAAAGCGGCCGTCAACTACGAAATCTACTGTGACCGCAAGGGCGGGCATTCGAGCAAGCCAGGCAATGGCACGGCCCTGGGCGCTGTCGCAAAGGCGGTGGTTGCCATTGAAGCCTATCCGTTTCCCTATCGCTTGACGCCGCTTGTAGAAGCACAGCTCGCAGCGACGGCTCCCTTAAAGGAAGAACCGGTACGCAGCATTTACGCTGATCCGAAGGGGCATTTTGAAGCCCTCTGTACTCTTGCGCAGGAAGATCCTGCCCTTGATGCCATGCTTCATACGACGGTAGCGTTTACCATGGCCCAGGCAAGTACCCAGCCTAATGTACTGCCCAGTCATGCCGCTGTGGGACTTAGTGTCCGCATCCTGCAGGGCGATACAGTGGAATCGGTCGAAAGACGTCTCCAAGGGTTCCTGCCGGAAGGCGTCAAGATCCGCCATATTTCTGGCAAGGATCCTGTACCTGCCTCGACGCCTGACAGCGATTCCTATCGTCTTCTTACAAAGATCCTTCATGCCGTCTATGGCAATGAACTCCTTGCCATTCCATTTCTCATGCTGGGAGCTACGGATACGCGCTACTATAAGCCTATAACCGATACGGTCCTTTTATTTACGGGCCATGTCCATGATAATCGGTGGGGTGCTGCCCATCAGGTCAATGAACACATTCCTGTGGACGCCCTGCCGGCGAGCGTGGAATTCTTCCGTTCCTTCCTGCTGGCCTATTGATGTAATACAAAAAGGGACTGAGAAAAATGCAATCTTCATTTTTCTCAGTCCCTTTTTTAGTTGCTGATTGGAAGGAAAGCGTCCCTATGGGATGCTTTCCTTGGTTCCCCCGTAAAAGTTATTGTGCCCGTCTTTCCCGTTCCTTTTTGGCAAGGTAGGGGAGGATGACGCCAATGCCAAAAAGTACAAGGGGAGTCAAGATGTTCAGGGTAAATTGGAAGGTCCAGGCCGGAGAATAGGCTGCCACGCCGCGAGGGAACATGCCCATGAAACAGGCATAGGCCGTAAAGAAGAAGCACCAAGCGCCGGCCATTTTTCCAAGGGCTGCGCTTTTGACAAAATGATAGTCAGATTGGAAGCGATCCTGATGTTTTTTGAGCATCATATAAGCATAAAAGACCCAGAGGTAACGCAGGGGCATGCATACGGCATTTAGACGCATGAGCCAGTTGTAGAGACTTGTCATATCGCCAATACCGAGGGCGGGCACGATGATGAGGATGCCCACAAGCAGCGCAGTCAGTTGATAGCCTGTAACAGGAACTCCACGGCTGTTGATTTTGCGGAAGCGTTCAGGAACGAACTTTTCATCAACGTCAGCAAGGAGGATCTTGATGGGCGCGTCGATGGAAACGGCTAAGGTTGAAGCTTGTCCAATGAGGGTGCAGAGAGCAAAAATAACGACAAAGGTTTGACCGACGCCGTAGTATTCGCCAAGTTTTGCAAAGCAGTAATAGGAACCATTCATCATGAGGTCCTTGGGAACATTCTGGGGGTCAAACATGAGCCCCATGGCAAAGGTGCCCAAAATAGCCGTGACACAGACCATGATGGTCATGAAAATCATGGAACGAGGATATTCACGGCTTGGGTCCTTGAGGTTATTGACGTAAGGGGAAAGACGCTCGCAGCCGCCAACAGCAAAGACGAGGATGGCAAGGGTTGTCATATAGTCAAAGTCGAAGGTGGGCATGAGGGTTTCCATATCAAGGCGATAGGTAAAGGTCTTGGCTTCTGTAATATAGGGAGCCGCGAGGGCCAGAAGGATGTAAAGAAAGGACATGATGACCTTTGTGGACCCTGCCAGGGCGCCAATGTGCTTCAAGGAGCGGATGCCCCGAGAGGCATACCATAAAAAGAAGAAAAAGAGGATGAGAGCAATGGATTGAAGCACCAAGGGCGACATCATTTTTGTCAGCGATCCATTGCGAAAAATGGCCCAGCCCAAGGCAACGAGCATACTTTGTGGTTTTTGTGCTAAGTAGGGCATGTGGCAGATCCAGTAGGTCCAGCCAGCAAAATAAGCCAATTTAGCGCTCGACGTGGACCGAATCCAAGAAGAGACGCCGCCTTGGCTGTCTTTGAAGGTAGACCCCATTTCACCGACCATGAGTGTGTAGGGAATGAAGTAGATGGTGAACATGATGATCCAACTGACGACGGCCTTGAGTCCCTGATTGGCGTAGCCATTGACGATGTTGCCAAAGCCCCAGACTGAGGAAAAGGTCATGAGACCTAGGGCTTGCCAGGTAAGGATTTTGTTCTTGCTGGATGTGGGTTGATTCATTGCGAATACCTCCTAGTGGAATGAGAGTAGAAATGGGGGAACCATATGAAATTACACTCATCTTAACAGAAAATTTTGCAAATTGCTACAAGAAAAGTCAATTCGTGATGATGGGGGTCCTCTAACGAAGATAGGTCCAGCGGCTTCTTAAATAAAGTCGGGAACTGAGTAATTCTAACGCAGAAAGACGGTTCTGCGCTGCGTAAATCACTAAACCCTATTGAGGAAACTCCGTAAATCAAGTACACTGTAACAAGAGACATTGTGCCAGAAATCAATGCAAGAACCAAGGAGGAAATTTCCCATGAAACAAACCATCAAATCCCTACTTTCTTTCATCAAGACCAGCCCGTCTCCCTATCATACGGTCCTTTCCAGCAAGGCTATTCTTGAAAAATCAGGCTTTACGGAACTTAAGGAAGAAAAGGATTGGAAGCTGAAACCCAATGGCAAATATTTTGTCACCGTTTTTGATTCCTGTCTCCTTGCGTTCAGAACAGGGAAAAAAGGAACGCGGGGCCTAAAGCTTGCGGCGGCCCATACGGATTTTCCCTCTTTTCGTCTGAAACCTGCCCCCGAAGTACGGACCCATGGGTATGGCACGCTCAATATTGAAGGCTATGGCGGTATGATTGTGAGCACCTGGATGGATCGGCCCCTTTCCCTTGCCGGTAAGATCGTGACACGGACAGAAGATCCCTTCCAGCCAAAGACCCATTTTGTTGATTTTGGACGGCCCCTTCTTACCATGGCCAGTCTTGCCATCCACATGAATCGGGAAGTGAATGATGGTTATAAATGGAATAAGCAAAAGGATATCCTACCCCTTGCAGCCTTTATCGGGGAAGACGAAAAAGAGAGCGCGTTCTTTGAAAAGTTCCTTGCAAAAGAGCTCGGATGCTGTGAAAAGGATATTCTTTCCTTTGATCTTTCGGCTTACCCGACAGAAGATGGCTGTACCTTTGGGTTACATGATGATTTTGTGTCATCTCCGCGTCTGGATAACCTCACAAGCTGCAAGGCATGCCTCGAAGGCATTGTAAATGGCAAAGCAGAAGAGGGTGTCGCCCTCATCGGTCTTTTTGACAACGAAGAGGTAGGGAGCACGACTAAGCAGGGGGCCAATTCCCTTGTCCTTCATAATACCCTGCACCGTATCTATAAAACTCTTGACCTTACGGAAGAGGCTCTTTTTGAGGATATGGCAAAGGGGTTTATGCTGAGCATTGATGTGGCCCACGCTTTCCATCCTAATTATGTTGATAAATGTGATATCACAAATCGGCCCGTCCTTGGCAGGGGATTGGCTCTCAAACAGGCATGCAGTCAGTCCTATGCAGGTGATGCGGAGGCGGTTGCCGTGATTAAGGGACTTTGTGATAGAAAAAATATTCCTTACCAACTTTATGTCAACCGCAGTGATATCAAAGGCGGCAGCACCCTTGGTTCCATGGCTTCTGCCATTACACCGATCCGTACCATGGATCTTGGCGTGGCGCTCCTTGCCATGCATTCGGCCCGTGAAACAATGGGTGCCAGCGATCAGAAGGCATTGGAAGATTTAGTCACGGAATTTTTTGCATAAGAAAGGAGGGCGGCGGTCATGGTCATTTGGATCATCGATGAGGAATGGAATGCGTACGATGTGGAGATATCCCTTCTTACAAAAGCCTTTCCCGGCGTTATGTTCCGCCGCTCTTGCTATGATTTTTGGCATGACCTTGAGGAATTTGGCAGCACAGTGGATGGGCTCCTTGCTCAGGTAAACGTACCCCTTGGTGACGAGGTCTTTAGCAAGATGCCCCGCCTTAAAGCCATTTCCCTCTATGGAACGGGCTATGAAGCCGTGGACCTTGACGCCGCCCAAAAGCGAGGTATTGGCGTGCGCAATGTGACCGCTTACTCATCTGAGGATATTGCAGAATATGTCATCATGGGCACGCTTTTTCTTGTGCGCCGCCTGCCTTTGTTCCTCAAGCACAATGAAAAGTCCCCGTGGGGCGTGCGCGCCATTCCCGCCCTGCCGCACCGCCTTTCAGGTCTTACCCTCGCCATTGCGGGATATGGTCATATTGGGCGCAGGACAGCCCTAAAGGCCAAAGCCATGGGCATGACCGTCCTAGCCTATAATCGCAGCGATAAAAGTAAACAGATGCAGGAAGACGGCGTCATTCCCGTGACCTTGGAAGAGGCCTTTATTAACGGTGACCTTGTGAGCCTTCATCTGGCGGCGTCACCGGATACCCGGCATATTGTCGATGCGCGCGTCCTGTCCCTTATGAAAAAAGGCAGTTATCTCATCAATACAAGCCGGGGGAGTCTTCTGGATGAAAAGGCCCTTGCCGGGGCTGTAAAGAAAGGAACGATTGCAGGCGCGCTCCTTGATGTGGTGGAAAACGAACCTTTTACTGCCGAAAGTCCCCTTTATGGTGTGCCTCAGATTATCGTAACGCCCCATATTTCCTATGCAACGGAAGAATCCTTCGTAAAGCTCAAACAGGAGGCGGCAGAAAACCTTGTGGCATTGATGAAAGGGGATCGGAGGGGAAGGCTAACGATGTAAAAAAGGAGACCGGGATGAAACGAATGATTATGGCCCTGATTTTTTTGAGCCTCCTCGTGAGCACCTTTGTGGCAGGATGCGGCATTGATCAGCGCAAACGGGACGGTAGGACTGGCGCGTCGCCTGTGAAAGTCGTACCGCTGCCATACGAGGAAGGGCCTTTCCCTGCTTTTTGAAAAAAATAAAAAAGTTTGTTGACACATTAGGCGTTTTACTGTATACTAAACAAGTCAGTTGCGAAAGACACTGATACGGCCCAGTAGTTCAGTTGGTTAGAATGCCGCCCTGTCACGGCGGAGATCGTCGGTTCGAGTCCGTCCTGGGTCGCCAATGCGGAAGTAGCTCAGTGGTAGAGCATCACCTTGCCAAGGTGGGGGTCGCGAGTTCGAATCTCGTTTTCCGCTCCAAATTGTTGGCGACATAGCCAAGCGGTAAGGCAGAGGTCTGCAAAACCTTTATCCCCAGTTCGATTCTGGGTGTCGCCTCCAATTTTTTTAATGGATGTTCAAATCTGCCGAGGTGGCGGAACTGGCAGACGCAAGGGACTTAAAATCCCTCGGAGAGTGATCTCCGTACCGGTTCGATTCCGGTCCCCGGCACCATTTTTTATACGGAATATTGAGTCATCGCTTGGGCGATGTCTTTTTTTATGCCCAAAATTGGATTTTCTCCATCCTGCAGCAGGCACGGTCTTTGCTGGTTTAAGAGGAAAACCGTGCATTTTCAATGGCCCTGAAGAGGCTTACAATAGGAAAAACACGGAAAAAGAAAGGGGTTTTCACCATGAAAATAAATCGCGTCCTTGCTATTCATGATCTCTGCAGCTTTGGCCGCTGTTCGCTGACGGCTGCCATTCCGGTCCTGTCAGCCTTGGGAAGCCAGGTCTGTCCCTTCCCGACTGCTCTTTACAGCAATAACCTGACCTATGGCAAGTTCCATAGTAAGGACCTTACAGATGAAATGACATCGTCCATGGATAAGTGGCAGGAACTGGGCCTTTCCTTTGATGCCATTTACAGCGGCTTTTTGGCAAGTTCGGCCCAGGTTGATGTGGTGATTGATGCCATCGGCCGTTTTGGTGGTGGGGGGAAGAGCGTTGTTGTCGATCCGGCCATGGCCGACGACGGAAAACTCTATCCTGTTTTTGATGAGACCATGGCAGCTTCCATGAAAAAGCTTGTTTCCCATGCAACACTCATTACGCCCAATTACACCGAAGCCTGTCTCCTTACGGATACACCCTATCAGGCGAAGCCCCCGACGGATAAGGAACTCGAAACCCTGTGCGATAAGCTCCTTTCTCTGGGACCCAAAGCAATCGTCATTACGAGTGTTCCTACGGACAGCTGCCATATTGCCATTGCCAGTCAGACGGACAGTCAGCTTTTCCCGGAAAAGTATGAAGTACCAAAACTCCCCTTTGGGACCTGCGGTACAGGAGATATCTTTACCAGCACGCTTCTTGCCTACATCCTGCGCGGGAAGGATCTGAACCTTGCCGTCCAGCATGCAGCGGACTTTTTGAGTTTTGTCATTGAAACGACCTTGAATGAAGGAACCGATCCCCATGAAGGCGTCCTTCTGGAAGGCTGTCTGTGGAAACTCCTTGTACCCCAGACCAAGGACTGCACGAGCTGCAAAGGATAAGCGAAGAAAACTAGATCGGAGCCTCAAGCAAAAAGCCGTGGAGAAGTGAGCGAGCGTTCTCCACGGCTTAATTGGTTTGGGGCTGAGCGTCACGTTTTTTCTTCTGGCTTCAAGCCTTTTCCTTTAGCTTTCTTTTTGACAGAAACGCACTTTGAAGCCACGTTGGCCTCTTAGCGCCAATCCATCCCCTTGTTTGGACAGAAGAGCAAAAGCTGCCTGAAGCTGCGCAGCGTGTAGGTCCTTTCGGTGATGGGTCGGAGTGCAGCGCCCTTTTACCCCTTATCTTCGTCTGACATCGTATCAGGCGGATGGCAAAAATAGCGGCATTGTTTTTGTGTAACGGGGAATGCCGCTATAATCATTCCAGGATGAGACGAACAATAGCATTTTTGGGAGGGCTTCAGCATGAAATTGCGGTACGTTCCATGCTGCGATGCGTCATGCTTTTATGACCCCCTTTCATCCATCTAAAAAAGCAAGGATGGGACCACGTGCTGAGACTTGGTGCGAGCCCTGCACCGAGTAAAAACAGGTGGAACAGCCCTCCTCATTTATTGACATCTCCCCGGATCTAATCTATAATTTACAAGATACGGTAGTTTTACCGAAACTGTCCCCACGGCGGCCAAATGGGCCGGTTTTGTGGGATCAAAGCCGAAAAGGAGTCGTGAACGATGGCTGAACAGGAAACAATTTTAACTGAAGAAGGTCTCAAAAAGTTAGAAGACGAATTGGACTATCTTCGTTCTGAAAAAAGACAGCAAGTGGCAGAACGGCTGAAGGTCGCTATTTCCTATGGTGATATCAGCGAAAACTCCGAATATGATGACGCCAAGAACGAACAGGCCTTTGTCGAAGGCCGTATTCTCACCTTGGAAAAGATGATCCGCAATGCAAAGGTTATCAAGGATTCCGAAATCAATAAAAAGGTGGTTTCCTTGGGATCCCAGGTCACCATCAAAGATATGGAAACGGAAGAAGAAGAGGAATACACGGTTGTGGGTACGACGGAAGCTGACCCCATGGCCGATCCTCCCCGCATTTCCAACGAATCCCCTGTAGGCAAGGCCATCTTGGGCCAAAAAGTGGGTTCCGTATGCAAGGTTCCGACGCCGGCTGGTGAGCTGAGCTATAAGATTGTCAGCATTGCCAAACCCAGTGCAGGGAAGAAGAAAAAAGCTGCAGCCAAGGAGTGAAATGAATGTCGGAAGAATTGAAGAACCAGCCCGCTGTGGATACGGGCGCTGCTGAAGAAGTCAGCGAACAAGTCGCTGTCCGTATGGACAAGATGCATAAGCTGGAAGAAAAGGGTATCTTGCCTTTTGGTCATGCCTATAAGGTGACCCATCATAATAAAGAAGTCCATGACAAGGTCAAGGAACTGGAAGAAAAGGGCGCTGAAGTCCGTGTTGCCGGACGGTTGACGGCTATCCGCGGTCACGGCAAGACCGCTTTTATGGACCTTCTCGATAAGTCTGGTAAGATTCAGCTATATGTCCGCAAGGATGAGTTGGGAGAAGATAATTACAGTGTGGTCAAACTCCTGGACATTGGGGATATCGTCGGCGTAGAAGGCGAAGTCTTCACGACCCATATGGGTGAACCATCCATTCGCGTGAAAAAGCTCGAATTCCTTTCTAAGGCCCTGAAACCGCTGCCGGAAAAATGGCACGGCCTCAAGGACAAGGAAATCCGTTATCGTCAGCGCTATGTGGATCTCATTGTAAACCCCGAAGTCCGCGACACATTTGTCAAACGTACGGAAATCATCAAAAGTATCCGCAATATCCTCGATAATGAAGGCTACCTTGAAGTGGAAACGCCGGTCCTCAATACTATTTCCGGCGGGGCTACGGCCCGTCCTTTTGTGACCCACCATAATGCCCTTGATATCGATTTGTACCTGCGCATTGCGACGGAATTGAACCTGAAGCGCCTTATTGTAGGGGGTCTGGAACGGGTTTATGAAATTGGCCGCATTTTCCGCAATGAAGGGATGGATATCAAGCATAACCCGGAATTTACGTCCATCGAGCTTTATGAAGCATATGGTGACTATCAAACCATGATGGATATTACGGAAAAACTCGTGTCAGAAACGGCGCAGCGCGTCTTGGGCACCATGAAAATCACCTATCAGGGCAAGGAAATCGACTTGACTCCGCCTTGGCCTCGTATGACCATGGTTGAAGCCGTTAAGAAATTCAGCGGTTATGACTTTACGGGTGTCCGCGATGTTGAAACGGCCCGCAAGCTGGCTGCTGATGCCAACGTCGAAATCCAGCCGACCTTCGGCCCTGGCAAGATTCTGGAAGCCTTCTTTGATGAATTCGTTGAAAAGAACCTCATTCAGCCGACCTTCATCATGGGTCATCCTAAAGAAATCTCGCCGCTTGCTAAGAGCAGCCTTGCTGATCCAGAAGTCACGGATCGTTTTGAAGGCTTCATCAACGGTTCTGAAATCTGCAATGGTTTTACGGAACTCAACGATCCAATCGACCAGAAGGAACGCTTTGAAAAACAGGTGGAAGAACGCAATAACGGCGATGATGAAGCCGGTATGATGGACGAAGACTTCATCAATGCCCTCATGCACGGCCTGCCTCCGACGGGCGGTCTGGGTATTGGAATTGACCGTCTTGTCATGCTGCTTACCAATTCGGCTTCCATCCGCGATGTCCTGCTCTTCCCGACCATGAAGCCCCTGGGACTCGAAAAGAAAGACGAATCTGTGGCAGCTGCTCCAGCCGCGCCCGCTGAAACGGTGGATGCTCCGCAGACCGTGGCGCTGGAAAAGATTGATTTTTCCAATGTGACCATTGAACCGCTCTTCAAGGATTTCGTTGATTTTGATCAGTTTGCTGGCTGCGACTTCCGGGTAGTGAAAGTCAAGGACTGTTTTGAAGTGCCTAAGAGCAAGAAACTTCTCCAGTTCACACTCGATGACGGAACGGGTACGGACCGGACCATCCTGTCGGGCATCAAGGCATACTATCAGGCGGAGGATCTTATCGGCAGGACCCTCGTTGCCATTGTCAACTTGCCGCCGCGCAAGATGATGGGCATCGAATCCTGTGGGATGCTGTTAAGCGCCGAACATAATGAAGGGGAAGAACGCAAACTGAACCTTCTCATGCTTGATCCCCATATTCCGGCTGGGGCCAAGCTCTGCTAATGTTATCCTGAGACTTCGCAAGGAAAGGATTCCTTTCCCTGCGGGGTCTTTTTTATGGTTCTTTGTCAAATTTTGGGGTGCTAAAGTGTCTATGCACTCCTGGAGAGGAC